>Ga0102595_100195_pt1 | contig 60577 bp, 49 predicted proteins | sample Araplaol_mTSA_r2_2_FD_76864 | JGI IMG/M metagenome (GOLD analysis project Ga0102595, IMG submission 76864) | Arabidopsis root microbial communities from North Carolina, USA - plate scrape MF_Col_mTSA_r2 (SPADES assembly) (version 2) | ecosystem: Host-associated > Plants > Roots > Endosphere... | reverse complement strand
TGGAGATCGCGTAGAGTTGCGTGCCTTCGGCGGGCGATCTGAGCAAGGCGGGCGGCATGGTGGCCCAGATGGTCTGCGAGCCGGTGCGGTCCGCGTCGTAACGGTCGTTGGCCGCGTAGAAGCGCTGCATGTACTGGGCGGCCTGCGAAAGCTGCGCTCGCGCCGCGGCACGGTTGCCGCGCGCGATGTAGCTCTGGTAAGAGGGCAGGGCGATCGCGGCCAGCAAGCCGACGATTGCCACCACGATCATCAGCTCAATCAGCGTAAAGCCCGCCGAGCCGCTGTTTTTTTTCAATTTGAACATCATGGAATGATTCTCTTGGTAAAAGCAGCGATTTTCAAGCTCAGTTGGCACGCGGGAACAACTGGCGCCACGAACGGTTCAGGACGGAGCCTGGGCATTCGCCGGGGTGGGCGGCCCGGTAGGCGGCGCTGCTGCAATTGGCCGTCGTGCACTCGGTCGGATGCGCTGCAGCGTAAGCCGCGTCGGCGCAGCTGCCGCATTCAGCAACGTGGGCTACCGCATAGGCCGGGTTGGTGCAGTCCTGGGGCGGGGGCGCGCCCTTGGTGCGAACTGTGATGGATCCGCTTGCATTCTGAACGCTTCTGAGACCGGTGTCCTCGCCCAAAGAGTTCAGGATAACGAGGACAACGTCGATGCCGTCTGCGGGCGAAGTGTATGCGCAGACGTTCGCGTCCTTGTCGTCAATCTTTCCATCTCCATTCGTATCCAGCGTACCACCCACACGGCATGCGCCCGTCAATGGATCAACAAAGAACGACATGGCATTGCTGTTTGTGGCCAAGCAACTCGACGAACTCGCCTGGGGGGCAACAGTGTCGATTTTTGCCACCGCGTCTTGCATCGTCACCGGGTAGATGGTGCGTTGGCCGGCGAACGCATCCAAGGTCAGCTTCCAGCCACGCCGAACGTTCCAGTCAAGGCTGGTGACAGCCGGATTGACAAAGCTTATGCTGGCCACCTGTGTGGTCCCTCCCGCTCCATTGATGGTTTCGCCGGTTTTTGGATCAATATTCCCCGTGACGAAGGTTTGTTTGATGGCCTCGAGCTGCGAATCGTTAATGGTATCGGCACCTGTTGAGCCGAATGGTTTTTTGTCCCAGAGGCCATATGTCATCTGAGTCGGCGTTACCACGCTGGGGTCACCAGCTTCAAACAATTTTCCGGTCGATACGGTCACCAAATAGCTCGGCTTGAAGCTGGGCTGGTCGGTACGTTCCAGGACAGCCGGTGCGGCGGTAATTGGCAAGGCGGTGCTGCCGTTCTGCGCGGTAAACAGTGCAACGCCGCCGTTGCCCAAGCCCCAACTAGTGGATGCACTGCTGCTCAGGTCGAATTTCCACAACCGGCCTTTGAGGTCGCCCGCATAGACGCCGATAATTTGCTGTTTGTCGTTGTAAACCAGGCGCACACCTCCCAGGCCGTTGGCGGTTGTGTTGTCGGTCTTGATCTCCTTGAGCAGCTTGCCGGTGCCGGTTTCGACGATAAAGAGGCTGGCTTTCCCGGATTTGCTGTCATAGCCGTTGCCGAAGATGGTCACCCAGTCGCCGCTGACCGTGATACCGCTTTGGGGCGCGCTCAGCACATTGCCCATCTCCGCGAACGAAGTCGTGGAGTTTCCTGGCATCACGGGAAATGCCGGGTCCGCATTGATTTCCCACAAAACGGCCTTGCCGTTCATGCCCAGAAGGTCGGTGGCATTCAGCGCGAAGACGGCCTTGGCGCCGGCGCCAGTCGTACCCACGACCAGATTGCGCCACCCTACCGAGGTGCCGCCGCCGGTCAGGTTGGGGGTCGTCAAATAGGCGTCGACTTCGGTCAAGGGGCCGTCCACCGAGTAGGTGTGAGCATAGGTATATCCATCGTTGGTCAGCCCTTCTAGTTTCCCGAGCACGGAGCGCGGAACGTAGGCAAAGACCTCACGGCCCCCGATGCTGCTGCCGTAGCCTTCTGCAAATGCATGCAGCATGCCGTCATTGGCGCCCACAAACAGGACACCCTCTGTGCGGGCGTCCTTGCTGGCCATATAGGCGGCATAGGTGGTCAGGCCCGGGGTGGATGCCGGGAGCTTTTCATACTGCGGGTTGGTGTTGTTGCGGAGGTAAGCGGGTATCGAATTGACGATGTCTCCCAGGACTGCCGACCGTTTTCTCATGCCGGCGCCCTCCTTGGTTCGCACGCCGCGCAGGAAGTCCACTATGTCGGAGGTCACCGCATTGCTCATTTGCATGTTGGCGTTGGTCCCCTTGAGGCTGTTGGCTGCTGTATTGATGTTGGCGTATGTGAAGTCAATGGCTTGTTTGCTTGCGTCGGTCCACACGAAGATCTTTCGGGAGGCCGGTGGGGGCAGTGTGGTGGCACCTGTTGGCTGGCCGTTGCCGTCGGTGATGATGACCTGCCACGTCACGGCGTCCGAGGTCGCGCTTCCCATTTGCAGGTTGCCCCACCATGTTCCGCTGGTGTAGTAAGGGATAAACTTTTTGGTGCCCGCGGTCAGGGTCACGGCGGATGCCGCCACACCGGCCTGCGAAAACTGCTGACTGGCGATGCTGCCAATGACACTACCGAGGTCTTTCGTGAATTGAGCCGCGTCAGTCACCGTGAGAAAACCGCCGCCGCCGTTGTGGGCCGCGTGGCGCATGTCATCAATGGTCGTCACGGTATTGAGCACGGGGGTAGCCCAGGCCAGCGTGCCAGCCTTGGCATTTTTTACATCATCCTCCGTCATTTTTCCCGGTGCGCCAAAGCTGACCATATAACTGGTCATGTTTTGCCAGAACGGAGGGTCGGCGGGATCGCCTTTGCCGAAGTCGTTCGGCAGGTCCGGGCGAAGGTCGGTGACCCAGTACTTCAGGGCGATATCTGCCAGAGTGTCGGCGACACCGCCCGTTCCGCTTATTTTGTCCGACTTGCCCTTGTTCCGGACGTCATTTTTGTCGCCCGGTATGTACTGGTATTTTTTATTTTTGTCCAGCGCGTGGGTGTATTCGACGCCTTTTGTGCCATCCACATCGCCTATGCCTGTTGGGGCGGCATCCGTGTAGAAGCCGTCGGTGATCATCAATGTAAAAGAACGGCGGCACGACAAATGGTCGGTCGCTTTCTCTGTGCCGGGTGGCGACCAGGGTGTTGAGCCCCACGGCCCACTGTTGGCGTTGTTCTGGTAGTACTTGCCAGCCTTGTCAAGCGCGCCGCGCAACGGTGTCCCGCCGGTGGGCGTACGTGCGTCAAGCCATGAATAAAATGCACTTTTGGCCAGGCCAAAGTCCTTCATGGTATTGAGGTTGCTGGTGGCGGCTATGTCTGTATAGGCCAGTCGAAAATTGTCAGCCTGGTCTACGAAGGCCCCGGACAAGCCGGTTTTGGCCGATTTGATGCGGTCTATGTGGAAGGCGCGCCAGTTCGCGATGTTTTGGCGTTCTTCGGTCAGTGTACAGGTGGCCGCGGCGCAGTCCGTCCGGCTGCCCCCATGCGCTCCGAAGGGGTTGCTGGACGTGTTGGCGTTGTTTTTCCTGAAGGTGGTGGTGGTGACCTGATAGCTCTCGTACTTGTTGATATCCTTGATCTCAGCCGACGTGGTGAGAGTGGTTGGATCATTTCCTGAGCCTGATTTTGGCAGATATAAAGTGACCACGGAGTTGTTGTCTATGGTCGCATTGGGTTGAAGCACGCCCCCCAGGTAACCAGATCCATAGACCTTCTTGGGGTTGTAGTACAGCAGGTTATTGACCGGGGATATCTGGCGGGGATCAGGGTTTTCTACGGGTACTTTATTATTTTTGGGCCCGGTCATTGCCAAAAGATCGGCAGGCGCGAAGCTTGTCAGCCCGCTTGAGATGCAATCCACATGGAAGCCCGGCACGTTGCTGGTTGAATCCTTGAGCAGCGCGTCGCTGACGTGCTTGGCATAAACGCATTCCCAGTCCATGGAGCCCGAGGTATCGAGCACCAGCGCGATATTGGGCTTGACGTTCACGGTCTTGGACAGGAGCGGCTCCTGTGCGACGACCGCGAATGCACTGTCCGCCGCGATCAACGCGGCCGCGTAAAACGCAGCGCTGCGCAAAGAGAAAAATTTCATGGCCGGGCCTTTCATGCTCGCGTCGAGCATCATTTCATGGTTACTACAGATTGGAGCCACACCTCGGTGCCCTTGGGGGCACTGCCGTCTTTCGCGCCGACTTCGGGGCCGAAGCCTCTGGCCGTCGTGACAAAAACCTTGGTGTCGGCAGGGGTCAGGTACTGCGCCATGCACTCGGGCTGGCGGGTGAAATAAACGGTGGCTCCGGCGTCCCCGGCCGAGGTGAACGCGACCGTCTTGAGGTTGGCCGTCGGCGCGAGGGTGTCCCAATTGGCCATGGTTTCCCAGCCGTATTTGGTGCCGGCGCCGACGGGGGCTGCCTCCGGTGCGAAGCCGGTGGCCGGGTTGGCGGCGTAAAGCTGCACTTGCTGCTCGCAGAAGCGCAGGGCGGTTTCAGCCGTTTGCCGGGCCAGCGCCTGCTGGCGGCTCTGGTTGGCCACCTGTTCGGTCGACGAGGCGCCGCGAATCGAGATGCTGGCCAGAACCGAAAGAATCATCAGCATGATCAGGGCCACAATCAGCACGACGCCCTGCTGCCCATGCAGTGTCGCGGTTTGGCGTGGTTCAGGGATTGACATAACCTACTCCGTGATTGCGCAGCAGCACCGTGGTGCGGTAGGCGCGGCGCATCCTGCCATCGGTGATGTCGACATCGGCGCCCGCGCAGTTTTGATAGCTTGGCTTGACGGCTGAGGTGCCCAGATCCCTCAGCACGGCGTCCTCGCTCCTGACCACCACGCAGACCTGCGCCGCGACCACCTTGTTCCAGCGGTCCAGCATGGGCAGGGCCGTCAGGGCCGCATCCGTGGGGTTGATGATGCCGGAGGCGCTCAGGTAGCCGCGCACGTTCTGGCTGTTGGGGACGGCGGGCTCGGCAACCGCGAAATTCACCGTCGCGCTTTCAATGTTTTCAGCCAGCACCTGTGATTGCGCCAGGTTCCCGCTTCCGCGGCAGGTCAGCGTGTTGTTGGTGATGGAGATGCGCGACTGCATGGTGTAGTAGCCCCCCGCGCCCGCGGCCGCCACGCCGTTGCCTATGCAGTCCATGGGCAGGCCGCCGGCGGTGTTCTTTCCGGTGTTGAGGTCACCCTCGTAGGCCACGGCCAGGCCGAAGCCACCGCTCCCGGCGCAGGTCAGGGCGCTTATGTTGGCGACGGTGGCATCCGTGAAGCCCGTGTTGCAGGCGTACAGGTTCCAGCCGCCCTGGCCCAGGTCGTTCTTGACGCCGCCGGTGCGCGTGGGGTTGTAGCCCGCCTGGCGCAGCTCCTGGGTAAAAACGCCGAGCGCCATCTGCGCGTCCTCGTTCATCTGGCCCTGGGCCTGCGCATTGCGCGTGGCCGTGCTGCCGGAGAGGTACATGACAACCAGGGCGCCTATGATCACCATGCCCAACACCATGGAGATCAGCAGCTCGATCAGGGTAAAGCCAGAAGACTGCCGCCTTCCCGCGGATCTTGCCGCCGGCATGCGAAGACGCTGCCGCGGGCGGGTTTTTGCGAATGAAGTCATAACTGCACCTTCATGTAAAAGCAGCGCGGCAGGGTGGCCAGGGCCTTTGCGGTGGCCGAGCAGTTGTCGGACGTCAATTCGGCGGACTGGTCGACACCGGCGACCTTTCGGGTGTTGTCCAGCACGCCGGCTTCTTCCCAGAGGATCCAGATGTTGGCCTGGGTTGCGCTGGCGCCGGGACGGCTGACTTCGACCCCGCCCTGGGGCAGCAGCGCGCGAACCCGGCTCTGGAAGGCCGTGAGGTCCGCGGCAGCCAGCAGCGCGGGGGTGGTGCAATTGGGAAAGGCGCAGGGCGCGAGGGCCGGGGGGTTACCCGTGGTCATCATCGCCACGTCGTAATTGCCGCCGGAAAGACCGGTCGGGTTGAGCCTGATCACTTCCGCCAGTTCCGTGGCCAGGGCGCTTGCGATGGCGCGGTTGGCCGCGTTCTTTTGCGCCGCGACCGAATAGGCCTGCATGCCGGCGAGCGCCAGCATGCCGAAGGACATGAGCAGTATGGAAATGAGCACTTCCAGCAGCGACGAGCCTCGTTGCCCCTTGCGCGAAGGAGCGGGTTTTCTGGTGAATCCTACGAGCATGCGACATCCCCCGTCTGGACCTTGACCCGGCCCACTGAGTTCATGCACAGGGTGCGGGTGTAGTAAGCGTTGGTGGCAAATGAGCCTGAAGCATGGACCAGCCACCGGCCTGACTGGCCGATGGCGCGGCCCGTGGCGTCATAAATGATGCCGTTCCCGGTGCTGACGGCCGTGGGAGTGGAGACGCCCACGGCGAAAAAGTCGCTGATGCCGGCCATGGGCTCCTGGGCGCGCAGCACGATGTCGGTCGCGGCGTCGAAGCTGCCGTTGCTGTTGCTGTCAAGAAAGACCACCCATCCCTGCATCCAGCCGCCGACGGTCGCGCCGTTTCCGGTGGAGCATACGGGGCTCGCCGCGGTCGAGTTGGCGGTCCTGCAAATGGTCACGCTCTTTCCGCGCCGCATGGCCTCACCGCGGGCATAGCGCGTATCCGAGATAAACCCGTTGGTGGCCCGGGTGACGGACGAGTTGGCGAGCAGGCCCAGGAAAGAAGGCGCCGCAAGCGTTGCCAGAATGCCGATGATGGCGACGACAACCAGTATTTCAATCAGGGTGAAGCCGCGCTGGGCTCGTCTCATCCGCCAGGGCGGTTGGGGACGGGAAGTGGCTCGGCCGGCGATCGATAGATTTTCGAACATGCGCAATTGTGAGCATGCGCCGGCGCTCCCGCCTCCTGTATTCGACGCCCGGTCAGCTTTGCGTGACAAACGGTCGGCGCCGCCCGGGCTCCTAGCGCCTGACTTCGTCGACCAGGGTCTTGAACTCGTCGATGTCCTCAAAGCTGCGGTACACGCTGGCAAAACGCACGTAGGCCACTTTGTCGAGCTTTTTGAGCTCGCGCATCACCAGCTCGCCGAGCCGGTTGGAGGCGACCTCGCGCACACCCAGGCTTAGCAGCTTTTCTTCTATACGCTCGATGGCTGAGTCGATCTGCTCGGTGCTGACCGGGCGCTTGCGCAGCGCCAGGTTCATCGAGCCCAGGATCTTGCTGCGCTTGTACTCGATGCGCCGGCCGTCCTTCTTGACGATAGACGGGAAGGTGACGTCGGGCCGCTCGTAGGTGGTGAAGCGTTTCTCGCAGGCGCCGCACTGGCGGCGGCGGCGTATGAAGTCGGCATCCTCGGCCACCCGGGTTTCGACAACCTGGGTTTCGAGATGGCCGCAGAAAGGGCATTTCATGGGTGTTGACCTGAATTTAAAAACATCAATCGGTCTTTAGCCCATTGAGGACGGCAGGGGCACGATGGAAAACAGGGTCCCCAAGCCGTCCGCCATGGTTAACGGTAAACCGGGAAGCGGCTGGTCAAGGCGTGGACCTTGGCGCGTACCGTTTCCAGGGTGGCCGCGTCGCGCGGATTGTCGAGCACGTCGGCGATCAGGTTGGCGGTGGCGCGGGCTTCTTCGTCCTTGAAGCCGCGGGTGGTCATGGCCGGGGTGCCGATGCGCACACCGCTGGTGACCATGGGTTTTTCCGGGTCGTTCGGGATGGCGTTCTTGTTGATCGTCATGTGGGCGCTGCCCAGCACGGCTTCGGCTTCCTTGCCGGTAATGCCTTTGGCGCGCAGGTCGACCAGCATCACGTGGCTTTCGGTGCGGCCGCTGACGATGCGCAGGCCGCGCTGCGTCAGGGTGTCGGCGACGATCTGCGCGTTCTTCACGACCTGCTGCTGGTAGGCCTTGAACTCGGGCGTCATGGCTTCCTTGAAGGCCACGGCCTTGGCCGCGATCACATGCATCAGCGGGCCGCCCTGCAGGCCGGGGAAGATGGCGCTGTTGATGGCTTTTTCATGCTCGGCCTTCATCAGGATGATGCCGCCGCGCGGGCCGCGCAGGCTTTTGTGCGTGGTCGAGGTGACGATATCGGCATGCGGCACCGGGTTCGGGTAGACGCCCGCGGCCACCAGGCCGGCGTAGTGGGCGATGTCGACCATGAAGATGGCGCCGACGGCCTTGGCTACCTTGGCGAAACGCTCGAAGTCGATGCGCAGGCTGTAGGCCGAGGCGCCCGCGATGATCAGCTTGGGCTTGGTTTCGTGGGCCTTGCGTTCCATCGCGTCGTAGTCGATTTCTTCCTTGTCGTTCAGGCCGTAGGACACGACGTTGAACCACTTGCCGCTCATGTTCAGGGCCATGCCGTGCGTCAGGTGGCCGCCTTCGGCCAGGCTCATGCCCATGATGGTGTCGCCGGGTTTCAGGAAGGCCAGGAACACCGCCTCGTTGGCCGAAGCGCCGCAATGCGCCTGCACGTTGGCGGCCTCGGCACCGAAGATCGCCTTGATGCGGTCGATGGCCAGTTGCTCGGCGACGTCCACGTGTTCGCAGCCGCCGTAGTAGCGGCGGCCGGGATAGCCTTCGGCGTATTTGTTGGTGAGTTGCGAGCCCTGCGCGGCCATGACGGCGGGCGAGGCGTAGTTTTCGCTGGCGATCAGCTCGATGTGCTGCTCTTGCCGGGCGTTTTCAGCCTGGATGGCGGCGAAGATTTCGGGGTCGGTCTGTTCGACCAGGATGTCGCGGTGGTACATGGCAGTCCTTAAAGACGTGGTCCCTGCTATTCAATGAATGAAACAAGGGCTGCCCAGGCGAACGGCTGAACGCTTGGGCCCAACGGCTTTCAGCGGTGCGCTTCCCAGTGGTGTCCCACGTCAGCTTCGATGGTTGCGAAAAACCTCGAGCCTATCGCCAGTTGCGCACCCGGCTAGTGTAACTGAGGGCGCGTAAAACCCCGCGGCGCATCGTCCCATTCCCATGGCCTGAAAGCAAAAAGCCGGGCGCTGGCGGCGGCCCGGCTTTGCGGCGCAAGCGGGCGGGCCCTCGGGCCGCGCCGCCAGCAGGGATCAGGACTGGTTCAGCAGTGCCACTTTTTCAGGTGTCTTGCCCTCCGAGGCCGGCGTGTCGGACTTGCCGGGCAGGGAGGCCGGAACCGGGCGCGAAGTGCCGGGCTCGGCAAAGAAGGGCGAAGGCTTGCCGCGCTTGGACGCGGATGCCACCACGGCCAGCAGGCGGGCGTGTTCCCCCATCACCTTGCCGGCGTAGCCGCCGTCGTCTTCCATGTTGGCGGCGCCCACATAGTATTTGAGGCCGCCCTCGATGGAGCCGGCCCGGGCGATGCATTCCTGCAGCACCTTGACGCCGACGCGCAGGTTGGTGACCGGGTCGAAGGCCGCCAGCTTGCCGCCGAAGTTGTCGTATTTGTCGTGGTGCACCTTGGTCATGACCTGCATCAGGCCCTGGGCGCCCACCGGGCTTTGCGCGAAGGGGTTGAAGCCGGACTCGATGGCCATGATGGCCAGGATCAGGGTCGGGTCGAGCTTGGCCTTCTGGCCGATGTCGAAGGCTTCGGCCACCAGCACGCTCAGGGGCTCCGGCGCCACGCCGTATTTCTTGCTGAGCCAGTAGGCCACTGCCGCCTGCTGGGCCGGCAGGTCCTTGGGGTTGGACGCCGTGGCGCGCTCGATGGCGGCCGGCTCGGTAAAGCCGATGGCCGCCTCCTGGCGCTGCTGCAGCCAGGTCATGAGCTTGAATTCACCGGCCTGACGCAAGTCGGGCCGGGCCGTCAGTGTGATCACCGCGAACACGACCGCCAGGCCCAGGAGGGCAAAGCTGTTGTGGGTGATCTCGAAAAAGCCCTGGGCGATGTCATCAGCAATGGTTAAAACACTGCTGCGTACACTTTTCAAGTGCGCCTCAAGGCCGAATTGTCCTAGCGCTGTCATAGCACTCCTTTCTACGCTTGCAGGCCCTTTGGGGGCCAAGCAGGCTTTGATTGGGTCGCCATCAAACCAAGGCATGCCTTGTGGGGTGTTGACCCCTGTTTGACGTTGCCGGCTTCTTTGGTGAAGGGGGGCAGCGGAGATTCGGGTTGTCCCTAGGTTTCTGTGGGACTGGCGGGATTCTAGGGGGTCGTTAAATAACCTGTCAATAATAACAAATCGTTTCTTTATATTGAATAAGCAAATAAAAACCTTGATTCTGGGCAGAACCCGCCTGAATCAAGGTAGTTACGGCCCCTTTTTGAGACCAAGCTCTAAGTTAGATTCGACGTGAAAAATACCGGATCAGCGGATCGCGGGTCCGGCTGTAGGCGATTTCCGATGCCCCATGTGGGACGGTTGGGGCGATTTCCGGGTGCCGGCGGAGGCCCGAAGGCTACGGCAATCACTCCGGTCCGGGTGATTGAAAAGATGGTCTTGCCTGCACGCTGCGGGAGGTTTAACCTGCAGTTGCCTGATTCATTTGGGCATCCAACCGGGTAACCAACCCCGGAAAAACTGGAAGCAATCACTTGCTTTCATCGCACTGGGGACGATTCATCTCTCCTTTGCGAAACCCGACGGCATGAGCATAAACGCCCGCCGTCAACCCCGGTCGGCTCAGCTGCCCGGGGTTTTTCTTTTGGGTGACCGTCTTTTTCAAATAAGTCATTGACCGATTGGCGCCAGCGTTAAAAACTCGACGCCTATGGCAATCAATGATCTGAAGAATAAATGGCGCGACATCGAATGGCGAAACACCGCAAAAACCCTGCCGGCACGGGCCGCCGACGTGGCCCGCTCGCCCATATGGCGGCGCCGCGCCGCCTGGGCATTGGGCGTGCTGCTGCTGGTCTGGGCGCTGGCCTATGCGGCCGTGCCGTCCATCCTGAAATCGCAACTCGAAAAAATCGCCTCTGAAAAACTGGGCCGGCAAGTCACCGTGGGCGCGGTCGACTTCAAGCCCTGGTCGCTGGAACTCACGCTGCGCGACCTGGCCATCGCCAAGGCCAGGGCCGCCGGCGCTCCCCAGGCTTCCCCCCAGGAAGTGCCCCAACTGGCCATCAAGCGCATATATATAGATGCGGAACTGGAATCCCTGCTGCGGCTGGCGCCGGTGGCCGACGCCGTGCAGGTCGATGAACCCGTGGCCTTTCTGGCCCACCAAGGCGAAGGCCGCTACGACATCGACGACATCCTGGAGCGCCTGAAGACGCCGGCGGACCAGCCGGCCGGCGATCCGCCGCGCTTTGCGGTCTACAACATCGTGGTGAGCGGCGGGCGCCTGGACTTTGCCGACCAGTCCGCCGGCAAGACCCACGAGTTGAGGGAACTGAACCTCTCCGTGCCCTTCCTGAGCAACCTCAAGTCCCAGCGAGAGATCAAAACCTCGCCGCACCTGGCTTTCAAGCTCAACGGCAGCAGCTTTGACAGCGCCGCCGAAGGCACACCTTTTGCCCAGACCCATAAAACCGACGCCACCTTCACGCTGCGCGGTTTTGACCTGAACCCCTATCTGGCCTACTGGCCGGCGAGCCTGCCCTACAAACTGCAAAGTGCCGTGCTGCATGCCGACGCCAAAGTGGCGTTTGAGCAGGCGCCGGCCACGCAGGTGCGGATCTCCGGCACGGTGACGGCGGAAAAAGTGCGCGTGCAGGCGTCGGGCCAGGCGCCCGCGGCCCGCCCCGACATGCTCGCGTTTGAGCAGCTGCAGGTGTATATGGCCGACGTGCGCCCGCTGGAGCAGTTCGTCAAGCTCGCGTCGGTCGAGTTGAGCGCGCCCGCGCTGTCCGTGGTCCGCGACCGGTCGGGGCGGCTCAACCTGTTGCCGCCGGCTGCCACGCCTGCTACAAAAAGTGAAGCAAGCACGCTCGATAGCGCAAAGCCCACCGCGCCGGTCAAGGCGGCGGCGACGACACCCTGGAAAGTGCAGGTGGCCCGTGTGGCCGTGCGCGCGGGCAGCGTGAACTGGCTGGACGAAACCCTGGCTTCGCCCGCCGACATCCGCTTGACCGGCCTGGCGCTCAATGCCACGGCCATCGCCATGCCTTTTTCGGCCGGCGCGCCGCTGCAATTCGACGGCTCGGTAGGCCTTGAGCCGCCGCCCGCCCCTGCGCCTCCGCCCGTCAAGGCCGGCGCAAAGGCCGGCGCCAGACCTGCCGCGCCGCAGGCCCCCGCCGTTCCGGCACTGCTGACTTTCCAGGGTAGCGCCACCGACCAGTCCGCCCAGCTCACCGCCAAGGTGGCGGCCTGGCCTCTGGGCATGGCCGCCAAATACGTGGGCCAGTTCCTGCTGCCGGCGCTGGGCGGCCAGCTCGACGCCGAACTGGGCGTGAACTGGCAGGCGGCCAGCGGCGACAAGCCGCAAGTGCTGCAGCTCAGCGCGCCGCAGCTCGCGCTCAGCGAGGTGCAGCTGGCCCAGGGCAAGGTGTCGCTGGTGTCGGTCAAGCGCGTGGACCTGGCGCAGGTGGAGATCGATCTGACCGGCCAGAACTTCAAGGCCGCCAAACTGCTGCTGACTCAGCCCAAGGCCCTGGTGGAGCGGGGCAGCGACAAGCGCTGGATGTACGAGCGCTGGATGGTGAACCCCGGCGCGGCAAGGCCTGCGCCCCCGCCCACCGATGCCGCCACGCGGGCCGGCGCGCCCAGCTGGGCCGTGGCCATCAACGACGTGCAGCTTGAAGGCGGTGCCATGTCGTTTTCCGACAAGGCCGGCGCCAAGCCGGTGGCGTTTGAAGTGACCGCGGCCAAGGCCCAGCTGGGCGGGCTGCTGCTTGACGACAGGCCCGCGTCCCGGGCCCAGGCCGCCAAGCCCATGCCGCTGACCGCCTCCCTGCGCCTGGCCTCCGGCCGTTTCGAGCCCGGCAAGGTGGACTTCAACGGCAGCCTGGGCCTGGCGCCGCTCCAGGCCCAGGGCCGGCTGCTGGTCGACCGGCTGCCGGTACAGGCCTTTGAGCCTTACGTTGCCGACATCCTCAATATCGAACTGCTGCGCGCCGATGCCAGCTTCAAGGGCCGCGTGGCCTATCGCCAGACGCCGGGCGGGCCCCAGGCCCAGGTGACGGGGGATGTGTCGCTGGAAGAGTTGCGCGCCAACACGCTGGCCCCCAGCGAAGACCTGCTGGCCTGGAAAGCGCTGAACCTGCGCGGCTTTCATGTGGCGCTGGAGCCGGCCAAGGCCACCCGCGTGGAGGTCAAGGAGACCGTGCTGACCGACTTTTTCGCGCGTGTGATCGTCATGCCCGACGGCCGCATCAACCTGCAGGACCTCGTCAAATCCGGGGAGCCGGCGGGAGCCGTGGAGACCACCGCCGCAGCCGCCGCGGCGGCATCCGCGCCCGCGGCCCCGCCTAAAACGGCGGTTGCCGATGCGAAAGCCGCACCTGCCACAACAGCCCCGCCGCCCATCGTGAGCTTCGGCCCCATCAGCCTGATCAACGGCAAGGTGCTGTTTTCCGACCGCTTCGTCAAGCCGAACTACTCGGCCGACCTCAGCGACCTGACCGGCAAGCTCAGCGCCTTCTCGTCGGTGGCTCCCGTGCCGGCGGGCGGCGCGGCGGCTGCCGCCCCCAATATGGCGGACCTGGAACTGCGCGGACGGGCCGAGGGCACGGCCTCGCTTGAAATCCTGGGCAAGCTCAACCCCCTGGCCAAGCCGCTGGCGCTGGACATCAAGGGCAAGGTGCGCGACCTGGAACTGCCGCCGCTGTCGCCGTACTCCGTCAAGTACTCGGGCTACGGCATCAACCGCGGCAAACTCAGCGTCGACGTGAGCTACCTGGTGCAGCCCGACGGCAAACTCACCGCCACCAACAAGGTGATCCTGAACCAGCTCAGCTTCGGCGAGAAGGTGCCCGGCTCCACCGCGAGCTTGCCGGTCAAGCTCGCCGTCGCGCTGCTGGCCGACCGCAACGGCGTGATCGACATCGACCTGCCCATCAGCGGCTCGCTCAACGACCCGCAGTTCAGCCTGGGCCCCATCATCGTCAAGGTCATCGTCAACGTGATCGTCAAGGCCATCACCGCGCCTTTCAGCCTGCTGGCCAACGCCTTCGGCGGCGGCGGCGAGGAGCTCAGCACCGTGGGCTTCGCGCCCGGCAGCGCCGAGCTGCGCCCCGAAGCCAAGGCCGGGCTGGACAAGGTGGCCAAGGCCCTGGCCGACAGGCCTTCGCTGCAGCTCACCGTGGTGGGCACCAGCAGCGTGGAGGCTGAGCGCGAGGGCTTCAAGCGCGAGCGGCTGGACGCGCTGGTGCGCGCCGAAAAACGCCGCATCACCGTGAAGGAGGGCGGCACCACCTCGGCCGCCGTCAGCATCAGCCCGGCCGAATACCCGGAGCTGCTCAAGGAGGTCTATAAACGCGCCGACATGCCCAAGCCGCGCAACCTGATAGGCCTGGCCAAGGACCTGCCCGTGCCCGAGATGGAAAAGCTGCTGCTGGCCGACATCAAGGTCAATGACGACGCCATGCGCGAACTCGCCGTGCAGCGCGGCGTGGCGGTCAAAGACTACCTCGCCTCGCGCGATCTGCCGCCCGAAAGACTGTTCCTGGGCGCGGCCAAAGCCGTGCCGCCCGAGGCCAAATGGACGCCCCGGGCGGAGCTGAATTTGGCGATGCCTTAAAAAAGGCGAAAATAGCACCAGCGCTTTATTGATAAAGCTTTTTATGGGACCAGAGCCAGTGCGCGCAACGCGGGTTGCGCGGCGCGGCCTCCCATCCATTCCAATACCTGCTGCCGCTGCGCAAGAATCCCCTGACGAGGGAGCCTTGCGGTCGGCGGCAACTATTTTTTTGACCTTGCGTTCCCATGTTTAAATCTTCAAAACCCGACACTCCCGCCGTGAAAACGCCATCCCCCAAGCAGGCCGAAGCCCATCCGCTGGACGGCCTGACCGGCGGCGCGTTTTCCGCGCCCACCTCCGGCGAGCGCGCCTCGCGCATCCGCAGCTGGCTGGCCACCGAGCCCACGGCCGAGCAGATGGCCGAGGTCTACAAGGACCTGTCCAACCGTGACAAGGGCGCGGCCAAGCCACTGAAGGAAAAGCTCGACGAGATCAAACGCAGCAAGGGCCAGGAAGCCGTGGCCGCCGAGTGGGCTGAAAAAGCCCAGGCGCTGCTGGCCGTGCCCAAGCTCAACCTGGCCGACGCCCTGGCCTGGCAGCGCGACGCCGCCAAGGCCGGCGCGCCCCTGTCCAAGGAACCGCTGGCCGGCCTGAAGGCGCAACTGGCCGAGCGCGTCAAGACCATTGAAGACCTGCAGCATCGCACCCAGGTGCAGCGCGAGGCCGCCGTGCTGATCGCGCAGCGCATCGAGGTGCTATCTATCAAGCCCTGGCGCGAAGCCGAAGGCGCGCTGGACACCTTGAAGGCCGACGTGGCGCACTGGCAGGGCCAGGCCGACGAACTCACGCACGACGCCAACTGGGCCAGCGTCGACGCCAAGTTCCCGCCGCTGCTCGACGCCTCGCGCGGCCAGCTGCTGGCCGTGTGGGAGGCCTTCCAGGGCGCGCTGGCCCAGGCCGTCAAGGCCGCCGAGGACACTGCCGCGCCCTTGCCGGCGGTGCCCGTGTGGGCCGACGAACTGCGCGCCGCCCGCGGCCAGGCTCCCGCCGAGGGCGAGCAGCCCGCGCGCGCGCCCAAGGCCAAGATCGATCCGGCCGTGCTCAAGGAGATGCGCGAAAAGTCCTCGGCCGTCGTGCAGGCCGCGCTCGCCAAGCTCGAGCATGAGGTCACCGAAGGCCACGGCAAGTCCACACCCAAGGTCGCGGCCGAGCTGCGCCAGGCGCTCAAGGAACACATCCGCAACATCGACAGCAAGCTCGAAGCCGCCGCGCACGCCGCGCTCACCGCGGCTGGCGAACTCGAAGGCTGGCAGCGCTGGCGCGCCGACCAGATTCGCGAAGAACTGGTCGTGAAGGCTGAAGCGCTGGTGGCCAAGCCGCTGGGCGGGCGCAAGCAGCAGGAAGCCCTGCGCGCCATGCGCGAGCAGTGGAAGACCAGCGACCAGGGCGGCACGCCCAACCACGCGCTGTGGAAGCGCTTTGATGACGCCTGCAACGAAGCCCACAAGGTCGTCGAAGCCTGGCTCGAGAAGGTCAAGGAGCAAAACGAAACCGTCAAGGCCGAGCGCAAGCTGCTGATCGACGAAGTCCTCGCCTGGGCTGAAGCCAACAAGGGCAATACCGACTGGAAGCACCACATCCGCAGCCTCAACGGCTTTGTCGAGAAATGGCGCGAAGCCGGCCACCTGGGCGAAAAAGCGTTTGCCGAAATCCAGCCCGTGTGGAAGGCCGCCATGGATACGGCCGACGCCGCGCTGACCGCCGCACGCAGCGAAAGCATTGCGCGCCGCAAGGCCATGATTGAAGAAGCCGGCGTGCTGGGCGCCGAGCCGCAGCTGCGCATAGACGCCGTCAAGTCGCTGCAGCAGCGCTGGCAGCATGAGGCGCAGGCCGTGCCCATAGAGCGCAAGCAGGAACAAAAAATGTGGGACGCTTTCCGCAAGCCCATAGACGACGCTTTCCAGCGCAAGACCGCCGAGCGCGAAAAAGCCGCCGCAGCCCTGGGCGAATACGACCGCATGGTGCTGGAAGCCTCCAAAGCCGTGGAAGCCGCTACCGCCAGCGGCGACGCCCAGAAGATCCATGCCGCCGCCAAGGCGCTGGAAGCCATTGTGCGCGGCCAGGTGCCTGCGGCTGCCGCCGCAGCGCCTGCAGCCGCGCCTGCGGCCGCAACGCCTTCCGTGGAAGCCACGCTGGCCGCCGCGGGCAGCGAGCCGCCCGCTGAGGCCGCCGAGCCTGCCGCCGATGCTGAAGCCGCCGCTGCCGCTGAATTCGCCGAAGCCGGTGAGCCGGCCAGCGCGCCCGCTGAACCGCCTCCCGCACCCAAACCCGCGCCCAAGCCCATCGTGGCAAGGCGTGGCGACGACCGCCCCGGCATGAAAAAAGCCGACCCCGTGGCCGCAGGACGCGGCGGCAAGTTCGGCGACCGCAAGGATGCGCGTCCCGGCGGCAAGCCGGGCGGCCCGCGCCAGGGCACCGACAACAAATTCGAGCCCTACCGTCCCGACCGCGACGCCCGTGCGGGCCGTGACGAGCGCGGCCCGCGCGGCAGCGAGCGCCCGGCCTTTGAAGAGCGCGGCCCGCGCCTGGGCGACGCTGCTTTCCGCGCCCAGCGCGAAGCCTTTGAAGCGGCCAACCAGGCCCTGAAAAAGCTCGCCGTGCAGGCGCACGGCGAGGTGCTCACGCACCTGCTCAGCGCCTGGGAAAAACGCGATCCGGCGCAACTGCCCAGTGCGCAAGAGCTTGGCAAGGCCGTGCCGGCCACAGTGCGCAACCGCTGGGTGCAGGCCGTCAGCACACCTTCGGGCAAGGATGCTTCCGAAGCGCTGCTGCGCCTGGAAATCGCCGCCGACCTGCCCACGCCGGCCGAGCACATCAGCGCGCGCCGCATGCTGCAGCTGCAGCTGCTGACCAAACGCAATGCGCCCGCGCCGGCCGAAACCTGGGGCGAAGACACGGCCCAGGTGCTGGCGGCCGACTTTGACGCCGGCAATGCGCGGCGCGTGCAGAACGTGCTCAAGGCGCTGCTCAAACGATGAGCACTGCTGCCGCTGCTGTGGCCTTGCCCCAGGAGCGGCAACAGACGCTGGGCGAGGAAATCGCCAACAGCGTGAGCCACGGCGTGGCACTGCTTGCCGCGATGGCGGCCGTGCCTTTCCTGGTCATGGGCAGCATGCGCCAGGGCGATGCCATCGATATCGCGGGCGCCTCGGTGTTTGCCGCGAGCATGGTGCTGCTGTACTTCACCTCCATGCTGTACCACGCGCTGCCGGCGGTGCGCGCCGCGCGCGCCAAAAGCGTGTTCCAGGTCCTGGACCACGGCGCGATTTTTCTGCTGATCGCGGGAACCTACACACCCTTCACCCTGGGCGTGTTGCGTGGGCCCTGGGGCTGGACGCTGTTCGGCCTGGTCTGGGCCATGGCGCTGGCCGGCGTGGCGGTCAAAGCCGTTGCGGGCATACGCTACCCGCGTGTGTCCACGGCGCTGTATCTCGCGATGGGATGGATTGCCGTGATCGCCGTCAAACCCATGCTGGAGCTCATTCCCGGTTGGGGCTTGTTCTGGCTTGTGGCCGGCGGGCTTTTCTATACCCTGGGCGTGGGCTTTTTCGCCACCGATTCCAGGCTGCGCTACGGGCACTTTATCTGGCACCTGTTTGTGGCGGCGGGCACCGCCTGCCACTGCGTGGCCGTGCTGTATTACGCAAGCTGAAGCGCGGCACCCATCACGCCGCCCCGCTCAGCGGGCCGCTTCAATCAGGTGGGCAATCCCGTCATAACCGAGCCGCCGCGCGTGTTGCGGCGCGTTCAGGCCGTCGTGGTCTATCAGGGCTGTGTTCGCGCCCGCCGCCAGCAGGCGCTGGACCACGGCCGTGTGTCCCTGCATGGCGGCCAGTATCAGGGGCGTGCGGCCCGCCGCATCGGCCGCATTGAGGGCCGCGCCTTGCTGGAGCAGACGCTCCACCTGCGGCAGGTCGCCCGCGCGCGCCGCGTTCTGCAGTGCGCCTGCCAGTCTGGGTGTGCCGGGCGCTTCTGTGCGCGGTGAGGGCGCTGGCACACTGAGTTTTTCCCGTCGCTGCTCCGGTGCTGCGGCCGCGGCTGGCGCAGCGGCCCGTGCCGCCGGCGCCGCCATGGCGGGAGCTGCTGCAACCGCCGCGGCCGGTGCGGTCGGTGCGGTCGGTGCGGCGTCCCGCATGGAAGAGGACGCCTGCCCGCCCGTTATCGCCTCGGCTGGGGGGGCAGGGCGTGCGAGCTGCGCGCTTTCTTTGGCGGCGGCAACTTCCGGTGCGGGCGGCGGTGGAGCCGCCGGGGCTGGCGAAGGCGCGGGTGAAGGTGCGGGTGAAGGTGCAGGGGAAGGCACCGCACTTGCCTGGGGCGGTGGTGCGGCTTCGGTTTCGGCTTTGCGTGCCACTGAGCCTGTGACGGAGGGTTGGGGTGAAGGTTTACCGGCTGAGGGCGTCGCGGGGGCTTTTGGCGGCGGTGGCGTGCCCGTTTTGGCGCTGCGGCTGTCGGCTTGGGGTGTTTGCTGCGGTGCGGGGGCCGATCCTGCCTCAGCTGCGGGTGCGGGTGTGGGCGGCGCGCTCGCACTGGGCTGGCCAAACGCCAGGTCTTTTTCTTCGTCGGTGCCGCGGTCGTATTGCAACACCAGCAGGCCGGTCAACCCAGCCAGTGCCAGGCCGGCCAGGGCGGAGATTTTCCAGCGCGACTGGTTGGCGGCGGTCGCCGTGGGTGCGCTGTCCGCTGTCGTGGAGGCTTTGTTTGCGGCGATCACCATCTGCGCGTGGGCGCGCACCGCCTCCCGCACGTGCGCGCCGGGGCGGCGTGTGTCCTGCGCGCTGGCTTCGCGGTAGCGCTGCGTCAGCTCATCGCCGGGCGGGCTGCGGTCAGGCTCTGTCATGCAAACTCCTGTAGCTGCTGGCGCAGGCTGTTTCGCGCATAGCGCAAACGGCTTTTGGCGGTCTCGAAATTCACGCCGGTCGCGGCGGCGATCTCATCCACGCTGAGGCCGGCTTCGGCCTGCAGCAAAAAGGCTTCGCGCTGCTCGCGCGGCAGGCGTTCGACCGCGGCGATCAGCGCCGCCGCCTGCTCGCTGGACTCGAGCCGGCGCAGCGGCCCGAAGCCGGAATCGGCGGCCAGTGTGTCGCCGATTCCCGGGCTGTCCTCGTCGTCGCTCGCGTCAATGCTCACGTGATGGCGCGCGCTGCGAAAGTGGTCAACGAGCCGGTTGTGCGCCATGGTGAAGAGCCAGGTCTTGAAGCGCGCCGACACCGTGTAGGTGGGTGCGCTGCGCGCCACGGCAAACCACACATCCTGCAGCAGGTCGTCAGCCACCGCCTGCACTCGCACGCTGCGAAACACATAACGCCATACACCGAGTTCGTGGCGCGCATAGAGCGTGTCGAAAGCCGCGATGTCGCCGGCCGCATAGCGCAGCATCAGCGATTCGTCGCTGTCTTCGGCTGCGTTGTCTGGCGTTGGGGCGCTGGGCATGCGCCAGATTATCACGGCGCAGATGCACGCTTTCAGTATCGACGCAGAGGAGGGTCAGGGACATAGGAGGTAATACCTGATTGCGGGAAGGGATCCGGGACAGGGTGGTGCGCCACGGGTTCGCGGATCACGCCATTCGCAACCAGGTTCTCGCGGCTGTCATAGCGGATGCGTATCACCTCATTGGGCTGGCTTTGCAGGCGCGCGAAGCTGGTGTGCGAGACCAGCGAGCTTTCGCGGGCACCGTGGCCCGTGCCCAATTTGGGAGCCGGCAAGGGGGCGGCCTGCGGCTTCCTGAACTGGCCTTCGGCGGAGGCTGATGCCTCCGCGCCGCCGAGGATGCGATCTGCCAGTGCGGATTTGCCGGCGGCCGGTGATTCCGCCGCGGGTGGTGCGGGGGCCGCGGGGGCGTCGGCTTCGCGCTCGCTGCGGCGGGGGTTGGAATACACGGGTGCCTGCGCCACCGGCTCGGGCGGCTGTTCGCGAAACAGCGCCACGCCGATCACACCGACATTGGCGGGCCGGCCGGTGCGGCCGGCATAAGAGTCCCCCAGCGCAGAAAACTCGAAGGCGGCGACTTCGCTGCTGCTTTTGCGCCAGCCCGTCACCTGGTACTGCTGCCAGGATGAAAACACATAGCCGGTCTGGTCCCAGGCGGCGGTTTCACCGCTCAGCACATTGACGCCATCGACGGCGGTCACGGCCAGCAGCCGCTCGCCGAGCTTGTTGCGCACGGCGATCGCGTATTTGGCGCCGTACTGGCCGGCCACCCAGTATTCGCCGCGATGGTAATACAGCGGCAGTGTGGCGCCGGTGTTGCGGTCTACCACGGTGACGTCGGCCAGGCGGCCTATGGCATGGGCCGGCAGGGCCCAGGCGGACAGGGCCAGCAGGAGGGAGGCGGGGAGGATGTGGGGTTTCATGGGGGCTCCAGAAAGAGGGTGGAGCTCCCTGAAACGGGGCAGGCGGGGAAAAGGGGTTAAAGGGGTTAAACGCGGCGCTTAATCCCCCGGCTGCGGAGGTTTGAGGCCACCCGCGGCCCTCCCGCTTATTTGGCGGGAATGAAGAATTTGTCGAACAGCACCGTCAGCGCCGGGAATTCCCGGGTGAAACGTTCGCGGTTGACGAAGTAGGCCTCGCAGGCCACGGCGAAAAACTCGGCCGGCGAGTTTGCGCCATAGTCGTCCAGCCAGGGCGGCTCGGCGCCGAAGCGTTTGGCCATGGCGACTTTTTCGCAAAATTCATCAAAGGCCGGCTGCATCACCGAGTGCCACCCGCTCATGGCGCTGCGGGTGGGCATGGGCGGGCAGCCGTCGGCCGCGCCGTCGCGCATGTCCATCTTGTGGACGAATTCGTGGATCACGACGTTGTGCCCATGTTCGGCCGCGCTGCCCGCAGCGGCGACATCCTGCCAGCTCAGGGTGACGGGTCCGCCGTCCATGGCTTCGCCCAGCAACTCTTCGTTGTAGCGGTGCACCACGCCGGCCTGGTCGGTGACTTCGCGGCGCGCCAGCATGGCGCCGGGATGCACCACGATGCCCTTGAAGTCGTCATACCAGCGCAGACCCAGGTGCAGCACGGGCAGGCAGGCCTGCGCGGCGATCGCGACGGCCATTTCGTCGGTGACTTGCAGCCCCTGCGCGCCGGTGAACTCCTTTTGCTTGAGGAATTTCCCGGCCAGCTCGTGCAACTGCTGCAGTTCGGCCACCGGACGGCGGGCCAGGAAGGGAAACTGCAGCAGGGTGTCCATCCACAGGGTGTCGGGAATGGTCTTGGTGGGGGCGCTCTGGCGCCCCAGCGTTCTTAACCAGTTCAGCATGGGGAGGGTGTCTTGGTCGTAGGCAAGGCTTAAAGATTGGAAAAGAGGGTCAGCACAGGGCGATGCGCTGCAGGCCGCCGGCGGACAGGCGCAGCACGTCGGCACGCGGAACCGCAGCGGCCAGGTCCCAGTCGCTGAGCACCACCCGCGCCAGGCCCTCGCCCAGGTCGTGCATGGCGGGCTTGTGGGTGTGGCCGTGGATCAGGGTGGGGGCCTTTGCCGCGCGCAGCCATTGGCGCGCGGCTTCGGCATCGACGTCGGCATAGGATGTGCCCGAACGCTTGCGCGCCTCGCTTTGCCGGCGCAGCGCGCGCGCGATCTCCTGGCGCTCGGCCAGGGGCTTGGCCAGGAAAGTGCGCTGCCAGTCGGTGCCGCGCACCTGCCGGCGGAATTCCATGTAGTCGGTGTCGTCCAGGCACAGGGCGTCGCCGTGCGACAGCAGCCAGCGCCGGCCCGAGCCCGCGGGAAACTCCAGCACGGTCGGGTCGTGCAGCAAGGTGGTGTTGCACAGGTCCATCAGGGCCTGGCCCACCAGGAAATCGCGGTTGCCGTGCATGAAAAAGAGCGCCAGCCGGCCGGCGGCTTCGCCCATGGCGCGCGCGCAGCGCGCATCGAAGCCGGCCGAAGGCGCGTTCAGGTCCTGGCCGACGGCATCGTCACCGACCCAGACTTCAAACAGGTCGCCCAGGATGAAGACCGCGTCGGCGGGCGTGCTTTCAAGGTAATGCCGCCAGGCTTCGAAGGTGGCCGGCTCGCCGGCCTGCAGGTGCAGGTCGGAAATGAAATCGACCGTGCGCCAGGACGGCGGCGCCAAAAGCTCCGCGATCTCGGGGACGGCCTGGGGAGTGTTCACCGGCTGGGTGGGCGGGCTCAGTCCAGCGAGATGGCTCTCTGGATGATCACGTCTTCCATGGGCACGTCGTCGTGAAAGCCCTTGCGGCCGGTCTTGACGGCCTTGATCCTGTCGACCACGTCGGTGCCGGCGATTACCTTGCCGAACACGGCATAACCCCAGCCCGAAGCACTGGGCGCGGTGTGGTTCAGGAAGCCGTTGTCGGCTACGTTGATGAAGAACTGCGAGCTGGCCGAGTGCGGCGCGTTGGTGCGCGCCATGGCGATGGTGTAGTTGTCGTTCTTCAGGCCGTTGTTGGCTTCGTTCTCGATTTCAGCGTCGGTGGGCTTTTGTTTCATGCCGGGCTCGAAGCCGCCGCCCTGCACCATGAAGCCGGGAATCACGCGGTGAAACACGGTATTGGCGTAGTGGCCCTTGTTGACGTAGTTCAGGAAGTTGGCGACGGTCTTGGGCGCCTTGGCGGCGTCCAGTTCCAGCGTGATGACGCCGTATTCGGCGATGTGGAGTTCGACTCTGGGCTTGCTCATGATGGTGTCCTGTAGGGGGAGGGCGGTTAATTGACGAGGGTGGCTGATTTGATGAGGACGGGTGTCTTGGGCGCGTCGCTCGGGAAGGGGCCGCCCGCGCCGGTCGGCACCAACTTGATTTTGTTGACCACGTCCATGCCGCTGACGACCTTGCCGAAGACGGTGTAGCCGTACAGCTGGGGCGCGTTGACGAGCTGCGCGCGCGGGGTGTTTTCGTAGACACGGCCCTGGTATTCGAATTTGGGCACCGGGTCGCCGGGCGGGATGATGGTGGGGTCCAGGAAATCGTTGTCCTTCACATTGATGAAGAACTGCGCCGAGGCGGAATTGGGGTCGTTGGTGCGCGCCATGGCCAGGGTGCCCACCACATTCCTCGGGCCGCCTTTGGCGAGTGCCTCACGGCCTTCGTGCGGCACGGGCGGGCGGGTTTTTTTCTCGGCGTAGGTGGCGTCGTAACCTCCGCCCTGCACCATGAAGTTGCTGATCACGCGGTGAAAAATCGTGCCGTCGTAGTGTTTGTCCTTGACGTATTGCAGGAAGTTCTCGACGGTCTTGGGGGCTTTGTCGGGGTAGACCTCGACCACGAAGTCGCCCTCGCTGGTGGCGAATTTGACCTTGGGCGCGTTTTGCGCGAGCGCCGGGCCGGCCAGCAGGGCCAGGCTCGCGGCGGCGGCCAGCGCGAATGCCGCGCGGCGCAAGGGGGAATGGAGGGAATGGAGAAAAGAGGCCGCGGACATCGCCGGCCTGGGGTGAACTGCCATCAAATGGCTCCTTCGAAAAATATTTTCCACTGGCTGCCCTGGCGGACCCAGTACTGGCGCTTGGTGCGGCCGGTCTTGGCGCCCTTGACCAGTTCGCCAAAGGTTACCACCATCGTGTCGGTGCTGTCGGTCCAGCGCAGGTAAGACACGTCCTTGAGCTGGATACCGCGCCCGCCCAGCTGCTTGAGTTCGCTTTGCAGGGCCGGCGTCCATTCAGCCAGGGTCTTGCCGTAGCTTGTGAAGTCGGGGGTGTACCAGGCGGTGAGCTTGGCGATGTCGCCGCTGGACTTGGCGCTGTGCCAGCCTTGCAGCACGCTCTCAAAGGACTTGATGTCGGATGCCAGCGATTGCGGCGCCACCCATTTGAGGCTGTGCGCGATGACGACGGGCGTGCTGCGCACCTCGACGGTGCGGATGATGCGTTCCAGGTCGGGATTGGCCAGCACCACGCAGCCGTCGGTGGACAGCGGCGCCCGCGAAAACTGCGCCGGCGGCGTGCCGTGCAGCCAGATGCCGCCGCCGGTCTTGCCGCGCTTGACGTCGAGCTGGTTGGGATAGTTGATGGGCAGCGCGCCCGAGCCGTAGAAGTCGCGCAGCGATTTGCGGTCCAGGTTGCTGGTGATGAAGTACACCCCGACCGGCGTGCGCAGGTCGCCCTCGACGGATTTTTCAATGCCGGACTTGCCGACCGAGATGTAGTAGTCGGCCACCAGCTTGATGCCGGTGGGCGTGTTCTCGAACAGGTAAAGGCGCGACCTGGAGGCGTCGACGGCGATCGCATGCTTGTTGCGCGGCGATAGCGCCAGGAACTGTGAGGGCACGGTGCCCGGCGCCGGGCGTTCGCGCAGCGCGCGTAGCCTGAGCAGCGATTCCTGGCGCAACTCGGCCAGCAGCGGGGCCGCGCTCTTGTTCGCGGTGATGTCGGGCACGTCGCCGGGCGCGCGCAGCGGGCGCGTGAAGCCGGCCAGCAGGTCGCCGTAGACCAGCTGCGCGAGCTGGAAATTGGGGTGGTCCTTGACCAGGCTCTCGGCCTTGCGCAATGCCTCGCGGGGGGCGGCCTGGCCGATCAGCTTGTAGATCTCAATCAGGCGGGCTTCCGCTTCGCCGTCGCGCGGTTCGCGTTGCGGTGCCGCGGCCGGCTTGGCGGCTTGTGCGTGGGGGCGGGCTTCCGTGCGCGCGAAGGCAAGCGCCGGCACCAGGCAAGGCGCCATGAAAAAAAGGGCGGTGAGCACCTTCTTCATGCAAGTTTCCACGACAGGGTGCCGGCCGGCGAAGAAGGGCAGGGACGGGCTGGGTAAAACACGTGGGCCAGGTCAGCCGCCCGTGGATTCCTTGACGATCACCCAGCGGTCACCCACCTTGGCGAGGTCCAGGGTCTTGCGGCTGGAGATATTCAGCGAATCGGCGCTGTAGTCCTGCTTGAACCGGGCCGTGGCCTTGCTGCCCTGCACCGAAATCGACAGGTTGGAAAGTTTCACGCTGATTTTGGACTTGCCGACGATGCGCGCGCGGCGGTCTTCTTCCCAGGCCTTGCGGGCCTGTTTGCCGGGCGGCTCGAAGTTCTGGCCGTAGCTGCCGAGGTAGCCGCTCATGTCCTTGTCGGACCAGGCCTGGGCCCAGCCGCGCACGGCGGCTTCGACTTCCTTCTCGGCGCCGGTGGCGGCGGCCGGGCTGGGTGCGGGGGCTGGGGCAGCAGGCGCCGGCGTCGCGGCGGGTGCTGCCGCAGGCGCGGGCGCAGGTGCGGGCTTGGCGGCCGGCGCGGGCGCTGCTGCCGGCGCGGCGGCCGTGACCTGGCCGGAAGCCTGGGCGCCGGCGGCGGGCTTGGCGGCGGCTTGCGGCTGGGCCTTGGCGTCGGCCGAGAACAGGTTGCGGATCAGGGCCAGCTTAGGCGGGACGGCCGCATTGCCGCCGTCCAGCTGCAGTGCCTTGCTGTAGGCCTGGCTGGCCAGGCGGGCATAGACGTCGCCCAGGTTTTCGTGCGCGGTGGCGTAGCTGGGGTTGGTGCGTATGGCCATTTCCAGGGCGGCGCGGGCCTTGTCGAACTGGCTCTGGCCGGCATACAGCACGGCCATGTTGTTATAGGGCTCGGGAAGCTCGGGGTAGTCTTCGGTGATCTTGGTGAAGGTGGCGATGGCCTCGTTGGCCTTGCCGGTTTCGGTCTGGATCACGCCCTTGAAGAAACGCATCTGCGGGTCGCGCGGCTTGCTGGCGAGGTATTGGTCCACTTTGGCCATGGCTTCGGCAAACTGGCCGGCGCGCATCAGGCGGCTGACATCGGCATAGTCGTCGGCATGGGCCGCGGACATGGACAGGGCGGCGGCAGCCACCAGCAGGCGCAGGACGGCTGACAGGGGTTTGCGTTTAAAAAAGTTTTGCGTGGGCATAAGAACTTCTCGCTATTGTTTTGGGTCCCCTGGGGCTGTTTGAGGGCCGTGGGTCGAAAATTGCCATAAACAGCCCGGCTTTTCAGGTGGCCAGAGGGGCCGCTGAATGTTGTCCATCGGGCTGGATATACTGGCCGATTGTAGCTGAGGGGGTATAGTCCATGGCCGCCCGGATTCCGTACTTTTCCGTTTTGTCGCAGGTTTTTGCGCGTATGCCAACCGGCCCTTGTCCGCCCTTGGTGTCCGTGAGATAAACCTTCCTGTTCCCCCTGTCCAATTGATAGTCGGTTTTCGACCGATGTCTCCCGCCGCCCCAATTTTCATGAGCCTTCGCATTTACAACACGCTGTCGCGTGCCGTGGAAGAATTTTCCCCCCTGGAGCCCGGCCATGTGCGCATGTATGTGTGCGGCATGACGATTTACGACCTGTGCCACATCGGCCATGCGCGCATGATGATGGCTTTCGACGTGGTCCAGCGCTGGTTCAAGGCCAGCGGCCTGCGCGTGACCTATGTGCGCAACATCACGGACATCGACGACAAGATCATCAAGCGGGCGGTCGAGCGCGGCATCAGCATCCGGGCGCTGACCGACGAGATGATCCAGGCCATGCACCAGGACATAGGCGCGCTGGGCATGGAGCCGCCCTCGCTGGAGCCGCGCGCCACCGAATACGTGCCGCAGATGCTGGGCCTGATCGCCACCCTCGAGGGCAAAGGCCTGGCCTATAAGGGCTCGACCGGCGACATGAACTATGCGGTGCGCAAGTTCCCTGGTTACGGCAAGCTCTCGGGCAAGTCCCTGGACGAGCTGCGCGCCGGCGAGCGCGTGGCGGTGCTGGACGGCAAGGACGACCCGCTGGACTTCGTGCTCTGGAAGAGCGCCAAGCCCACCGAGCCCGAGGACGCAAAATGGGACAGCGACTACGGCCCCGGCCGGCCCGGCTGGCACATCGAGTGCTCGGCCATGAGCTGCCAGACCCTGGGCGAGACCTTCGACCTGCACGGCGGCGGCGCCGACCTGCAGTTCCCGCACCATGAAAACGAGATCGCCCAGAGCGAAGGCGCCAGCGGCAAGCCGCTGGCCCGCTTCTGGGTGCACAACGGTTTTGTGCGGGTGGACAACGAAAAAATGTCCAAGTCGCTGGGCAACTTCTTCACCATCCGCGACGTGCTCACCCGTTACGACGCCGAGACCATCCGCTTCTTCCTGGTGCGCACGCATTACCGAAGCGCCCTCAATTACAGCGACGCCCACCTGGACGATGCCCGCAGCGCCCTCAAGCGTTTGTACACCGCGCTGGACGGGGTCGCAGCGGACACCGTTGCCATCGACTGGGCGCAGCCCTTCGCCGCCCGCTTCAAGGCGGCCATGGACGAGGACTTCGGCACGCCCGAGGCGGTGGCCGTGCTGTTCGATCTGGCCGGGGAAGTCAACAAGACGCGCTCGCCCGCGCTGGCGGGCCTGCTCAAAAGCCTGGGCGGCTGCCTGGGCCTGTTGCAGGGCGAGCCCGGCGCCTACTTGCAGGCCGGCGCCGGCCTGGACGAGGCCAGCATCCAGGGCCTGATCGCCCAGCGCGCCGCCGCCAAGGCCGCGAAAAATTTCGCCGAGGCCGACCGCATCCGCCAGGATTTGCTGGCCCAGGGCATTGTGCTCAAGGACTCCGCCGCCGGCACGACCTGGGAGGTCCAGTCGTGAGCCTTGCCCGACCGGTCGGCCCCCGGCCGCCGCTGAACCCGCAGACCCTGCGCAAGGCGCCATGAAACAGGTCGTCAAAAGCGGCCCCGCCAGCGCCGAGCTGGCCGATGTGCCGGGCCCGGTCGCCGCGGCCCCCGCCTATTGGGCCGAGGCCTGCAAGCACCTGGTCAAGAAGGACCGCGTGATGAAGCGCCTGATCCCGCAGTTCGGCGACGCCCACCTGCAGGCCCGCGGCGACGCCTTCAGCACGCTGGCGCGCAGCATCGTGGGGCAGCAGATCTCGGTCAAGGCCGCGCAAACGGTGTGGCACCGCTTCGAGGCCCTGCCCAAAAAGATGACGCCGGCCAATGTGCTCAGGCTCAAGGTCGACGACATGCGGGCCGCCGGCCTGAGCGCGCGCAAGGTCGAATACCTGGTCGATTTGGCCATCAATTTCGACGCCGGCACGGTGCACGTGAAGGACTGGCAGTCCATGGACGACGAGGCCATCATCGCCGAGCTCGTGGCCATCCGCGGCATAGGCCGCTGGACGGCCGAGATGTTTTTGATCTTTTACCTGATGCGCCCCAATGTCCTGCCGCTGGACGACATCGGCCTGATCAGTGGCATCAGCCAGAACTATTTTTCCGGCGAATCCGTCAGCCGCAGCGACGCGCGCGAGGTGGCCGCCGCCTGGGCGCCGTACTGCAGCGTCGCAACTTGGTATATTTGGCGCTCGCTGGATCCCTTGCCGGTCCTGGGTGCCCCTGGCGGCACCGAGCAAGATCTAAGTTTGAAGAAGCCCTGAGGAGCAACACATGGCGAAGAAAACCTTCCTTGATTTCGAGCAGCCGATCGCGGAACTCGAAGGAAAAATTGAAGAACTGCGCTACGTCCAGACCGAGTCGGCCGTCGATATCTCCGAGGAGATCGACCAGCTGGCCAAAAAAAGCCAGCAACTCACCAAAGACATCTACAGCGACCTGACGCCCTGGCAGATCACCAAGATCGCCCGCCACGCCGAGCGTCCCTACACGCTGGACTACATCAACGAAATCTTCACCGATTTCGTCGAGCTGCACGGCGACAGGCACTTCGCCGACGACCTGTCCATCGTCGGCGGCCTGGCCCGCTTCAACGGCACCGCCTGCATGGTGCTGGGCCACCAGAAGGGCCGCGACACCAAGGAGCGCGGCCTGCGCAATTTCGGCATGAGCAAGCCCGAGGGCTACCGCAAGGCGCTGCGCCTGATGAAGACCGCCGAGAAGTTCAAGCTGCCGGTGTTCACCTTCGTCGACACGCCCGGCGCCTATCCCGGCATAGACGCCGAGGAACGCGGCCAGTCCGAGGCCATAGGCCGCAACATCTTCGAGATGGCGCAGCTTGAAGTGCCCATCATCACCACCATCATCGGCGAGGGCGGCTCCGGCGGCGCGCTGGCGATTTCGGTGGCCGATCAGGTGGTGATGCTGCAGTATTCGATTTATTCCGTCATCAGCCCCGAAGGCTGCGCCTCCATCCTCTGGAAAACCTCCGACAAGGCCCAGGAAGCGGCCGAAGCCCTGGGCATCACCGCGCACCGCCTCAAGGCCTTGGGCGTGATCGACAAGATCGTCAACGAGCCCGTGGGCGGCGCCCACCGCGACCACAAGCAGATGGCGGCCTTTCTCAAACGCGCCCTCAACGACGCCTTCCGCCAGGTCAGCGACCTGAAGGTCAAGGAGTTGCTGGACCGCCGCTACGAACGCCTGCAAAGTTATGGCCGCTTTACCGACACCAAGGCCGACGCGAAGTAAACCGCCGGCTGCCCTCGTGCCGGGTACGGCGTGAGCGGCCCTAACCCAGCGCTGCCGGCGCTGGCGGCGCTGGACTCCCTGGATCCTGTTTTGCCTGTGGGTGTGGCCTACAGCGGCGGCGCCGACTCCACGGCGCTGCTGCTGGCCGCCGCGCAGCGCTGGCCGGGGCAGGTGACCGCGCTGCACATCCACCACGGCCTGCAGGCCGCCGCCGACGACTTCGCGCGGGTTTGCGAGGAAACCTGCGCGCGCCTGAAGGTGCCGCTTCAGGTGCTGCGCGTGCAGGCCGGCAACGCGGCGGGCCAGAGCCCCGAGGATGCGGCGCGGCTGGCGCGTTACGCCGCGCTGGCGCAGGCCGCCACCGAAAAAGGCCTGGGAGCCGTACTGCTGGGCCAGCATGCCGACGACCAGGTCGAGACCCTGCTGCTGGCGCTGAGCCGCGGCGCGGGCCTGCCGGGCCTGGCCTCCATGGCCGCGCGCTTTGAGCGCGGCGGCGTGCTGTTCCTGCGGCCGCTGCTGCAAATCCCCGCCGCGGCCCTGCGCGCCTGGCTGCTGGACCAGCAGATCCCCTTTGTCGACGACCCGACCAACAGCGACGAGCGTTACACCCGCAACCGCATACGCGCCCGCCTGCTGCCGGCCCTGGCCGAATCCTTTCCGCAGTTTCGCGAAACCTTCGCGCGCAGCGCCCAGCACGCGGCCCAGGCGCAGGCCCTGCTGGCCGAGGTGGCCCGTGAAGACCTGGCGCGCGTCGGTACGCCGCCCGCCATCACGGCCCTGCAGGCGCTGTCCGCGCCGCGCCAGGCCAATGTGCTGCGCCACTGGCTGCTGGAGTCGCATGGCGCCACGCCCAGCGCCGCGCAGCTCGAGCAGTTGCTGTCGCAGATCGCCGCCTGCACCACCCGCGGCCACCGCATCCACCTCAAGGTGGCGACCGGCCACGTCACCCGGGCTGGCGCCACCTTGCGCTATGAGGCCGCGGCGGATAAGCCGGCTTAACCAGGTAGTAGTCCTAGGTATAATTGAAGGCTTTGCTGGCGCCGCAGCACCGCTAAAAGCCTCTCAAACAGCGCTTTTTGCCGGTAACAGCCCGCAAAAAATTCGCAACAACTTCTGATTGACATCCTGCAATGGCATTGATCGTTCATAAATATGGCGGCACGTCGATGGGCTCGACCGAGCGCATCCGCAACGTGGCCAAACGCGTGGCCAAGTGGGCGCGGGCCGGCCACCAGATGGTCGTCGTCCCCAGCGCCATGAGCGGCGAAACCAACCGCCTGCTGGGCCTGGCCAAGGAACTGGCGCCCGCCAAGGCCGGCGACGCCTACAGCCGCGAACTCGACGCCCTGGCCGCCACCGGCGAACAGGCTTCCAGCGCCCTGCTGGCCATCGCGCTGCAGGCCGAAGGCATGCAGGCCGTGAGCTATGCCGGCTGGCAGGTCACCATCAAGACCAACAACGCCTACACCAAGGCCCGCATCGAGTCCATCGACGACGAGCGCGTGCGCGCCGACCTGGACGCCGGCAAGGTCGTCATCATCACGGGCTTCCAGGGCGTGGACGAGGGCGGCAACGTCACCACGCTGGGCCGCGGCGGCTCCGACACCTCGGCGGTCGCCATCGCCGCGGCGCTCAAGGCGCATGAATGCCTGATCTACACCGACGTCGACGGCGTCTACACCACCGACCCGCGCGTGGTGCCCGAGGCGCGCCGCCTGCACACCGTGAGCTTCGAGGAGATGCTCGAGATGGCCTCCATGGGCTCCAAGGTGCTGCAGATCCGCTCGGTGGAATTCGCCGGCAAATACCGGGTGCCGCTGCGCGTGCTGTCCAGCTTCACTGAATGGGACATCGACATCAACGAAGAAGCCAAGTCTGGCACTTTGATCAGCTTTGAGGAAGACGAAAACATGGAACAAGCCATCGTATCGGGCATCGCTTTCAACCGCGATGAAGCCAAAATCTCCGTGCTCGGCGTGCCCGACACCCCCGGCATCGCCTACCAGATCCTGGGCGCCGTGGCCGACGCCAACATCGAAGTCGACGTCATCATCCAGAACATCAGCAAGGACGGCAAGACCGACTTCAGCTTCACCGTTCACCGCAACGACTACTCCAAGGCCGTCGACCTGCTCAAGACCCAGGTCGTCCCCAAGCTGGGCGCCCAGGAAGTCACCGGCGACGCCAAGATCTGCAAGGTCAGCATCGTCGGCATCGGCATGCGCAGCCACGTGGGCATCGCCAGCAAGATGTTCCGCGTGCTGAGCGAGGAGGGCATCAACATCCAGATGATCTCCACCAGCGAAATCAAGACCTCCGTGGTCATCGACGAGAAGTACATGGAGCTCGCCGTGCGCGCCCTGCACAAGGCTTTTGACCTGGACCAGCCGTCCACCTGAAAATGGCCCGCAAGTCGTGAGATAATCGATTTATTGGAAACGTGACCGAGTGGCCGAAGGTGCTCCCCTGCTAAGGGAGTATGGGGTGTAGAGCCTCATCGAGGGTTCGAATCCCTCCGTTTCCGCCAAGATAACCCCTGTGAGCTTTTTGCCTGCAGGGGTTTTTCTTTGGTGCGGGCAATTCGTCTGTCTCAGGCGGAAAGGCGCTAAGCATGGCCCGGATTGTGGTCTTGGCTTGAGCCTCGTATTCGTCTGTCGCATCCAGCGAGTCTTCGAAGTACTCGAAGATCGTTCGCAATCTGTCTACGCCCGCTATCTCAGCTATAGCCAGGCGCCCGTTAGGCAAGCTGGATCTCTTCTGCTTTGGCGGCAAGTTAGTCCATTTGAAGGATGTCTCATCATGCCCTCGTCTTTAGAATCCAGTCGCGCAGACTGGGCTGATCATGAGGGATTTAGATCGTCAGGGGCGGCTTGGCTCGATGCCACTATTTCCATGCCGCGCGGAACAGCGCCCAGATGAGTGCGGCCAAACAGGGAGTGTTAAATACTTGGAGATTCTCTAACCGTAGCCGGAAACGACTCTATTTATGTGCCGAGAAATGCTGTAAATTCGGTCTAGACCGTGTAATACGTGCATGGAATGCAAAAAACGTATACTAATCAATAAGTTATGTTGTTCCCCGTCACTTGCGCCCCTTAAAAAATGAGTCTTGATAGTCTCTATCCATATGCCGGTGATCACGCGATCCAAAACGCGGTTTTTGCCGTGGAGTTCGACAGTTCTCTATCGCAGTCCCAACTAAAAGATGTGCAAAAGGCTGCATCTAAAGCCTTTGGGCACGAGCTGTCTGATATTCAGAATCAGCAGCTAATGACTATTAATTTTGGCAATTTTGGTCCGGGGAATCAGCAGGTTAAAGCGGCACCGCAACCCGGTGGATTTTTAATGCAGCGGCCAGCAGGCTTCGGGGGCGGGTCAACGCGTACTTTGACAGTGAATCCTGATAGCTGCATTGTCATTGTTAAGGATTACACGCGATGGGAATCCATTAAAGCTGACATTGATCGATATCTCGATGTTGTCTTAGTTGCTGTAAATAAGACTAGTACTCCAGTTAAAGCAATTGGATTGCAGTACACCGATATCTTTAATTGGAAGGCTGATCCTCAGGAGCTTGTGATGGCTGAGGCTTTTGAAGTTGGAAATCCATATGTGGTTCCCAACGTGTTGGCCGCGAATGGCCCGATGCTATGGCATTCCCATCATGGGTATTTTCTAGATCGTACGGAACCGCTTGCCTATCGACAATTGGATAACATAAATGTTAGTCGTATTGAGGCGGCTGGGGGTCATTCGATTCAAGTATTGACTTCCCATCGTGCGGAATTGGCGAAGCCACTTTGGAAGATTGGAAAAGAACATCGCCACTTCATCTCGGAAATTCAGGAATCGCTTCACGGCGCCAATAAAGAAATCTTGCGTTCGCTGTTTTCTAAAGAACTTCGCGACAAGATAAAGCTCGATTAAGGGAGTACAGCAATGGAACCGTTAACAACTCTTGCGCTTGTCGCCGCCTTTCTTGCCCCCGTGCCTCTAACTAGGCGACCTGATTGGGCGAGCGAAGCGCGTGCCGCTGGCGAGCGTCCAATAACTGAGTCAACTGACACCAACAAAATAGTGTCTGCGACACCAGTTATTACCGATTCCATTTTGATGCCCAATTCGTCTCCCGTGTATTTGGATCGAAGAGAGTTGCTGGCGCAAGAGCTTCGCGCTTATGAAATGCTCCAAGCGGGGTGGGATGGTGAGGCAAGCATTAAGCCTTCTGCTGAATCTATTGCGGCGGCCCTCACATTCCTTGAGCGCTTTCCTGGGGGCTTGCCTTTGCCTAGTCCAATGATGTCCTCCGTTGGAGAGGCAGGGCTCTATTGGGACATGCAAGGTGGGTACGCAGATATAAGTTTTGCCGCAGATCAGTCGTTTTCGTTTTTCTCACGCACTCATACTGGAGTTGAAGTCTTTCAGGATGCCTTAAGGACGGAACAGCTTGATCGTGATTGGTTCTTCCATGTATTGGGGGAAATGGCGTCACCGCAAATTCAAGCGGCCTGAGAAGTTTCGACGTATGGGGTGCAGAGAGTTCTTCGATGCCAATGCTGGCAATAATGATCGCTGCAAAGCACTTCAGCAGCAGCCTGTGGAAGTACAAATCGCCTGGGAGTTAGAGAACGCTTCCGCGCACTCTCCTTCGCCTGTGTTAGATGAAGAGAACTTAATACGTTATTGGTTGAATCCAGTCCATTACGATTCTCAAACTGGCACGCTGAAAGTTACTGCTTTTGACGATGCATCGAATAAAGGACTCTCGGTAAATCGTGGGGCGCATGTGACTCTGGAAGAGTTGAAGGGAATTGCACAAGCACGCGTTGATGAATGGATTGCTCATAATGCGGAAAAGGCACCAAGACAGCTAATTGGATACTCAGTGTTTGCAGCTGCGGAAGCTCGTGCTGTGCATGTGCCAATTCCACCCGATAGCCGTCGTGCTTTAGCTGTCTACGACACTGCGAAGCCGGATGACGCTTCACATGCTGATGTTTGCCAAATTGCGTCGAATGCACAGGGTGGTCGAAGTGCGCGGCTACAAATGAGGAATCTGGTTAATGAACGCCTGCAGCGCTTCTAACCTCATCCCACTGGTTAGCTGAATGCTTTATAAATCCTGCGCTAATTTTCCGCAGTAAACATGAAATTCTTTGTCCTCGGTCTTGTGCTTCTTGTCGGTGGCATTCCACTCATGAATGTCAACTTTTATCTAGGCTGGGCATCAATTGGCGTTGGCGCAATACTGGCTCAATGGTTTAGAGGCGATGTGGTGGCTGCTCAGCGCCGCAGGTTGATGCAACGGCTCGAGGAAGCTGAAACAAAAGCAGAGCTAAGGAAGCAAGAAAAGAGATGAGAGCACTCGGGGAAAAAAAACCGGCAGTTGCCGGTTTCCAGATGTCCTATTTGCCTTGGTCGGCGGTAAGTAGCGCATCGAGGGTTCGAATCCCCCCGTGTCCGCCAGTATAAAAAGCCGCCTTAGGGCGCCTTTTTTACGTCTGTCAAAAACCCATCACTGCACCAAAGAAGCCGCAAGCTGCCCCACCTGTGCCAGCGCGGCATCGCGTTGCGCGGCCGGCTGTTGTGTGCCGGCCAGGTAAGCCGCCACCAGCAAAGGTGCGCGCCCATCAGGCGGCCAGATCAGGCCCACGTCGTTGGTGGAGCCGCGGGCCCCGCTTCCTGTCTTGTCGCCGACACGCCAGCCCGGCGGCAGCAGTGCGCGCAGACGGCGGTCGCCGGTGGTGTTGGCTTGCAGCCATTGGACGAGTAACTGGCGCGAGGCGTCGGACAGCGACGAGCCCAGCGTGAGTTTGTGAACCGTGGCCAGCATGGCGTCCGGCGTCGTGGTGTCGCGAACGTCGCCGGGCGCTGATTCATTGAGTTCGGGCTCGATGCGGTCCAGCCTTGTCATCTTGTCGCCCAGGCCGCGCAGGTAGGCCGTGAGCCCGGCCGGGCCGCCGAAGCTGGCCAGCATCAGGTTGGCGGCGGCGTTGTCGCTGACGATGATGGACGCTTCGCACAGCGCGGCCATGGGCAAGCCTTGCGGGCCTATGTGCTGCTGTGTGGTGGGCGAGTGGGGCAGGATGTCGCCGGCCGCGATGGGGATTCTTCGGCCCAGCTGCTCCTGGCCGCTATCGACGCGATGCAGCACCAGGGCGGCCGCCAGCAGCTTGAAGGTGCTGCACATCGGAAAGCGTTCGCCGGCGCGGTAGCCGTACTTCGCGCCGCTGTTGGTGTCGAGCATGGAAACGCCCAGCCGGCCGCCGCTGGCTTTTTCGATGGCGGCCAGGCGCCGGGTCATGGATGCCGGGGTCGCACTACCGGGCCTGTCGCCGGTACCCAATGATTTCTGGGTGTAACTGAACAAACCGCCCGCGACCACCAGTCCACCCAGTGCGCCTGAAAATTGCCGTCTCTGCATATTTTTCCTCCGAAGCTATTGAACAAGGCCGTGACGATAACAAGGGCCCGGCGATCCAACAAACGGCAATAATCAAGGCTATCCATAAGTAAATCTGGGGCTTGACGCTTATGCACCTTCCTCTCAATGCCTTGCGCGCCTTTGAGGTCTCGGCCCGGCACCTGAGTTTCACGCGCGCGGCTGACGAGCTCAACGTGACGCAAACCGCCATCAGCCAGCATGTGAAGAACCTCGAGGAGCGCATGGGCGTGCCGCTGTTTCGCCGACTGCCGCGCGGCCTCGCGTTGACCGACGAGGGCCTGGCCTTGCTGCCGGTGCTGGCGGAGTCTTTCGGCCGCATGGGCTCGGTGCTGGAGCAGTTCAAGGACGGGCAATTCCGCGAAGTGCTGACGGTGGGCGCCGTCGGCACCTTCGCCGTCGGCTGGCTGATTCCGCGCCTGCGGGATTTCCAGCGCGCCCATCCTTTTATCGACTTTCGCCTCTTCACCAACAACAACCGCGTCGACCTGGCCGGCGAGGGCCTGGACTACGCGATCCGCTTCGGCGACGGCGCCTGGCACGGCACCGAGGCCGAGCCCCTGCTGGTGTCGCCGCTGTCGGCCATGTGTTCGCCCGCGCTGGCCCGGGGCCTGCGCGAGCCCGCCGACCTGGCCAGGGAGCTGCTGCTGCGCTCCTACCGGGCCGATGAATGGGCGCGCTGGTTTGCCGCGGCCGGGGTGGCCTGCCCAGTGGTCAGGGGGGTGGTGTTTGACTCTTCGCTGACCATGGCCGAGGCGGCCGCGCAGGGCGCCGGTGTGGCGCTGCTGCCGGTGAACATGTTCGCGCGCGAATTGCAGGGCGGGCGCCTGGTGCGGCCGTTCGCGGTGGAAATCGAAACCGGCGGCTACTGGCTGACCCGGCTCAAATCGCGGCGGGCGACGGCCGGTATGCGCATCTTCAGGGACTGGCTGCTGGCCGCGGCGGCCGCCGCGTGATTCAGGTGTGCCGGCGGCCTGCCGGCCGCTTCACCACTGTGTGGAGCCCGCGGCCCGCTCGACTTCCTCGAGCGCGTAACGGGTGAACTCGTCGATCTCATTGGACTTGTCGAACACCGCGTCGGCCCCTATGGCCAGGCAGCGTTCGCGCACGGCGGGCGTGGCGTAGTTGGTCAGGACGATGACCTTTTGCCGCAAGTCCCTCTCGCGGCAATTCATCACCACGCCCAGGCCGCTGCCCTCAAGCAAAAACAGGTCGACGATGGCGAGGTCCCAGGAGGCTTTGTTTTCGTTCAGCCACTGGACCGCTTCACTTTCCTTGCTGGCCCAGCCGACGATGCGCGCGCGAGCCAGTTCCTCCAGCGATTCCGCGAGGCTGTCGCGGATGACGGGGCTGTCTTCAACCAGGTAGATTCTGAGGCGCATGCAGCTTGGGGTAACGGGATTCGGGTCCGGCGGAATATGCCGCAGTTTACTGAGCGAACACGTATTTCCGACTCGGGAAAAACGTGGACGGACGATTATGAAACAAAGCGTGAAAAAATCCCCGGGCCGCACGATCTTCGCGCCTTGGGGCCTGTTCGCCATAATTCGCGGTGTTCCACGCCGAAACAGATTACGGACCCCCATCATGCGCCTGCGCCACATCGAAGTCTTTAACGCCGTCATGTTGACCGGCAGTGTGAGCGGGGCTGCTCGCTTGATCAACGTCACGCAGCCGGCCGTGAGCCGCATCCTGCAGCATGCGGAACTGCAGCTGGGTTTTGCGCTGTTCCAGCGCAGCAAGGGCCGGCTGACGCCGACCTCCGAAGCGCTGACGCTGTACCCGCACATCGAGCGCCTGTTCGCCCAGCTCGACGAAGTGCAGCGCCTGGCCGCCAACCTCAAGACCGGCGGCAGCGCGGGGGAACTGCGCATCCTCACGGTGCTGGCGCTCAGCTATGAAATCCTGCCGCACGCCCTCAAGCTGTTTCGCGTCAAGCATGCCGACGTGGCCATCACCTTGCAGGCCCTGCATTCGCCGCAAATCGTCTCGGCGCTCGCGTTGCAGGAGGCCGATGCCGGCTTTCTGTTCAGCCCGGTCGCGCATTCGGCGCTCGCGCAGGAGCACCTGGCCGACGGCCGCATGGTCTGTGTGGTGCCCAAGGGCATGCTGGCTTCGCGCCTGGTCAAGCGCGGCAGCGTCACGCTGGCCGACCTCAGCAAGTCGCCGGTGGTCGGGCTGGATGCGCTGGACCCGGTGGGCCGCAGCCTCAACCAGGCCTGCCGCGAAGCCGGCGTGGGCCTGGAGTTCCCCATCACGGTGCAGACCTACCACTCGGCACTCGCGCTGGCCCACCACGGGCTGGGCATCGCGGTGATAGACACCTGTACCGCGGCTTCGGCCGACCCGGCGCGCGTGGACGTGCTGGAGCTGGAGCCGCTGATCCCCGTGCCCATCAAGGCCTTGTTCCCGGCCGGCAAACCCGGCTCGGTGGTGGTCAGGGCCTTTGTGCGCTGCTTCCAGCAGGCCTTGACGCAGCGCGCCTGAAACCCCCAGGTGCGGCTTGCTGGTCTCTTCGCAAGAAACAGCGCGGAACCGGCTTTGCCGGGCCGCTGCTGTTGCCCCCTGCGGGGGGGATCCGGCTACACGAAGTGAGCCGAGAAGGGGGGTAACTTACCTCGCGATCATGCGGCTGATGCGCTGCGCCGAACCGAAGGCCAGGGTAAAGCCCAGCGCGCCGTGGCCGGTGTTGAAGAACAGGTTGTCCGGCCCTTTGGCGTGGCGGCCTATCACCGGCAGGCCGGTGGGTGTGGCCGGGCGCATGCCGGCCCAGGGGTGCAGGTTGTCAAAGCGGCTGCAGCCCGGGAAAACCGTCTCGGTCGAAGCCTGCAGCGAGGCGATCTGCGCCGGGTCCACGGCCGTGTCGTAGCCCGAGAGTTCGGCCATGCCGGCCACGCGCAGGCGCGAGCCTATGCGGGCGAACACCACCTTGCGCGCGCTGTCGGTCACGCTGACCGAGGGTGCCGCATGCTCTGCGGGGGCGACGTCCACCGTGATGCTGTAGCCCTTGAGCGGATAGACCGGCAGGTGCAGGCCCAGGCCCTGCGCCATCAGGGCCGAGTTTGCGCCCAGCGCCATGACAAAACGCTCGGCCTCGATGTGGCCTTGCGGCGTGGCCACGGCGGCGAGGGACTTGCCGCGCTGCACCAGCTGCTCGATGGGCGTGCCCAGCAGAAAGCGCACGCCCAGCCGGCGCAGCACCACCCCCAGCGCGTCGCAGGTTTTCTGGCAGTCGGCGGCGCATTCGCCGGGTGTGTAAATGGCGCCGGCGATCTGCGCATGGCGGCTTTTGAGTGCGGGCTCTATCTCCACGCAGCGGTCGGCGTCGACGGCTTCCTGGCTGCTGCCCAGTTCGCGCTGCAGCAGCATCTGGCGCTGCGCGGCCGCGAAAGCGGCTTCGTCGGAATACAGCACCAGCTTGCCGGTGGCAGAAAAATCGTTGTCGAGTTTTTCCTCGGCCATCATGGCGTCGAAGGACTGGCGGCTTAGCGCCGCCAGCGACAGCAGCTGGCCCGTGGTGGCGCGCGATGTCTTGCTGTTGCAGGCTGCAAGGAAGCGCAGGCCCCACAGCCACTGCCGCGTGTCCAGGCGCGGGCGCAGCTTGAGCGGCGAGGAGGGCGACAGCAGCAGCTTGGGCAGTTGCCGCCAGATGGCCGGGTCGGCCAGCGGCTGGACGTAGGAGTAGCTCAGCTGGGCGCCGTTGCCGCCGCTGGCGCCGCTGCCGGGGCTGGCGCGGTCCACCACCGTGACTTCATGGCCGGCGCGGCGCAAGCTGTAGGCAGTCGCGAGGCCCACGATTCCCGCACCAAGCACGCACACATGCATAAAAACCCTTGTTGTTTCTCGAATGGACGCGACTGTACGCAAGGCGCGCGGGTTTGAACAATGCTGAATTCGCCCACGGCCATGACCTTTGGTTATGCCCCGGGCCCCATGGCGGTGCGCTTGGGTAAACCATGAGTTTTTGTCATGGGTTTGACGCGAAAATGAATGACACGCCGGGCGCGGCTCTTCCTACACTAGCGATGCCTGCTTACTCCCGGTTACCGAAACTACCAACCCATTGCCCCCGAAAGGACACGCATGAAATTCACTACCCTCATGAGCGCCGTGCTGCTGACAGCCGGCCTGGCCGCCAACGCGGGCGCGCAAACCGTGCCGACGCTGAAGAAGGTCGCCGACAGCAACAAGATCACGGTGTCCTACCGGGAAGCATCGGTGCCTTTCAGCTACCTGATCGGCTCCAAGACCTCGGTGGGTTTTTCCGCGGAACTGACCGAAGCCATCATTGACGACGTGCGCAAAAAGGTGAAAAAGCCCAACCTCGAAGTCGCCTACATGCCCGTGACCTCGCAGAACCGCATCCCGCTGCTGGTCAACGGCACTTACGACCTCGAGTGCGGCTCGACCACCAACAACTCCGCGCGCGGCAAGGACGTGGCCTTTGCCATCAACCACTTCTACACCGGCACACGCCTGCTGGTCAAAAAATCGTCCGGCATCAAGAACTACGCCGACCTGGCCAAAAAGACGGTGGCCAGCACCACCGGCACCACCAATGCGCAGGTGATTCGCAAGTACAGCGCCGACAAGAAGCTGGACATGCAGCTGATCCTGGGCAAGGACCATGACGATTCGCTGCTGCTCGTCGAAAGCGACCGCGCCCTGGCCTTCGCCATGGACGACATCCTGCTGTTCGGCCTGATGGCCAATTCCAAGAACCCGGCCTCGCTGGAAGTCGTCGGCGACTCGCTGCAGGTGGAGCCCTATGCCTGCATGCTGCGCAAGGACGACCCCGAGTTCAAGAAGCTGGTCGACGGCACCATCACCCGCCTGATCAAGTCCGGCGAGTTCACCAAGATGTACGCCAAGTGGTTCACCTCGCCGATCCCGCCCAAGGGCGTGAACCTGAACCTGCCCATGAGCGAGGAGCTCAAGGCCAACCTCAAGGCGCTGAGCGACAAGCCGGCGCTGTAAACCTGCCGGGGAGCGCCGGCGCGCCGCTCCCCGTTGATGGCTTCACGCCATCCCGCTGCCGGCCTCGGTGAGGACGGCAGTTCTTCCCCCCAACAACACGAAACGGCCAGGTGCCCTGAGGCACAGGCGGCCGGCGTTCGCCTGGATTTTGTTGTCCGGGCCCACTCACACTGAAAGGCAATGACATGAACAGACCCCGCGTGGTCGGCATCCTGGGCGGCATGGGGCCTGCCGCGGGCGCGGATTTTGCGCGCCTGTTTGTCCAGGCTTGCGCAGACCACATGCGCGCGCTGGACATACCGGTGTCGGACCAGGGCTTTCCCGAGCACTGGCTGGCCCAGGTGCCGGTGCCCGACCGCAGCACGGCGCTGGAGCTGCCCGGGCCGGGCGGCCACCAGCCGCTGGACCCCATGCTGCAGGCCATGGGCAAGCTGGCGGCGCTGGGCGCCACCACGGTCGCGGTGGCCTGCAACACCGCCCACGCCTGGCACGGCCAGCTGCAGGAGCGTTTCCCGCAGCTCGAAGTGCTGCACGTGGCGCGCGAGGTGGCGCGGACGCTGGCCGCGCGCGGCGTGCGCGAAGTGGGCCTGCTGGCCACCGAGGGCACTTACCGCGCGGGGCTCTACGACCAGGCGCTGCGCCAGGCCGGCCTGCAGTGCCATACACCCACGGCCGAGGAGCGCGAACGCCTGATGCGCGGCATTTATGAGGGCGTGAAAATGGGCAACATGGCCCTGGCGCGCGAATGTTTCACGGGCGTGGCCGAGGCGCTGGCCGCTCGGCATGGACTGTCCACGCTGATACTGGGCTGCACCGAGATACCGCTGGCGCTCAGCGTGGTGCCCGGCATGGAGACGCTGGACCTGGTGGACCCGGCCGCGTTGCTGGCGCAGGCTTTGGCACAGCGGGCCTACGCGGCTTGAACGGCTCTTAGTCCGCCGACGCGCTCCAGCGGTTATTCCAGGCTTTGTCCAGCGTGCGGCGGTCGCGCTTGGTGGGGCGGCCGTGTTCCTGGGCGCCGGCCGGGTCGCTGTTCAGGCGGCGCTGCTCGGCGGCCTCGGCCTTCAGGCGCAGGCTTTCCTCGGTTTCTTCATAAAGCTGCTGGGCCACCGGGGCTGAGCCGCGCTGGCTGCTGATGCCGCGTACCACCACGGTGCGGTTGACCTGGCCCTGGCGCAGCGACACGGTGTCGCCGGACTTGACCTCGCGCGCGGGCTTGGCTTCGGCACCGTTGACCTTGACCCGGCCCCTGTCGATTTCCTCGACCGCGAGCGCGCGGGTTTTGTAAAAGCGGGCGGCCCACAGCCATTTGTCGATGCGCAATTTATCCATTGGCGGCTATTTTGAACCAAGACCCAACGCCCCTGCCGGGCGCGTGGGCGCTTCAGGCCGTGGGCAGGCGGACCACCGCGTCCAGCCCCGTGACCTGGCCGTGCACGACGCGGTTTTCCAGGGTGATGCTGCCGTGCATGGTTTCAACGATCTCGCGGCAGATGGCCAGCCCCAGGCCGGAGCCGTGGCGCACGTCGCCCGCCGAAAACGGCTCGTAAAGCCGCGCCGACAGCTCGGCCGACACGCCGGGCCCGCTGTCGCTCAAGGTCATCGCGACAAAGCTGGCGTCGCGCACGATGCGCACGGCTAGCGGGCCGCCGGCCGGCGTGTGCTTGATGGCGTTGTGCAGCAGGTTGCGCGTGAGTTCGCCCAGCATCCATTCATGCGACCTGACCTGGGCGGGCACGGTTTCTATCTCGAAGTCGATGTCTTTTTCGGCGATCAGCGGTGAGAGGTCCAGCGCCACCGAGCGCACCACCTGCGCCAGGTCTATGGCCTGCAGGTCGGCCTGCTGGCGCAGTTGCTCCACCTTGGCCAGCGCCAGCATCTGGTTGGCCAGCACGGTGGCGCGGTCCACGGTCTGGTTGATCTCGCCGAGCGCGTCGCGCGCCTCCATGTCGCCGCGCAGCGCCGACTGCACCTGTACCTTGAGCACCGCCAGCGGCGTGCGCAGCTGGTGGGCCGCGTCCCGCACAAAACGTTTCTGGTTGTCCAGCAGGTGCTGCAGCCGGCCCATGACCTGGTTGGTCGCCTCGATCAGCGGCAGCAGCTCGCGCGGCGCGTCGGGGGCGGCGATGGCCGTCAGGTCGCCCTCGGGGCGCGCCTTGAGCTCGCCGCTGAGCCGGCGTACCGGCCGCGTGGCGCGCTGCACCACGACCACCGCGACCAGGGCGATCACTGCCAGCAGCACGGCCTGGCGCCACAAGGTGTCAAAGAGGATCTTGCGCGCCAGCGTCTTGCGCAGCTCCAGGGTCTCGGCCACCTGCACCACGGCCATGGCCCGGCCTTTGCCGCTGGCCACGGGCTGCAGCAGCACGGCGACGCGAACCGGTTCCTCGCGGAACACGTCGTCGTAAAAATCCACCAGCGCCGAATACGGCGGGCGTATGGGAATCTCGCCGCGCCAGAAGGGCAGCTGCGCAAAACCCGAGACCAGGTCTCCCTTGAGGCTGGAGACGCGGTAGAACAAACGGCTCTGGTTGTCGGCCTCGAAGGCCTCCAGCGCGGCATAGGGCACGGTCACGCGCAGTTCGGACTGTTCGTCGTAGCCGGTCACGTCCAGCTGTTCGCCTATGGACTTGGCCGAGGCCAGCAGGGTGCGGTCGTAGGCGGTGTTCACCGCGGCCAGCGCCTGGCGGTACAGGCTGGCGGTGTTCACGATGATCAGCAGGCCCACGGGAAGCAGGATGCCGGTCAGCAGGTAGCGCCGTAGCGAGATGGCCCCCACGCTTTTCACTTCGTGTAATTCGCTGCCCCCCGAGGGGGCTAATCCTCCTTGGGGCGGCCCGGCGGAAGATTCGACGGCCCGCCGGCTCGTGGGTTCGATCGGCGCGGGCTCCTGGCCGCTCATGCATCCACTTTCAGCAGATAGCCCAGGCCGCGCAAGGTGACCAGGGTGACGCCGGTCTGGGCCAGCTTTTTGCGCAGGCGGTAGACCACCACTTCCACGGCCTCGTACTGCACGTCGGTTTCGCCGGGAAACACCAGCTCGAAGAGGCGCTCCTTGGACACGGCGTGGCCCAGTTTGCCTATCAGGGTCTGCAGCAGGGCCAGTTCGCGCGGCGTGAGTTCCAGCACCTGGTCGCGGTGGTAGATGGCGCCGCTTTCTTTGTCATAGCGCAGGTGGCCGACGAACTGGGGCGCGGCGCCGGGCTCCGCGCCGGCCGTGGGGCGGCGCCGGCTCAGGGCGCGCAGCCGCGCCTCGAGTTCGTCCAGGTCAAAGGGCTTGGGCAGGTAGTCGTCGGCGCCGGTGTTCAGGCCGACGATGCGGTCGCCTACGGTGCCGCGGGCCGTGAGGATCAGCACCGGGGTTGTCAGGCCCTGGCCGCGCGCCTGCGCCAGCACCTGCAGGCCGTCCAGGCCGGGCAGGGTCAGGTCCAGCACCACCACGTCGGGCTGCGTGGCCTTCCACTGCGCCAGGGCCTGCCGGCCGTCGGTGCAGCTGAAAACCTCCATGCCGCGCCGCCCCAGGGCGCGCTGCAGCGCCGCCTGCATGGAGGCGTCGTCCTCCACCAGCAGCAGTTTGACCGTGGATATCACCGTGGGCATCATGGGCAGGACATTAGCACTTTCCCCAGTCCCGCCGGACAGCCGTTTGACAGCCAGGGGGTGCATGATAGGCAGGTTATCAGCCATCCGGGCGCCCTGGGCGCCCATCCACAGGAGACATTCCCATGCGTCGCGATACCTTTCTGAAATCCCTGGCGGCCCTGGCCGCGACCGGTGCCTTGCCCCTGTCGGCCTCCGCTGCCGCCAACATCAAGATGTTGATTCCCGCCAATCCAGGCGGCGGCTGGGACACCACGGGCCGCGCCCTGGGCAAGGCCATGACCGACTCCAAGGCCGCCGACACGGTGACCTACGACAACAAGGGCGGCGCCGCCGGCGCGCTGGGCCTGGCCCAGTTCGTCAACGGCTCCAAGGGCGACCCCAATGCGTTGATGGTGATGGGCGCCGTGATGCTGGGCGGCCTGATCACCGGCAAGCCGCCGGTCAGCCTGTCGCAGGCCACGCCGATCGCCCGCCTGTCCAGCGAGTACAACGTGTTCGTGCTGCCCGCCAACTCGCCCTTCAAGACCATGAAGGACGTGGTCGATCAGCTCAAGAAAGACCCCGGCAGCGTGAAGTGGGGCGGCGGTTCGCGCGGCTCCACCGAGCACATCGCAGCGGCCATGATCGCGCAGAAGGTCGGCGCCGACCCTTCCAAGATCAACTACGTCGCTTTCCGTGGAGGCGGTGAGGCCACGGCGGCCATCCTGGGCGGCAACGTCACGGTGGGCGGCAGCGGCTACAGCGAGTTCGCCGAGTACATCAAGGCCGGCAAGATGCGCGCCATCGCCGTGACCTCCGGCAAGCGCCTGCCGGGCGTGGACGTGCCCACGCTCAAGGAGCAGGGCATAGACGTGGAAATTGGCAACTGGCGCGGCGTCTACGGCGCCCCCGGCATCACGGCCGAGCAGCGCAAAGCCCTGACCGACCTGGTGCTGGCCGCGCTGAAGTCGCCGGCCTGGGCCGAAGCCGTGAAGAAGAACGACTGGACGCCCGCCGTCCTGTCGGGCGAGGCTTTTGCCAAGTTCGTCGATGACGACTTCGCCGCCCTGCGCGCCACCATGGTCAAGTCCGGGATGGTCTGAGCCTTCGGGCCTTCGCGCGCGCAAGTGTGCCAGGGCGCCACGCCGTCCCGGGTTCAGATTTGATGAAAATTTGACGAAAGGGCGGCGTGCCGCCAGACTGTTCACGTCCGTCCCACGTCTTTCGGGAACTATAACGATGACAACAACAACTTCGGATCCCTCGGCCGTCTGGCCGCAAACCCTGGTCGGCGCCGGCGTGCTGCTGACCGGCCTGGCGCTGGCCTTCGGCGCGATCAGCATCTCCTCCGAGGCCGGCTACGGCGGCGTCGGCCCCAACTTCCTGCCCTGGCTGGTCTCCGTCGGCCTCACGGTCTGCGGCGCCTGGATCATCTGGGAAGCGCGCAGCGGCGGCTTTCGCGAGCTGGATCCTCCCTCCGGCGCCGCGCAGGCCTACTGGCCTGGTTTTGCCTGGGTTTCGGCAGGGCTGCTGCTCAATGCGGCGTTGATCACCACCATAGGCTTCATCCTGAGCTGCACGCTGTGCTACCTGCTGGCGGTGCAAGGCCTGCGCCGCGCCAGCGGCCAGACGGGCGTCAATGCACCGCGTACCTGGGTCACCGACCTCGTGGTGGGCCTGCTGATTTCCGCGCCGGTGTTCTGGATGTTCACCAAATTCCTGGCGATCAACCTGCCGGGCCTGACGAACACGGGGTGGATCTGACATGGACATCTTCAATGCCCTGATGGCGGGTTTCGCCACGGCGATCACGCCGGTCAACCTGATCTGGTGCCTGGTGGGCTGTGCCCTGGGCACGGCCGTGGGCGTGCTGCCCGGCATAGGCCCGGCGGTGGCGGTGGCCATGCTGCTACCCATCACCGCCAAGGTCGACATCACCGCCTCGATGATTTTTTTCTCGGGCATCTACTACGGCGCCATGTACGGCGGCTCCACGACCTCCATCCTGCTGAACACGCCCGGCGAAACCGCCAGCATGGTCACGGCCATGGAGGGCAACAAGATGGCCAAGAGCGGGCGCGCCGGCGCGGCGCTGGCCACGGCGGCGATAGGCTCGTTTGTGGCGGGCACCATCGCCACCGTCATCGTCACGCTGTTCGCCCCCTTTGTGGCGGAGTTCGCCGTCAAGCTGGGCCCACCCGAGTATTTCCTGCTGATGCTGCTGGCCTTCACCACGGTGAGCGCCGTGCTGGGCAAAAGCACCTTGCGCGGCATGACGGCGCTGCTGGTCGGCCTGGCCGCCGGCTGCGTCGGCCTGGACCAGATTTCGGGCCAGGGCCGCTACACCGGCGGCATCCCGGAACTGCTGGACGGTATTGAAATCGTGCTGGTGGCCGTGGGCCTGTTCGCGGTGGCGGAAGTGCTGTACGCCGTGCTCTACGAGGGCAAAACGGTGGAAGACCAGAACAAGCTCAGCCGCGTGCACATGACCAAGGCCGACTGGAAGCGGTCCATCCCCGCCTGGCTGCGCGGTACCGCGATCGGCACGCCTTTCGGCTGCATCCCGGCCGGCGGCACCGAGATACCGACCTTCCTGAGCTACGCCACGGAAAAGAAACTGGCGAGCCCCGAGATCAAGTCCGAGTTCGGCGGCAAGGGCGCCATCGAAGGCGTGGCCGGCCCCGAGGCGGCCAACAACGCCACGGTGACGGCGGCGCTGATCCCGCTGCTCACGCTGGGCATCCCGACCTCGAACACCACGGCCATCCTGCTGGGCGCTTTCCAGAACTACGGCATCCAGCCCGGCCCGCAGCTGTTCACCACCTCCGCCGCGCTGGTGTGGGCGCTGATCGCCTCGCTGTACATCGGCAACGTCATGCTGCTGGTGCTCAACCTGCCCATGGTGGGCCTGTGGGTCAAGCTGCTGAAGATCCCCAAGCCGCAGCTCTATGCGGGCATCCTGATCTTCGCGACGGTGGGCGCCTACGGCATGCGCCAGAGCGCCTTCGATTTGTTCCTGCTCTATGCCATCGGATTGCTGGGCGTGCTGATGCGCCGTTTCGACTTTCCCACCGCGCCCGTGGTGGTCGGCATGATCCTGGGCCCTCTGGCGGAGGCGCAGCTGCGCAACGCCGTGTCGATAGGCGAGGGCAGCGCCATGGTGTTTTTCCAGCGCCCCATGTCGATCACGCTGGTCGTGATTGTGGTGGCGGTACTGGTACTTCCACGCCTTGCCAAATACTGGACGAGGAGCAAAACTGTAAGCTGAGGTTCCAACAACAGAAGGAGACGACATGCTGACCATCAAACGACGCGCTGCCCTGGAAAAACTCGCAGGGCTGGGATTGGCGACATGGGGCGGGGCCATCCCCGCGTGGGCGCAGACGGCGGCCAAGCCGCCGGCGGCCGCGCAACCCAAAGCCAAGGTGGTCAAGCTGGCGCCCAAGCTGCGCATCGTGATCCCGGCCAATGCCGGGGGTGGTTGGGACCAGACCGGCCGCGCCCTGGGCACGGCGCTGGTGGGTGCCGGCGCGGTGGATGAGATCGAGTATGAAAACAAGGGCGGCAAGGGCGGCACCATAGGCTTGGCCTACTATGCCGAAAAATACAGCGGCGACGCCAACACCCTGCTGATGGGCGGCATGGTGATGGTGGGCGCGGTGGCCTTGCAAAAGCCCGCCGTGGACATGAGCCGCATCCGCCCGATCGCGCGCCTGACCAGCGACTACCTCGTGGTGGTGGTCGCCGCCAATTCGCCGGTGCGCACGATTGCGGACCTTGCCGGCCGCATGCGCGCCAATCCCAAGGACGTTCCCATCGCGGGCGGCTCCGCCGGCGGCGTGGACCATGTGTTCGCCGGTGTGTTCACCCGCGCGGCCGGCAGCAAGCCGGAAGAACTGGTGTACCTGCCCTTTGCCGGCGGCGCCGAAGTGGTGCAGGCCGTGCTGGGCGGCAAGGCGGCGGCCGGCATTTCGGGCTACAGCGAATTCGCCGACGAGCTGGCCAGCGGCAAGCTGCGCGCCATCGGTGTGTCGTCCAAGCGCACGGTGTTCGGCATTCCCTCCATCCGTGAGCAGGGGGTGGACGTGGACATGGCCAACTGGCGCGGTGTCTTCACCGGCCAGAACGTGGCCGAGGCGCGCCAGGCGGAAATGCTGGAGGCCGTGAAGGCGGCCACCGGCCATGAGTCCTGGCAGAAAACGCTCAAGCAGAACCACTGGGAGTCTTCGCTGCTTTCGGGCCCCAGCCTCGCGAGTTTTATCGATTTCGACCTGACCACTTCGCGGGTCATGGTGCATTTGCTCAAACTCAAGGCCTGAGCCCGCACGCGCCCCGGGTGCATGCCCGGGTGCCTGTGCCTCTGCGTGTGGCATGAAAAGTGCTCCGGTGCAAGGGTCCGGGCACTGGATCAAACACCTAGCCATTGCCATGGAAACTCCATCTACCATGGCCTTGGGAGGAAAAAGACATGCTGACCATCCAACGACGTTCGGTTCTGGGTGCACTCGCCGGCCTCGGAATGGCCGCACCGCTTTGGGCCCAGTCCGCACCCAAGGGCAAGCTGGCGCCCAAGCTGCGCATCGTCATTCCCGCCATGTCCCGCACCGCGCTCGACGAAGCCGGCCGAGCCCTCGGTGATGCGCTGGTGGGCCAGGGCCTGAGCGACGAGATCGAATACGAGAACAAGGAAGGCGGCAGCGGCACCGCGGGCCTGGCCTGGTATGTGCAGAAGTACGGCGCCGACCCCAACGCCTTGTTCATGGGCGACAGCAACCTCGTTGGCGCGCTGGCATTGCAAAAGCCGGCCGTGGACCTCAGCAAGGTCAAGCCGATTGCGCGCCTGACCAGCGACTACCCGGTGGTCGTGGTGGCGGCCGCATCGCCGCTCAAGACCATCAACGAGCTGGTGGAGCGCCTGCGCAGCAATGCCAAACAGACGCCCATGGCCATAGGCGCGGTTGGCGGCGCCGACCATGTGTTTGCGGGCCTCTTGGCCAAGGCCGCCGGCGCCAAGCCGGAAGACGCGGTTTACCTGCCGTTCGCGCGCAACTTCGAGCTGGTCGATGCGGTGATGGGCGGCAAGGCGGCGGCCGGCGTTTCGAGCTACGGCACCTTCAGGGCGGAGCTGGCCGGCGGCAAGCTGCGCGCCCTCGGTGTCTCTTCCAAAAAAGCCGCTTACGGCGTCAAGTCGGTGCGCGAGCAGGGCCTGGACGTGGATCTCACCAACTGGCGCGCTGTGTTCACCGGCACCGGCGTGCCGGCCGCGCGCCAGGCCGAGATGGTGGAGGGCGTGAAGGCTTCACTGGCCTATGAGCTCTGGAAGAAGACGCTCAAGGAAAGCTATTGGGAGCAGTCCTGGATGTCGGGGCCGGACCTCGGCAGCTTTATCGACTTCGATGTGAAGACCACGCAGCTGATGGTGCAGTTGCTCAAGCTGAAAGCTTGAGCGCCGGCCTATTTCTTCGCACCCAGGGCCAGCGCCCGCTCACGCGAGGCCGCCAGCGCCGCCGCATCGGCCTGTTGCACCGGCCAGCCCGCCAGGTGCTGCTGCGTGATCTCGGCCAGCCCCGCGATCCATTCATGGCTGTCGTTGAGGCAGGGGATGTAGCCGAACTCCTTGCCGCCCGCGCGCAGGAAAGCCTCGCGCGCCTCCATGTTGATCTCTTCCAGTGTCTCCAGGCAGTCGCCGGTAAAACCCGGGCAGATCAAATCGACCCGCTTGACGCCGGCTCGGGCCATGGCCACCAGGGTGGGCTCGGTATAGGGCTCAAGCCATTTGGCCTTGCCGAAGCGCGACTGGAAGGTGACCTTGTACTGCGCGGGCTCCAGGCCCAGTTGCGCGGCCAGCAGGCGCGCGGTCTTGTGGCATTCGCAGTGGTAGCTGTCGCCCAGCGTGAGCGTGCGTTCGGGCACGCCGTGAAAACTCATGACCAGCTGTTCGGCGCGGCCCTCGGTGCGCCAATGCTCGCGCACGCGGGCGGCCAGGGCCTTGATGTAGCCCTCGTGGTCGTGGTAGTGATTGACGAAGCGGAGCTCGGGGATGCGGCGTATGCGCGCCGCCCACTGGTAGACCGCGTCGAACACGCTGGCGGTGGTGGTGCCGCTGTACTGCGGGTAGGCGGGCAGTATGAGCACGCGTTCCACGCCATCGGCCTTGAGCTGGCTCAGCTGCGAGGCGATGGACGGGCTGCCGTAGCGCATGGCGTAGCGCACCTCAACAGGGTGGCCGCGCACCGCCAGGTAGCCGCGCAGCATGGTGGCCTGCTTCTGCGTCCAGACCCGCAGCGGCGAACCCTCTTTCATCCAGATGCTGGCGTATTTGGCGGCCGATTTTTTGGGCCGCACGCGCAGGATGATGCCGTGCAGGATCAGCCACCATAGCGGCTTGGGGATTTCGACCACGCGCGGGTCGCCCAAAAATTCGGCCAGGTAGCGGCGCAGCGCCGGCGCCGTGGCTTCGTCAGGGGTTCCCAGGTTGCACAGCAGCACGGCGGTGGCGGAGGAGGCTGCCGGGCCGACGGGCGGCGCGCCGTGGGAGAAGGGCGGTTCAGGAGCGAAGCGGGGGCGAAAAAACATGGGTTATTCTCGCCTATCCCTTAGTCTTTTCCTATGCTCGACCTGACCACCATCAAAGCCATCACGCTAGACCTCGATGACACGCTGTGGCCCATCTGGCCGGCCATCGAAAGAGCCGAGAAAGCACTGGACGACTGGCTCAGCCAGCATGCCCCCATGACCGCGGCGCTGTTTTCCAACCCCGCCGCGCGGCACGAAATCCGCGAGCATGTCACGCGCTCGCGTCCCGAGCTCAAGTACAACCTCAGCGCCATACGCCGCGAGGCGATACGGCTGGCGCTGTACCGCTCGCGCGAGGACCCCCTGCTGGCCGAGCCCGCCTTCGATGTTTTTTTTGACGAGCGCAACAAGGTCACGCTGTTCGAGGACGCGGTGCTGGCGCTCGAGTTCCTGTCAGACCGGTACCCGCTGGTGGCGGTGTCCAACGGCAATGCCGACATCAAGCGCATAGGCATTGACGGCTATTTCAAGGCCAGCATCAGCGCCCAGCAGTTCGGCGTGGGCAAACCCGACCCGCGCATCTTCCATGCCGCCGCCGGGGCGGTGGAGGTTCTGCCGGGAGAGGTGCTGCATGTGGGCGACGATGCCACGCTGGACGTGCTGGGCGCGCTCAATTGCGGCATGCAGACGGTGTGGGTCAACCGATCCGACCAGTTGTGGGCGCACCCGGCGGTGCCGCACGAGACGGTGGCCACGCTGACCGAGTTGTGCGACCTGTTCCCGCGCTGATACCGGTCGGTGCCTCAGGGCTTTTTCCGAAGGAGCTTGCATGACGCTCAAGATTTATGGAACGGCCGCCTCGCGCGCGGCGCGCCCGCTGTGGCTGGTCCACGAGATGGGACTGGCCCATGAACACATCCCGCTGCCCTTCACGGGCGGCGCCACGCGCACGCCGGAGTTCCTGGCCATCAACCCGAACGGCCGCATTCCCGTGGTGGACGATGACGGCGTGCTGGTCTGGGAGTCCATGGCCTGCGTGCTCTACCTGGCCGAGCGTTTCAAGGCGCCCGGCGTGCCGCTGCTGGCCGCGCAGGACCATGCCGAGCAGGCGGAGATTTTGCGCTGGAGCTTCTGGGTGGTCACCGAGTGCGAAAAAGACGCGCTGGCGTTTTTGATGCACCGCATCCTGATGCCGGCCGACCGCCGCAAGCCCCAGCTGGCCGACGATGCCGAGCGCCACCTGCTGACACCGCTGCGCGTGCTCGATCAGCACCTGCAGGCCAGGCCTTACCTGGCCGGCGAGCGTTTCACCGCGGCCGACATCTGCGTGGCCTCGGTGCTGGCCTGGGTGCAGGGCGCGGCCGGGCTGATGGAGAAATGCCCGCGGGTGGATGAGTGGCTGCAGCGCTGCCTGTCGCGGCCGGCTTACCGCACGGTGCGTTTGCTGGCCAAAAGCGCCTGAGGGCGCTTAATGAAGATGCCGGGCTGCCTCCAGCCCTGAGCGCACCGCGCCTTCCAGCGTGGCGGGGTAGGGCCCGGCGATGTAGTCGCCGCAGGCATACAGGCCGGGTGCGACCTCGGCGCCGGGTCGCAACAGGCCGGGCGTGCAGGCAAAGGTGGCGCGCTTTTCCACAATGGTCTGCACGGCCTGCATGGCGCCCAGCCCCAGGTGCCAGAGTTGGGATTTCGCCTGCGCCAGCACCTGTGCGGTCAGCGTGGCGCTGTCGCCGCTGCTGGCGCTGATCACAAAGGCCAGCAGGCCGGCCGGGCCGCCCAGCTGCCCCCGGTCAAACACGAACTGGGCCGGCTCCGCGGCGTTGGATGGCAAGGCCAGCATGGGAAGCGGCAGGCGCGCGCCGGAAGACCAGGCATAGACGGTCGTCAGGGCCTCGTGTTGCAAGCCCTGCGCGCGCGCCAGCCAGTCCGCCGCAGCCACGCCGCTGCCTTCCACCAGGCGTGCGGCCTCTTGCGGCGGGCAGGCCAGCACCACACAGTCGAAGGCCGCGCTGGTATCGGTGCTCACGACCCAGCCCGAGCCGAGAGGCGCGATGGCCTGCACACGCGCGCCCAGCTGCGGCGCATTGCCCTGCGCGGCCAGCCAGGACAGCGCCGCACCGGGCAGCAGGGTGCTGAGGTCGGTGCGCGGCAGCAGCAGGTTGGAGCCGCCGGTTTCCGAAAAAAGCGCGTCATGCATCACGCGCAGGAACACCTGGCCGCTGGCGCGTTCGGCGGGCGTGTTGAGCGCCGAGACGCACAGCGGTTCGATCAGTGCGGCCATGGCGCCGGGCGCCAGGCCCCGGCACAGGTCGGCCACCGACTCGCCCGGCGCGCACTGGAATTTCTTGAGCTGCCAGCCCACCGCGAGCTTGAGCATGGAAAACTTGTCGCCCAGCGGCCAGTCGCGCGCCAGCAGGATGCCGGCCAGCGCATCGAGTGGCGCCGGCAGCTGCGGCAGCTTCAGGCCGCCGCCATCGGGAAACTGCAATGTCAGCGGCATCCTCAGCAGCGTGGCCTCGGTGTCCACACCCAGGTCTTTCATCAGGCGCAGCGTTTCGGCGTAAGCGCCTATGAGGATGTGCTGGCCGTTGTCCAGCACCACCGGCTCGCCCTGCAGGGTGCCGCCCACGCGGCGCGCGCGTCCGCCGGCGACGCGGGTGGTTTCAAACAGCGTGGCCTGGTAGCCCAGGCGCGTGGCTTCGACGGCAGCGGCGCAGCCGGCCCAGCCCGCGCCTATGACGGCGACTCTCATGATCAGACAACTCGCCCGAAGGCCTGCGTTTTCCAGGCCAGCCAGAACTTGCGCAGCGGCGTGAGGCTCACGCGCTGGTGCAGCACCTGGTAGCCGTCGGCGGCGATCTCGCGCAGCAAGGTGCGGTAGATGCTGGCCATCATGAGGCCGGGCTTTTGCGCGCGGCGGTCGGTTTCGGGCAGCATGGCCAGCGCTTCGTCGTAAAGCGCCAGGGCGCGCTCGGTCTGGAATTTCATGAGCGCGGTAAAGCGGTCGGAGTACTGGCGCTTCAGGATCTCGTGCGCTTTCACGTCGAACTGCTGCAGCTCGTTGACGGGCAGGTAGATGCGCCCGCGCATCGCGTCCTCGCCCACGTCGCGGATGATGTTGGTGAGCTGGAAAGCCAGGCCCAGCTTGTGTGCGTAGGCGGTGGTGGCCTCGTCGGCCTGGCCGAAAATCCGCGCGGCCACTTCGCCCACGATGCCTGCCACCAGGTGGCAATACTGCTTGAGGCCGGGGTAGTCGAGGTAGCGGTTTTGCTCCAGGTCCATCTGGCAGCCGTCGATCACGGCCTGCAAGTGGCGCGCCTCTATGCGGTAGGTGGCGGCCAGCGGCATCAGTGCTTTCATGACCGGGTGCGTCGGCTCGCCGGCATAGGATTTCAGGACCTCGGTTTGCCACCAGGCCAGCTTGGTGCGGGCCACGCCGGGGTCGGTGACCTCGTCGACCACGTCGTCGATCTCGCGGCAAAAGGCATAAAAAGCCGTGATGGCGGCGCGCCGCTCTTTGGGTAAAAACAGGAAGGCGTAATAAAAACTGCTGCCGGATGCGGCGGCTTTTTGCTGGACATACTGCTCAGGCGTCATGCGGCGATTGTCACATGGGATGCCGCGTCTTCATGGGGCCGGATCAGCGCATCCGCAAGGCGCGCCAGCCCATCAGCAGCAAGTCCCAGGGCTTGAGCTTGGGGCGCCGCTGCAAGGTGTTAAAGCCTTGCGCTTCTATCTTGTCCAGGATGCGCAGGCCGCCCTGCACCACCAGGCGCAGCTCCCAGCCGCCGCGCCCGGGAATTATTTTGCACAGGGGTGCGCCCCTGAGCATCATGGCGCGGGCGGCGCGCACATGGGCCGCGATCAGCGCGAGGGTGGCCGGGTTGGCTTGCAGCGCCAGCAATTGCGCTTCATCGACGCCGTGGCGAGCCCAGGCGTCGGCCGGCAGGTAGATGCGCCCGCGCGGGATGTCCACGCCCAGGTCTTGCCAGAAATTGATCAACTGCAGGGCGGTGCAGATGTCGTCGCTCATGTGCAGCGAAGCGGCGTCCTGGATGCCGTAGAGGTGCAGCAGCAGCCGGCCCACGGGGTTGGCCGAACGCTTGCAGTAGTCCAGCAACTCGGCCTCGTCGGCATAACGCTGCTTGACCGCGTCCTGCTCAAAGGCGCTCAGCAGGTCGGCCAGCAGGTTGACGGGCAGTTCGAACCGGGCCAGCTGTGGACTCAATTGCGCGAAGACCGGCACCCAGCGCGGGGACGGCGGCAAACCTGCCGCGGTCGCCATCAGGTCGGCGCGGTAGGCGGCCAGCTCGTCCAGCCGGGCCTGCGGCGTGGCCTCGCCCTCATCGGCGATGTCATCGGCCGTGCGGGCGAACCAATAAATCGCCGCGATGGGCGGGCGCAACCGCGGCGGGCACAGCAGCGAGGCGACGGGGAAGTTTTCATAGTGCGACACCCCCTGAAGGGGAACCGGGGCGCTGGGCTGTTGGAGGCCTGGGGTCATGCGGGCGATTGTCGCTTGACAAGCCTCAGCATTTACCCTAGATTACTAACCGGTCAGTCAGTAGTGAGTTTTCCAAGCTTCTTCTGGCTGCATGCCGTCCGAGTTTTCACACCAATCCGACCATGAATAAAACCGTTTTCTCCGTGGTGGGCGCCGCTGTATTGCTGGCCGCCTGTTCCAAGCCCGCCCCACCCGAAGAGCCGGTTCGCGCCGTGAAGGTGCTCACCGTGGGGACCAACGCGTTTTCGTCCAGCCATGAATATGCGGGCGAAGTCAAAGCCCAGGTCGAGTCCAGGCTGGGCTTCCGGGTCGGCGGCAAGATCATCAAGCGCCAGGCCGAGCTCGGCCAGCGCGTCAAGGCCGGGCAGGTGCTGGCCCAACTGGACCCGCAGGACTTCAGGCTGGCCGCCGATTCGGCCCGCGCCCAGGTGGCCGCGGCCACCACCAACCGCGACCTGGCCGCCGCCGACTTCAAGCGCTACAAGGAGCTCAAGGAGCAGAACTTCATCAGCGGTGCCGAGCTGGAGCGCCGCGAGACCACCCTCAAGGCGGCGCAGGCGCAGCTCGAGCAGGCGCAATCGCAGTTCGCCGTGCAGGGCAACCAGGCCAATTACGCGGCGCTGGTCGCCGACGTGTCGGGTGTGGTGACGGCCGTCGAGGCCGAGCCGGGCCAGGTTGTGACGGCGGGAACGCCGGTGGTGCGCATCGCGGCCGACGGCGTGCGCGACGTGGTGTTCTCGGTGCCCGAAGACAAGGTGGCCGGCATCAAGGCCGGCTCGGCGGTCAAGATACGTGTCTGGTCGCAAAACGCCGATCTGGCCGGCAAGGTTCGCGAAGTCGCCGCCAGCAGCGACCCGGTCACGCGCACCTATACCGTCAAGGTCTCCATCGATGCCAAGGAGCCGCCGCCGCTGGGCGCCACCGTGTATGTGGTGCCCGAATCGGGCAGCGCCGTCGGTGTGCCCGTGATCAAGCTGCCGACCACGGCGCTGCGCCAGGAAGGCAAGTCCACGGCCGTGTGGGTGGTCGACAAGGCCAGCATGACGGTCAAGCCGCAAATCATCCAGGTTGCCACGGCCGACGGCAACGACGTGGTCGTGGCCTCGGGGCTGCAGGCCGGCATGCTGGTCGTGAGCGCCGGCGTGCATGTGCTGTCGCCGGGCCAGAAAGTCACTTTCTACCAGCCCAGTGTGGCCCTGGCAGGCGCCACGCCGGCGCAGACCAGCCCGAATGCCATGGCTGCCGCCGCGGCGCCCGCATCCGCTGCCTCCGGCGCGAAGTGAGGCGGCCATGACGCAAGCCCACCACGACGGCAACAGCCCTGCCGGCGAACTCGCTTCGCCCTCGACCCGCTTCAACCTTTCCAAATGGGCGCTGGACCATCCGGCGCTCACGCGCTACCTGCTGCTGGTGCTGATGATCCTGGGCTTCGCGTCCTATTTCCAGCTTGGGCAGGACGAGGACCCGCCTTTCACCTTCCGCGCCATGGTGGTGCGCACCTACTGGCCGGGCGCCACGGCGCAGCAGGTGGCCGAGCAGGTCACCGACAAGCTGGAGCGCACACTGCAGGAAGCGCCGTATGCCGACCGCATCCGCAGCTATTCCAAGCCCGGCGAGTCGCAGATCATTTTCCAGATCAAGGACTCCTCCAAACCCAGCGAGGTCGCCAACGTCTGGTATTCGGTGCGCAAAAAAATCGGCGACATGCGCGGCACCTTGCCGGGCGGCATCCAGGGGCCGTTCTTCAACGACGAATTCGGCGACGTCTACGGCGTGATCTACGCGCTGGAATCCGACGGCTTCAACTATGCCGAGCTCAAGACCTTTGCCGACGACGTGCGTCAGCAATTGCTGCGCGTGCCGGACGTGAGCAAGGTCGAGCTCTTCGGCGTGCAGGACGAAAAAGTCTTCATCGAGATATCGCAAAAGCGCCTGGCGCAGCTGGGGCTGGACCTGAACCAGGTGTTGGCCCAGCTCGGCCAGCAAAACGCCGTTGAGGCGGCCGGCGCGGTGCAGACGCCGCTGGACGTGGTGCAGGTGCGCGTGGCGGGCCAGTTCGAGGTGATAGAGCAGTTGCGCGCCATGCCGATACGCGGCAGCTCGGGCGGCCAGCTGCGGCTGGGCGACATCGCCGAGATCAAGCGCGGTTATGTGGACCCGCCTTCCGTGAAGGTGCACCACCAGGGCAAGGAAGTGATCGCGCTGGGCGTGTCCATGGCCAAGGGCGGCGACATCATCGCGCTGGGCAAGTCGCTCACGGCGCTGTCGGCCCGTATCGACAAGACCCTGCCGGCCGGCATCAAGCTGGTGAACGTGCAGAACCAGCCCAAGGCGGTGTCCACTTCGGTGAACGAGTTCGTGCGCGTGCTGATCGAGGCCGTGGTGATCGTGCTGGCGGTCAGCTTCATCAGCCTGGGCTTTCACAAACGCCCGGACAACGGATCGGGCCCCCTGCCGATCTGGAAGCGCTATTACATCGACATGCGGCCCGGCCTGGTGGTGGGCATCACCATCCCTCTGGTGCTGAGCCTGACTTTCCTGGCCATGTGGTACTACGGCATAGGCCTGCACAAGATTTCGCTGGGCTCGCTGATCATCGCGCTGGGCCTGCTGGTGGACGACGCCATCATTGCCGTCGAGATGATGGTGCGCAAGATGGAGGAGGGCTACGACAAGGTGCGCGCCGCCACCTTTGCCTATGAGATCACCGCCATGCCCATGCTGACGGGCACGCTGATCACCGCCACGGGCTTTCTGCCCATTGGCCTGGCCAAGTCCACCACCGGTGAATACACCTTCGCGATTTTCGCGGTGACGGTGATCGCGCTGGTGCTGAGCTGGATCGTCTCGGTGTACTTCGTGCCCTACCTGGGCACGCTGCTGCTCAAGGTGCCGCCGCACGTTCAGGAAGTGGCCGCCGGCAAGGACAGCCCGCACGAAATGTTCGACAGCCCGTTTTACAGCAACTTCCGCAAGACGGTGGACTGGTGCGTGGAGCACCGCTGGCTCACCATAGGCGCCACCGTGCTGATCTTCGTGCTGGGCATCGTGGGCATGGGCAAGGTGCAGCAGCAGTTCTTCCCCGACTCCAGCCGGCCCGAGATCATGGTCGACATTTGGTTCCCCGAAGGCACCTCCTTTGCCGCCAACGAGGCCACCGCCAAACGCGTGGAGCAGCGCCTGATGCGGGAGGAGGGCGTGAGTTCGGTCAGCACCTGGCTGGGCTCCGGCGTGCCGCGCTTTTACCTGCCGCTGGACCAGGTCTTTCCGCAGACCAACGTCTCGCAGATGATCGTGCTGCCCAAGGACCTGAAGGTGCGCGAGTCGCTGCGCATCAAGCTGCCGGCCCTGCTGGCCACCGAGTTCCCCGAGGTGCGCGGCCGCGTCAAGCTGCTGCCCAACGGCCCGCCCGTGCCCTACCCGGTGCAGTTCCGCGTGGTGGGCATAGACCCGCTGGTGCTGCGCGAGCGCGCCGACGAGGTCAAGGCGGTGATGCGCGAAAGCGGCAACACGCGCGGCGTGAACGACAACTGGAATGAGTCGGTGAAAGTGCTGCGCCTGGAGGTGGACCAGGCCAAGGCGCGCGCGCTGGGCGTGACCAGCCAGTCGATTGCCCAGGCCTCGCGCACCATCCTGGCCGGCACGCCCGTGGGCCAGTTCCGCGAGGGCGACAAGCTGATCGACATCGTGCTGCGCCAGCCGCTGGACGAGCGCAACGCGATCACCGACATCGGCAACGCCTACCTGCCCACGGCGTCGGGCAAATCGATTCCGCTCACGCAGATCGCCAAGCCGGTGTTCACCTGGGAGCCGGGCGTGATGTGGCGCGAGAACCGCGACTACGCCATCACGGTGCAGAGCGACATCGTCGAAGGCCTGCAGGGCGCCACCGTCACGCAGGAGTTGATGCCCAAGCTCAAGGCGCTGGAAGCGAAATGGCTGGAAAAAGGCCTGCAGGGCTACCGCATCCAGGTGGCCGGCGCGGTGGAGGAAAGCAGCAAGGGCTCGTCCTCGATTGTTGCCGGCCTGCCGGTCGCGCTGTTTATCGTGCTGACCCTGCTGATGCTGCAACTGCACAGCTTCAGCCGTTCGATCCTGGCCTTTGTGACGGGCTTCATGGGCATCGCGGGCGTGGCCGGGGCGCTGCTGGTGTTGAACCGGCCCTTCGGTTTCGTCGCGCTGCTGGGCGTGATCGCGCTGTTCGGCATGATCATCCGCAACTCGGTGATCCTGATTGACCAGATCGAACAGGACCGTGCCCGCGGCGTGCCGACCTGGAACGCGATCGTCGAGGCGGCCGTGCGCCGGCTGCGGCCCATCGTGCTGACGGCCGCCGCCGCCGTGCTGGCCATGATCCCGCTGTCGCGCAGCGTGTTCTGGGGGCCGATGGCGGTCGCCATCATGGGCGGCCTGATTGTGGCGACGGTGCTGACTTTGCTGGCTTTGCCGGCCATGTATGCGGCATGGTTCCGCGTCAAACGCGAAGACCGGCTGCAGGGCGGGGCGCCCACGGCCGAAAAGCCATTGCCGGCCTGATTCTCTGCGGCTGGCCGCCCGGACGCAAAAACTGGGCGCGATACGGCTAAAATAGAGAGTTGACCGATTTCAAGCGGGGATTCGGAGGTTTTTCGGATTCCCGTTTTTATTTCCGGCGCGCGGGTGGCGAAATTGGTAGACGCACCAGGTTTAGGTCCTGACGCCAGCAATGGTGTGGGGGTTCGAGTCCCCCCCCGCGCACCACCCTGAGGCTT
>Ga0102595_100192_pt1 | contig 61593 bp, 59 predicted proteins | sample Araplaol_mTSA_r2_2_FD_76864 | JGI IMG/M metagenome (GOLD analysis project Ga0102595, IMG submission 76864) | Arabidopsis root microbial communities from North Carolina, USA - plate scrape MF_Col_mTSA_r2 (SPADES assembly) (version 2) | ecosystem: Host-associated > Plants > Roots > Endosphere... | reverse complement strand
CCCGGCTGGACAGGTAGGCGAACGCCAGCGGCGTGCCCTGGGTGCGCGCCAGCGAGGCCATGGTCAGCTCGTGGGCGGTTTCGGGATCCAGCCCAAATAAAAAGGGGCGGGCCAGGGCGTAGGGGAGCAGGGACATTGGATAATTCGGTGCAGATGGCTGTGAATGGCCCGGTGTGCCCGGGCAAGAGCCCCGATTGTCGCAAAACCCGTTTCACCCTCCCGATTCATCCCTCCCAACACTCCCATGACCCAAGACGAACTCAAAACCCTGGTCGGCCAGGCGGCCCTGCACTACGTGGAAGAAGGCAGCATTGTCGGTGTCGGCACCGGCTCCACCGTCAACAAATTCATCGACGCGCTGGCCACCATGAAGGACCGCATCGCGGGTGCGGTGTCCAGCTCGGTGGCCTCCACCGAGCGCCTGCAGGCCCTGGGCATCAAGGTCTTCGACGCGACCGAGGTCGATGAGCTGGGCGTCTACATCGACGGCGCCGATGAAATCGATCACGCCGGTTATATGGTCAAGGGTGGCGGCGCGGCGCTCACGCGCGAAAAAATCGTGGCAGCGCAGTCCCGCAAGTTTGTCTGCATCGCCGATGAGTCCAAGCTGGTGGCGGCCCTGGGCAGCTTCCCGCTGCCGGTCGAGGTGATTCCCATGGCCGCCAAACGCATCGCGCGGCAGTTCGAAGCCCTGGGCGGCACGGCGGCGCTGCGCCTGAAGGACGGCAAGCCGCTGGTGACCGACAACGGCCAGCACATCCTGGACGTGACCGGCCTGAAAATCACCGATCCGCTGGCTTTTGAGTCCCAGGTCAGCCAGTGGCCTGGCGTGGTGACGGTGGGGGTGTTTGCCTTCCAGAAAGCCCACGTGTGCCTGCTGGGCACGCCGGGCGGCGTCAAGACGTTGGTGTTCTGAGCTTTCAGCCCCGTCCGGAAAGCAAAACGCCGGGTGGAAACCCGGCGTTTTTGTTTCAGGCAGGCCTGCTTAGAACTTGATGCCGGCCGGGTTGTCTGCCGTCGGCGGTGGGGGAGCCGTGGGGGCGGGCGCAGGGGCTGCGGCGGTGCGAGCTGCGCCGCCGTTGGCGGCCGGTGGCGCGGTGACGGCCACCAGGGGTGTGGCAGCCGGCGGGCGGTAGCTGGACGGCAGCACCGAGGCGGCGGGGTAACCGGCGGCATTCAGGAACTGGGTCCATTCCACGTCGGAAAAGCCCTTGAGCTGCTGGCTGCCTATGGTGGCGAAGGGCAGGGAGGTGTCGCCGCTGAGGCGCTGCAGCGCCTTGAAATCTTCACTGGTGATGACGGTGCGCTCGGAAAAAGGAATGCCGCGGTTGACCAGCATGGACTTGGCGGTGGCGCAGGGGCCGCAGTCGTTGCCGGAATACAGGGTCACCGGGTATTTGCTGGCGATTTGCCGCAGTTCGAAAGGAAGGCCGGTGGGCGCCGCGCCGCCCGCGCCCGCGCCGGGGGTGGCTGCGCTGACCTTGGCGCCGGCGGCCGCGGCGGCGGGCGGCGGCTGGTCGGAGAAGGTCACCTTGCCGTCAGGCCCGATGATGCGGTAGACCTGCTGGGCTTGCGCCAGGGGCGAAAAAAGACCGCCCGCGGCGAGTGCCAGGGCCAGCAGGGCATGGGGCGCGAGGGATTTCACGGCATTTGTGTTCATGGGTGTTCCAGTCGTCTCAGGTACGGGGTGGCGGAAAGAGCAAACTCACAAGGCAAGCTTAACGCAGGCCCTGGAAGTCTCACAACGTTTTAGGTGTTTTGACGGCGTCAGGCCATACCCTGATGACGCAGCAAAGCATCAATCGAGGGTTCGCGGCCCCGAAAGGCCTTGAAGGACTCCATGGCCGGGCGGCTCCCGCCGGCCTCCAGGATGGCTTTGCGGTATTTGCGGCCGGTTTCCACCGTGACCGTGGTCTTGCCGCCATCGTCGCCCGACGGCGAGGGCGCGGCTGTAGCCGTTTCCTCGAAGGCGGCGTAGGCGTCGGCCGAGAGGACTTCCGCCCATTTGTAGCTGTAATACCCGGCGGCGTAACCACCCGAAAATATGTGGCTGAAAGTATGCGCGGTGCGGCTGTAGGGCGGCGAGGGGATGACCGCCACTTCGCGGCGCACCTCGTTCAACAGGCCCATCAGGTCGTCGGCCGGCTTGTGCGAGGTGTGCAGCAGCATGTCGAACAGCGAGAACTCGACCTGGCGCAGGGTCTGCATGCCGCTCTGGAAGTTCTTGGCGGCCAGCATCTTGTCGAACAGCGCGCGCGGCAGCGGCGCGCCGGTCTCGACGTGCGCCGTCATGTGCTTGAGCACGTCCCACTCCCAGCAGAAGTTTTCCATGAACTGGCTGGGCAGTTCGACCGCGTCCCACTCGACGCCGCTGATGCCGGAAACGTCGCGTTCATTGACCTGGGTCAGCATGTGGTGCAGGCCGTGGCCGAATTCGTGGAACAGCGTGGTCACGTCGTCGTGGGTGAGCAGCGCGGGCTTGCCGCCCACGCCCTCGGCGAAGTTGCAGACCAGGTGGGCGACCGGGGTTTGCAGCTTGTCGGTGTCGGGGCGCAGCCAGCGGGCGCGCACGTCGTCCATCCAGGCGCCGCCGCGCTTGCCGGTGCGGGCCGGCTGGTCGAGGTAGAACTGGCCGACGAGTTCGCCGTTGCGCTCGATCCGGTAGAACTCCACGCCGGGTTTCCACACCGGGGCCGAGTCCTTGCGGATGGCGACTTCAAACAGGGTCTCGACGATCTTGAACAGGCCCGCCAGCACCTTGGGCGCGGTGAAGTACTGCTTGACCTCCTGCTCGCTGAAGGCGTAGCGCGCTTCCTTGAGTTTTTCGCCGACGTAGGCGTAGTCCCAGGGCTGGAGTTCGGCCAGGCTCAACTGGCCAGTGGCGAAGGCGCGCAGGTCGGCCACGTCTTTTTCGGCATAGGGGCGGGCGCGGCGGGCCAGGTCGCGCAAAAAGCCGATCACTTCCTCGGGCGATTGGGCCATCTTGGCCACCACTGAGACCTCGCCGAAATTGCGGTAACCCAGCAGCTGGGCTTCTTCGAGGCGCAGCGCGAGGATCTCTTTCATGATGGCGCTGTTGTCAAATTTGCTGAACTCGGGCGCGGCCTGGTCGCTGGCGCGTGTGGTGTAAGCCTTGTAAAGGGTCTCGCGCAGCTTGCCGCTGGTGGCGAACTGCATGACGGGCAGGTAGCTCGGCATCTTCAGGCTCAGGCGGTAGCCGGCCTTGCCTTCGGCCTCGGCCTGGGCACGCGCCGTCTGCAGCACGTCGGCCGGGATGCCGGCGACTTCGGCATCGGTGGCGTAGTAGGCGAAGGCGTCGGTCGCGTCCAGGGCGTTTTCGCTGAACTTCTGGCTCAGCTCGGCCTGGCGCTCCTGGATTTGCGCGAAGCGCTCACGGGCCGTGCCCTGCAGTTCGGCGCCCGAGAGCACAAAGTTGCGGATCGCATTCTTGTGAGCCTGGCGCTGCTCGGCGTTCAGGGTGGCCACGTCAATGGCCTTGTACTTGGCGTAGAGGCGCTCGTCGGCGCCCAGGCGGGTCCAGAACTCGGTCACGCGCGGCAGGGCGGCGTTGTAGGCGGCGCGCAGCTCGGGCGTGTCGGCTACGCTGTTGAGGTGGCTCACGGCGCCCCAGGCGCGGCCCAGGTTCTCGGTGGCAACGTCCAGCACGCGGGCGATGCCGGTCCAGGTGGCCGGGAAATCCGGCGCGGTGACGGTTTCCAGGGCCGTATCGGCCTTGGCCATCAGGTCGTCGACCGCGGGGCCCACATGTTCGGGCTGGATGCGGTCAAACAGGGGGAGGTCGGAAAAATCGAGGAGCGGATTGGCGAGAAGGGGATTGGTCATGGCGTGTAGCTGTGGGCGAAAGCCTTAAATCTAAAGGCCGCTCCGCGCGGCCGGCAAGAAGAATGTCGCTATGGAAGCGATTGCCTGGGGCCGCTTGCGGGCCCAGGGGGCCGGGGCTCAGCCTTGCGCGCTTTTCTTGACGCTTTTGAGCTGGGGTTTTTTGGCCCGCTTCACGGTGCCGCCCGGCGTGAGGCGCTGGTTGCCCAGCACGCGCAGGGTTTTGACCTCGGGCCGCTGGCCGTGGCGCGAGCTGTTCTTGAGCACCTTGACGTCGCGCGGGCCGGGCATGCGGTCTTCGTTGACCTTTTTTTCCTTGGGCGGCATGGGGCGCCAGAGCACCAGCAGCTTGCCGATGTGCTGGATGGGCGCGGCATTGAGTTCGTCGGCCAGGGTCTGGAAGATCTCCTCGCGGCCGGCGCGGTCGTCCGACAGCACCCGCACCTTGATGAGCCCGTGGGCCTTGAGCGCCGCGTCGGTTTCCTTCTTGACGGCGGGGGTCAGCCCGTCGGAACCTATCATCACGACTGCGTTCAGGTGGTGGGCATCGGCGCGGTGGTCCTTGCGCTGGGCGGGGGTAAGTTGTATTTGAGCCATGGCCCAATTATCGGGCGAGTCCGGGAGAGGACAATAGACCCCATGAAAGTAAATGCCAAGACCGGTTTCAAGCCCGGCGTCCAGACCGATGCCAAGGCCGCCGCCAAGGCGGCCGGCAAAACCGCCGTGAAGGCCGGCGGCAAGGGAAAAGTCAACAAGGCCTGGCTGCACGAGCACATCAACGATCCCTATGTGAAGCTCGCCCAGAAAGAGGGCTACCGGGCCCGCGCCGCTTACAAATTGAAGGAAATCGACGAAACCTTCGGCCTGGTCAAGCCCGGCGACTGCGTGGTCGACCTGGGCAGCACACCCGGCGCCTGGAGCCAGTATGTGCGGCGCAAGCTGTCTCCCGCGGGCGCGGCGGCCGGCACGCTCAACGGCCGCATCATCGGGCTGGACCTGCTGCCCATGGAGCCGATTGAGGGCGTGACTTTTATTCAGGGCGATTTCCGCGAGGCCGAGGTGCTGCAGCAGCTGGAAGACACCCTGGCCGGCCCCGACGGCCAGGTCCAGGTGGACCTGGTGATTTCGGACATGGCGCCCAATCTCTCGGGCATCGAGTCGGCCGACGCGGCCCGTATCGCCCATTTGATCGAGCTGGCCGTGGAATTCGCCCAGAACCGCATGAAACCGGACGGCACGCTGGTGGTCAAGCTGTTCCACGGCAGCGGCTACGACCAGCTGGTCAAGCTGTTCCGCGATACCTTCAAGGTCGTCAAGCCGCTCAAGCCCAAGGCCTCGCGCCCGGGCTCGTCGGAGACCTTTTTGATAGGGCGGGGGCTGAAAAAGCGTGTCTAAAGCCACGGACTTTCCCTTAATCCCGCTTTAAACCAGGGGCCGGGACCGGGTTAAGCTGTTTTGGCCCTTGAAAGGCCTAAAATCAGGCGCATGTGACTTTTGTTCTTACACCGGAGTAGTCCTTGAACAATCAGTGGTTTTCCAAAATTGCAATCTGGCTGGTGATCGCCATGGTGCTGTTCACCGTATTCAAGCAATTTGATACACGTGGCGGCGCCGGTTCCAACTACCTGGGTTACTCCGAGTTCCTGGAAGAAGTGCGCGGCAAGCGCATCAAGCAGGCAACCATCGCCGAAGGCCAGGGCGGCACCGAGATCTCGGCCACCACCGTGGACGACCGCAAGGTCCGCACCACGGCCACCTACCTGGACCGCGGCCTGGTCGGCGACCTGATCGCCAACGACGTCAAGTTCGACGTCAAGCCCCGCGAAGAAACCTCTCTCCTCACCTCGCTGCTGATCAGCTGGGGCCCCATGCTGCTGCTGATAGGCGTGTGGATCTACTTCATGCGGCAGATGCAGGGTGGCGGCAAGGGCGGGGCTTTCAGCTTCGGCAAGTCCAAGGCGCGCATGCTGGACGAGTCCACCAACCCGGTCACTTTCGCCGACGTCGCGGGCTGCGACGAGGCCAAGGAAGAAGTCAAGGAAGTTGTCGACTTCCTGAAAGACCCGCAGAAATTCCAGAAGCTGGGCGGCCGTATTCCGCGCGGCCTGCTGTTGGTCGGCCCCCCGGGCACCGGCAAGACCCTGCTAGCCAAGGGCATCGCCGGCGAGGCCAAAGTGCCTTTCTTCTCGATTTCCGGCTCCGACTTCGTTGAAATGTTCGTCGGCGTGGGCGCGGCCCGCGTACGCGACATGTTCGAGAACGCCAAGAAAAACGCCCCCTGCATCATCTTCATCGACGAAATCGATGCGGTCGGCCGCCAGCGCGGCGCCGGCCTGGGCGGCGGCAACGACGAACGCGAGCAGACCCTGAACCAGATGCTGGTCGAGATGGACGGCTTTGAAACCAATGTCGGCGTGATCGTGGTGGCCGCCACCAACCGCCCCGACATCCTGGACGCCGCCTTGCTGCGCCCCGGCCGCTTCGACCGCCAGGTTTATGTGACGCTGCCCGACATCCGCGGCCGCGAGCAGATCCTCAATGTGCACATGCGCAAGGTCCCGCTGGGCCAGGACGTGAACGCCAGCGTGATCGCGCGCGGCACGCCCGGCATGTCCGGCGCCGACCTCGCCAACCTCTGCAACGAAGCCGCCCTGATGGCCGCGCGCCGCAACGCGCGCACCGTCGAGATGCAGGACTTCGAAAAAGCCAAGGACAAGATCCTCATGGGCCCCGAGCGCAAGAGCATGGTCATGCCCGAGGAAGAGCGCCGCAACACGGCCTACCACGAGTCCGGCCACGCGCTGCTCGGCAAGATGCTGCCCAAGTGCGACCCGGTCCACAAGGTCACCATCATTCCGCGCGGCCGCGCGCTGGGCGTGACCATGAGCCTGCCCGCGCAGGACCGTTACAGCTACGACCGCGAGTACATGCTGAGCCAGATCAGCATGCTGTTCGGCGGCCGCATCGCCGAGGAAGTCTTCATGAACCAGATGACGACCGGCGCCAGCAACGACTTTGAGCGCGCCACCGCGCTGGCCCGCGACATGGTCACGCGCTACGGCATGACGGAAGCCCTGGGCCCGATGGTCTACGCCGAGAACGAAGGCGAAGTCTTCCTGGGCCGCTCGGTCACCAAGACCAACAATATGAGCGAGTCGACCCTGCAAAAGGTCGACGGCGAAGTGCGCCGCATCATCGACCAGCAATACGCCCTGGCGCGCAGGCTGATCGAAGAGAACCAGGACAAGATGCACGCGATGGCCAAGGCCTTGCTCGAATGGGAAACCATAGACGGCGACCAGCTCGACGACATCATGGCCGGCAAGGAGCCGCGCCCGCCCAAGGACTGGACGCCGCGCAACTCTTCCGTCGGCGGTGGCGGCGGCCCCTCGGGCGGCACGCCGGCCGTCAGCACCGACCCGGCGCCCACCGTGGCCTGAAGCCGGGTGATGAACACAAGGTGACTGCCGGGCAGTCAACACAACCGGGGCCAGTCCCCGGTTTTTTATTTCCGAGGACACACCATGATCTGGCAAACCTCCCGCTTCCAAATCGACCTCGCCAGGCCCCGCGTCATGGGCATCGTCAACGTCACGCCCGACTCCTTTTCTGACGGCGGCAAGTATTTCAGCGAAGGCAGCGGTTTTGCCGGCGTGTTCGCCCATTGCGAAAAACTGCTCAAGGACGGCGCCGAGCTGCTGGACATAGGCGGTGAGTCCACGCGCCCCGGCGCACCGCCCGTGCCGCTGGAGGAAGAACTCGCGCGCGTGCTGCCCGTGGTGCGCCATGCGGCCACGCTGGGCGTGCCGCTGTCCGTGGACACCTACAAACCCGAGGTCATGCAGGCCGTGCTGGACCTGGGCGCCGACGTCATCAACGACATCTGGGCCTTGCGCAAACCCGGCGCGGCCGAAGTGGTGGCCGCGCACCCCAATTGCGGCGTCTGCCTCATGCACATGCACCGCGAGCCGCAGACCATGCAAGTCGCGCCCATGGAGGGCGATGTGGTGCCGCAGGTGCGCGACTTCCTCGAAGCCGCCGCGGCCGGCCTGCTGGCCGCCGGAGTCGCCAGGCCCCGCATTGTGCTCGACGTGGGTATAGGCTTCGGCAAGACCGTGGCGCAGAACTTCGCGCTGCTGGCGCGCCAGCAGGAATTCCTCGCCGTCGGCTACCCGCTGCTGGCGGCCTGGTCGCGCAAGTCGTCACTGGCCGCCGTCACCAGCACCTCGCTGGCCGCCGTGGCCCAGCTCGATGTGGCCGACCGCATGGTGCCCAGCGTCGCGGCGGCCCTGCTGGCCGTGGACCGCGGCGCGCGCATCGTGCGTGTGCACGACGTCAAGGAAACCGTGCAGGCCTTGAAAGTCTGGACGGCTGCCACCTGATTCTTCAGCTTTTGGCTGACAGGCGGGCAGGGCGAGCCCGCCTAAAATAGCCCCACATTTGCAGAACAACAAGCTCCACAGGGACAAAACGCCATGACCAGAAAATATTTCGGCACCGACGGTATTCGCGGCACGGTGGGCCAGCCGCCCATCACCCCCGACTTCGTGCTGCGCCTGGCCCACGCCGTGGGCCGCGTGCTGCGCAAGACCGAAACCCGCCCCACGGTGCTGATCGGCAAGGACACGCGCATCTCGGGCTATATGCTCGAAAGCGCGCTCGAGTCGGGCTTTAACTCGGCCGGCGTCGACGTGGTGCTGCTGGGCCCCTTGCCCACACCGGGTGTGGCCTACCTCACGCGCGCGCAGCGCGCCAGCCTGGGTGTGGTCATCAGCGCCAGCCACAACGCCTACCCCGACAACGGCATCAAGTTCTTCAGTGCCCAGGGCACCAAGCTCGACGACGCCTGGGAGCTGGCCGTGGAAGCCGCACTCGACGAGCCGCCCGTCTGGGCCGACTCGGCCACCCTGGGCAAGGCGCGCCGCCTGGACGACGCGGCCGGCCGCTACACCGAATTCTGCAAAAGCACTTTTGCCAACGACCTGACGCTCAAGGGCCTGAAGATCGTGGTCGACGGCGCCCACGGCGCGGCGTACCACATCGCGCCCATGGTGTTCCATGAACTGGGTGCCGAGGTCATCGCCATAGGCTGCGCACCCGACGGCCTGAACATCAACCACGAGGTCGGCGCCACGCATCCCGAGGCGTTGATCAAGGCCGTGAAGGCCAACAAGGCCCATTACGGCATCGCGCTCGACGGCGACGCCGACCGCCTGCAGATGGTGGACGCCGACGGCCGCCTCTTCAACGGCGACGAGGTGCTGTTCCTGATGGTCAACGAGCGCCTGGCGCGCGGCGAAAAAGTGCCCGGTACCGTCGGCACCCTGATGACCAATATGGCCGTGGAAGTCGCGCTCAGGAAGAAGGGCGTGGAGTTTGTGCGCGCCAAGGTCGGCGACCGTTATGTGCTCGAAGAGCTCGACAAGCGCGGCTGGCTGCTGGGCGGCGAGGGATCCGGCCATCTGCTCGCGCTCGACAAGCACACCACCGGCGACGGCCTGATCAGCGCGCTGCAGGTGCTGCAGGCCTGCGTGCGCAGCGGCAAGACCATCGCCCAGCTGCTCGGCGAGGTCGTACTGTTCCCGCAGACCTTGATCAATGTGCGCCTCAAGCCCGGCCAGGACTGGAAAAGCAGCAAGCCCCTGGCCGACATGAGCAAAACCGTGGAAGCCGAACTCGGCGACACCGGCCGCCTGCTGATACGTGCCAGCGGCACCGAGCCGCTGCTGCGCGTGATGGTCGAGGCCCGGGACGCGGCCCAGGCCAAACGCTGCGCCGAGCGCGTGGCGGACACGGTGCGGTCTTAGAACCTGTTCACGGTCTAAACGGGGCCGCGCAAGCACCTTCTCGGGATGGGATGCAAGGCGTGGTGCGACGCCCATAGTTCATCTATGGGCTAGCGCCGCAACGCCGCAGACCGCCCGAGAAGGGGCTTGCCCTCCGGGTTGGGGTGACGCAAACGCGGTCGCGTTTGCATCCCCGTTGGGGCAGCCGCACGACGCCCAGCCGGCCGGCTGGGCGGTCGGGCGATTGAGCCACCCGAGCCCTTGCATGGGCATTAGCCCATGCGGCATGCCCGGTCGGCCCACTCATCCCGATTGCACCCCAACGCGGCCCCGTTTAGGCCGTGAACAGGTTCTAGCCCATCGTGAAACCACAGTGCAAACTCAACTTCGCCGGGTTGTTCGGCCAGGTGGCGGACGGCCTCGACATGCGCGAGGCATTCCGCGAGGTGCTGCAGCGTGTGGTATTGGCGATGCGGCTCCGAATAGCGCGCCAGCAGCTGGTCAAACACGCTGCCGGTGATGGTGCGCGGCACGAGCGCGCCGGTGCAGCGCCGCCAGGAGCGGGCCAGCAGGTCTTTGGGGACGGAGGCTTGTTGCATGGAATGACTTTACCGTGAAGGATTTCGTCCGGTGCGCGGGGGAGGGGGCGCAGGCGCAGGCATGCACAGCGCCTCCACCAGCCTGGCCGCCGGCAGCGACAGCTGCTCAAAGCGGCGCGCGCAAATCAGCAGCTGCCGGTCGGCCCAGGCATCGGAGAGCTTGAGCACGCGCAACTTGCCCGCGCCCGCATGGCGCTCGGCCGCGACGGCCGGCACCACGGCCACGCCGACGCCGGCCTCCACCATGCGGCAGACGGCCTCAAAGCTGCGCAGCCGTATGCGCGTGCGCATGCGCAGCCCCAGGCGTTCGGCCTGCAGGGCCAGGTGCTGCTGCAGCGCGCTGTCCTCGCCCAGGCCTACAAAGTCATGGGCCAGGGCTTGCTCAAAGGGGATCTGGCGCCGGCGGCCGAAATCACTGCGCGCGGGCACCACCAGCACCAGCCGGTCGCGCCTGAAGGGCCTGGATTCCAGGCTGGAGACATCGGCGGAGTCGGCCACGATGCCGAGCTCGGCCGCCTGGGCCAGCAGCTGCGAGACGATCACGTGGCTGGGGCGCTCCTCAAGATCGACGTCTATGGCTGGGTGGCTGTTGAGGAAGGCCGCGAGCGCCTGCGGCAGGTAGTCGGTGATGGCGGCGGTGTTGGACAGCAGGCGCACGCGGCCCGCCAGGCCGCCCGCGTAGTCGGCGATCTCGCCCTGCATGTGCTCTATCTGTTGCAGCACCAGGCGCGCATGGTGGGCCACGGCGAGACCCGCCTTGGTCGGCTTGACGCCGCCGCGCAGGCGATCCAGCAGCGGCACGCCCAGGGCGTCTTCCATGCCGCGTATGCGCGCGCTGGCCGAGGCCAGCGCCAGGTGCGAAAGCCTGCTGCCGGCGGTGATGCTGCCGGTGTCGACCACATGCAGAAACAGCCGGAGGTCGACGAGGTCAAAGCGGATGGCGGCGGGCATAACGGTGTGGGAAGCTGTTGAGCCTTCGGCAGTGGCGAAGGCTGCCAGCGCATATTACCGCTTGAGCGCGGGGCGCGTGCCTGCGCAGAATCGGCCTCATGAACTTGCACAATTTCGCGGGCATGGGGCACGATACCCTGCTGGTCGCCGTCGTCGCCGCGGTATTCCTGCTGGCCGGCCTGGTCAAGGGCGTGGTCGGGCTGGGCTTGCCGACGCTGTCCATGGGCCTGCTGGCCGGCGTGATGCCGCCCGCGCAGGCGGCGGTGATCCTGATACTGCCTTCGTTTTTGACGAATGCCTGGCAGATGTGGGACGGCGCTGCGCTGGGCCGGCTGCTCAGGCGCCTCTGGCCGCTGCAACTGGGCGTGGCGGCCGGAACGCTGTGGGCGCCGGTGAGCCTGGTCACCCTGAACGCCAATGCGGCTTCGGCGGGCCTGGGGGCGGCATTGATGGCCTATGCCGTGCTGGGGCTGGTGGCCGTTCCGCTGGCCGTGCCTCGTCGCGGCGAGACGTTTTTATCCGGCGCCATCGGGCTCATCACCGGCGCCATTACTTCGGCTACCGGTGTGTTTGTGTTTCCGGCGGTGCCTTACCTGCAGGCTCTGGGTCTCAGGAAGGATGAACTCGTGCAGGCGCTGGGGCTGTCCTTCACCGTTTCCACCGTCGCGCTTTTTGGGCGCCTGGTGCTTGAAGGTTCGTTCTCGGCAGCGGCCCTGCCTGGCGGCTGGGGCTGGCTGGTGGCTTTGCCTGCGGCTTTGCTGGGAATGGCGGCGGGCCAGGTGCTGCGCGGCCGGCTGGATGAAAAAACCTTCAAGCGGCTGTTCTTTGCGGGTTTGCTGGCCATAGGCCTTTATATGGTGATTGGCAGCGCCATACGCTGGCTTGCGGGGTCAATCCCATAGAGGGCAGCCGGCGCAAAGACACGGTTTTGGGGCCGGTTTTTACGCTTTCTTTATACCCGCCGCCTGTCTTTCATCCCCGTTTTTACACGCCGGCTCCGACACTTTCTCCATCGTTGTTGCTTGGAGAAAGATCATGGATCTTGCGTTTATGGTTGGCGCCGCCGCCCTTTGGGGTGTGACGGTCCTGCTGGTCTGGGGCTTTGAGAAGCTCGAAAAGCCCGAAGGGGGCCGCTCATGATCCCCCTTGACGTTTTGTACGGCTTTGGCGGCGTCTGCGCCATCGTGCTGCTCACTTACCTCGTTTATGCGCTGATCTGCGCCGAGGAGTTTTGATGGACTCCTCAAGCTGGGGCCTGCTGGCTCTCTTTTTGGTTGCACTGCTGGCCACCGCCTGGCCGCTGGGCCTGTGGCTGGCGCGCCTGTATGCGGGCCGGCTACCCGGCTGGATGCACAGGGTGGAAGCGCCGCTGTACCGCCTGGCCGGCACCTCGGCCGATACGAACATGAAATGGTCGCAGTACGCGCTGGCGCTGCTGGCCTTTAATGCGCTGGGCGTGGTCGCCGTCTATGCCCTGCAGCGCCTGCAGGTGTGGCTGCCGCTGAACCCGGCCGGCATGGCCGCCATCTCGCCCGATTCGGCCTTTAACACCGCCATCAGCTTTGTTTCCAACACCAACTGGCAGGGCTATGCCGGTGAATCGACCATGAGCTACCTCACGCAGATGCTGGTGCTGGCCGTGCAGAATTTTTTCTCGGCCGCCACCGGCATTGCCGTGGTGTTCGCGCTGTTCCGCGGTTTTGCCGCGCGGGCCACGGGCGCCATCGGCAACTTCTGGGTGGACATCACGCGGGTCACGGCCTGGCTGCTGCTGCCGCTGTCGCTGGTGTTTGCGGTGTTCCTCGTGGGCCAGGGTGTGATCCAGAACTTTGATGCTTACAAGGATGTGAGCACGCTGGAAGCCACCAGCTACCAGCAGCCCAAAAACGGCCCTGACGGCCAGGCCTTGAAAGACGACAAGGGCAATCCGGTCATGGAAGACGCCAAAACCAGCACACAGACCCTGGCCATGGGCCCGGTCGCCTCGCAGGAGGCCATCAAGATGCTGGGCACCAACGGCGGCGGTTTCTTTAATGCCAACTCGGCCCACCCATATGAAAACCCGACGGCGCTGAGCAATTTTTTCCAGATGCTGTCCATCTTCCTGATTCCCGCGGCCCTGTGTTTTGCCTTTGGCCGCGCGGTGGGCGATACGCGCCAGGGCTGGGCCGTGCTGGCCGCGATGACGCTGATCTTTGTCGTTGCCGTGGTGGCCATCACCCCGGCCGAACAGGCCGGCAACCCGCTGCTGCCGCCCCTGGGCGTGGACCAGACGGCCAGCGCGCTGCAGGCCGGCGGCAATATGGAAGGCAAGGAAACCCGCTTCGGCATCAATGCTTCCAGCCTGTTTGCGGTCATCACGACGGCGGCCTCCTGCGGCGCGGTCAATGCCATGCACGACTCCTTCACGCCGCTGGGCGGCATGGTGCCCATGGTGATGATGCAGCTGGGTGAGGTGGTGTTCGGCGGTGTCGGCACCGGGCTTTACGGCATGCTGATCTTCGCCATCCTCGCGGTGTTTATCGCCGGCCTGATGATTGGCCGCACACCCGAGTACCTGGGAAAAAAGATCGAATCGCACGAGATGAAGCTGACCTCCATTGCCATCCTGGTCACGCCCATCCTGGTGCTGGCCGGCACGGCGGTGGCGGTGCTGGCCGGCGCCGGCAAGGCCGGTATCGCGAATCCCGGCGCGCATGGCTTTTCTGAAATCCTTTACGCGCTGACCTCGGCCGGCAACAACAACGGCAGCGCCTTCGCGGGCCTGTCGGCCAACACGCCCTTCTACAACACGCTGCTGGGCATGGTGATGTGGCTGGGCCGCTTCGGCGTCATCGTGCCGGTGCTGGCGATTGCCGGCGCGCTGGCCGCCAAGAAGCGCCTGCCGGTGACGGCCGGCACCATGCCCACGCACGGCCCGCTGTTCGTGCTGCTGCTGATAGGCACCGTGCTGCTGGTGGGCCTGCTCAATTACGTGCCGGCCCTGGCGCTGGGCCCGGTGGTCGAGCATTTGATGCTCTGGCCCGCCCATTGAACCGCCGCGAAAGAAAACCGATATGACTACCCAAAAACCTTTTGTGCTGCTGGACCCCGCGCTGCTCAAGCCCGCCATCGCGGCGTCCTTCACCAAGCTGAGCCCGCGCGTGCAGTGGCGCAACCCTGTGATGTTTGTCGTCTACATCGGCAGCATACTGACCACCTTGCTGGGCCTGCAGGCCTTGCAGGGGCAGGGCGAGGCGCCGGCAGGCTTTATCTTTGCCGTGGCGATCTGGCTGTGGTTTACCGTGCTGTTCGCCAACTTCGCCGAGGCGCTGGCCGAAGGCCGCAGCAAGGCGCAGGCCGCCTCTTTGCGCAGCCTCAAGAAAAGCACCTGGGCCAAGAAGTTCAAGGAAACCAACAGCAAGGTCTTCCACGGCACAGCCTGGCTGCCTGAACAAGCCGAGAACCTGCGCAAGGGCGCCGTGGTGCTGGTCGAAGCCGGCGACATGATTCCGCTGGACGGCGAGGTCATCGAAGGCGTGGCCTCGGTCGACGAAAGTGCCATCACCGGCGAATCGGCGCCCGTGGTGCGCGAGTCGGGCGGCGATTTCTCGGCCGTGACCGGCGGCACGCGTGTGCTGTCGGACTGGCTGGTGGTGCGCATCGTGGTCAACCCCGGTGAGTCCTTCCTGGACCGCATGATCAGCATGGTCGAGGGCGCCAAGCGCCAGAAGACGCCCAATGAAATCGCGCTGACGATTTTGCTGGTGGCGCTGACCATCGTCTTCCTGGTGGTCACGGTCACGCTGCTGCCTTACTCGGTGTTCAGCGTGCAGGCCGCGGGCTCGGGCACCGTGGTCAGCATCACCGCGCTGGTGGCCTTGCTGGTCTGTTTGATCCCGACCACGATTGGCGGCCTGCTGTCGGCCGTGGGGGTGGCCGGCATGAGCCGCATGATGCAGGCCAATGTGATCGCCACCTCGGGCCGCGCGGTGGAAGCCGCCGGCGACGTGGACGTGCTGCTGCTGGACAAGACCGGCACCATCACCCACGGCAACCGCCAGGCCTCGAGCTTTTTGCCGGCGCCCGGCATGACTGGCGCCAAGCTGGCCACCGCCGCGATGCAGGCCTCCATGGCCGATGAAACACCCGAAGGCCGCAGCATCGTCGCGTTGGCGCAGCGACTGGGGGCCAGCGAAGCCCTGGTGGGCAACAGCCACGAGGTCCCCTTCACCGCGCAGACACGCATGAGCGGCATGGACCAGTTGCGCCCCGACGGCAGCACACGCCAGCTGCGCAAGGGCGCGGTCGATGCGGTGCGCAAACATGTGGAGGCGCTGGGCGGCAGCGTGCCGGCCGAGGTGCTGCGCGCGGCGGACGAAGTGGCGCGCCGCGGCAGCACGCCGCTGGCGGTGGCCGACGGCGCCGTGGTGCTGGGCATTGTGGAGCTCAAGGACATCGTCAAGGCCGGCATCAAGCAGCGCTTCGGCGAGCTGCGCCGCATGGGCATCAAGACGGTGATGATCACCGGCGACAACAAGCTCACGGCCGCGGCGATTGCCGCCGAGGCCGGTGTCGACGATTTCCTGGCCGAGGCCACGCCCGAAGACAAGCTGAAACTGATACGCGGTTACCAGGCCGAAGGCCGCCTGGTGGCGATGACGGGCGACGGCACCAATGACGCGCCGGCCCTGGCCCAGGCCGACGTGGCGGTGGCCATGAACAGCGGCACCCAGGCCGCCAAGGAGGCCGGCAATATGGTGGACCTGGACTCCAACCCCACCAAGCTGCTGGAGATCGTGGAAACCGGCAAGGCCTTGCTGATGACGCGCGGCTCGCTGACCACGTTTTCGATTGCCAACGACGTGGCCAAGTACTTCGCCATCATCCCGGCGATTTTTGTGACCACCTACCCGCAGCTGGCCGCGCTCAATGTGATGCGCCTGGGCAGCCCCTCGACGGCGATCCTGTCGGCGGTGATCTTCAACGCGCTGGTCATCATGTTCTTGATCCCGCTGGCGCTCAAGGGCGTGAAGTACCGGGCTGTCGGTGCCGCCACGCTGCTGCGGCGCAACCTGCTCATTTACGGCCTGGGCGGGCTGGTCGTGCCTTTTATCGGCATCAAGGCGATTGACCTCGCACTGGTTGCGATGAACCTCGTATAAGGAAAAAACCATGAAAGCAATTCTTCGTCCTGCGGGGGTGCTGTTTGCCGTGCTGACCCTCGTGACCGGCGTGGCCTACCCGCTGGTGGTGACAGGCGCCGCGCAGGCCCTGTTCCCGGCCCAGGCTGGCGGCAGCCTGATGGTTCGCGACGGCAAGCCGGTCGGCTCTGCGCTGATAGGCCAGAACTTCAGCGATCCCGGCCACTTCTGGGGCCGCCCCTCGGCCACCGGCCCCATGCCTTACAACGCCGCGGCTTCCAGCGGCGCCAACCAGGGGCCGCTCAATCCCGCGCTGGTCGATGCCGTCAAGGGCCGCGTGGCGGCGCTCAAGGCGGCCGACCCCGGCAATACCGCGCCCGTGCCCGTGGACCTGGTCACAGCCTCGGCCAGCGGGCTGGACCCGCACATCAGCCCCGCCGCGGCGCTTTACCAGGCGGCCCGCGTGGCCGAGGCGCGCAATTTGCCGGTCGAAAAAGTGCAGGCCCTGGTCGCGCAGCACACCGAGCAGCCTTTGCTGGCCGTCCTGGGCGAGCCCCAGGTCAATGTGCTGCGGCTTAACCTGGCGCTGGAGGCTTTGCGTTAAGCCGATACCATGAGGCACTCCTAAGAATTCCATGGCCAGCTTCCCCGACTCCCGCCCCGACCCCGACGAGCTCCTGGACCGCCTGCGCGGCGAGGAGGAGAAAGCGCGCCGGGGCCGCCTGCGCATTTATTTCGGCGCCAGCGCCGGCGTGGGCAAGACCTACGCCATGCTCAGCGCCGCGCAGCGCGAGCGCAAGGCCGGCCGCGATGTGCTGGTCGGTGTGGTGGAAACCCATGGCCGCAGCGAAACCCTGGAGCTGCTGGCCGGGCTGGCGCAACTGCCTTTGCGCGAAGTGGCCTACCGCGGGCGCACGCTCACGGAGTTCGACCTGGACGCGGCGCTGGCGCGCAAGCCGGCGGTGCTGCTGGTCGACGAGCTCGCGCACAGCAATGTGGAGGGCTCGCGCCACGCCAAGCGCTGGCAGGACGTGCATGAGCTGCTGGAGGCCGGCATCGACGTCTGGTCGGCCGTCAATGTGCAGCACCTGGAGAGCCTGAACGGCACGGTGGGCGCCATCACCGGCATACGCGTGCATGAAACCGTGCCGGACACGGTGCTGGACGGCGCCGATGAAATCATCCTGGTCGACGTCACGCCCGACGAGCTGATGGCGCGGCTCAAGGCCGGCAAGGTCTACATGCCGCAGCAGGCCGAGCGCGCGGCGCAGAATTTTTTCCGCAAGGGCAATTTGATCGCGCTGCGCGAGATCGCGCTCAGGCGCACGGCCGAGCATGTGGAAGACGACGTGCGCAGCTACCGCGTCGAAAAATCCATCACCCCGGTCTGGAACACCGAAGGCGCCATCCTGGCCTGCATAGGCCCGCGCGAGGGCGCCGAACAAACGGTGCGCACGGCGGCGCGCCTGGCCGGCCAGCTCAATGTGCGCTGGCATGCGGCTTATGTGGAAACGCCGCGCCTGCAGCTGCTGGAGGTCGCCAGCCGCGACCGCATCCTGGCGGTGATCCAGCTGGCCGAAGAGCTGGGCGCGGCCACGGCGGTGCTGACGGGCGGCGATGCCGCCGCGGCGCTGGTGGCGCAGGCCCAGCAGCTCAATTGCGCCACGCTGGTGGTGGGGCGGCCGCAGCGGCCGGGCTGGCGCGCGCTGTGGCGCGGCCCCAGCATGACGCGCCGGCTGGCCATGCTGGCGCCCACGCTGGACATTGTGGAGGTGGGCCACGCCGACAGCGCGCGGCGGCTGGCGCGCGCGGTGCAGCGCTCGGCCGAGGAAGACGAAGCCGCGGTCTGGCGCGGCAAGCTGGCCGGTTATGCCTGGGCGGCGGCCGCCAGCGCGGCCATCACCGTTCTGGCCCACCCCCTGCTGAATTTTTTTGACCTGGCCAACATCGTGATGCTCTTCCTGCTGGGCACGGTGCTGGTGGCACTGAAGTTCGGGCGCGGGCCGGCGGCGCTGGCGGCTTTCCTCAATGTGGCGGCCTTTGACTATTTTTTTGTCGCGCCGCGCCTGTCCTTTGCCGTCAGCGACGTGCAGTACCTGGTGACCTTCGGCGTGATGCTGGTGGTGGGCCTGCTGACCGGCCAGCTCACGGCGGGGCTGCGTTTCCAGGCGCGCATCGCGGCCAGCCGCGAGCGCCGCGCGCAGTCGCTGTTCGAACTCGCGCGCGACTTGTCGGCGGCCTTGCTGAGCGAGCAGGTCGTGGAGCTCGGCGAAGCGGCCGCCCAGCGCAACTTCGGCGGGCAGGCGCTGGTGCTGGCGACCGACGGCCATGACCAGTTGCTGCCCCCCGCAAAGCCGCCCGCGGATTTTGACGCCAGCGTGGCCGACTGGGTGTTTCGCAACGAGCAGCCGGCCGGGCTGGCCACCGCCACCTTGTCGGCCCAGGCCTGGCATTACCTGCCGCTCAAGGCGCCCATGCGGGTGCGCGGCGTGCTGGCCGTCAAGCCCGCGCAGGCGCGCTGGCTCCTGATTCCCGAGCAGGTGCAGCAGCTCGAAACGCTGGCGCGCCAGGTCGCGATCGCGCTGGAGCGTGTGCATTACGTGGATGTGGCCCAGCAGGCGGTGGTGCAGATGGAGTCGGAAAAACTGCGCAACATGCTGCTCGCGGCGATCTCGCACGACGTGCGCACGCCGCTCACCGCGCTGATAGGCCTGGCCGATTCGCTGCAGCGCACGGCGCCGCCGCTCAGTGAAGAACAGTCACAGGCGGCGAGGGCGATTGCCGGCGAGGCGCGCCACCTGAGCGCGCTGGTCAACAACCTGCTGGACATGGCGCGGCTGCAAAGCGGCGCGGTCAACCTGCGCAGCGACTGGCAGTCGGTCGAGGAAATCGTCGGCTCGGCGATACGCCAGGCGCAGCACGCGCTGGCCGGCCGGGCTGTGGTGACGGCGCTGCCGGCCGACCTGCCGCTGGTGGAGTTTGACGCGGCGCTGATGGAGCGTGTGCTGGTCAACCTGCTGGAGAACGCCGCCAAATACGGCCAGCCACCCATAGAGGTCCGTGCCGAGGTGACGGACACGGCCTTGCTGCTGGCGGTGCGCGACCACGGGCCCGGCCTGCCGGCCGCGCTCAAGGGCCGCGAGCAGGAGCTGTTTGAAAAATTCACGCGCGGCGAGGCCGAGTCGGCCACGCCGGGTGTGGGCCTTGGCCTGGCGATTTGCCAGGCGGTGGTGCAGGCGCACCGCGGGCAGATCGTGGCCAGCAATGCCGCCGGCGGTGGTGCAGAATTCGGCATCACCCTGCCGCGGCGTCCGCCGCCCCAGGGCCTGCCCGAAACCGTCTGACTACACCATGTCCCATCCTGTGCCCGTCGCCGTCGTCATTGAAGACGAGCCGCAGATACGCCGTTTTGTGCGCGCGGCGCTGGAGGCCGAAGGCTGGCAGGTGTTTGAGGCCGACACCGCCCAGCGCGGGCTGACCGAGGCTGGCACGCGCAAGCCCGACCTGCTGGTGCTGGACCTGGGCCTGCCCGACGGCGACGGCCTGGACGTGATTCGCGACGTGCGCGGCTGGTCGGCCGTGCCCATCGTGGTGCTCTCGGCGCGCACCGACGAGGCCGACAAGATCGCCGCGCTGGATGCCGGCGCCGACGACTACCTGACCAAGCCCTTTGGCGTGGGCGAGCTGCTGGCCCGGGTGCGCGCCAACCTGCGCCGCCCGCGCGGGGCCGGCGCCGACGGCACGCCCGAGGAGCCGCTGTTCAGCTTCGGCGAGGTGGAGGTGGACCGCCAGGCGCGCCTGGTGCGGCGCGCCGGCGCGGAAGTGCACCTCACGCCCATCGAATACCGCCTGCTCACGGTGCTGGTCAGCCATGCCGGCCGGGTGCTGACGCACCGGCAGTTGCTGCGCGAGGTCTGGGGCCCCTCGCACGCGGGGCAAAACCACTATTTGCGCATCTATATGGGCCACTTGCGCCAGAAGCTCGAGGCCGACCCGGCCCAGCCCAAACACCTGCTGACGGAAACGGCGGTGGGTTACCGGCTCTGGGTGGGCTGAGTGGGACAATAAGCGGCGATCCGGCCGTTCCAGGCCGGCCCCTAAAGTACACAGCCCATGCAAGACCCCCTCAAACCCGGCGCAGGCCCCAAACCCGTGGGCGCCGCTGTTCGCATCCCCAAACAAGCCGCCGCGCCGGGCGTGCCCGTAGCCACCGTGCGGCTGAACAAGCGCATGGCCGAACTGGGCCTGTGTTCGCGTCGCGAGGCCGACGACTGGATTGCGCGCGGCTGGGTGCGCGTGAACGGCGCGCCCGCCGTGATGGGCCAGCCCGTGGCGGTGGACGCGCGCATCGAGGTCGACCGCCAGGCCGAGCAGCAGCAGCGCCTGCAGGTCACCATCCTGATCAACAAGCCGGTGGGTTATGTCAGCGGCCAGGCCGAGGACGGCCATGAGCCGGCCGTGGCGCTGGTGCAGCCGCAAAATCGCTGGCGCGAATGCAACAGCCGCATGCGCTGGGGCCACGAACAGCTGCGCGGCCTGGCGCCGGCCGGGCGGCTGGACATCGATTCCATAGGCCTCTTGGTGCTGACGCAGGACGGCCGCGTGGCGCGCCAGCTGATAGGCGAAGACTCCGAGATTGAAAAAGAGTATTTGGTGCGCGTCAGCTACGGTCCCGAAACCGTCAATGTGCAGGCCTTGTTCCCGCCCGAAAAGCTGGCGCTGCTGAACCACGGCCTGAGCCTGGACGGCCAGGCGCTGCGGCCCGCGCAGGTGTCCTGGCAAAACCCCGAACAGCTGCGTTTTGTGCTCAAGGAGGGCAAAAAACGCCAGATCCGCCGCATGTGCGAGCAGGTGGGGCTGTTTGTGACGGGGCTCAAGCGCGTGCGCATAGGCCGGGTCAACCTGGGGCATTTGCCGGTGGGGCAGTGGCGCTACCTGGCGCCGCACGAGCACTTCTAGCACCAGAGCCGCCCAAAAAACCCTCCTGGCGTTGTTGCAGTCGCCTTGCCGTGCTGGTGCACTGTCTGCGGCGACGCGCCTAGCCAGGACCGCTTCGCTGGGCTTTGTGGGCGGCTCTGCTCTGCGTACTGCTATGTCCTACCTGGAGGCAGGCCAACGGATGGCAGCGCCCGCCTTGCAGCGGCCTAAAGTGGGTTCATGGCACTGATTACCTATCTGGTCGAAGACAACGAGATCGTCCTGGAAAACCTGATGGAGGCGCTCCAGGAGATTGCCTGCGTCCAGGTCACGGGCCATGGGGCCACCCAGGCCGAGGCCAGCCAATGGCTCAGTTCGCACGACGGCGAGTGGCACCTGGCCATCGTCGATCTCTTCCTCAAAGAGGGCAACGGCCTGGGTGTGCTGGCGGGCTGCCGCAAGCGCGAGCCCTACCAGAAGGTCGTGGTGCTCACCAACTACGCCACGGAAGAAATCCGCCGCCGCGCCGCGGACCTGGGCGCCGACGCGGTGTTCGACAAATCCAGCGAGCTGGACGACTTGTTCGCCTACTGCGCGGAGCAGACCTCCCATGAAGCGGAGCCGGAAAACCGGCAGGCCCAGCACGCGGCCCTGCTGCGTTTGCGCGGGATGGCCGCCGCCCCGGCGCCGCGCGGGACGCCCTCGCGGGGTTAAGCCGCAGCAGCCCCTGCAAACAAGCGCGCCGCAACATTCGCTGGCGCGCGCGGGGCCCTGCCCCCACAATCGGGCATGCCTACACCCGAGCAGCCTCGCAGCGCGCCGGCTTCCGCGCCGCCTTCTTTCCCCGGCGGGCTGCTGCCCACCTGGCTGCACGTCTCCGACGTCCAGGGGCTGGCGCAGCTCGCCACCCAGGCCACCCTGGGCGTCACGGGCCTGGCCGAAAGCGTGCAGGGCAATGTCTACAAAGCCGTCGCCAGGCCCTTCGGCCCGCTGGGCGCGAAATTCATAGACCGCATGCCGGGCGGCAGCGGCGTGCGTGCGCGGGGCATCACCGGCCTGGTCTACGGCGGCATCAAGGGCGTGACGCGGCTGGCCGGTGGCGCGGCCAACGCGCTGCTGTCGCGCGCCGCGGTGCCGGCGGACCAGCGCCCCTCGACGCCGCAGCGCGAGGCCATGCTGTCGGCGCTTAACGGTGTGCTCGGCGACCGCCTGCTGGAGACGGCCAACCCGCTGGCGATTTCCATGCGGCTGCGTTCCGCGGGCCAGCCGCTGCTGCTGGAACCGCAGGCGCTGGCCGAGCGCTTGCCGGGCGCGAGCGGCAAGCTGCTGGTGATGCTGCACGGCCTGTGCATGAACGACCTGCAGTGGAACAGCGATGCGCCGGCCGGCGGCCACGGCGAACAGCTGGCGCGCGAGCTGGGCTATACCCCACTTTATTTGCACTACAACACCGGCCTGCACACCTCGGACAACGGCGAGCGGCTGGCCGGCCTGCTGCAGCAGCTGGCCAAAGCCTGGCCGCGGCCGGTGCAAGAGATCACGCTGCTGGCGCACAGCATGGGCGGCCTGGTCGCGCGCAGCGCCTGCCACCAGGCGGCCGCGGCCGGCTATAGCTGGCTGGCGCAGCTCAAGGCCCTGGTGTTCCTGGGAACGCCCCACCACGGCGCGCCGCTGGAGCGCCTGGGCAGCTGGGTGGACGGTGTGCTGGGCGGCAACATTGTGACCAAACCCTTCGCGAAGATCGGCCAGCTGCGCAGCGCCGGCATCACCGACCTGCGCCACGGCAACCTGCTGCGTGCCGACTGGCACGACGCGGGGCGCTTTGAGCGCGGGCCGGACACGCGCCAGCCCGTGCCCTTGCCGGCCGGCGTGGCCTGCTACACCGTGGCGGCCACCACGCTGGCGCCCGGCAAGGGGCCCATGGTGGCGGTGCGGGAGGCGCTGGCGCGCAAGATGGTCGGCGACGGCCTGGTGTCGCTGGACAGCGCGCTGGGCCTGCATGCGGAAGCGGGCCGCTGCCTGGCTTTTCCGCCCGAGAACCAGTGGATCGCGCAGGGCATGAACCACATGGAACTGCTGAGGCGGGCAGAGGTTACGCGGCAGCTGGGGCGCTGGTTGGGTGCTTAGCCCGCCAACCGGCTTGTAAGGGCGAAACCCGGGCTACCAGGAAATGGTCAGCTCAAGCGGCTCCGTGGACCGCATGGGTGTTCCCGCCACGACGGCCAGCGCGTTCATGCGCTGGCGCACTCCTGTTTTGCCGTTTGCGGCGCTGGCAACGGCCTGCACGTCCACCGTGGCGGGGCAGCTGATGCGCACGGTTTCCTTGGGGCCGTCGGCCCGGCCGCGATGGGTGCAGCGATGATCCGCCGTCGCGGCTTCGCTAAAGGTGTTCAGCACGATGGTGACGCCAAACGACGCGGAAGCGCTTTGCGCGTGGAGCGCGGGGCAGACGAGCAGTGCCTGGATGGCAAGCAGTGTGCCTAAAGCCGTCTTGAAAGTTCGCATGGCCGGTACTCCTGAAACTGTCAGTAGTAACGGCTATTCTAGTTAAATTGATAAATTTAGTAAAAATTGATTCTGTAATTAATGCGTGAAGTTTTTGGCAATTTTCACTAAAGCAATCGAAGAGAGAGATTTTTTGCCGAGAAATCGCAAGAAATTGATGGTTGCATCATATTTTTCAGTTTCAGGGGAAGTCTTTGGGCTGCGGCAGTATTGATGCAGCGTGTTGCAGTCAACCGCGGAGGCGGCACTCTACCTTGTTCATCGCGCCCGTTGTGATGGTGGGAGCCGAGCCGGCTCAGTAAGTGATGGTGAGCGTGCGGGGCTGCTGGCCGGTGCAAATGACCGCCGCCGGGCCAGCACATGTGCCGGAGAGGCCGGCTGCGATGGATCCGTTGATGGTGTAGTTCTGCGGCAAACCATTGGCGCTTACTGTTGCCGGGTTGCTCAAGGTCAGGGTGTAAGGCAGGTTTAACAAAGTTCCGCCTGTCGCACTCAAACTTGGGGTGTAGCTCACGCCGCTGGTGCAGCGAACGCTGTAAGGCGTGTTGGCTGTGGCCGCAGTAGTTTGAAATGAGGTGTAGTTGAAGGTCATCGTGCCCGGTGGCGTGGTGAACTGGCACGATGTGGTGTTGATGATGGTGACCGCCAGTGTGTCGGTATCTACGGTGGTGCCTACTGAATTAAGCAGACTCATGGTCACGGTATCGGTGAAGGTTGATGCCTTGACGTTTTGCAACGCAGGGATGCGAGCGTAGAAGGGTTTGCTATCGCTGGCACTCATCGTTGTCGTGGTGCCGAAAATGACCGTGCCGGCAAACGCCGTTGCCGTGGTGTTGTTCCATGGCCCTGTGCCTGCGGCAGTGCGGTAAAGCTCGTAATTAATCCGATTGACTCCCCCGCCCGGAGCGGCCGCTCGATTGGTGGGCGGAGCGTTCGCATTGAGTCCATCATTTGCACGCAAGGTATAGGCAAAAGTGATGGGGTCACTCGTCAGCCCGCGTGTGCAGGTGACGGTATAGCTGCCCGTGGTGTCGTTGGCGGTGGCGATGGTTTCGGAGTAGACCGCCGTGAAACCGGTTGACGTTACCTGGCAGGTGATGGCTGCCTGGGCCCGCAGCGCGCAGGTGCACAGCAGGGCTGCCAGGACAATGCGCGACGCGTAAGAAACACTCATCGATAACTCCGTTACGTCGCCTCCAGGCTTTTTGCTGGGCGCGACGACTTTCACTCAGTGATAGTAACGTTTTGTAGCGGCGCCGTGAATGGTGTTGTCTTGCGCTTCTTCTGCGGGTTCCGAGATCCCAATTTCGTGACAAAAGTCACGCTGCAATAGCGGGCGGGCGCTCCACGGATAGTGGGACAGAAAAAGGCGGCCGCCTCAGTAGGTGACGGTCAGGGTGCGCGGTGCTGAGCTCGTGCACGTGGCTCCACCGCAGAGGCCGGACTGGCCCGCGGCGATGCTGCCGTTGATCGTGAAATTCTGCGGGAACCCGGTGCCGGTCTGGCCCCCAGGGTTGCTCAGCGCCAGGCCGTAGTTGAGGCCCAACAAGGTTCCCCCCGTCGCATCCAGCGCCATGGTGTAGGGTTCGCCTATGGTGCAGCGCACGGCGTAGGCCGCGCTGGCCGTGGCGGGCGCGGGCTGGAACGAGGTGTAGTTGAACACGATGTTTCCCGGCGGCGTGCTGAGAAGGCAGACGGACTGGTTGTTGATGCTCACGGGGAAGGTGGGAAAGACGTCCGTGTTGTTGTTCGGGCCGTTGTCATAGCGCAGGCGCATGGTCACGGTATCGGTGAAGAGTTTGGCGTTTTTGTTGAGCCCGGCTGCGATGCGGCTGTAGAAGACGTGCGTGACGCTGGCTGTCAGGGCCGTGCCGAAGCTCACCGTGCCCGCGAAGTCCGTGGCATTGGTATAGCCCCATTCCCCGTTGCCTGGCGCTATCCGGAAGAGGTCATAAGCAATCTGGTTGGCCGCGCCGGTGCCGTTGACCGCCTGGTTGGTGCTGCCTGCGCCCGGGTTGAAGCCGTCGTCGGCCCGCAGGGTGTAGGGCGAGGTGGTCGGATCCGCGGGGCCGCGTGTGCAATTGATGGTCACGCTCCAGGCGCCCGTGGTGGGGTTGGGATCGTTCTCAAAGTACACCATTTGCACGGGTGTCGCCGTGGCATTGCAGACCAGCGCGGCCATGGCCGGTGCCGCGCACAGCAGGGACAGGCCCGTCGCCGCGGCGAGGCGCCAGGTTTTCATGAGATTCAAGGTTTCACTCCTGGGCAGTGGACCGGGCCCACGCGGGTGATGTCTTCGGGGCTGCCGGGCGGTAGCTCGACGGTAAAGGTGCAACTCGCGCCATTCCATTTCAGGCGCAGGCGATTGGTGGCTTGCAGGCCGGTGACGAAGGCCTCGCCGCGCCGGGCGACGAAGAATTCTTTTTTGTCGCCAATCAGTTCGATCTCGGCGCCGGCCGGCGCGGGCTCGCCGTTGTCAAGCACGATGCGGATCAGGGCCCCGCGGCCCGAGCGCACGGGAAAGCTGATCTTGACCCCACCGCGCAGGGCCGGCACAGCCTCCTGTTCGATGGAGTCGAGTTCGGCGCTGATGGGCAACTCGGCAGGGTCCAGCCGCACGCTGTTGCGCTGGAAGGGCAACAAGCGAGGCAGCAGCGCCACGCCGTTTTCGTCGGTACGGGTCAGCGTGCTGCCCTGAAAGCCCACGCCGACATTGGCATAGCCCGGGACTTCGACAATCGCGAAGCTGTCCTGCACCCGGCGTGTGGCGAAGGCCTGGCCTTCTGCCACGACCATGCCGCCAATCAGGCCCAGGCGCAGGTTCTGCTGGTTCTGGCCAGCGTTGATGTCGGCGGAAAACAGGCCTTTGCTGCCTTGGTAGTAGGCGCCGCCTTCCGTATAAGCACTGTCGGCGCGAGAGCCCAGCGCCGTGCGCCAGCCCCAGCCGGTTTCAGCGCTCAGGGCCCGGCTGGCGTTCACATAGCCTTCGGTGGTTCCGCTGCGGGTGGTGACGCCCGAAGCAATCGTGATGCGGTTGTCCAGCGGCACGATCAGGGTCGCACCCACCGACGTGCCGGAGGTGATTCCGCTGAGCCGGGTGGCGCTGAGCGTCAGGGCGCTGTGTTGCCCGAGCCGCATGGTGTAGTTGAGGCTCAAGGTGTCGAGTTTGCCGGTGTCGTAGTTGTCAAAGCCCGCGTAGCTGATGTTGAAGGCCCCGAACTTGTCGGTGCTGTAGCTGTAGCTGGCGGTGGTTTGCAGGCGCGGCAGCGGGCTTGCCGTGTCTATGCCCAGTTGCCGGTAGCCGCGCGAGGCGCCTTCCACGCTCAGCGAAACGCCGTGGCGCAAGCCGGTACGCTCTATGCCGACCAGCCAGTTGTGGCCGCGGCCGGCGGTGTCGCTGCGGCTGAAGGAGACCGCGGTTTGGCCCAGCATCTGGAAGGGCAGCTCATAGCTGGCGCCCGCGCCCACGCGCGCCAGCGGACGGGACCATTCGCCGTTGGCCTCGACGGTGATGCTTTTGGTGAGGCCCTGGCGCCACAGGCCCGAGACAAAACGCGGGCCGTAGTCGGCGTTCTCGGTGCCCAGCTGGTTGCGTATGGCGCCCAGCTCGAAGCTCCAGTCGCTGAGGTTTTCTTCCAGCAGGTTGGCATTGCTGAAAAAAGACTGGGTGATGACGGTCTCGCGGCCCAGGATGTCGCGCACCACCACCCGCGCCTCGCCGGCGCCTGTCAGCGCGGGGAAGTTGTCGATGCTGAAGGGGCCCGAGGGCACCTTGGAGGTCTGCCGTAGCGCGTCATTGACATACAGCTCCACGGTGCTGGGCGCGGCCGACAGCCCAGTGACCGTGGGGATGGGCTGGGTGACAAAGCCGGGCTGCAGGGAAAAATTTTTCGCAAACTGCACGCCGCCGAAATAAACCGGGCGCCCCGAGATGCCGGTGCGCGTGCTGCTGTCGCCCAGGCGCAGAGTGCTGTTGGACTCCAGGAAATTGCGCGTGTAGGTGGTTTCCAGCCGCCGCCATGAGGCCTTGAGCGTCGGGTCCTGGCTGACAAGGTTGCGCCCGACATAGCTGCTGGTCAACAGCCCCCATTGCCCCGAGAACCCGAATTCGGTCAAAGCGCCCAGGTCGCGGGCCGTTGTGCTGCCGCCTATGGAGTCGCGGCTGTGGCTGGTGAGGTAATTGAGGTCGTAGTTGGCAAAGAAGGCCGGGATGGACGGCGACAACGGCGGACGCATGGCCGACTCCTGCGTCAGGCGCACGGCATTGAAGGCCGAGGGGGAAAATATCAGGTCGACCGACTGCTCGGCAAAATTCAGGCGCGCCTCGAAGCCCGGGATGGATGAGAGGGCATACCAGCGCTGGCCCTGGAAATCGATGTCCTGCGCGCTCGGGCGGCGGTTCAGCCGCCATTCCTCGAAAGCGTCCTCGGGCGCATAGAGAATGCCATTGCGCTCCAGCAGGGTCCAGACCCCGCCCTTGGTGCTGTTGATGAAGACTTCGAGCGGAAGCAGGCGGTCATTGGCGGCGCGCGCCGCCGGCGGCGCGTTGGCGGGCGCCGTGGTTTGGGCCTGCGCGGCCAGGGCGCAGCACAGGCCGGCGATGCCAATGGCCAGGGGATGCATTCGTAAGACCTGCAGGTGCCTCCTCGTCATGGGGCTTTCTGTCAGGGCAGGGTGATGCTGGTCGTCTGGCTTTGCCCGTCGTCAAAAGTCACCACAAGCTTGGCTTCGCCCGCCGTGATGGCCTGTTCGCTTTTCAGGCCGACGAATTTGCTGGCACCCGGCAGGATGTAGCTGCCGCCTTCGAACTTGGCCAAGGCCTGTTCGCCCCGCATCAGCGTCGCTTCGCGGATCTGTGCATAGGCCGTGCCGGTGTTGCCGCACTGCAGGCCGACGGCTTTGGCTTCCGGGCGCTGGACGGTGCAGCTCACCTGGCGCTTGGCCGCAGGAGGGGTGATAAACACCGGCATGCTCAGGGCCAGTGCGATGGGAACCTGAATGCCGGATGCGGGCAGGGCTTCCGGCACTTCGCGGATGATCATGCGGTAGGTCAGCTGCCGGCTCGCATCGGCGGGTTTGAGTAAGGCCAGGCGGACCACTTGGCGCGCCTTGGGCGCCAGCTTGATGATGGGAGGCGCCAGGATCAGGTCTTCCGTGAGCACCAGTTCGTCGGTGCCGTCCGGCTTCTGGCTCCAGGTGTTGATATCGGCCTGCAGCACCACTTCTGTGTCGGCTTCGTTGGTCAGCGTGACGGCGATCGCGCGGTCGCGCGGTGTCATGTAAAGACGCACAGGCGTCACGGAAAACACGCCAGCCGTGGCGGGGGCCCAGGGCGCGAGCAGACTCAGCAGGAGAGCGTAGGTGACGAGGCTGCTTCGGCGCTTTGGGACGTTCATCCCTAGAAGGATACCAGCATCTCTATAGATTTCGGCTGGTTGCCGGCGTGGGCAAGGCGCACGGCCGTGAGCGTTCCCTTGACGTCCTGGAAGCGCAAACGGGCCTGTTTTTCGATCTCGGCGGCTTCCGGGCCCATGGCGTAACGCCGGCTTTCGAATTCCCAGCCATCGTCAGCCTCGTCGCCGGCCGAGGCCTGGCGCTGGTCATCCAGCCGGCAGGCCGTGCGGGAACCCGGGTCGTTGCGGGACATCTCGCTGCGGCAGTAATCGGGCAGCAGGGAGTCGCGGGTGGGGCGAAAGCCTGGCAGGAACCGGGCATTTCCCAGGGCGTTGGCGACCGGCGCGATGCTGACAAAAACATCGGTGTTGCAGCGGACCTGTACCGAGCTTCCGCCTGCTCCCGCGCCGCTTGCGCTGATACAGGCGTTACCGTTGCCGGTGGTGTTGCGCGGATCGGTCAACGTGATCTGGACCGAAAACTGCCCGGCCGCCGTGCCCGCATAGCTGGCGGCGGCGGCCAGCAGCAGCACAATACCCAGGGCGGCCTTGCGGATCATGGCTGTCAACGTGGCTGGCATCAAGCCCGGAAGGCTTAGTAGGTGACGGTCAGCGTGCGGGTTGCCGTCGCATTGCAGGTGGCGTTGGCGCAAGTGCCTTGCTGGCCGCCAGTCATGGAGGCCTTGATGAGGTAGTTGGTGGCTGCCGCGCCGGCGGTTTGCTGGCCCGAGATATCAGCCGTGTCACCAGCATTGCGGATGGCCAGGCTGTAGTCCAGGTTCACGCCAGCCATCGTGGAGAGGGCCGTGCCATCAAGGCTCAGGGTGTAAGGCAGGGTGTTGGTGCACTGAACGGCAAACGGCGTGGTGACCGGCGTGGGAGCTGCACCGAACGAGGTGTAGTTGAGGGTGAGGGCGCCTGGGCTGGTCGTGAGCCGGCATACCGATGTCAGGTTGATCGTGACGTCAAAGTTGCCGGCAACCGTCGCGGCGTGCGCGGGCAGGGCTGCAATGGTGGCAAGGCCGAGGGCGATTACTAAAATAAGCTTTTTCATGACGGGTCTCCGGTTGAGTGAACGAGTTGACGGGGGACAAAATGTGAAGGTGAGTGAACTGTAACTAGGTATTTCTAAAAAACGCACATTTGTAACCGTAACAGAGCACCGGAGTAGGGAATTTATCACGTCAGATCGTTGAAAAGATTGGATTTATTTATAAATGAATCCAAAAGAATTACACGTAACAAAGGTAAATACGACCCATCGAGTTGGCTATTTTCCATGCAAATAGCGAGTTAGTAACAGATTTGAAACAACTATGACCCAGACCATGCAAAAACAAACCCTTTCCTTCCAGGCCGAGGTGGCGCAGCTGCTCAAGCTGGTCACCCACTCGCTGTACTCCAACCCCGAGATCTTTCTGCGCGAGCTGATTTCCAATGCGTCGGATGCCTGCGACAAGCTGCGTTTCGAGGCGCTCAACGACGCTGCGCTCTACGAGAACGATGCCGAACTCAAGGTGCGCGTGAGCTTTGACAAGGCCGCGAGCACGCTGACCATCACCGACAACGGCATTGGCCTGTCGCAACAGGAAGCGATCGACAACCTGGGCACCATCGCCAAGAGCGGCACGCGCGATTTCATGGCCAAACTCTCGGGCGACCAGAAAAACGACGCCCAGCTGATAGGCCAGTTCGGCGTGGGCTTTTATTCGGGCTTTATCGTGGCGGACAAGATCACGGTGGAAAGCCGCCGCGCGGGCCTGCCGGCGGGCCAGGGCGTGCGCTGGGCCAGCGACGGCACCGGCGAGTTCGAGGTCAGCGAGATCGAGCGCGCCGAGCGCGGCACCAGCATCATCCTGCACCTGAAGGAAGACTCGCTCGACTACCTCAATGCCTGGAAGCTCAAGGGCATCATCAACAAATACTCCGACCACATCTCGCTGCCCATCCTGATGCAGAAAGAGGAATGGAAAGAGGGCGAAAACGACCAGCCCGGCGAGATGGTGGCGACCGGCGAGTGGGAAACCGTCAACCAGGCCGCGGCGCTGTGGACGCGCGCCAAGAAGGACATCACCCAGGACCAGTACGACGAGTTCTACCGCCAGCTCAGCTACGACAGCGAGGCGCCGCTGGCCACCACGCACAACCGCGTGGAGGGCTCAACCGAGTACACGCAGCTTCTGTTCATCCCGGCCAAGGCGCCCATGGACATGTTCAACCGCGACAAGGCGGCGGGCGTGAAGCTGTATGTCAAGCGCGTCTTCATCATGGACGACGCCCAGGCGCTGATGCCGACCTACCTGCGCTTCGTCAAGGGCGTGGTGGACTCGTCCGACCTGCCGCTCAACGTCTCGCGTGAACTGCTGCAGGAAAGCCGCGCCGTCAAGGCGATCCGCGAAGGCTGCACCAAGCGCGTGCTGGGCATGATCGAGGACCTGGCCGCCAACGATGCCGAAAAGTTCAAGACCTTTTACGCCGAGTTCGGCGCCGTGCTCAAGGAAGGCCTGGGCGAGGATTTCGCGAACCGCGAGCGCCTGGCCAAGCTGCTGCGTTTCGCCTCCTCGACCACCGACACGGTGAGCGTGGGTTTTGCCGACTACAAGGCGCGCATGAAGGACGGCCAGGACGCGATCTACTACATCACCGCCGATACGCTGGCCGCCGCGAAAAACAGCCCGCAGCTTGAGATCTTCCGCAAGAAGGGCATTGAAGTGCTGCTGATGGCCGACCGTGTTGACGAGTGGGCGCTCAACTACCTGCACGACTTCGACGGCACGCCGCTGCAGTCGGTCGCCAAGGGCGCGGTGGACCTGGGCAAGCTGCAGGACGAGGACGAGAAAAAGGCCGCCGAAGAGGCGCAAACCCAGTTCAAGCCCGTCCTCGACAAGCTCAAGGAAGCCCTCAAGGACAAGGCCAAGGACGTGCGCGCCACCACGCGCCTGGTCGACTCACCGGCCTGCCTGGTGGTGCAGGATGGCGACATGTCGACCCAGCTGGCCCGCATGCTCAAGCAGGCCGGCCAGGCCGTGCCCGAGGTCAAGCCCATCCTGGAAGTCAACGCCCAGCATCCGCTGGTCAAAAAGCTCGAAAGCGGCGAGCACTTCGAGGACCTCGCCCACATCCTGTTCGACCAGGCCCTGCTGGCCGAGGGCGGCATGCCGAACGACCCCGCGGCCTATGTGCGGCGGGTCAACGCGCTGCTAGCCTGAGTGTCGCCGCGCCGTCTCCCGGCTAGACGACCAGCGGCGCTTCCTGCATGGCCTCGGTCTGCTCTTCGAGCATGTCGACCTGGCCTTTCCAGTAGTCGCTGGAGCCGAACCACGGGAAGTTGATGGGGAAGATGGGGTCGTGCCAGCGCTGGGCCAGCCAGGCGCTGTAGTGCACCAGGCGCAGGGTGCGCAGCGGCTCTATCAACGCGAGCTCGCGCCGGTCGAATTCGCGGAACTCCTCATAGCCGTCGACCAGCGCGCCCAGTTGCCGGGTGCTCTGGGCCCGGTCGCCGGAGACCAGCATCCACAAATCCTGCACGGCCGGGCCGCTGCGGGCGTCGTCGAGGTCGACAAAATGCGGCCCCGCCAGCGGCAGGCCTTCGGGTGTCCACAGGATGTTGCCGGGGTGGCAGTCGCCGTGCAGGCGCAGGGTGCGCACGTCGCCCACGCTTTCAAACACGGTTTGCGCCACCAGCATGGCTTCGTCAAAGGCCTTGCGCCAGCGCGACTCCATGTCCAGCGGGATGTAGCCATGGGCGCCCGGGCCGCCGCCCAGCAGGACGTCGCGCGGGGCAAAGCCGAAGGTCTGCAGGTTGAGCGCGGGGCGATGGACAAAAGGCTTTGCGCTGCCCACGGTATGGATGCGCGCCAGGAAGCGGCCTATCCATTCCAGCACCTCGAGGTTGTCGAGTTCGGGCCGGCGCCCGCCGCGGCTGGGCGAGACGCTGAAGCTGAAGCCGCCGAAGTGGTGCAGCGTGGCACCTTCCAGCACCAGCGGGCCGACCACCGGGATTTCGGCGGCCATCAGCTCGGCGGCGAAGGCGTGCTCCTCAATGATTTGCGCGTCACTCCAGCGGTCCGGCCGGTAGAACTTGGCGACCACCACGTCGCCCGCCAGCTCGGCTTCGCCCACCGGGCTTTCGAGGTGCACCTGGTAGACCCGGTTCTCGTAGCTGGACAGCGCCATCAGGCGGCCGTCGCCCAGCAGGCCCACACTGGCCAGCGCGTCCAGCACGCGGTCAGGGGTCAGCGTCTCGTACGCATGCAGCGCGGCGCTGGCGGGGGCTTGGCTTTTCTCGGTCATGCACCGATTGTCGGCGCAGTTGCCGGGCCCAGCCAGCGGGGGCGTGTAAATGGCTGTTCCCGTAAAGAGCTTTTCAGGGCAGCAGGATGTGGCCGATGCGCGGGTCGCCCTTGCCGGTGAGCACCTCCTGGTACACCGCCTGCACGGCCGCCGGGCCGGCATGCCGCTGGGTGCTGAGCCAGGGCGGCTGGGCGCCGGTTACTTGCCGGGTGAAGTCCTGCCAGGCTTGCGCGAGCTTGCGGCCGAAGGCTTCCGCGCCCCAATCGGTGACGCGCTTTTTGACCTGGGCCGGCGCAAAAAACAGCACCGGCCTGGGGCCCGGCAAGTCCCGGCTGCCGCCTTTGGCCGCGAGCTCGTCGACATGGGTGCCGCCTATGGAGCAGTTGTAGCGCAGCTGGCCGAAGCGGCTGTGTATGCGCTGGCGCAAGGGAGCGCTGCCCGCGAAATCGACATAGATGCAGGGCGTCTCGGCGGCCAGGCTGTCCAGCTGTTCGTAGCCCAGCACGCGGCTGTAGCAGCCCAGGCTTTCACAAAAAGCCGTGTTGCCCGGCGAGGTCAGGCCCACGACCTGCAGGCCCGCGCGCCTGGCGAGCTGGAAGGCCGTGCCGTAAGCGGTCTTGCTTGATGCGCTGGACAGCAGCAGGGTGGTGCCCCCGCCAAAAAAGTCGTTGTCGGCCAGGAAGTCGTCGATCAGGAAGGAGGTGATGAACAGCGGGCGCAGCAGCGACTGCACGTCCTCGGTGGCGGCATCGTAAAACGGGTCCGCGCTGCAGCGCATGTACTGGTTGTAGACCACCGGCAACGCCTGCCGGTGAGCAGCGCCGTCAAAAAAGCCCGCGGGCGTCACGCGCGCGGGCTGCACCACCAGCTCGCTGCCCATGGGGTAGTAGCCGTAAAACTTCTCGCCCACGGCAACACCCTCGCACTGCGATTGCTTCACCACGGCGAAACCCCAGACCGGGATGCAGCCCCAGCCTTCTTCACCGGTCGGGAAGAACTGCCAGTAATTCATGGCCTCGCCAAAGGCGGCGTAGGTGATGTTGTTGGACGTGAGTGCGAAGGACTCGATACCCAGCCGCACCTGGCCGGGTACGAGAGCAACAGGCGCGCTGGCTTGCCAGCGTGTTTGGGACAGTGAGTCCTTGCGGACCTGGAAGGTAGCGGAGGCTGCGGTGTTCATGCACAGCACCGTAAATGAAACGGCCCGCCGGTTCAACACCGGCGGGCCGCCTTGGTGACAGTGGGGCCTGATTACTTCAGGGTGATCACAACGTCGATATTGCCGCGCGTGGCATTGGAGTAAGGGCAGACCTGGTGGGCTGCATCGACCAGGGCCTGGGCGGCGGCGCGATCCATGCCGGGCAGGGTCACGTCCAGGCGCACGGCGATGCCATAGCCGTTGGGGATCTTGCCCAGGTCGACGCTGGAGTCGATCGACACGTCGGCGGGGACGTCGATCTTCTTCATGCCGCCCACGGCCTTCATGGCGCCGATGAAGCAGGCTGCGTAGCCGGCCGCGAACAGCTGCTCGGGGTTGGTGCCGGTGCCCGAGGTGCCGGGCGAGCTCAGGGTGACGTCCAGGCGGCCGTCGTCGGTCTTGGACTTGCCGTCACGGCCGCCGGTGGTGTGGGCGTGGGCGGTGTAGAGAACTTTTTCGAGCGTGGTCATGGTGGCTTCCTTTGAAAAAATACCCCGGTCAGGGGCGGGTTAAAAATCGGTGAGAACGTGAAAGGGATCAGGCCGTGAGGCGCTTACGGAAAGACTGGACTTGCTGCGTCAGCGACACCAGTTCGGGAATCGAGCACTGGGTGGCGCTCAGGATGCAGCCCGGGATTTTGGCGGCCTTGTCCTTGAGCTTGCGGCCCGCGGCCGTCAACGTGATGTGCACGCGGCGCTCGTCCTGCACGGCGCGCAGGCGCGAAACCAGCCCGGCTGCTTCCATGCGCTTGAGCAAAGGGGTCAGCGTGCCCGAATCGAGGTACAGCCGCTCGCCCAGCTCGGACACCGTGAGCCCGTCCTGCTCCCACAGCACCAGCATCGCGAGGTATTGCGGGTAGGTCAGGCCCAGCTCTTCGAGCAGGGGCTTGTAGAGCTTGGTCATGGCCAGCGAGGTGGAATACAGCGCAAAACACAGCTGGTTGTCCAGCTGCAGCATGGCGTCCACGGAGTCGGTTTTGTTTGGCATGGGATGAATTATAGCTCACAATTAAATTGTGTGCAAGTTAATTGGTTCGAAGATGTTTCCGGGCTTGCGAACTGCCGGGGCATGCCCCAAAAGAAAAAGGCTCCAAAACCGAAGTTTTGAAGCCTTTCTGGCTTTGCTCAGCGCGGGGCTGAGTCAGCTGGGTTGCAGGGCTTAGTAGCCGCCGCGGCCACCGCCGCCACCACCACCGTAGCCGCCGCCACCGGAACGGCCACCACCGCCGCCGCCGTAGCCGCCACCGCCGGAGCGATCGCCGCCACCGCCGTAACCGCCACCACCGCCGCCGAAGCCGCCGGTACGGGGAGGACGTGCCTCCATCGGACGGGCTTCGTTCACGGTGATGCTACGGCCGCCCAGGGACTGGCCGTTCATGCCGGCGATTGCGGCTTGTGCTTCGGCATCGCTGCCCATTTCGACGAAACCAAAACCCTTGGAGCGACCGGTGTCACGTTCCATCATGACTTTGGCGCTGGTAATGGAGCCGAAGGCGCCAAAAGATTGTTGCAGGTCTTCGTCGCGGACCGTGTATGGCAGATTGCCGACGTAAAGTTTATTGCCCATGGGGACTCCTAAAAACACATAAAAACAAAGCGATGGGGTCCCGAAAGCACAACAAACCCAAAAGTAACGCCGTAGCGCGCGAAACTGACCGATCACCAACTTGTGCGGGTGTTTTGCAACCCGTACTGCTCGATTATGCGCCCATAAGTGCCCAAACCCCTTTTTTAGTTTTTCTTGCGCCGGTTCTTGCACCTTCTCCCCCTGGGAGAGGGCGTGATGGAAAGGGCTTTGTACCGCCCGAGGCAGGGCCTTGCAGCACCCCCACTAAACTTGGGGCCATGCAAACCCCCAGCTCCGCGCGCGCCGCAAAACCCTCCAAAGGCGCCGCAAAGCCATCCCCCGCCGCGCAAGTGATCGAAGAGTTGCGCCCCGGGCAGTCCATCGAGCTGCTCAAGGAACTGCACATCCTCACGCGCGAGGGCAAGCTCAACCAGGACACGCGGCGCAAACTCAAGCAGGTTTACCACCTGTACCAGTTCATAGAGCCTTTGCTTAATGACGTCAACGAGGTGGCGGCGCGCAAAGCCGGTTTCACGCTGGCCGACCACGGCGCCGGCAAGTCCTACCTGGGTTTCATCCTCTACGACCTGTTCTTCAACGTGGCGCACGCGGGCGAGCCCATGGACGGTCATGTCTACGGCATAGAAACCCGCGCCGAACTCGTCGAAAAATCCCGCAGCCTGGCCGCGCGCCTGGGTTTTGCGCGCATGTCCTTCCTGAATTTGACGGTGCAGGAGGCCACCACCTCGGCCGAACTGCCGCCCACGGTCGACATCGTCACCGCGCTGCATGCTTGCGACACCGCCACCGACGACGCGATCGCCTTCGGCCTGGCCAAGGGCGCGCGCCACATGGTGCTGGTGCCCTGCTGCCAGGCCGAAGTCGCCGGCGTGCTCAAGAAAAGCCGCGCCCTCTCGCTGGCCAAAACCCCGCTGGCCGAGCTCTGGCGGCACCCGCTGCACACGCGCGAATTCGGCAGCCAGATCACCAACGTGCTGCGCTGCCTGCAGCTCGAAGCCAACGGCTACCAGGTCACCGTGACCGAACTCGTTGGCTGGGAGCATTCGATGAAAAACGAACTGATCCTCGCCAGCCGTCCCGCCCAGCCCCAGGCCGGCAAGACCCGCGCGGCGCAGGCGCGTTTGCGCGAGGTGCTCGATGAGCTGGGCCTGGGTGAGCTGACGGCGCGCTTTGCCGTCCAGGTCGAGCCGGCCTAAGCCTGGGGCGTAGCCTGGCCGCGGCGTTCCGCGGCCAATTGCCGGATGTTCGCGATCAGCGCCTGCTGCGCAGGCGTGGGCGCCATGTCGGCGCGCAAGGTCAGGCCCACCAGTTCCTCGGTGCCCGCCATGCTCACGGGCAGCTGCAGCAGCACACCGCTGTCCAGCTCGGGCCGCACCGCGCCCAGCGGCGAGACCCAGACCGCATCGCTTTGCAGCGTGTAGCCGCGTGCAATCGATACCGACAAAGTCTCTATGGTGCGCGCCGGCAGGGCCAGGCCGCGCGAGAGGAAAAAGCCGTCCGCCGTGTGGCGGATCGCCGTGCCCTGGGTGGGCAGTACCACTGTGAAGGCCTGCAGGCCGGCCAGCACGCCGGCCTTCAGCGCGGCGTGTTCCAGCAGCGGGTGGCCGGGCCGCACCGCCAGCACCAGCGGGTCGGCATACAGGTGCTCAAAACTCAGGCCCAGCATATGGGCCGGCTCGGCAAAGCGGCCTATGACCAGGTCCAGCTCGCGCTGCCGCAGGCGCGCCAGCAATTCGGGGTTGGCGCCGGTGTGTATGCGCAGGCTGGTGTGCGCGCCTTCCCCGGCCTCGGCATCCTGGCGCAGCAGCAGTTGCGGCATCAGCCAGGGCGCCACCGTCGGCAGCACGCCGATTGCGACCACGGCATTGCCCTGGCGCCGCGTCTGCGCCACGCTGGCCACGGCCTCGCGCAGCGCGCTCACGCTGGCGCCGGCATGGCGCAAAAAGGCCTCGCCTTCGCGCGTGGGCACCGCGCCCCGGCGCCCGCGCTCAAACAGGCGCACGGCCAGCAGGTCTTCAAGCTCTTTCAGGGTTTTGGAAACAGCTGGCTGGGTAACGGCCAGCACGTCGGCCGCTTTTTGCAGGCTGCCGTGCTGCGCCACCGCGAGAAAGCACTGCAAATGCCGGTATTTGATGCGTTCATCAACCATGGCGGGATTTAACCATCATCGGCAGGTTTGGTTATGGATAAAGCGAAAAAAACTCAATATACATAACCATTTGGTGCGATTAAAGTCATCCCAGCGCTGGAAATCGCCTCAAAAGGCATCCAGGCCGCCCATCTGACCCACGGAGACACCCCATGAAACCCGACGACCTGAACAACAGCTTTCTTTCCCCGCGCGACTGGACCAGCCACTCGCCGCATATCTACCCCGGCTACAAATCCACCCTGCTGCGCGGCCCCAAGCAGCCTCTGGTCCCTATCAAGCAGGCGCTGGCCCAGCTCAACGCGCCTGTCTACGGCGTCGAGCAGTTCGGCCCGCTGGACAACGACCTCACCAAAAACGCCGTCATGAACGGCGACCCGCTGGGCGAGCGCATCATCGTCACCGGCCGCGTGACGGACGAAGACGGCCGGCCCGTGCGCAACACCCTGGTTGAAGTCTGGCAGGCCAACGCGGCCGGCCGTTATGTGCACAAGGTCGACCAGCACGATGCGCCGCTGGACCCCAACTTCCTGGGCGCCGGCCGCTGCATGACCGACGACCAGGGCCGCTACAGCTTCAAGACCATCAAGCCCGGCGCCTATCCCTGGGGCAACCATCCCAACGCATGGCGGCCGCAGCACATCCACTTCTCGCTGTTCGGCGACTACTTCGCGAGCCGCCTGGTCACGCAGATGTATTTCCCCGGCGACCCGCTGCTGAGCTACGACCCCATGTACATGGGCGCGCCCGACAGCGTGCGCGAGCTGATGGTCTCCAAATTCAGCCTGGACGTGACCCAGCCCGACTACGCGCTTGGTTATGTGTTCGACATCGTGCTGCGCGGCCCCAAGGCCACGCGTTTTGAATAAGCGGCGGAAAGACACCACCATGACCACCACAAGCCAGCTCAAGCAAACCCCTTCCCAGACCGTAGGCCCCTTCTTCGCCTACGGCCTCACGCCTACGCAGTACGGCTACGACCTCAAAAGCCTGTTCACGCCCGTGCTGGCCCAGCCGAATGCCAAAGGCGAACACATACGCATCACCGGCCAGGTCTTTGACGGCGCCGGCAACGCCATCATGGACGCCATGGTCGAGATCGCCCAGCCCGACGGCAGCGGCCAGCCCATCACCTCGGTGGCCGACGCCGAAGCGCGCGGCTTCACCGGCTTCGGCCGCTGCGGCACCGGCACCCTGCCGCAAAGCCACTACGAGTTCTTCACCGTCAAGCCCGGCGTTGAGGCACCAGGCCAGGCGCCCTTCATCAATGTCTGCGTGACCATGCGCGGCCTGCTGGTGCACACCTTTACGCGCATCTATTTTGAGGATGAAGCGGAGGCCAACGCCAAGGACGCGGTGCTGGCCAGCGTGCCGGCCGCGCGGCGCGCCACCCTGATCGCCAAACGCGAGATGACGGGGGCCGGGCCCCAGTACCGCTTTGACATCCATATGCAGGGTGACAAGGAGACGGTGTTTTTCGACCTGTAAGTGGAAACGGCAACTGGTTGAGGTAACGTGTGTCTGCAAGGGCATTCACCTCGACCGGGCCCGGTCAGCTTCAAGTTTGGGTCTCACCGCATGACAAGCTCTCGCAAGTCCTCTTTTCTGGAGAAAATCGGCGGAACAGGCGTTATTGTTCTGCTCGCTGCATTTGCGCTCTATGGTGGTCTCACTGCCTTGCTGACGGGCGAGTTCTCCGCGTTCGGGGCACGTAGCAATCCTGCTCAAATCCAACACTACGTTGGCTTGAAGGCATACCTGTCCGGTTCTTTCCTCATGGCGGTGGGATTGACTTTGCTGTTTGTCCCGTGGGTTGACATATTCCGCTCCCGCTTGCTTCAAGCACTCCTCGTGTTGGACGGCATCTTGTTTGTGCTGGCGCTGGGCTCGTACGCCTGGCTCAGGCCCTGACTCCAAAAATCACTTCCGCGTGGGACGAACACGCGTTGGAACATGTGACGAGCCACGCGGGGACAGGCTATAAAAGCAATTTCTCCAGGGAGATTCGCATGAGCATTGAACTCGACCACGCCATCGTTTCGGCCCGCGACAAGGTGGCCTCGGCCCGGCAGCTGGCTGAACTGCTGGGCGTGCCCTGGTCGCCCACGGCGCTGGGGCCTTTCTCCGCCGTCTATGTCAATGAAGGCCTGACGCTGGATTTCATTGACACGGACGAAGACTTCCCCGTCCAGCATTTCTGCTTTCGCGTGAGTCCGCAGGAGTTCGATGCCATCCTGGCGCGCATCCAGGCGGCCGGCATTCCCTATCGCAGCACGGTGCGCGGCCCCATGGACCACAAGGTCGACACGCAGTTCGGCGGCAAGGGTGTTTACTGGAACGAACCCGAGGGCCACCAGTGGGAGATGCTCACCGTCAGCTATGCGCGGCAGGTCGCGTGAGCCTGTCGCACCTTTCGGGTTCCCTTCCTGTGGGTAGCTCTACTGCCCAAGGCGATCTCCTGTTCAAGTAGGGGCCGAGGAACCGGCTTTGCCGGGCCTCAGGCGCAGCGCCCCCTCGGGGGGCAGCGCAGTACACGAAGTGACAAGCGTGGGGGCTCAATCCTCGCCGTAATCGTGGTCCGGGTGGTTGACGGTGCCCAGCTTCCAGTAACCCCGGCCCACGATGCGGCTGCGCTCGACGCCAAGCTCCTCGATCAGCAGCTGACGTATGCGGCGCATAGCCGCGGCCTCACAGGCCAGGTAGATGCGGGCCTCCGCGGCGGGCGCGCCGGCCTGGCGCAAGGCGGCTTCCAGCGCGGTGCCGGCCTGGGTGTTGTCGGCGCCGCGCGCCACCCAGCGGGCGTCCACTTTTGCGGCGCTTTGTAGCGGGCGCTCTTCACCAGCGTCCACCACTTCGACCAGCACCTGCGCCTGCGCGCTCGCGGGCAAGGCGGCCAGGATGGTTTCAAACGCGGGCAGGGCGCTGTCGTCGCCTATCAGCAGGTGGGCCGGCGCGTCCAGCGCGAGTTTGTAGCCAGGGCCAGGCCCCATCAGGAACAGCACTTGCCCCACCTGTGCCTGCGCGGCCCAGGTGGACGCGGGGCCGTCTCCATGCAGCACAAAGTCCACGTCCACTTCGTGTGCGTCCGCGCGCACGGCCAGCGGCGTGTAAGTGCGCATGGACTTGGGCCTGGGGCCGTCGGGCAGCGGGCGCTCGGGCTCGGCCTGGCCGGGCTCGGGAAAAATCAGCTTCATATAACAGGCCGGGTCGTTGACCTCAAAGCCTTCGAGCTCCGCGCCCTGCAGGGTGATGCGGCGCATCAGCGGGCTCAAGGTCTGCACGCAGGTGACCTGCACGCGGCGCGGCGGACGGCGTTTGCGCGGTGCGGCCTCGGGAGCGGATGGGGATGCGGGTAAGGTGGACATGAGGTCTTTCAAAAGGGCTGCGCTTCATGCGCGGCCTGGGTGAAGTGTTCTAATTGAGAATAATTATCATCTGACGGCAATATCCGGTGCCGCGCAAGGGCAAAGCAGAACGCGTCCTACCCAGGCGCGCAGGACGGGTGCAGTAAAGTAAGCCCAAGCGGCCCAGGTACTTGCTCCTGCGGCCGCCATTTCCCCACTTCCCCCCAGCGCTTACCCCTACCTATCTATGACAACTTTCGGAACCCCCTTGTCCCCCCACGCCACCAAAGTCATGCTGCTCGGCTCCGGCGAGCTGGGCAAGGAGGTGCTGATCGCGCTGCAGCGCCTGGGTGTGGAAACGATTGCCACCGACCGCTACGAGAATGCGCCGGGCCAGCAGGTGGCCCACCATGCGCGCACCATCACCATGAGCGACCCGGCCCAGCTCAAGGCCTTGATTGAAAAAGAAAAACCCGACCTGGTCGTGCCCGAGATCGAGGCGATTGCCACCGGCATGCTGGAAGAACTCGAAGCCGCCGGCACGGTGCGCGTGATCCCCACGGCCCGCGCCGCGCGCCTGACCATGGACCGCGAAGGCATACGCCGCCTGGCCGCCGAAACCCTGGGCCTGCCGACCAGCCCCTATGTGTTCTGCGATTCGCTGCAAGAACTGCAGGCCGCGATTGACTCGACCACCGGCTACCCCTGCGTCGTCAAGCCCGTGATGAGTTCCTCGGGCAAGGGCCAGAGCAAGATTTCCGGGCCGGACGACGTGAAAAAAGCCTGGGACTACGCCATGGCCGGCGGCCGCGTGAGCCACGGCCGCGTGATCGTCGAGGGCTTTATCGACTTCGACTACGAAATCACCCAGCTCACCGTGCGCGCGCTCGGCGCCGACGGCAAGGTGGAAACCCACTTCTGCGAGCCCATAGGCCATGTGCAAGTCAGCGGCGACTATGTGGAAAGCTGGCAGCCGCACCCCATGCGGCCGGCCGCGCTGCAAAAATGCCGCGAGATCTGCAAGGCCGTGACCGACAACCTGGGCGGCCAGGGCCTGTTCGGCGTCGAATTGTTCGTCAAGGGCGAGGACGTCTGGTTCAGCGAAGTGAGCCCGCGCCCGCACGACACCGGCATGGTGACGATGTGCACGCAATGGCAGAACGAGTTCGAGCTGCATGCGCGCGCCATCCTGGGCCTGCCGGTCAACACCGCGCTCAAGAGCCCGGGCGCCAGCGCGGTGATTTACGGCGGCGTCGATGCCCAGGGCATCGTCTTCGAGGGCGTGGCCGAAGCGCTGCGCGTGCCCAATTCCGACATCCGCCTCTTCGGCAAGCCCGAGAGCTTTGTCAAACGCCGCATGGGCGTGGCCCTGGCCTTTGACGCCGACGTGGAGACCGCGCGCATCAATGCTAAAACGGCGGCCGCGCTGGTGCGCCCGCGCAAGGCCGGATGAGAAGCGCTTCGCGATGAATTTCGCCGATCTTCACCTGCTGGAGGATTCCGCCTGGCGCGTGTTGATCTCGGCCGTCGTGGCCGTGGTGCTGGCCCTGGTGGTGCACCGCGTGGGCGCGGCGGTCATTTGGCGTCTCACCCGTAACCTGCCCATCTCCAGCGCGGTGGCGCGCCGCAGCTGGCGACCCTCGCGTTTCGCGTTGCCCCTGATCGCCCTGCAGGCCGTCTGGCAGGCCGCGCCCGACGCACTGCCGCTGATCTCCCAGGTGCGCCACGGCAATGCCCTGCTGCTGCTGGCCACCCTGACCTGGCTGGCGCTGCGCGCCATCGACGGCGTGGCCCAGGGCGTGATAGGCCAGCATTCGGTCGAGGTCGAAGACAACCTCAATGCGCGCCGCATCCACACACAGACGCGGCTGCTCGCGCGCACCGCCGATGTCATGGTGCTGATCGCCGGCCTCTCGCTGATGCTGATGACCTTCCCGGGCGCGCGCCAGCTGGGCGCCAGCCTGCTGGCCTCGGCCGGCGTGATCGGCATCGTGGCCGGTATCGCGGCGCGCCCGGTGTTCAGCAACCTGATCGCCGGCCTGCAACTGGCGTTGGCCCAGCCCCTGCGCATCGACGACGTGCTCATCGTGCAGGGCGAGTGGGGCCGCGTCGAGGAAATCACCGGCACCTATGTGGTGCTCAAGATCTGGGACGAGCGGCGCATGATCATCCCGCTGCAGTGGTTCATCGAAAACCCCTTCCAGAACTGGACGCGCAACAGCGCGCAAATCATAGGTACGGTGTTTATGTGGGTGGACTACCGCATGCCGCTGGAGCCGCTGCGCCAGGCCGCGCGCCGCGCCTGCGAAGCCGCGCCCGAATGGGACAAGCGTTTGTGCCTGCTGCAGGTGGTGGAAGCCGGCGAGCGAAGCATGCAGCTGCGCGTGCTGGTGACTTCGGGCAACTCGGGCCTGAACTGGGATTTGCGCTGCAAGGTGCGCGAAGCGCTGGTGGATTTCATGCAGCGCGAGTACCCGCAGTTCCTGCCGACGATGCGGGCCGAGATCATGGGAAAGGGCGATCCCGAGGGGGCGAAGACCCCCGGCGGCTTGCCCGCGCAGGCCTGAGCCCGGGGCGGCTTCTCAGGCCGCGGCGTCCAGGCAGCCGGCAAACACCGCGCTGCTGACCAGCTCGAACTCCTTGGCCTCGGGCAGCTGGTAATGCCACCACTCCATCGGGTGGTGCACAAAGCCGGCCTCCAGCATGATGGTCAGCAGTTTCATGCGGTTGAGCTGTACCGCGGCCGAAAGGTCTGCGTAAAAGTGGTGCGAGGCCGCCGTCATGGTGTCCACAGGCGTGCCCATGTCCAGCTCATGGCCCTGGGCATCCAGCAGGGTCAGGTCCACCGCCACGCCGCGTGTGTGGTTGGAGCCCTTGGCCGGGTCGGCCACATAGCCGGGCACCGGCAGCACCGCCCAGAGCGCTTCCTGCGCCTCGTGCGGGCGGAAGGCGTCAAAAATCTTGAGCTTGAAGCCAAAGGCACGCGCGCCCGCCACCGCGCGCCGCAGGCAGGCCTCGGCTTCGGGGTGCAGAAAGCAGAGCTTGTGGCCGTAGATCACCTGGCCGGTGAAGTTGTCGGGCCGCGCATACATCATGTCGATCACGACATCGTGCGTGGCTTCCCGGATCTGGACGAGGGGCGCTGGCGTCATGGCCCGGTTTACTGGAAAGCCACTTCCGAAAAACTGCGCAGCTTGCGGCTGTGCAGCTGCGTGATGCCCTCGGCGCGCAGCAGCTCGATGGCGCGTATGCCTATGCGCAGGTGCTGGTCCACCCGCTCGCGGTAGAAGTGGTTGGCCATGCCGGGCAGCTTGATCTCGCCGTGCAGCGGCTTGTCGCTCACGCATAGCAGGGTGCCGTAGGGCACACGGAAGCGAAAACCGTTGGCCGCGATGGTCGCGCTTTCCATGTCCAGCGCCACCGCGCGGCTCTGGCTGAAGCGGCGCTGCGGCTGGTTGCCCGGCAGCAGCTCCCAGTTGCGGTTGTCGGTGGAGGCCACGGTGCCGGTGCGCATGATGCGCTTCAAGTCGGGCCCGACCGCGTGGGTCACGTCGGCCACGGCTTTTTCCAGCGCGACCTGGATCTCGGCCAGCGCCGGGATAGGCACCCACAGCGGCAGCTCTTCGTCCAGCACATGGTCTTCGCGCACATAACCGTGGGCCAGCACGTAGTCGCCCAGCTGCTGGCTGTTGCGCAGGCCCGCGCAGTGGCCCAGCATGACCCAGGCGTGCGGGCGCAGCACGGCGATGTGGTCGGTGATGTTCTTGGCATTGGCCGGGCCCACGCCGATGTTGACCATGGTGATGCCGCTGTGGTCGGCGCGCAGCAGGTGATAGCCCGGCATCTGCGGCAGGCGCGGCGGCGGCACGCCGAGCTCGTCGCCCTCGGCGGCGGGCAGGCCGGTGCGCCGGGTCACCACATTGCCGGGTTCGATGAAGGCGATGTATTCGCTGTCCGGGTCGGCCATGGCTTCATGGCCCAGGCGCACGAACTCATCGATGTAGAACTGGTAGTTGGTGAACAGCACGAAATTCTGGAACCAGTGCGGCGAGGTGCCGGTGTAGTGGCGCAGGCGCTGCAGCGAATAGTCGACGCGCGCCGCGGTGAACAGCGCCAGCGGCTGCGGCTCGCCGGGCAGGGGCTCGTAAGTGCCGTTGGCGATGCCGTCGTCCATGGCGCTCAGGTCGGGCAGGTCGAACACGTCGCGCATCAGCATGCGGCGCGCCGCCGTCATGCTGCCTTCGATGTGGTCGTTCTCCGCGAACGAGAAGTGGATGGGGATCGGCTGCGCGCTGGTGCCGACTTCGAGCTCCACGTCGTGGTTCTGCATCAGCAGGCGGAATTGCTCCAGGTAGTAGTTGCCGAAAAGGTCGGGCCGCGTCAGCGTGGTCTCAAAGCGGCCGGGGCCTGCGACAAAACCGAAACTCAGCTGGGCGATGTCGGGCGTCTCCAGGATGGCGCGCGCCACGGTGTCGGTGTGTATGCGCACAAAGGGGTAGCAGGCGCGCACATGGCCGGGCAGGGTTTCGCCGGCCACGTAACGCTGCATCGCGTCGCGCAAATGGGCGATCTGCTGGTCGTAAATCGCGCGGACCTGGGCCAGCGCGGCGGCCGGGTCGCTGTAACGGGTGGGGGCGATGAAAGGGGGGAGGTAGGGCATGAAGAGGTGGCCTGTCTTTCTACGTATGTCCCCATTGTGCGGCAACTCCCTGGAAGCTGTTCTTCACCTTCAGACCCTAGAATGCGTCGATGAACCCATCCAAGCCCTTGGGGCCATTTTTTTTGCCACTGCGCGCCATGCTGGGCGCCCTCCTGGGGGCGCTGTGCTTGCAGGCCGCCCATGCCCAGGCCCCCGCGCCGGCGCGCGGCGCAGCCACGGCCGCGGCGCCGGCCCAGATTTCCCGCGACGCCCAGCGCGCCTATGAAACCACGCGCGACAAGCTGGTGCAGATACGCACCCTGCTGCGCAACTCCAACACCCAGGCCAGCGTGGGCTCGGGCTTTTTTGTTTCGGCCAAGGGCCTCATCATCACCAACTTCCACGTGGCCAGCCAGCTCGCGCTGGAGCCCGAGCGCTACCGCGGCGTCTATGTGCCGGTGGACGGCAAGGAGGCCGAGGTCGAACTGCTGGCCTTTGACGTGCGCAACGACCTGGCCCTGCTGCGCGTGAAAGCGCCGGCCGCGGGCGCGACGCCGCAGCTGGCCTTTCGCGGCGTCGACCGCCCGTTGGCGCGCGGCGAACGTATTTATTCGCTGGGCAACCCGCTGGACATAGGCTTTGCCGTCACCGAAGGCACTTATAACGGCCTGGTGCAGCGCAGCTTTTACCCGCGCATCTTTTTCGGCGGCGCGCTCAATCCCGGCATGAGCGGCGGCCCGGCCCTCGACGACGCGGGCCAGGTGGTCGGCGTCAACGTCTCCAAGCGGCTGGACGGCGATTTGCTGAGTTTTCTGATTCCCGCTGAATTCGCCCAGGCCCTGCTGGCCAGGGCCGCCACGGCCCAGCCCATCACCAAGCCCGCGCATGCCGAGGTCGCGCGCCAGCTCGGCGAGCACCAGGCCCTGCTGACGCAGCGCTTCACCGCCGCGCCGCTGACCGCGCAAAAGCACGGCGGCTACAGCGTGCCCGTGCCCGACGACGCGCTGGCCCGCTGCTGGGGTCGCGGGCGCGAGCCCGACTTCAAGGCCTTCGACCTGGAGCGCACCGACTGCCAGATCGACAGCCATGTGTACGCCGGCGATTTCAACACCGGCTACATACGCCTGCGCTACGAGGCCTACAACGCGCCCAAGCTGGGTCCCCTGCGCTTTTCCGCGATGTACTCGCAAAGCTTTGCCAATGAATTTTTCGCCACGCGCGGCTCGCGCAAGGCCACGCCCGCTGAATGCTCGGAACGCTTTATCGAGACCGGCGGCATGCCCATGCGCGCCGTGGTCTGCATGAGCGCCTACCGCAAGCTGACGGGCCTGTACGACGTGTCGGTGCTCACCATGTCGGTCAACCAGTCCACGCGCGGCGTGCAGGGCCGCATGGATGCGCAGGGCGTGAGTTTCGAGAACGGCCTCAAGCTGGTCGCGCATTACCTCGCCGGCTTCAAGTGGGAGGCCGCCAAATGAGCGCCACCCCCATCCTGGGCCTGCTGCAGGCCACCGACCGAACCGGCGCCCTGGTCGCCCGCCTCGAGGTGCGGCACTGGCCCGTCACCGTGGGGCGCGCGCTCACGGCCGACCTGGTGCTGGACGACAGCCACGTGGCCGGCGAGCATTTGCGCATAGACCGCACGCCCGAGGGCGGCGTCAGTGTGCGGGTGCTGGACAGCGTCAACGGCGTGGCCCTGGGCCGCGCCCGCCATGGCCGGGGTGCGCAGTTCAACTGGCCCGACGGCGAGGTGCTGGCTTTGGGCCGCCTCAAGCTGGGCCTGCGCCTGGCCGAGGCGCCGGTGACGGCCGAGGAGCTCTTGCCGCATTTCCCCTGGCGCACCACCGGCTGGACGCTGCTGGCCCTGGCCGGCATGCTGGCCCTGGTGCTGGGCCAGTCCTGGCTCACGCTGACCGAGCCCTCGCAGCTTGCGCGGCAACTGCCCGGCGTGCTGGGCGGGGTGGTCCTGGCGGTCAGCGTCTGGGCCGGGCTGTGGGCGCTGGCCACCAAGCTGTTCACCGGCCACCTGCAGTTCTGGCGCCATGTGCGCATCGCCTGCTTCAGCTCGCTCGCGGTGCAGGCGGTGTCCACCCTGGCCGGCCTGCTGGCCTTTATGTTCTCGCTCGAAAGCCTGGCGCGTTTTGAGGGCCTGATGCTGCTGCTGGGCGCCGCGGCCGGCATCTATGTGCACCTCACCGTCATCGCGCCGCAGCGCCGCCGCGGCCTGGCCGCGCTGGTGGCCGGCATCGCCGTGCTGGCCACGGTGGCCTTGCTGGGCAGCAACTGGCTGCAGAACAAGCGCCTGTCCAACAAGCTTTACCTGTCCACGCTGTACCCGCCCTCATTGCGCATGGCGCCCGCCGTGCCGGTGGCGCAGTTTCTGGATGAGGCGGGCTCGATTCGCAAACGCCTGGACGAGCGCCTGAAGGACCGCGAGCCGGATGCCGACACGCCGGAAGACCCGGACGCGGACTAAGCCTTTCCATGCAGGCCCAACGCCAAGCTGAGGTCCGGAAAATGGCATCGCGCAAGGCGGTGGCGCATGGCGTTTGCATCCGCCTTGCGTGGGCCGTCTTGTTGCTGTGCACCGCCTCGCTGGCTGGCGCCCAAGACTGGACGGTGCAGACTTTGCCGACTCGCGTATCGCCCACCGGGCAAGGTGTCACCTTGGCCGTTGCCTTGCACGCCGTGGATGGAAACCCGCCGGCCAGGCACGTGCTGGTCTATCCCCAGCCCGGTGGCACACCCCAGCTCAAGGCCACCAGCGGCCCCGCCGTGCTGGCCCTCGGCGGGCCCTGGGTGCGCGGCGCGGCCCAGCTGAGGGCCCAGGGTGTGGCCCTGGTGTATGTGGACCCGCCCAGTGACGCCGAACGCCGCAGCCTCGATGCCAGGCCGCGCCGGGAGGTGCTGCAGGACCTCGCCGCCGCGCTCAGGCTGACGCAGCAGTCCTTCCCCGGGGCGCGGGTTCACCTTGCCGGTTTTTCCCAGGTGGCTCCCCTGCTGGACATCGCCGCCGACCTCGAAGGCTTCGACAAGGTCGTCGTGGCCTCCGGCGCATTGAAAAACAACCGAAGCAGCGACTGGAGCGCCTTGCGCAAGCCCGTGCTGATGCTGCATGCGCCCGGCGCCCAGTGCGACAGCGCGCCTTTTCCGGAGGCGCAGGGCCTGGCCCAGCGCAGCCGTTTTACGTTGGTCCAGGTGGGCTACGAGCAGCAGGACGGCAAGGAGGACTGCGGGCGCGGCAGCCAGCACGTGCTGCAAGGGCAGGAGGCTGGCGTGGCCAAGGCCGTGGCCGGCTGGCTTGAAGGGCAGGAGCCTCCTGCCGTCATCGGCCACGCCAACCCGGCCATGGCGTGGCGGGAGGAAGTCATCACTTACCAGGTGCCCGGTGCCTTCGGCGCCAGCCGGCTGGAAGCCACCTTGCTGCTGCCCGAGGCCCGCCGTTTTGGCGCGGGCCCCTATCCGGTGACGGTATTCAGCCACGGGGACATCACATTCAACCGCGACAAGGGGCGCTTTCGCGACATGCTGGTCGCGCGCGAATTCCTGCAGGTGGGCGTGGCCGTGCTGATGCCCGCGCGCCGCGGCGTGGGCATGTCCGAAGGGACCTACCCGAAAAACTTCTCCCATGAGGACGGCGACGCCACCTACAAGGCGCGCGTGCAGGCGGAAGATGTACTGCCCGCCTTGGCCTGGCTCAGGACACGCCCGGAGCTTGACGCCGGCCGGCTCATCCTCTCGGGCCAGTCGGCCGGGGGTTATCTCACGATGTACATCGCCAGCCAGAACCCGGCGGGGCTCATCGGCGCCATTGATTTCTCGGGCGGGCGAAACGATTTGACGAAAATCAGCAGCGGCCCCGGGTACCTTAACCGGATGATGGTGGATGGCTTCGCGGAATTCGGCAAAACCACGCGTGTTCCCACGCTCTGGGTCTTCGCGGAAAACGACAGCCGCTACACCGCCAACACCATACGCGCTTCCCACAAGGCGTTTCTGGCCGCGGGAGGCAAGGCGCGTCTGCTGCTCCAGCCCGCCATCGAGGGCGACGGGCACCACATCTACCACAAACCCGCCTTGTGGCGCGCGGCCCTTCAAGCCTATCTGGGCGAGATCGGTGTCGTGGCGCGCCCCAACTGAGGCCGGCCTGTCCCGCCGCTTTCCTCAGCCCTTGACCGGTTCGCGCATCGTCACGAATTCTTCCGCCACCGTCGGATGTATGCCGATGGTGCTGTCAAAAACCGCCTTGGTCGCGCCGGCCTTCATGGCCACGGCAAAACCCTGGACGATCTCGCCGGCGTCCGGCCCCACCATGTGCAGGCCCACCACGCGGTCGGTGGCATCCTCGACCAGCAGCTTCATGAGCGTGCGCTCGGTGCTGCCGCTCAGCGTGTGCTTGAGCGCCTTGAAGTCGGCGCGGAACACCGTGACCTTGCCGAACCTGGCGCGCGCATCGGCTTCTGAATAACCGACGGTGCCGATGTTGGGGTGGGTGAAGACGGCGGTCGGCACAAACTCATAACTCATGTTGCGCGGTTTCTTGCCGGCGGCGGGCCCGAAAAGCTGGTCCACCACCACCATGGCCTCGCCCAGCGCCACCGGCGTGAGCTGCATGCGCGCCGTCACATCGCCCAGCGCGTAGATCGAGGGCACGGAGGTCTGGTAATGCTCGTTGACCTGTATCGCGCCGGCGGCATTGACCGCCACGCCCACGGTTTCCAGGCCTATGCCGTTCGCATTCGGCACGCGGCCCGTGGCGTAAAGCACTGCGTCCACTTCCAGGCCGGCGGCCCCGCCCTTGAACTCGACCTGCAGGCCGGTGTCGGTCTTGCTGATGGCGTTTACTTCGGTGCCCAGCCGCAGCGTGATGCCGGTCTTGCCCATCTCGGCCGCGATAAAACGGCGCACGTCCTCGTCAAAACCCGTGAGCAGCATGTCGCGGCGGTGCACCTGTGTCACTTCCGAGCCCAGGCCGTTGAAGATGGACGCGAACTCGCAGGCGATATAGCCGCCGCCCACCACCATCAGTCGCTTCGGGAAGGGGCTAAGGTCGAACATGTGGTCCGAAGTCAGCACATGCTCACGGCCCGGAAAGGCGGGCACGGTGGCCGTGCCGCCGGTGGAGACCAGGATGTGTTTGGCGGTGAGCTTCTGCTCATCGACTTCGATGGTGTGTTCGTCAAGCAGGCGTGCCCAGCCCTTGATGATTTTCACGCCCGCGCTTTCGAGCAATTGCACATACACGCCGTTGAGCCGCGAAATCTCGCGCGCGCGGTTGGCTTTCAGGATGTCCCAGTCAAAGACCGGCTTCTCGCCGACCCAGCCGAAGCCGTGCGACTCCTCAAAGCTGTCGCCGTAGTGGGCGGCGTAGCTGTAGAGTTTTTTCGGAATGCAGCCCACATTCACGCAGGTGCCGCCCATGGCCGCGACCTCGGCCAGGCCCACGCGCGCGCCGCGCTGGGCCGACATGCGCGCGGCGCGCACGCCACCGCTGCCGCCGCCGATCACAAAAAGGTCAAAGTCAAATGTCTGCATGCGCTGTGTTCCTTCTTATCGTCTTCTCTTACCTGGTGCCTGGATGCCGTCCCTCAAGGCTGGAACTCCTTGAGTTCCTGTTTCATCCACTCAATAAACACCCGCGTGCGCATGGGCAGCAGCCGGGCGTGCGGGTAAACAATGTTGATGGGCCGGGGCGGCGGCTCGAACTCCTCCAGCACGGTGCGCAGCTGTTTGGTCTGCAAATACGGCGCCACCTGGTAAGAGAGGAACGAGCCAAAACCCGCACCCGCCGCACAAGCCGCCACGGCCGGCGCGATCTGGTTGAACTCCAGATTACCACTGACCGCCAGGCGCAGCGGCCTGCCCTGGTCTATGAACGGGCCCCATGTGGGGGAATGGTCGGTCACGCGCACGCAGTTGGCTTTGAGCAGGTCTTTCGGGTGTTGGGGCACGCTGTGGCGGCGCAGCCAGGTGGGGCTGGCCACCACCAGCCGACGTATCTGGCCCACCTGCTGCGCCACCAGGCTGGAGTCCTCGGGCTCACCTATGCGTATGCCCACGTCTATGCCTTCCTCCAACAGGTTGACCACGCGGTCCAGCAGCACCATGGAGCAGCGCATCTTCTCGTGCTGCTGCACAAAACGCGTGACGGCCGGCGCCACGTGCATTTGCCCGAACAGCATGGGCGCGGTGATGGTCAGCTGGCCCGCGGGTTCGGCCGCGTCGGCCGAAAGCGCCGACTCGGCATCGGCCAGCGCGGCCAGCAACTGGCGGCAGCTCTCCAGGTGGCGCCGGCCTTCCTCGGTCAGCGAGATGCGCCGCGTCGTGCGGTTGAAAAGCCGCACGCCCAGCTGCGCCTCAAAGCCGGCCAGGGTGCGCACCATGGCCGGCAGGGATGACTCCATGACCTGGGCCGCGGCCGTGAGGCTGCCTTGTTCGGCAATGTGGATAAAGGCCTGCATGGCTTTGAGTTTGTCCATGGGCGGGATGCTACGCCTGTGGCGGCCATTAATCCAGTTAATGGATTAGTTAAATGCAAACAATGACATTTATTCAGGATATCGGTTCAAACAGAATCCATTCCAGAGATTCTTTTGCAACCCACCGAAAGCCCGACATGAGCACACCTTCCGCCAAAGCCCCGCCCGCCCAGCCCATACGCTTTTACCGCTTTGCCATTTCCGGCCATTCACACCGCGTGGAGCTCTTCCTCTCGCTGCTGGGCCTGCCTTTTGAGCGCATCGAAATCGACCTGGCGGCCAGGGCGCACAAGACGCCGGTCTTCCTGGCCATGAATGCCTTCGGCCAGGTGCCGGTGATCCAGGACGGCGACGTGACGCTGGCCGACTCCAACGCCATCCTGGTCTACCTCAATGCGCGCTACGCGCCGGATGCCGAGCAGTGGCTGCCGCGCGACCCGCTGGCCGCCGCGGCGGTGCAGCGCTGGTTTTCGGTGGCGGCCGGCCAGCTGGCTTTCGGCCCGGCGGCCGCGCGCGTTGTGCAGCTGTTCAAGCGCCCGGAAAACCCCGAAGCCATTGAGCGCGCGCACGCGCTGTTCGCGGTGATGGAGCAGCAACTGGGCCAGTCGGCCTTCCTCGCGGGCAGCACGCCCACACTGGCCGACATCGCCAACTACAGCTACGCGGCCCATGCGCCCGAAGGCAACGTCTCGCTGGAAGCCTATCCGTGCCTGCGCGCCTGGCTGGCCCGCATAGAAGCCTTGCCGCGTTTTGTGCCCATGGTCAGAACACCTATTGGGTTGGCCGCATGAACGCCCCGGCTTTTCATGAAGGCGAGCGCGCGGCGCAGGCGCGCGTGGGCGCGGCCGTGCGCGAGCGCATGGAAGAAATCGGCCCACGCGTGATACGCGACTTCATGCCCGAGCAGCACCGCGAGTTTTTCGAGCAGTTGCCCTTTGTCATTGCCGGCACGGTGGATTCTGCCGGCCAGCCCTGGGCCTCGGTGCTGGCCCAGCCGCCGGGTTTTATCCATTCACCTGATGCGCGGCACCTGACTGTGCGGGCCCAGCCGCTGGCCGGCGATCCTTTGCAAGCCACGCTGGCCGACGGCGCGGCAATAGGCCTGCTGGGTATAGAGCCGCACACACGCAGGCGCAACCGCATGAACGGCATAGTCCGCGGGGTCCATGCCGAGGGCTTCGCGGTGGAGCTGAGCCAGAGTTTCGGCAATTGCCCCAAATACATCCAGGCGCGCGAGCCGGTCTATGTGGAACGTCCCACTTCAACGGCCGGGCCGGTGGTGCACGAATCGGCGCAACTGAGTGACGCGGCGCGCCGCATGATGGAGCAGGCCGACACCCTGTTTATCGCCACCGCTTACGCGGGCGACGAAACGCGCGCCGGCCGCGCCGGCGGCGTGGACGTGTCGCACCGCGGCGGCAAGCCCGGCTTTGTGCGCGTGGACGCCGACGGCACGCTGACCGTGCCGGACTTTGTCGGCAACTACTTCTTCAACACCCTGGGAAACCTGGTGGTGAACCCGCGCGCCGGCCTGCTGTTCATCGACTTTGACACCGGCGATTTGCTCTACCTGGCCGTCACGGCCGACATCGTCTGGGACGGCCCCGAGGTGCATGCTTTTGCCGGCGCGCAGCGCCTGATGCGTTTCAAGGTGCAGTCCATGCGCCTGGTGGAGTCTTCCTTGCCGCTGCGCTGGGGCGAGGCCGAACTGTCGCCGGTGCTGGAAGCCACAGGTAGCTGGACCCGGCAGCCTTAGCCTATCGCTTCGAGTGCCAGTTCCCGCTCCAGCCAGGCGCGGAATTTCTGCGCTGCCGGCCTGTCCGCGCTGTGGGCCGAGGTGATGATGCGGTAGCCCAGGCCTTCCACCGTCTGGCCCGGCAAGACCACCGTGAGCTGGCCGCCGCGCAGCAGCGGCAGCACCAGCGGCGTACGGCCTATGGCAATGCCGCCGCCCTGCACGGCCGCGTTCAGCACATGCTCGTACTGCGAAAAATACAAACAGGGCTGCTGCGCCGATTGTTTTAAACCCAGGCGCTCATACCAGTCCGGCCACGACATCCAGGGGAAACGTGTGGCCGGGTCGTAATACACCAGCAGCGGTATGTGCGCGATGTCGGCCGCCGAGCGAATACGCGCCGCGACGGCCGGCGCTGCCACCAGCAAGGCCTGCTCCTGCAAAAGCGGCGGGCTCTCGTCGCCCGGCTGTACCGGATAAAGCCGCACGGCCAGGTCCATGCCTTCGCGTTCGAGGTTGACCCGCGCTTCCGAGGCGTCTACGCGCACGTCGATGGCCGGCTCCAGCTGCTGGAATTTCGCGAGCTTGGGCGCCAGCCACAGCGCGGCGAAAGAGGGCGTGGTGGTGACCGCCACCGAGGCCCTGTCCACCGCCAGCAGGCGGTCCACGGCCGAGGCCAGTTGCGACAGCGAGGCGCGCGCCGCCTCATAGAGCTCGCGGCCCTGGGGCGTGAGGCTCAGCCCCTTGCCGCCGCGCAGGAACAGCGGCGCGCCCAGCGCGTCTTCCAGGCTTTTGACCTGCTTGCTGACCGCCGACTGCGTGATGCACAGCTCCTCGGCCGCGGCGGTGAAGCTCAGGTGGCGCGCCGCCGATTCAAAACCGCGAATCGCATCCAGCGACATGGCGCGCAGCGCGTGGGAGGAAGAAGGGTTCAGCATGGCATGAGCGGTATGAGCGGGAGGAATACCCCGGATGACAAACCATCCGGCCGCTGGGGCCGGTTCCAAAGAAGAATCAAACCACACTTTCCAAGGAGTCCGCCATGCATGCCCCTCAAATCCCGCAAACTCCGCTCAAGCTCGGGCCCGTCCCGGAACGTTTTCGCCTGCCGCGCGGCGAAGTCCTGACCTGCACCGCCGGCTGCCTCTGGATCACCAGCGATGCACTGGCTAACCGCCGCGACAGCGACATCGTGCTCGAAAGCGGCCAGTCCTTTGTCACGCCGCAGGCCGCGACCTATTTTGTGGGCGCGCCGCGCGGCTGCGGTGTGCTGGATTTTTCACCCGCTCCCCAAGGCACGGAGACCGCATGCTGATAGAAACCGAACGTCGCGGCCAGCACGTGGTGCTCACCTTGAACCGGCCCGAAAAACTCAACGCATTGAGTTACGAACTAATAGATGAGCTGATGGACAGGCTGGGCGCCCTGGAGCGCGACGACAGCGTGCGCTGCCTGGTGCTGACGGGGCAGGGCGACAAGGCTTTCAGCGCTGGCGCCGACATTGCGGGTTTTGCGCCGGACATTGCCATGTCTCCAGAAGCTGCATACCGCAACTTCGTCACGCGCGGCCAGGCCATGACACGCCGCATAGAGAACTACCCCAAGCCCATCATCGCGGCCGTCAACGGCATCGCCTTCGGCGGCGGCTGCGAAACCATGGAGGCCTGCAGCATCGCCATCGCCGCCGAGCATGCCAGCTTTGCCAAGCCCGAGATCCGCCTCGGCTTTCCGCCGCCCTTTGGCGGCACACAGCGCCTGCCGCGCCACATAGGCCGCAAGCGCGCCAATGAAATGATTCTGACCGGCGACGCCATCAGCGCCGAAGAAGCGCTGCTCATAGGCCTGGTCAACCATGTGGTGCCGGCCGACGAGCTGCTGCCGGCCTGCCTGCGCATGGCCGACCGCATCGCCGAAAACTCCGCCGTCGCCGTCGCGGCCTCGCTGCGCGCCGTGACGCGCGGGCTCAATGTCTCCATCGATGAAGGCCTGGCGATTGAGGCCGCGCAGTTCATGGTCGCGGCGGCCTCGCGGGATGCGCGCGAGGGAACGGCCGCGTTCGTGGAGAAGCGGCCGGCGGTGTTTTGCCACCGCTGAGGACGCCGGTTGCGGGCTGGTGGTTACCCCCGTTCCCGAGCAAGCGCCGGGTCCCCAAGCCCTCAGCTTGCCTCGGCCATCTTGGGTACGGTGGTATTCAGGTGGCAAGCCGATACCTGTGATGCGGCGACCTCGATCAGGGCCGGCCTGACTTCCCGGCAGATGGGCATGACGTAGGGGCACCGAGGGTGGAAGGCGCATCCGCTGGGAACATTCAAGGGGCTGGGCATTTCGCCCGCAATGGGCTTGTAGGTCAGCGGCTTGGCATCCATGCGCGGCGCATCGGCAATGAGCGCCCGGGTATAGGGATGGTTAGGCCGGCTGAAGAGGACTTCCGTCTTGGCCAGTTCCACAATGCGGCCAAGGTACATGATGGCCACACGGTCGGCCAGGTACTCCACCACGGCCAGGTTGTGGCTGATGAACAGGTAGGCGAGGTTCTGTTCGCGCCTGAGTTTCTGGAAGAGGTTGAGGACCTGCGCCTGGATCGAGACGTCGAGCGCCGAAACCGCCTCGTCACAGACGACAAGCGACGGCTTCAGGGCCAGCGCTCTCGCGATCGCGATGCGCTGCCGCTGCCCGCCTGAGAACTGGTGGGGATACCGTTCCCCGTAGCTGGCATCCAGTCCCACCTGCTGCAACAGGCCTTTGACGAACGGGTCTTTGTCTTTCGCGGAAACCAGCCCATGGTAGATGGCGGCTTCGCTCAGGAGTTGGTCGACGCGCAGCCGGGGATTGAGCGAACCATAGGGGTTCTGGAACACCATCTGGACATTGCGATGGACATCGGAAAAATACGGTTTTCCGGGGACCTGGTGCACCATCACATTGCCGCCGGAGGGCTCCAGGATTCCCGCCGCGATCCGGCCGAATGTCGACTTGCCGCAGCCGGACTCCCCGACAAGGCCGACCACTTCCCCCGCGTCAACCTGCAAGCTGATGTCGCTCACGGCGGACACCTGCTTGGGAATCTTGCGGGAAAGTTTCAGCTTGTGGGCCAGCTTCCCGCTCCAGGTTTGCGCAATGCCAAACCGCTTCGAGACATTGACGGCTTCAAATATTGTGGTCATGGCTTGTCAGTCGTGAACAGGGGATGAAAGCAGAGGAAGGATCGGTCATCCGTGCGGATCAGTCCAGGCGTCTTGCCGCAGGCTTCTGTTGCCCGGTTGCACCGTGGTGCAAACGCGCAGCCCGGCGGCAAATCCAGCAATGGCGGCGTGCTGCCTGGAATGGGTTTGAGCAAGGAGCCCCGGTCCTGGGACTTCGGCAAAGAGTCGATCAGTCCGCGGGTGTAGGGATGCCTTGGCGAGCGAATCACGTCGGCGACCGCGCCTTTTTCAACGATGCGGCCCGCATACATCACACATACCTCGTCCGCGAGGTCCTTCACCACGCTCAGGTCGTGGGTGATCCATACCAGGCCCGTGCCGCGCTCCTTGGCGAGCTTGCGGATCTGATAGAGGATTTGCGCCTGGATCGTGACGTCAAGGGCGGTGGTCGGCTCGTCGGCAATGATCACGGCCGGCTCGTTGACGATGGCGTTTGCAATGGCGATGCGCTGGCGCATGCCGCCCGACAGTTCGTGCGGATAGGCCCGCATCCTCTCCGCCGGCGCCGGAATCCCGACCGCCGCCAGGGCGGCGCAGGCCCGTTCCCTGGCGGCCGAGGCGGATACCTTGTCGTGGATGCGAATGGTCTCGGTGATCTGGTCGCCCACCCGGATGACGGGATTGAGCGACATCATGGGGTCCTGGAAGACCATGGCCATCTCCTTGCCCCGAATCCTGTTCCATTCACCGGCCGAGGCTGCGCGTATGTTTTTGCCGCGAAGCAGGATTTCACCGGCGACCACGCGTCCCGGAGGGTCGACCAGGTTCATCAGGGACATCGCCGTGACGGATTTTCCCGATCCTGACTCGCCCACCAACGCCAGTATTTGCCCTTGCTCAACCGAAAAAGAAACATCGTTCACCGCCTTGGCGATGCCGGCCTTGGTCTCGAAATGGGTCGTCAACCCGCTGACCTTCAGTGCTGTTGTGCTCATACCTGGTCCAGCTTGGGATTAAAAACGACACGCAGGCGATCCCCTATCAGGTTGATCGACCCGACAAGGAGCACCAGCGCTATACCTGGGTACACCGATATCCAGTACTTGTTCGTCAGCATGTACTCGAAGCCATTGGCAATCAGCAGGCCCAGGGAGGGCTCCGTCTGCGGCAGCCCTATTCCCAGGAAACTCATCGTTGCCTCGAGGCTGATCGCATGCGCCGTTTGAAGCGTACCGGTCACGATCAGTGTTCCCATGCAGTTGGGCAGCACATGCCGGAACATGATCCGCCCGGCGGGCAGGCCTTGCCCCATCGCCGCCTCCACATATTCTTTTTGCTGCTCCACCAGTGCGGCCCCGCGCACATTTCTCGCGTAGTACGCCCATTGGACGATGATCAGCGCGAGCAGGGTTTTGTCCACGCCCTGGCCCAGCGAAGCCAGCAGCACCAGTGCGACCAGAATCGCCGGCAGGCTCAGCTGCAGGTCCACGACGCGCATCAGGAACGCGTCAACACGCCCGCCAAAATACGCGGCCGCCAGGCCCGCGGTGGTTCCGATGCAGAGCGCGGCCATGGCACTGAGCAGCCCGACGGCCATGCTGATGCGCAGCCCGTAAAAGATCGCGCTCAGCAAGTCTCGCCCGGCGCCGTCGGTTCCGAGCACATGCAACATCCCGCTTGCTTCGCTGCGCGCGCCCGGCGCCAGCTCCGCGTCCACGATCGAGACGGCGGCCAGGTCGTAAGGATTTTGCGGTGAGAAGACGGGCGCACCCCAGGCCACAACGAATAGCAACGCAAAAACCACAAGCGCAGCCGTCGCCGTTTTGCTAAGCATGAATTGCTTGCGGATGCGGCTCCACGGGGTTTGCGGCGGTGGCGGCACAGCCTGGCCCACTCCCTCTTCCTTCGGATTCAATGATTCGGTTTTGATCATGGGTGTCTCTGGTTTTTATTTGCTGTATTGCGCTATTTATTTGCTGCGGGCCCTTAGCCGGGGATCAAGAATCACATACAGCAGATCGACGACAAGGTTGATCGACACCACCAGCAGGACGGTGACCATCAGGTAGGCCACCACCACCGGCCGGTCGAGATGAAGAATCGAATCAATGATGAGTTTTCCCATACCGGGCCATGCGAATACCGATTCGGTCACCACGGAAAAAGCAATGAGATGGCCGAACTCAAGCCCGACCGCAGTGACCACGGGGATCATCACGTTCGGGGCGATGTGCCTTGCCAGCAACCTTAATCCGGAGACGCCTTTGGCGCGCGCAAAGCGAACGTACTCCTGCTGCACCACATCTCTTGTTCCGGTTTCAGTCAGTCGGATCACCATGGAAATCTGGAATATCGCAAGCGTCATGGCTGGCAGGATCATGTGCTTGAGGCCGTCCCACGTCATAAAACTAAAGGCGATGCCGAACAGCTGCTCCGTATCGCCTCTCCCACCTGAAGGCAGCCATCCGAGGTTCACGGAAAAAATGAGGATGAGGATGAGCCCCTTCCAGAACGTGGGAATGGTGACCCCCGCGACGGAGAATCCGGCAATGAGTTTGTGGGCCCAGGAGTGCGGCATCAAGCCCGCGACCAGCCCCAGGGGAATGCCGATGGCCAGCGCCAGTACCAGCGCGACAAATGCCATCTCAAGGGTCGCCGGCATGCGCTCCAGAACAATGGCCAGGGCCGGCCGGTTGAAGACAAAGGATCGGCCCAGGTCCCCTTCGGCGGCATGTTTCACGAACAGCGCGTATTGCTCATAGACCGGACGGTCCAGGCCCAGGCTTCGCGCCGCGGCATCCACTTCTTCTGTGGATGCGTTCGGGCTCACAAGAAGGTGGATGGGATCGCCGATGAGGTGGATGCCCGTGAATGCGATGGCGGACATGAGCATCACCACGATCAGGCTGTCTCGCATCCGCTGGAGTAAGGGTCCAAACATCAGATTGCATCCTTGTCTTTTGCCGTGAGCTGGGCCGCGCGGCCCGCGCATCGCGCGCCGATTCGCCTGAGCCTGCGACCCCCGGCCGGGCAGATCGCCGCAGGCCCTCTATTGCACGTCACTTCCATCAAAAGCTCCAGTCAGCGGGAGTTCTCCCGCGCTTACCCACGTTCGCACGACCGCTCGCAATTTAGGGGCCAACCCTGGCTTTGCGAACTTGATCTTCGTGCATTCACAGCAACGCCGCCGCGAAATTTCTTGACAGTCATCACCGCTTCATGATCTAGTTGTAACGCTGTTTGATACAGTGTATCGCTAGTCAATACAAAAAACAAGCAACTTTTTCAGTAATTCGACGGTCGGCGAGGAGGGAAATTGGACAGACCAGGGCGAACGTCGCCCACAAAACAACCATGCGGCGGGAGCTTGTTGCCTCGCCATCCACCAAACTTTTTAGGAGTGAGAAATGAAATTGAAGATGATCTGCCTGGCCGCGGTAGCCGCCGGCGCAATAACACCCGTGGCCGCGCTGGCGCAAAGCACGGTGACGATTTACGGCAGGATGGACACCAGCTTCGAGAACTCGAAGACCGGCTCCATTTCCCAGACCTTGATCACAGGCAATGCGTCCCGGCTCGGCTTCAAGGGAACGGAGGACCTGGGCGGCGGACTCAAGGCCCTGTTTGGGCTCGAGATGGGAGTTTCGTCCGACACGGGCGCATCCAGCACGCCGATGTACCGCAACTCTTATGTCGGGATCAGCGGCGATTTTGGTGTCGTCAACATCGGCCGCATTGATTCGGCCGCGCCTAGCCGCACGCCGATTTATGCCATCCTGGGCCGGAATGTGGAGTACGTGATCCACGATGCGGGCGCCACCGCCATAGGCACCTCCATCTTCAATGCACGCACACGCGTGTCGAACGCCATCGGCTATGCCAGCCCGGTCATCGGCAATTTTGTCTTCCGCG
>Ga0102595_100187_pt1 | contig 62554 bp, 44 predicted proteins | sample Araplaol_mTSA_r2_2_FD_76864 | JGI IMG/M metagenome (GOLD analysis project Ga0102595, IMG submission 76864) | Arabidopsis root microbial communities from North Carolina, USA - plate scrape MF_Col_mTSA_r2 (SPADES assembly) (version 2) | ecosystem: Host-associated > Plants > Roots > Endosphere... | reverse complement strand
GGATGTCCCAGACTTCCTTGCGCTCCTTCTCGACCCACTTCTTGGCCTGCTTCAGGGTCATCGAGAGACCCTTGGCGTCCAGACGGGCGTAGATGAACGGCTTGAACAGCTCGAGCGCCATCTTCTTCGGCAGGCCGCACTGGTGCAGCTTGAGCTCCGGACCGGTCACGATGACCGAACGGCCCGAATAGTCGACGCGCTTGCCGAGCAGGTTCTGACGGAAGCGGCCCTGCTTGCCCTTGAGCATGTCGGACAGCGACTTGAGCGGACGCTTGTTGGCACCGGTGATGGTGCGGCCGCGGCGGCCGTTGTCGAACAGCGCGTCGACGGCCTCCTGCAGCATGCGCTTTTCGTTGCGGACGATGATGTCCGGCGCGCGCAGCTCCATCAGGCGCTTCAGGCGGTTGTTGCGGTTGATCACGCGGCGATACAGATCGTTGAGATCCGAGGTCGCGAAGCGGCCGCCGTCCAGCGGCACCAGCGGACGCAGCTCGGGCGGGATGACCGGAACGACGTCGAGGATCATCCACTCGGGGCGGTTGCCCGAATCGATGAAGCTCTCGACGACCTTCAGGCGCTTGATGATCTTCTTCGGCTTCAGTTCCGACTTGGTGACCGCGAGCTCCTCGAGGAGCTCCTTGCGCTCGCCTTCCAGGTCGAGATCCATGAGCATGATCTTGACCGCCTCGGCGCCGATGCCGGCCGAGAACGCGTCCTCGCCATATTCATCCTGCGCGTCGAGCAGTTCGTCCTCGGTGAGGAGCTGGAACTTCTCGAGCGGAGTGAGGCCCGGCTCGGTGACGATGTAGCTCTCGAAATAGAGCACGCGCTCGAGCTGCTTGAGCTGCATGTCGAGCAGCAGGCCGATGCGCGACGGCAGCGACTTGAGGAACCAGATGTGCGCGACCGGGGCGGCGAGCTCGATATGGCCCATGCGCTCGCGGCGGACCTTCGAAACCGTGACTTCGACACCGCACTTTTCGCAGACGATGCCCTTGTACTTCATGCGCTTGTACTTGCCGCACAGGCACTCGTAATCCTTGATCGGACCGAAGATGCGCGCGCAGAACAGGCCGTCACGCTCGGGCTTGAACGTGCGGTAGTTGATCGTCTCGGGCTTCTTGATCTCGCCGAACGACCAGCTGCGGATGCGGTCCGGCGACGCGATCCCGATCTGGATCTGGTCGAAGGTCTCCGGCTTGGCGAGCGGGTTCGCGAAGTTGGTAAGTTCGTTCATTTTCTAGTCCCTCTGGAGGGTCAAATTCTTCTGGGCGGGGAGAGGAGGCGACCAACGGTTTCCTAAACCGCAGGTCGCCTTCCCGTTATTCCGCCGCCTCGGCCAGGTCGCCCTCGTCGCTCTCGTCCTCGAGGGACTTGAGTTCGACGTTGAGGCCCAGCGAGCGCATTTCCTTGACGAGCACGTTGAAGCTCTCGGGGATGCCGGCCTCGAAGGTGTCGTCGCCCTTGACGATTGCTTCGTAGACCTTGGTGCGGCCGACCACGTCGTCCGACTTCACCGTCAGCATCTCCTGCAGCGTATAGGCAGCGCCGTACGCCTGAAGGGCCCAGACCTCCATTTCGCCGAAGCGCTGGCCGCCGAACTGCGCCTTGCCGCCCAGCGGCTGCTGGGTGACGAGCGAGTACGGTCCGATCGAACGCGCGTGGATCTTGTCGTCCACGAGGTGGTGGAGCTTCAGCATGTAGATGATGCCCACGGTCACCTTGCGGTCGAACGCGTCGCCGGTACGGCCGTCGAACAGGACCGACTGGCCCGAGGTGTCGAGACCCGCCAGCTCCAGCATGTCCGAAACGTCTGCCTCACGCGCGCCGTCGAACACCGGGGTGCCCATCGGAATGCCCGTGCGGACGTTCTGGATCAGCTCGTTGACCTGCTCGGGGCTGCGCGCCTCGATCTCGTCGGCATAGTGATCGCCGTAAACCACCTTGAGACGATCCTTCACCGCATCGGGCATCACGCCCGGCTGCGCGTCCGGATTGTTCTCGCGCCACTCCTCGAGCTGCTTGGCGACCTGCATGCCCAGGTTGCGGGCAGCCCAGCCAAGATGGGTCTCGAAGATCTGACCGACGTTCATGCGCGAAGGCACGCCGAGCGGGTTCAGCACCAGGTCGACCGGGGTGCCGTCCTCGAGGAACGGCATGTCTTCCTGCGGCAGGATCCGCGAGATGACGCCCTTGTTGCCGTGACGGCCGGCCATCTTGTCGCCCGGCTGCAGCTTGCGCTTCACCGCGACGAAGACCTTGACCATCTTGAGCACGCCCGGCGGCAGCTCGTCACCGCGCTCCAGCTTCTCGCGGCGGTCCTCGAACTTGTCCTTGATGCGCTTCACGGCCTCGTCATACTGGCCCTTCACCGCCTCGAGGTCGCCCTGGACCTTGTCGTCAGCGACGGCGAACTTCCACCATTCGTGACGGTCCACGCTGTCGAGCAGATCGGCGTCGATCTCGGCGCCCTTCTTCAGGCCCTTCGGGGTCGCCGTGGCGACCTGGCCCAGCAGCATCTCGCGCAGACGCGACCAGGTCGCGCGGTTGAGGATGTTGCGCTCGTCGTCGCTGTCCTTCTTCAGGCGCTCGATTTCCTCGCGCTCGATGGCCAGTGCACGCTCGTCCTTGTCGATGCCGTGACGGTTGAACACGCGCACGTCGACGATCGTGCCGGCCACGCCCGGGGGCAGGCGGAGCGAGGTGTCGCGGACGTCAGAAGCCTTCTCGCCGAAGATGGCGCGGAGGAGCTTCTCTTCCGGCGTCATCGGCGATTCACCCTTGGGGGTGATCTTGCCGACCAGGATGTCGCCCGGCTCCACTTCGGCGCCGACATAGACGATGCCCGCCTCGTCGAGGTTGCGCAGCGCTTCCTCGCCGACGTTCGGGATGTCGCGGGTGATGTCCTCCGGCCCGAGCTTGGTGTCGCGGGCCATCACTTCGAACTCGTCGATGTGGATCGACGTGAACACGTCGTCCTTCACGATGCGCTCGGAGATCAGGATCGAGTCTTCGTAATTGTAGCCGTTCCAGGGCATGAACGCGACGAGCGCGTTGCGGCCCAGCGCCAGCTCGCCGAACTCGGTCGAGGGACCGTCAGCGATCGTGTCGCCGGCGTTGACCGTCTCGCCCACCTTCACCAGCGGGCGCTGGTTGATGCAGGTCGACTGGTTCGAACGCTCGAACTTCATCAGCGTGTAGATGTCGACGCCGCTCTCTTCCGCCGAGACCTCGCCGGTCGCGCGGATGACGATACGGGTGGCGTCCACCTGATCGACGATGCCCGAGCGCTTGGCGGCGATCGCCGCACCCGAGTCACGCGCAACCGTCTCTTCCATGCCGGTGCCGACGAAGGGCGCTTCCGCCTTCACCAGCGGCACGGCCTGGCGCTGCATGTTCGAGCCCATCAGTGCGCGGTTCGCGTCGTCGTTTTCCAGGAACGGAATGAGCGACGCTGCGACCGAAACCAGCTGCTTGGGGCTGACGTCCATCAGCGTCACCGTCTCCGGCAGCGCCATCAGGAATTCACCTGCCTGGCGGGCCGAGATCAGGTCCTCGGTGAAGCGGTGATCGGCATCGACCTCGGCCGAGGCCTGCGCGATCGTGTGCTTCGCCTCTTCCATCGCCGACAGATAGACCACGTCGTTGGTCACCTGGCCGTTGTTCACCTTGCGGTACGGCGTCTCGATGAAGCCGTACTTGTTCACGCGGCTGAACGACGCGAGCGAGTTGATCAGACCGATGTTCGGGCCTTCCGGCGTCTCGATCGGGCAGATACGGCCATAGTGCGTCGGGTGAACGTCGCGGACTTCGAAGCCCGCGCGCTCGCGGGTGAGACCGCCCGGCCCGAGCGCCGAGACGCGACGCTTGTGCGTCACTTCGGAGAGCGGGTTGGTCTGGTCCATGAACTGCGAGAGCTGCGACGAGCCGAAGAACTCGCGAACCGCGGCAACCGCCGGCTTCGCGTTGATCAGGTCGTTCGGCATCACGGTCGACACGTCGACCGAGCTCATGCGCTCCTTCACGGCGCGCTCCATGCGGAGCAGGCCGACGCGGTACTGGTTCTCGAGCAACTCGCCCACCGAGCGGACGCGGCGGTTGCCGAGATTGTCGATGTCGTCGACTTCGCCCTTGCCGTCCTTCAGGTCGACGAGCGTCTTGACGACAGCGAGGATGTCCTCGGTGCGCAGCGTGGTGACGGTGTCCTCGGCGTCGAGGTCGAGGCGCATGTTGAGCTTCACGCGGCCGACGGCCGAGAGGTCATAGCGCTCCGGATCGAAGAACAGGCCGGCGAACAGCGACTCTGCCGTCTCGAGCGTCGGCGGCTCGCCGGGGCGCATGACGCGGTAGATGTCGGCGAGCGCCTGCTGACGCTCCTCGGCCTTGTCGGCGGCGAGCGTGTTGCGGATCCACGGACCGGTCGAGATATGGTCGATGTCGAGCAGCTCGACGCGGTCGATGCCGGCCTTGTCCAGCTTCTCCAGGTTCTCGGCCGAGACTTCGTCGCCGGCTTCGATGTAGATTTCGCCGGTCGACTCGTTGATCAGGTCATAGGCCGAATAGCGGCCGAAGATCTCGTCGGTCGGGATCAGCAGGGTTTCGAGACCATCCTTCTGCGCCTTGTTGGCGGCGCGCGGGCTGATCTTCTGGCCAGCCGGGAAGATCACTTCGCCCGACTTGGCGTCGACGATGTCGAACGACGGCTTGGCGCCGCGCCAGTTGGTCGGGTCGAACGGAATCTGCCAGCCGTTCGGGCCGCGGACGAAGGTCACGCGGTTGTAGAAATAGTTGAGGATGTCCTCGCCGTTCAGGCCGAGGGCATAGAGCAGCGTCGTCACCGGAAGCTTGCGCTTGCGGTCGATACGGACGTTGACGATGTCCTTGGCGTCGAACTCGAAGTCCAGCCAAGAGCCGCGATACGGGATCACGCGTGCAGCGAAGAGATACTTGCCCGAGGCATGGGTCTTGCCGCGGTCATGGTCGAACAGCACGCCCGGCGAACGGTGCATCTGCGAAACGATGACGCGCTCGGTGCCGTTGATGAAGAAGGTGCCGTTCTCGGTCATGAGCGGCATGTCGCCCATGTAGACGTCCTGCTCCTTGATATCGAGCACCGAACGGGCTTCCGTATCCGGATCCACCTCGAACACGATCAGGCGCAGCGTGACGCGCATCGGGGCCGCATAGGTGATGCCGCGCTGGCGGCACTCTTCCACGTCGAACTTCGGATGCTCGAGCTCGTAGTTCACGAAGTCGAGCTCGGCGGTGCCGGCGAAGTCGCGGATCGGGAAGACCGAGCGCAGGGTCTTCTCCAGGCCGGAGACATAGCCGATCGAGGGATTGGACCGCAGGAACTGTTCGTAGGATTCGCGCTGAACCTCGATCAGGTTCGGCATCTGCACCACTTCGTGGATGTCGCCGAACACCTTGCGGATGCGGCGCTTGAACGTGCCGCCCTCGATTGCCTTGGTTGCCATGGGTGTTTTTGCCTCGTCAGCCGTAATTTCGGTGCCCCTGTCCGGGGCCGGGACGTGCGGAAAGACGCAGAAAAAGCCGCGCGACTCCCATTTCGGGTTTCGGCAGCTTTCAGCGTCTTATGAGACCACGATTCCAATTCGACCGATACGCTGCGCGACGACGCATCATTTCCCGAAACCGTGGTGAGGTGCGGGATATAGGGGCTGTGTTGGATTCTGTCAAAGGGTCGGAGCGCGACAAGATTCACGCAGTTCCGCAGACACCTCGAAAACGTTTCGCATTGCAACGAAAATGATGCTGCAATGCAGCGTAAGCGTAACATTCCCCCGTCACTGGCCTCCAGCTGGGTTAACAAAGAAGGGGGTTGGTTTCCATGGCTAACAAGATGAAATTGCTCGCGGTGCTGCTGGCATCGACGGCAACGGGCGTGGCGCACGCTCAGCAGGAGCAAACCAAGCCGGAGGCATCTCAGGAGGCAGCGGGCGGCAACGAGATCGTCGTCACCGCGCAGAAGATCGAGCAGCGCGCGATCGACGTGCCGATCACCATCTCGGCGCTCACCGAAGCGCGGATGAACGAGCTCGGCGTCTCCGACCTCGACGAGCTATCGGCCTATGTGCCTGGCCTCAATATCCAGGAGCAGAGCGCCAACAATCCCGGCATCGTCATCCGCGGCATCACTTCGGACAGCGGCTCGGCGCAGCAGGCGGCGCGCGTCACCCTCTATTACAACGGCATCGACATCTCGCGGTCGCGCGGCGCCTATCAGGCGGTCTATGACCTCGACCGTGTCGAAGTGATCAAGGGACCGCAGGCGACCCTGTTCGGCACGGCATCGGCGGTGGGCGCGATCAGCATGATCTCGGCCCGGCCCCGCGCGGGCTTCTCCGGCGAGCTGTATGGCGGCATCGGCAACTACGACCAGAAGCAACTGGGTGGCCATCTGAATCTGGGTTCGGACGTGATCGCCGGCCGCGTCGCCCTCGAATGGAAGAAGCGCGATGGCTATGTCCACAATCTCTCGACCACCCAGGGCGATCTCTACGCCCAGAACCAACTCGGCGTTCGCGCCTCGCTGCGCTTCACGCCGAGCGACGCGCTGACCGTGGACCTGATCGGCACCTATGACCGGCAGCGCAACAGCGGCACGCCGTTCATCTCGAAGCTCTATCCGACCGCAAGCGGCCCGGGCAATCCGTTCGGCGACGCCAACCTGTCGGGCTCGCCGGTTTCGAAGGCGGCGCTCGGCGCTGACAAGCTGGGGCTGAACCGCAACGTCTATGACGGCAACCTGACGATCAGCTATGATTTCGCCGATGGCTGGAACTTCACCAGCGTCAACGGCTATCGCAGCTTCGACTCGCTCGAGATCTTCGACGCCGACGGTTCCGCGGCCTGGTACCTTGAATTCGCCGAAGGCGCCTATGGCTCGCAGATCAGCCATGAATCGCGCTTCGCCTATAGCGACGATCATTTCCGCACGAGCTTCGGCTGGAACGTCTTCCACGAGAACAACCGCCAGGAAGTGCCGTTCTCGACCGAGGAGGGCATCTATCTCCAGTGCGCCGCCAATGTGATCAAGGGCCTGGGCTGCATCGCGCCCAACGGCACCGTCACGGCCGCGCAGGCGACCGGGCTGCTGACCGGCGGCAAGGCGACCGCCATTCCCTATCGCTCGATCTTCACCAACAAGGGCATCAACGACAGCTATTCGATGTTCGGCGAAGTGACCTGGACGCCCACCCGGCGACTGGAGCTGACCGCCGGCATCCGTGCCCTGATCGAGCAGCGCAAGTCGGGCTATTATGCGGTGGCGCCGAAGTCGGTGCTCTCCGGCGCCGCGCTGATCCCGGGCCAGGTGACGACCAACGGCACGATCTGGTCGCAGGACAGCTTCCAGGCGTTCCTGCCGCGCTTCAATGTCCTCTATCGCCTGAGCGACGGGCTGAACCTGTACGGCACCGTTTCGAAGGGGCGTCGCTCGCCGACGGTCAACCAGGGTGCCGGCACCACCTCGCTGATTCCGGAGGAGACGGTCTGGAACTATGAGGGCGGCATCAAGGCGTCGAAGGGCATCGTCTCGGGCTCGCTCGGCGTCTATTACCAGAAGTACAAGAACTTCCAGGTCTCGCGCGTGGTCACCGAAGCCAACGACCCCTCGGGTCGCCCGGTCGGGTCGAGCGTCACGGAAAGCGCCGGCAGCGCGAGCAATCTCGGCGTCGAGGCCGAGCTGCTGGTGCGTCCGACGTCGTGGTTCAGCATGTTCGGCAACATCGGCTATATCGATGGCGGCATCGACAAGACCAAGGCGAACGGCGTCTATGCCGGCAACAAGTTCCGCCTCCAGCCCGAGGTCCAGGCGGCGGCCGGCTTCACGGTGGATGCGCAGCTCGGTGATGGCATCCGCTTCTTCGCGACACCGAGCGTGACCTATCGCAGCAAGATCTATTTCGAAGTGCCGAACAAGGAAGCGATCTCGCAGGAAGGCGTGGTGCTGGTGAACGCCAAGGCGGGCGTCAGCTTCGCCGAGCGGCGCTACGAGATCGCCGCCTATGTCCGCAACGCGACGAACAAGCGCTATCTGCTCGATGCCGGCAACACCGGCGGCGGCTTCGGCAACCCGACCTTCATCCCTGCCGAGCCGCGCTTCTATGGCGTGCAGCTGACCGGACGCTTCTAAGCATCCGTCCATTCGCCTGGCGGAGGGGTGGGGCGCGGCCCCATTTCTCCGCCAGCGCTAACTTCCTGCGTGCGGATCGAAAGGCGGAACCTTTTGCCTGCCCGTAAGTGCTGCGTGAATCTGCAATTAACCGCAGATGAACGCGGTTGTTCGTCGTTCATGACGCGCAGTTCACCGCAGTTTCGAGCCTCCTTCGCGACGGAATCCGGGTTCCATTCATTGAACCTGCGACATGAAGGAGAGACTTGTAATGCGTACCACCCGTGCCGCGCTGTTTCTCGGCGCCGCTTTCCTTGCTCTGCCCGCCCAGGCGCAGGACACCCCCCAGCAGGTTACCCCGCCGCCGATCATGACGACTCCGGCACCTGCGCCCGCTCCGGCGCCCGCGCCCCAGCCGCAGGTGGTGATCCAGCCCTCCGCCCCGGTGGTCCAGTCGGTCCCCTCGGTCGAGGAGCAGCAGCGCGGCGCTGCCGCGGCGGATGCGCCGGCTCCGGCCGAGCGCCGCGCCACCGCGACCCGCACCACGACGACGCGGACCGCGACCACCCGCGCGGCGCCGGCTCCCGCTCCCGCACGCCAGGCCGCTCCGGCGCCTGCCGCCGAGACGCCGACAGCCCCGCCGTCGCCGCCGATCGATCCGTCGGCCGTGCCCGCGCCGCTGCCGCCCCAGGCCGAGACCGCGCCGGCTCCGGCGCCCGACGCCGCAGCGCCGGTAGCGTCCGACACCACCACGACCCAGACCAGCAGCACCGCTATCGTCTGGCCATGGCTGATCGGCGGCCTCGCGCTGCTGGGGCTGGGCATCATCGCGTTCCTGTTCACGCGCCGCCGCCGCAATGACGAGGTGGTGACCACCGAGACTGCCTATGCCGAGCCCGCCTATGTCGCGCCCGTCGCCGCCGCGCCGGTGGTGGTCGAGCCGGTCGCCGCGCCCGACGCTGCGGTCATCGCCCAGGTGCCGCCCGCCGACGAGCGGATCGTCCGCCGCGAGCCCAGCCCGGCGATTGTCCCCGAAGTCGCCGCCGAGCAGGTCGAGGAAGCCGAGCTCGCCGATGCCAGCAAGGACGACCTTGCCGGTGTCGCCGATGCCGCCGCGCCGGTGTCGCACCGTCCGTGGATCGAGCTCGGCCTGCGTCCGGTGAGCGCCGGCACCACCGAGGAGGAGGCGATGGTCGATTTCGAGCTGACCGTCGGCAACTCCGGTGACACCCAGGCGCGCAACGTCCGCATCTCGAGCTTCATGCTCGCCGACGAGGCCGAGAGCACCGAGATGGAGCGCATGCTCACCGAGCGCCGCGCCGACACGATCGTCCCGCCGGTCTCCATCGAGCCGGGCGACGGCACCCGCGTCGATGCCCATCTCGCCGTGCCCAAGGGTGACCTGGGCCGCGTGTTCAATCCGGTCGTGGTCGCCGAGGCGCGCTACACCCTGCCGGACGGCAGCGAGGCGCGCACCGCCGCGGCGTTCAGGATCGGCCGCCCGGCCTTTGAAGGCGGGATCGGCGCGATCGGTGCCTCGCGCCCCCATGTGACCGACGATCTCGCCGCCGAGCTCTACGGCCAGCCCGAGCACGTCTGATCCCTGACATATCGGGGACACAGGAGCCCGCTTCTTCCGAAAGGGAGGAGCGGGCTCTTTCCTTGCGGATGGATTTGGGCCTATCGAACGCCATCCTGAGGGAGATACTATCACATGAACAAGTCGCTGCTCGCCCTGGCCGCCGGAACGGCCATCCTCGCTGCCACCGCCGCCCAGGCGCAGGAGAGCCCCGCACCCGCCCAGGCGCCCGCCGCGTTCAACGACATCCCGCCGAACTTCCAGCCGCCCGCGCTGCCGGCCGACTATATCAAGCGCGAAGTGATGATCCCGATGCGCGACGGCGTGAAGCTCTACACGGTGATGATCATCCCCAAGGGCGCGAAGAACGCCCCGATCCTGTTCACCCGTACGCCCTACAACGCCGCCGGTCGCGTCGTCCGCACCGAGAGCGGCAAGATGATCAACACCCTGCCCGAAGGCGACGAGGTGTTCGTCAAGGCCGGCTATATCCGCGTGTTCCAGGACATTCGCGGCAAGTACAAGTCGGAGGGCGACTATGTCATCACCCGTCCGCCGGTCGGCCCGCTCAACCCGACCAAGGTTGATCACATCACCGACGCCTATGATTCGATCGACTGGATGGTGAAGAACGTCCCCGAGACCAACGGCAAGGTCGGCATGCTCGGCTCGTCCTATGAGGGCTTCACCGTGGTGATGGCGCTGATGGGTCCGCACCCGGCGCTCAAGGTCGCCGCACCCGAGAGCCCGATGATCGACGGCTGGATGGGCGACGACTGGTTCCACTATGGTGCCTTCCGCCTGGCGAACATCGGCTGGATCGGCGCGCAGACCGGCTACAAGGGCGCCGGCAAGGCCCCGCCGCGCCCCGACTGGGACGATTACGAGACCTTCCGCAAGGTCGGTTCGGCCGGCGACTGGGCAAAGCAGTTCGGCTATGACCAGCTGCCCGCCTGGAACAAGATGAGCCAGCACGTCGCCTACGACAAGTTCTGGCAGGGCCAGGCGCTCGACAAGCTGCTCGCCGCCAACCCCTCGAACATCCCGACGCTCTGGGAACAGGGCATCTGGGATCATGAGGACATGTACGGCGCGATCCACGCCTGGGAGGAACTGCAGAAGACCCCGCAGGCCAGCAAGAACTTCCTGCTGATGGGCCCGTGGCGCCATTCGGGCTTCAACTATAACGGCTCGTCGCTCGGCCAGCTCAACTTCGAGGGCGACACCGCGCTGCAGGCCCGCCGCGACATCCTGCTGCCCTTCTTCAATGCCTATCTCAAGGACGGCGCGCCGGCCTTCACGCCAGCCAAGGCGAGCTTCTACAACACCGGCGAGAACCGCTGGGAGTATCTCAACAAATGGCCGCTCGCCTGCGAGACCGGTTGCGACGCCAAGCTTACCCCGATCTACCTCAAGCCGGCCGAGGGCCTGAGCTTCGACAAGCCCGGCGCAGGCTCGGACAGCTATGTCTCCGACCCCGCCAAGCCGGTCCCGCACCTGCCGCGGCCGGTGAACTTCCAGGACGGCCGCTGGTCGACCTATCTCGTCACCGACCAGCGCTTCGTCGATGGCCGTCCGGACGTGATGACCTATGTCACCGATCCGCTGACCGCCCCGGTCCGCGTCTCGGGCGCGCCGCTGGCGGACATCTTCGCCAAGACGACGGGCACCGACGGCGACTTCGTCGTCAAGGTGATCGACGTCTATCCGGACGACTATGTCACCAAGAAGGAGATGGGCGGGTTCCAGCTGCCGATCAGCATGGACATCTTCCGCGGCCGTTATCGCGACTCGTTCGAGCACCCGACGGCGATCCCGGCGAACAAGGTGCAAGAGTTCAAGTTCCGTCTGCCGACGGTGAACCATGTCTTCCAGCCGGGCCACCGGATCATGGTGCAAGTCCAGTCGAGCCTGTTCCCGGTCTATGACCGCAACCCGCAGAAGTTCGTGCCGAACATCTTCTTCGCCAAGCCGGAAGACTATCAGAAGGCGACGGTGACGCTGATGTATGGCGGCGCCCAGTCGAGCAACGTCCTGCTGCCGGTGGTGCCGCTCGATCAGTCGGCCAACGAACAGAAGTAATCGCGCCGTTCCCGTCGGGAATTCGGGCCGGGCCGGGGCGATGCTCCGGCCCGTTTCATTTGGCTGTTAACCAGCCCCTGCGAGATGTTCGTAACATCGCCGATCTAGCCTTGGTCGATATCGGAGGGGTGCATGCGGACGACTTGGGCGATTCTGGCATCGTTGGGCCTGGCCGGCGGCGCGATAGCGATGATCCGGCCGGCCTCGCCTGATAGCAACGTGCCCGACATCCTGATCGAGGGGCTGGGCACCGGCACGGTGGTCGAGCAATATGTCGCGCAGCTCGCCAGCCGGCTGCGCAGCGCCGATCGCGCAGGCGACGGCCTCGACGCCACCGATGTCGCCCTGGCCCGCGATCTGCGGCGCGCAAGCACGCGGGGAAGCCGCATCGGCCAGATGCTCGCGCGCGACCTGAACGGCGACCTCAAGGTAACCCGTGACGAACTGGTGCGCAGCGCACCCACCGTCGCGCCGTATCGCGACCGGCAGGTCGAGAACGAGCTCTCCGAATATGACGGCGATCGCGACGGCGTCATCACCGTGGCGGAGATGGCGGCAGCGGCCGAGGAGTCCGATCGCAGCGACGATCGCCTGGAGGAATTGCTCGCTCTCGATCCGAACCGCGATGGCAAGCTCACCGCCAGGGAACTGCGCGAACGTGCGGAGCAGGCGTTCGCCCAGATCGATACCGATGGCGACGGCAAGCTGTCGCAGGCGGAATATGCCGCGATCATGCCGCGCATCCGCGAGATCTCCGTCGCTCGCAGCATGCCGAAATGCACCCTCCCGGCAGTTCCCGCTGGCGCGAAGCTGCTGGTGTTCGGCGCCTATGAGGGGCAAGCCATCTCGTCGGTCGCGATCGGTGGCGCGGATCAGGAAACCAACCTGATCGATGTCGATATCGAGCCCGGCAGCGAGCCGCTCTATCTGGTGCTCACTTCCTATGAATCGATGGCATGGCGGCTGAATGGCGCGACCAGCCGCGTCGCTCGGGTCGTCGTCTCTTCCTATCACGCGCCGGAGGCTGCCGACGGCTTTCCGGGCAAGCCCGCCGCCGGTGCACCCCGCGGCATGGTGGTGATTCCGCCGCCCCGCGCGCGACGCGAGATATCGGCATCGGGGGTGATCGGCATCCCGTCGGATCGCGTGACCATCGCCGGCACGCGCTGCCCCGGCTACATGTCCGAGCCCGGCCAGGTCGGGGCGAGCGGCATGCTCGCGGCGCTCCGGACCTCGCTCGGGCGTGCGCCGGACGGCGTCTTCGGCAAATATGCGCTACGCCGGGTGGCGCTGCCCTCGGGCAGGATGGAAGTGACGCAGCGTGGCGAACCCGAAACGCCCAGCGGTTTCGATGCGGCGGCATGGCGCGAGGCATCGCGCTACTGGCCGGGCGGCCTGGTCAAGGTCGATCCGCGCCAGGTGGTCGCGCAAACCTCGGTCGCGCCCTATGCCGTGCTTCCCAGCCAGATGGGCCTGGCGCAGCTGGTCGGATCGGGGGCACTGCAGCAGGTCAACAGCAGCACCTTCCGCGTGGTGCGGCCGATCGCGCATATGCCGCCGGGCATGGGCGGGGCGCATTCGGTGACATTGCTCTTCGCCAAGGGGGTGCCGCTGCCGCCGGGCAATCCGGTCCATAGCTGCATCGTCATGGAAGGGACGGGGGAGACGGTCGGCGCGACCTGCGACATGCGCGGACGGCAGCCACCCCAGTCACCGCAATAAAGCCCCTGTACAGCGGCGCTGCGGAGTGTGACGGTGGGTTAGATCACCGACTCACCCGAGGGGAGAATAGATGAGGAAGTGGAGTCTTGCGCTCGCCCTGGCGGCGACCGCAGTTCCGGCGCTTGCCCATGCCCAGGCGAGCGCGCCTGCGGCGGCCAGCAAGCTGCATGTCGACACGCAATATTTCACGCTGCCCAATGGCCTGCGTGTCGTTCTGACCAGGGACACGATCGCGCCCACGGTGACGGTCGGCGTCTATTACGGCATCGGCTTCCGCGTGGAGCCGAAGGACCGCACCGGCTTCGCGCACCTGTTCGAGCATCTGATGTTCCAGGGGTCGAAGCATGCGCCCAAGGGCGTATTCGACACGACGATCACCAATTCGGGCGGCGTCAACAACGGCTCGACCCGGTTCGACTTCACCAATTATTTCGAGATCGTTCCGTCGGGCGCGCTCGAGCGGATGCTGTGGCTCGAGGCCGATCGCATGGCCAATCCGGTGATCGACGATGTCGTGCTGAAGAACCAGCAGGGCGTGGTCGGCAACGAAGTGAAGGTCAACGTTCTCAACCAGCCCTACAGCACCTGGCCGTGGATCGACCTGCCGATGCTGGCCAACACCAACTGGTACAACAGCCATAATTTCTACGGCGACCTGAAGGAGATCGAGGCGGCGACGGTGCCCGATGCCCAGGCCTTCTCCAAGGAGTTCTACCGGCCGAACAACGCGGTGCTCGTGATCGCCGGCGACTTGGATTACGCCGCGACCCGGGCAATGGTGGAGAAGTATTTCACGCCGATCGCGTCCGCGGCGCCCGTCGCCCAGCCCGACATCTCCGAGCCGCGCCAGACCGCCGAGAAGTTCAAGAGCCGCGTCGATGCGCTCGCGCCCAAGCCGGGCTATGCCGCCGGCTATCACGTGCCCGATCGCGGCACCCCCGAATGGTATGCGATGGGGCTGATCGACCAGATCCTGCTCCAGGGCGACGACAGCCGGCTGTTCAAGAAGCTGGTGTCCGACACCGGCATCGCCGGCGAGCTTTCGGGCGGGATCAACGGCGATCTCGGCAACATGTTCAACTATCGCGGGCCGATGCTGTGGAGCTTCAGCTTCACCCATGATCCGACGCACACCACCGCCCAGATCACCAAGGCAATCGATGAGGTGATCGAGGAGTTGCGCAGCAAGCCGGTGACCGCCGCCGAGCTGCAGCGCGCCCGCACCAAGATGCGCTCCGACCTGTACGGCACGATCGACGGGGGCGGCCGGGTCGGCCTGATCGACCTGCTCGCCGTCTATGCGCTGTTCGACAATGATCCCGCCGCGGTGAACAAGATCGAGGAGGGCTTCGCCAAGGTGACGCCCGCACTGATCCAGAAGACCGCGCAGGAATATCTCCGCAAGACCAACCGCTCGGTCTACATCATCGAGCCCGGCGCCCAGCCCAAGGGAGGCAAGTGATGAAGCGCGCGCTCCTCGCATTCACGGCGCTGGTCGCCGTCACCACCCCGGCGCTGGCCCAGGACAATTTCCCGCCCGCGCCGCCGATCGCCGATCCCAAGCCGTTCACCTTGCCGGCGACCGAGACCTATACGCTGCCCAACGGGCTGCAGGTCACGCTGATCCCCTATGGCATCGCCCCCAAGACGGTCGTGTCGCTGCGCGTGCGCGCCGGCGCAGTCAATGAAGGCGATGCGGTGTGGCTCTCCGAAGTCACCGGCGCGCTGATGAAGGAAGGTGCGGCCGGCAAGACCGCCGCCGATCTCGCCGCCGCGGCGGCGGGGATGGGCGGGCAGCTCAACGTCAGCGCCGGCATGCAGTCGACGTCGGTCGGCGTGAACGTGCTTTCCGAATATGCCTCCGATGCGGTCCGGCTGGTCAGCGACGTGGCGATCCGCCCGACGCTGCCGGCAAGCGAGTTGGCGCGGGTGAAGGCCAATCTCGGACGCCAGCTCTCGGTCGCCTTGTCGCAGCCGGGCACGCTGGCGGACGTGGCGCTGGGCCGCACCGTCTATGGCGCCAGCCATCCCTATGGCCGCATCATCCCCAGCGCGACGCAGCTCCAGAGCTATACGATCGCGCAGGTGCAGGCTTTCCATGCCGGCCAGTTCGGCGCGAAGCGCGCGCATCTCTATGTCGCCGGGCGCTTCGATGCGGCGGCGGTGAAGGCGGCGATCGACAAGGCCTTTGCCGGCTGGAAGGCCGGTCCCGATCCGGTGACCCTGCAAAGCCCGCACAAACCGGGCCCGCAGATCGTGCTGATCGATCGTCCGGGCGCGCCCCAGGCCACGCTGCGTCTCGCCTTCGATGCCAGCCGTGCCGGCACGGAGGGGGACATCCCGCAGCGCGTGACCAATGCGCTGCTCGGCGGCGCGTTCAGCTCGCGCATCACCCGCAACATCCGCGAGGACAAGGGCTATACCTATTCGCCCGATTCCGACGTGGGGTTCACCCCCGAACAGGCGCTGTGGACCTTCCAGGCGGACGTGACCACCGAGCATACCGGCGACTCGCTGAAGGAGGTCTTCAAGGAGATCCGCCGGATGCAGACCGAGCCGGTACCGACCGAGGAAGCCAAGGGAATCCGCACCTATCTGGCCGGACTGTTCGCCATCTCGAACTCGACTTCGGGCTCGGTAGTCGGCACCCTGGCGACGCGCGACCTGCTTGGCCTGCCGGGCGACTGGACCGAACGCTACGTGCCCGCGGTGCTGGCGGTGACCCCGGAGCAGATGCAGGCCTCGGCGAACAGCGGCTATCCGCTCGGCAAGCTCACTTTGGTGGTGGTCGGCGATCTCAAGACCGTCGTCCCCCAGCTCAAGGCCCAGCCCGAGCTGGCCAATGTGCCCACGACCACGGTGACGGTGCCGTGATCCTCCAAATCCTCCCCCGGCTTGGCCGGGGGAGGATTGCTTATGGCCTGACCCCCAGGATCGTCCGCTTCAGGTCGGCATAGATCAGGTCGTTGCCTAGGCCGCTGGGATGGTCGCCGTCGAAGAACAGCGGCCGGCCGCCAGGCAGCGCCTCGCAGGTCTGGCCGGGGCAGAAGATCGGCAGCGGGTCCCACAGGATCGTCGAGCGCCGGCTGGCGACGAGCTGGCTCATCGCCCGCATCACGTCGCGGCGACGCTCGAGCATGTGCTCGCGGCCGATCGTCAGGCCATGGCAGGCGGGATTGGCGCGGTTGAACCAGTCGGCGCAGCGGAAGACCGGGCTGGGGAAGACCGGCTTGGGCGCCTCGAGCACGATCCGCGCGCCTTTTGCCTCCAGCCGCTGCGAAATGGCCTGCGCTTCGGCCAGCGCGCCCTGGGAAACCGTATCGGGGTGCGCGCCGATCAGGTCGCGATCATTCTCGAACTGATTGGCGAGCCGGGTGACGCGCAGGCCAGGGAGGAACACGACATCGCCCGGTTTCGACCGCGCGGCAATGTCCTGCTCAATCCCTCGATACCAGCCGGCGCAGCGCGGGCGGGAGGCATGGGTCTGGATCAGCTTGAAATAGGGGCAGCCGGGCCGGAAATAGAGACGCACGCTGGCGCCGGTCTCCGCCGCCAGCCGGCGCAGCGCCGGGGTATAGGCGAGGCCGTGCGAGTCCGCCGGCACGAACAGCGTGAAGCCCTCCGGCCGGGCGCAGCGCGGGGTCCAGAGCTTGACCCGGCCGCCTGCTACCCACTCTTCGCTATCGATCGGTGTGCAGCCGGTCAGGTCGAGCGGCAGCGGGCGGCCGGGCTCGGCATACCAGGCGAAGCGGTCGCGGGTGACGCTGAGGGTGATCCGGTTGTGCGCCGCGATCAGCAGCTGCCCACCCAACGCTGCGACCAGCACGCCTGTCAGCGCTGCCGTGACGACCCGCCCACGCGGCCAGCAGGCGATGACGCGGCTCGAGCGCAGCGGCTTCTCGATCAAGAAGTAGGAGAAGATCGCCAGCACGACGGCGATGACCAGCGCGGCGAGCTGGTGCTTCAGGCTGTGGAGGCCAACGGTCCAGCGGAAAAGTACGAAGACCGGCCAGTGCCAGAGATAGAGCGAGTAGGAGAGCAACCCCACCGCCACCATCGGCCGGCTGCCCAGCGCCCGTGGTGCGGTGCCGCCAAGGATCGCCGTGATGACCAGCGCGGTGCCTGCCACCGGCAGCAGCGCGCCGGGGAAGGGGAAGAGCGGCCCTTCGGGAATAGCGAAGCCCGCTGCGACCAGCAGCGCACCCAGCGGGGCGAGCCAGCGCCGGCCGGCGGTCCAGGGCTGCCAGCGCTCGCGGGTCAGGCACAGCAGCATGCCCACGCCCAGTTCCCAGAAGCGCGGGAAGATTAGGTAGAAGGCGAATTTCTGGGCGAACAGGCCGAGCACCGCGCAGAGCAGCAGCGAGAGGCTCGAGAGGATCGCCACCCAGCGCACCGCCTTCGCTCCCGAATGGAGCCGGTGGTGCCACCAGAGGAGGAAGGGGAAGAACAGGTAGAACTGCTCCTCTACGCCCAGCGACCAGCTGTGGGTGAAAGGGTTGTACGCCGCCTGGGGGCCGAAATAGCTGTCGGTGTCGGTCGCCAGCACCAGATTGCTCAACCCGAAAAAGGCGAAGCGGCCGACCTGGGGAAGGCTGTTGCTCAGCCAGGAATCGGGGATGAACAGCTGGGCGGCGAGCAGGGTCACCAGGAGCATCGCGACCAGCGCCGGCATGATCCGCATCAACCGGCGGGCATAGAAATAGCCGGCGAGCTGGCCGAGGCTGGTGAACTCGCGGCCGATCAGCGATCCGGTCACCACGAAGCCCGAGATGACGAAGAAGATGTCCACCCCGGTGAAGCCGCCGGGCAGCGTCCAGGGCCAGAGGTGGAAGAGGATGACCGAGGTGACGGCAATGGCGCGCAGCCCGTCGATCGCCGGTATATAGCCGGGGCCGGGCCCCGCTCGCTCGCCAGTCACCAATGTCTCCCCAGTGTTTCGTCGCTGTAAGGGACGGAGACCCGAGGGACAATCCGCCCTCGACATGCGGCGAACGGCGCGCGATGTGCAGCCATTGTTCAGCTTCGGAGCGCCAGGAAAAGGCCGTGAACGCAGGGAGGCTCAAGACTGGCTGGCTGTGCGGCCTGGCCGCGGCGACCCTCGCCGCGCCGCTGGTGCGTGCGCAGGACACACCGGCACCGAGCCCGAGCCCCGTGGTGGTCCCGACGCAGCGTCCCCAGTCGCTGCCGGGGGTGATCCCCGAGCGCTTCAGCCTGGCGCCCGCGCCGAGCCCGACGCCTGCGCCGCTTGCTCCGCCGAGCCCGATCCCGACCGTACGGGCGACCCCCGCGGCGCAGCGGGCCGCCCCGGTTGCGCGTGCCACGGCCGAGCCGCGGGGTACTGCGCCCATAGCCACGCCTTCGGCTTCCCCGGCCCCCGTGCCGGTCGCCACACCATCGGCCGCGCCGGTCGTTCAGGCGACGACCGTCCCGCAGCCGGCCGCCACCGCTGCGCCGGTTGCCGCGCCCGGATCGTCCACGCCGCCCTGGATCTGGGCGGCGGGTGGCGCCGGTGCGGTCGCGCTGCTCGGGCTGGGCGGCTGGCTGCTGCTCCGTCGTCGCCGTGAGGAGGATGAGGAGGAGGCGTTCTTCGAGGAGGCGCCGGTCGCCGCCCCGCCGCCGCCAAGACCCATCCAGCCGCCGCCCGGCCTGGTGCCTCCCGCGCCAGTGCCGCCGCCGATGCCCGTGCCGGCCGCGCCGGGCGGCGAGCCGTTCGAGCTGGCGCTCCGGCCGCACCGCATCGCCTTTGGCGAGAACGAGGTGGTGCTCGAGTTCGAGCTGCTGATCGGCAACCTCTCAGGCGCGTCGGCGGACAATATCCGCGTCGCCTTCGCGGCGATGAGTGCGCATGCCCAGCAGGATGCGGTGATCGCCGGCTTCCATGGCGGGCCGCCGGGCGAGCCGGGCGGGGCGCCCTTCGACCTGCCCGCAGGCGGCGGTGGACGCATGCCGATACGCCTGGCGATCCCGCGCAGCGGCGTGAACGTGGTCGAGGTCTCGGGCCGGCCGATGTTCGTGCCGATCGTGCTGATCGACCTGCGCTGGCGCGGCGGGCTGAGCGTCCGCCGCTTCGGCGCCGACTTCATGCTGGGCACGGCGGGGCAGGGCGACAAGCTCGGCCCGATCTGGCTCGATCGCCCGGCGCCGGGCGGGCCGCTGGCGGCGCATCGCTATGTCGCCCGGCAGGTGGCAGCGGCCTGAGGCTTCCTACCGCGGCGGCAAGCGCCGACTCGCCAAAGTTCACGAAGTTCACGCCTAGAGTGGGTTTTCGCGGGCGGAATGTCGCAAACATCGTGCACGGCGCAAATGGCGAGCGGCATGCTGCGCAATATCCTTGCGCACGCGTGATCCTATTTCTCCTACGGAGTCAAAGAGCGGCCGGATGTCGCGCCGGCTGGGTGAGCCAATCAGGCGAAATCCTATTTTGCAAGCGGGGCCTCCCCGCCGGGGCCCGCTGCCGTCGGCCATCGCGGTCTGACATCGAGCTTCGTGTTCAGCGCTCGCCTCCCGGTGGACCCCGGCACAAGGCCGGGGTGACGAAGGAAAACGGCTCCCCCGGGACGACCAAAAGAAAAGGGCGGCCCGTTGCCGGACCGCCCTGATCTGTTTCACTGCGAAGCGAGAAGCTAAGAAGCTTACTTGACCTCGACGGTCGCGCCAGCCTCTTCGAGCTGCTTCTTGATCTTCTCGGCCTCGTCCTTGTTGACGCCTTCCTTGACAGCCTTCGGAGCCGACTCGACGAGAGTCTTGGCTTCGGTCAGGCCCAGGCCGGTGATCGCGCGGACTTCCTTGATGACGTTGATCTTCTTGCCACCGTCGCCGGTGAGGATCACGTCGAACTCGGTCTTCTCTTCAGCGGCCGGAGCAGCGGCGCCAGCGCCACCCGGGGCGGCAACGGCGACGGCAGCGGCGGCCGAGACGCCCCACTTCTCTTCGAGAAGCTTCGAGAGCTCAGCGGCCTCGAGGACGGTCAGTTCCGAAAGCTGGTCAACAAGCGCGTTAAGGTCAGCCATGATAAACTCCAATCAGTTCAGATGTTTAGGGATAAAATAAGCTTGCAAAGTCCGCTTATGCGGCGTCCTTGGCCGCATAGGCGCCGAAAACGCGCGCGAGCTGCGCGGCCGGTGCCTGGGTGACGGTCGCGAGCTTCGTTGCCGGAGCAACGATGAGGCCCACGAGCTTGCCACGCAGTTCGTCCAGCGACGGCAGCGAGGCGAGCGCCTTGATGCCTTCCTGGTCGAGCACCTGCGTGCCCATTGCGCCGCCGACGATCTCGAGCTTGTCGTTCGTCTTGGCGAACTCGACCGCCACCTTGGCCGCAGCCACGGGGTCGATCGAGGTGGCGAGCGCCGTCGGACCCGTAAGCAGGTCGGCGATCGCCGCGTAATCGGTGCCAGCGGCAGCGATCTTGGCAAGCTTGTTCTTCGAGACCTTGTAGCTCGCGCCGGCCTCACGCATCTTGTTACGGAGGTCCGTCGACTGCTTGACGGTCATCCCGAGGTTGCGGGTGATAACCACCACGCCAACCTCGCCAAAGGTGCGGTTCAGCTCGGCAACGGCGTCAGCCTTCTGGGAACGATCCATGCCGGTCTCCTCGTTATGAGCGTCTCCCTTGCGGGAAGCGCCCGGTTACAAAATGTCCGAGGGGAAGGATCGTCTTGCCCGGTTATCCCTGGGCATGACCCGAGCGCTCCGCGTAGCGAGGCGCCGGTGAAAATCTGTCCCCGTCTAGGCGAGAGATCAAGCGGGGCATATTCCCCGCACTCGCTGTCTCGGACGGTCTCCTCCCGAAGGAGGAAGGCGCGCCAATAGCGATATTTGTGGATAAGTCAATCGGTGCGCGCCGTGCGGAGGAGGGGATGCGCTGCGGTGTCTTCAAGGTTTCACACTTGTTTCGCGGAGGTTTCGCACAAGCACAACGAGACTGCCACATCCGCCTCCTAGGGGCCCGTGCTGCGGCGCAACGAAGCCGCGATCCCAGGGGGAAATAATGACCGTTCGTCACGCGCTTCGCGCTACCGTTTGTGCCGCCGTTCTCGCCGCCGCCATGCTGGCGACGCCGGCATTGGCCCAGGACCAGACCCAGGCAGCGCCTGCCGCCGAAGAAGGCGCGCCGGAGAATGCCGGGGACGGCACGATCCTGGTCACCGCGAAGCAGACCCGCTCGGCCACGGCGATCTCGCAGAGCGAAATCCAGAAGATCCTGCCGGGCGTCTCGCCGCTCAAGGCGATCCAGACCCTGCCCGGCGTGCTCTATGTCACCGCCGATCCCTGGGGCAATAACGAGCAGAACGCCCAGATCTTCATCCATGGCTTCGCCGGCAACCAGCTCGGCTACACGATGGACGGCATCCCGCTCGGCGACCAGAGCTATGGCAATTACAACGGCCTGTCGCCGCAGCGTGCGGTGACTTCGGAGAATGTCGGCCGCGTCGTCGTGGCGACGGGCGCCGGCGACCTCGCCACCGCCTCGAACAGCAACCTGGGCGGCACGATCGAGACCTATTCGTCCGATCCTACCCAGGCGTTCGGCTTCACCGCCAACCAGACGATCGGCAGCTACAACACCTCGCGCACCTTCCTGCGCCTGGACACCGGCAATTTCGGCGGCGGCGGCACCAATGCCGGCTACCTCTCGGTCGCGCGCCAGGACGCCCGCGCCTGGGATTTCAATGGCAAGCAGGGCGGCTGGCAGGTCAACAGCAAGTTCGTGCACGACGATTCGGTCGGCAAGCTGACGCTGTATTTCGACTATAACGACATGACCCAGCCGAATGAGGACGCCACCGTCTTCTTCAAGCCGTCGGCCGGCCAGACCGCCAGCGCGGTGCAGCTCTACACGCCCTATACCAAGCCGTTCTTCTATCCGAGCTTCGACGGCTATCGCAGCTATATCAGCGCGCTGGGCAACTCGCCCGCGGCGCAGGGCGGCAATTACCGCAACTATTATTCGGACGCGCAGCGCACCGACTATCTGACCTATGCGCGCTATGACGCGAAGATCGCCGACAACATCACGCTGTCGAACACGATCTACTATCATCACAATGACGGCGCCGGCGTCGTCGCCGGCCCGCTCGGCCAGTCGATCACGACCGCGCAGCCCTATCTCGATCCGAACTATGCCAGCCTGCCGGCCAATTGCCGCTTCGGCACCAACGGTAACGGCATCCGTCCCACGGCCTGCGCCGGGCTGACCGACGCGCAGGCAGCAGCGGCCGGCGCGGCACTGGTCGCCGCCACGGGCGGCTCGGGTCTGATCACCCGCACCACCGAATATCGCATCGACCGCGGCGGCGCGATCACGGCGCTCAACCTGGAGCTGGGCGATCACAAGATCGAGCTGGGCGGCTGGTTCGAGCACAACAGCACCAGCCAGTGGCGCCGCTGGTATGCCGTGCCCGCGACCTTCCCGAACCTGAGCACGCCGTACATCCGCCCGCTGCAGGTGATGCAGCCGCTGTTCACCCAGTATCAGGGCGAGGCGCGGATCAACAATCTGCAGCTCCATATCCAGGACACCTGGCAGGTGTTCGAGCCGCTGCTCGTCCAGTTCGGCTTCAAGACCAGCGCGCAATGGGCCAATGGCTGGTATCCGGTGCAGCCCAAGCTGGGTTCGCTCTCGGGCCTGACCGGCGGCCTGCCCCAGGGCAAGATCGACACGCTGAAGTGGTTCCTGCCGGCGATCGGCGCGACCTGGGACTTCAACGGGCACGAGGAAGCCTATTTCAACGTCCAGAAGAACCTGCGCCAGTATCAGGCATATCTGGCCGGTGGCGGCGGCCCGTGGTTCACCGGCAGCCAGACCGCGTTCAATGCCTTCGCCACCGACGGCAAGCCCGAGAGCAGCTGGACCTATGAGGCGGGCCTGCGCACGCACCGCAATTTCGGCGGCGGCATCGGGCTCGACGCGCAGGTCAACTATTACCATGTCGACTTCAGCGACCGCCTGCTGGCGATCTCGACCAATCCGGGCGGCATCGCGGGCGGCCAGATCGCCGGTGGCACCTCGGTGCTGGTGAACGTGGGCGACGTGAAGACCAACGGCGTCGATGCCGCCTTCACGCTGCGCTTCGGCCGCGCCTTCTCGTTCTACAACGCGGTCTCGTACAATCTCTCCAAGTACCAGAGCGACTATCGTTCGGCGGCGACCGGCATCGGCGCGGCCACCGACACCTGCATCGGCGGCTATACCGTGGCGAGCAGCGGCGCCAATGCCGGCATCGTCCCGACCTGCGGCAAGCAGCTGCCGGGCACGCCGAAGTGGATGAACAAGAGCGTCGCGACGCTCAATCTCGGCCCGGTCGAGGCGCAGCTGGTCGGCGACTATGTCGGCAAGCGCTATGCGACCTTCTCGAACGACGCCAGCGTCGGTTCCTACTTCCTCGCCTCGCTGAGCCTGGGCGTGGACCTGCCGGCGGAACGGATCGGGATGCAGAAGGCGAAGCTGAGCCTGAACGTCACCAATCTGGGCGACATCAAGGGCGTGTCGACGCTCTCGGTGGGCTCGGCGACCAACAACTACTCGGCCTATCCGATCCCGCCGCGCCAGTGGTTCCTGACCTATTCGTCGCAGTTCTGATCGACGGTTGATGCGAAAGGGAAGGGGCCGGGGGCATTGCTCCCGGCTCCTTTCTATTGGTTGAGGCCGGCCAGCAGCGTGCGGGCCGGTGCCGCTTCGGGCGTGTCATAGGGGCCATCCGCCACCGGGAGCAGCGCGGTGCGGGCGGCCGCGGCGTTGCCGCGCTTCGCCAGCGCCTGGCCGAGCAGCAGCCTGGAGGCGGGGGCGGAGGGGACGGTGTCGGCGGCCTTCATCAGCCCCTCGATCGCCACGTCGGGCGCCGCCTCGCCGGCATCGGCGAAGCTGCGGTAATAGGCGAGCAGGGGCAGGGGATTCTCGCTGTCGGCGCGGTTGGCGCGGGCGATCGTCACGCGCGCGGCCTTGAGCTTCGCCGTGCGCTCGCCGACCGGAGCGGCGAGGGCGAGCTGGGCCTGGGCGATGCCCTGCCAGGCGAGCGCGTTGCTGTCGCCCGGGGCGATGGCGAGCGCCCTGGCGGCGGCGGCCCAGCATTCGGGGCCCTTGTCGCTGCGGCATTCGGCTTCGGCGAGCAGCAGCTGGGCGTCGAGATTGGCGGGGTAGCGCGCGGCATCGCGGCGCAGGCCCCTGAGCCAGTCGTCGCGGCGGGCGATCGAGTCGCTGCGCTGCTTCTGGTTCTTCGGGTCGGTGGAGGCGGGGGGAATCGCGATCCGCGCGCCGAGTTCGAGGCGGCCCTTGACGAACGCCGCCTCACCCTCGCTCAGCCGCCGGACGATCGGCTCGGCGGCGCGGTCGGCGGGATAGGACATCTGCTCATAGGGCAGCTTGCCGCGGTCATAGGCGATGAGCTCGGCCTGCAGCTTGCCCAGGTCGCCGAACGCCGCCGCGGCCTGCTCCATCGATCCGCCGGCCGCGATCGTGGCGAGATAGGCGTGGAGCTGGCCCCTGCGCGTGTTCGAGAAGAACAGCATGTGGGTTAGCGCCCAGGCATGGAAGGGCGTCCAGCGCTCGCCGGCCTTGCGATCGGCGAGAGTGCGGCCGGTGAGGATGTCGGCGACCGGCGTGCGCGCATATTTGTCGAGTATCTTGCGATAGCCCTCGGGCGCACGGCCATATTCGATCCGGGCATCGCCCTCGACCGCGAGCGTGGCGAAGACCTCGCCGAAGCCGTCGACATACCAGCGCGGATAGGCGTGCGGGAAATAGGTGACTAGGAAATGGCGGGCATAGCCGGCATAGATGCGCCCTTCCGCCGACAGCGGCACCGCCAGCTCGTTGACCGAAAGGGCCAGCGGATCGCCCCGACCGAACCGGGCGATCGAGCCGGCATAGCTGGAGGCGAGCGCGGTGCTGGTGCCGGGATTCTCGCCGGAGACGCCGGGCGCGCCGACCGTCTCGGGCGTGGTGGCGCGGATCAGGTCGGGGAGGATGCCGGCAAGCGACTGGCCGCGCTCGAGCTGGACCTTCTGGTCGAAGCGACTCGCGGCGAACACTGCGCCGTCCTCGCGCGGGTCGTAATAGGCGGGCTCGGGGAAGGCGCGGGCATAGGGACCGGGCGAGTAGCGCAGGTTGCGCAGGTCCATCGCGTCGAACTCGGCGCCGTCGCCGACCAGGGTGATGCGCAGCTTCAGCGTGTTGTCGGGCTTGTCGACTCGGTTGAGCAGCACCGAGAGCAGGAAATGGAGCCGCTCGAGGTTATGGGCGATCCGCGCCAGCTCCTTCTCGCTGCCGTCGCTGATTACCAAGACATGATCGGTCTCGGCCTGGCGCCAGTTGCTCGGCCGGTCGCGCATGCCTTGCACGACGATCGCCGACTCCGGCGCGGGGGGATTCGACTCCTGTGCCTGGGCGGCTGCGGGAAGCCCGAACAGCGCAAGTGCCAAAAACATCCGGGCCCTATGCATATCGCCTATCCCCCTTCGTTGTCCGTGCGTTACTATGCGCGTTACGTCGGGGGGAAGGAAGCGCACTATGGCGGTTCGGCTGCGCCCGGAATCGCGAAGGGCAGAAGAGCGGGAGGGCATGCCATTTTGGCTGGATTCTCATCCGCCTGTGGCCATTTTCTCCTATACCCGGCCGGTGACTCCGCTGGCTGAAAATAACACCAACTCGGTTGGATTCGCGCGCGCGTCAGCTAAAAGCAGACGGCGATGGTGACCGGGACGATCGAGCAACTCACAGCACGCGAACGCGACTGCCTGCGGCTGGTCGCGCGCGGCATGTCGTCCAAGGAAATCGCCCTTGCGCTCGGGCTCTCCCCGCTCACCGTCGACGGCTATCTCAAGGAAGCGGTGCGCACGCTCGGCGTGTCGAGCCGGCGCGAGGCCGCGCGCGTCCTCGCATCGCATGAGTCGTCCCCTCAGGCGGCGCCTCCGCAGGTCGAGGAAACGCCCCCCCAAAATTTGGGGGCCGAGCCGCTGGACCTTGCCGAAACGGTGCATTCGGAGGTTCCATTGCCACCGAAACGGTCCGAAGCCGAACCGCGATTTCGGGTCCCGTTTCTGAGGCAGGGGAAGCAAACAAATGATCTGGACCCGTTCAACCGACTGATGTGGATCTTTGGTCTCGCGTTGCTGATGATGATCGCGGTGGCCAATTTCCTCAACGGGTTGGGCGCGCTCTGGCGCATTACGGGCTAACGCCCCGGTCTCTTTCGAAAACAACCACGTACCACGTCGCAGCCCTTGCTGCGCGAAGGAGGACCCATGCCTTCAGCCAAGAAGATCGCTTCCGTGCGCATTGCCCGTTCGCTCCAGCCGGCGGAGCTCGCGGTGAACCAAGCCGCGCTCAAGGTGCTGGCGATGGGCACCGCCGTGCTCACCGCACGCGCCGACGGCACGTTCCACCCGCTCGAGGCCCAGGCCGCCGTCGACTATGTCGGCGAGGCGACCGCGAAGGTCTTCGGTGCGCTCTCCGACATCAAGAAAGCGCATGGCGAGCTGCGCAGCGTCGCGATCCGCCACCAGATCCTGGGCGAGGGCGATGTGTTCGATACGCCGCCGCACGGCGATGTGCCGAAATTGGCAACCGTTCCTCCCGTTATCGCAGTCGCGGCATGAGGGGGGCGTTGACTTGGAACGGTTTCGCTGGTGCGATCATGTCGCATGAACAAGATCGTCTATCTGGCCTTGCTGGTGGGCTGCTGCCTCTACGCGCTCGCGCGCGGCGGCACCCCGGAGCGCGCGGCCGTGGGGATATTGGTGTCGGCTGTCGCCGCGACCATTCTCAGCCCGGCAGCCGGATCGCATCGCTTCTATCAGCTGGAGCTCAACCTGCTGGTGATCGATGGGACCTTGTTCCTGGCGATGACGGTCCTCGCGTTGAAAGCGCAGCGCTACTGGCCGATGTGGCTGGCCGCGGTGAAGCTCAACACGGTCGTCACGCACCTGCTGATCCTGTCACCCACCTTGCCGCCCTGGTCCTATGCGATCGCGAACGCGGCATGGAGCTATCCGAGCCCGTTGCTGATCGCGATCGGCGCGGTGCGGCATCGCCAGCGGCTGAAGCGCTACGGAGCGGATCCGGCCTGGTCCTGACAAGGGAGGCACATCATGGCTGAGGCGGACAACTCCCTGTACCGCCTGCGCGAACGCCCGGTGCTTCCGCCCCGGGCGGCGGCGGGCGGCGTGAGCTTCTCGGGCAAGGCAGCGGACCTGGTCGAAGGCATCTACCGCTCCCGCAGGCTGCGCGACGATGCATTCGGGGAGATCGCGGGCCAGTTCCGCGAGCCGACCTGGGACATATTGCTCGACCTGTACCTGGCGGCTGCCAAGGGACGCCCGGTATCGGTGAGCAGCGCCTGTATCGGCAGCGGCGCGCCGCAGACCACGGCGATCCGCCATCTCGCCCTGCTCGAGAGCGCCGGGCTGGTGGTCCGTTCGCCCAATCCGATGGACAACCGGGCAGGCATCGTCACGTTGACCGAGGACGCGATCCGCAAGGTCGACGACTGGGCGCGGCGGGTGCGCAGCGTGTGGAAGGCGGAAACGCCCCTTCCAGGCGATCCGACAGTCTAGCCGGCCCCTTTCGAAGGGGGAGGCGAAAAGGGGCCGGAGGCAAGTCTTCGGCCCTTTTTTCATGCCCGCCGTACGCGGGCAAAGAAAAGGGCCGGAAGGATCGCTCCCCCGGCCCCTGTTCTTTCAGCAGTGAGCTGGATCAGACGGTCGCGACTTCGGCGACGTCAACCTTCACGCCCGGGCCCATCGACGAGCTCAGGGCGACCTTCTTCAGGTACTTGCCCTTGGCGCCCGACGGCTTGGCCTTGACCACTGCGTCGACCAGCGCGTCGAAGTTCGCGCGCAGGTCTTCTGCCGGGAACGACGCCTTGCCGATGCCCGAGTGGATGATGCCGGCCTTTTCGACGCGGTACTCGACCTGACCGCCCTTGGCGGCCTTGACGGCCTCGGCGACGTTCATGGTGACGGTGCCGAGCTTCGGGTTCGGCATCAGGCCCTTCGGGCCCAGCACCTTGCCGAGACGACCGACCAGGCCCATCATGTCCGGGGTCGCGATGCAGCGATCGAACTCGATCTTGCCGCCCTGGACGATCTCGAGCAGGTCCTCGGCGCCAACGACGTCGGCGCCAGCCTCGCGCGCCTCATCGGCCTTCGCACCCTTGGCGAACACGCCGACGCGCACGGTCTTGCCGGTGCCCTTCGGGAGCGTGACGACGCCGCGAACCATCTGATCGGCATGACGCGGGTCGACGCCCAGGTTCAGCGCGACTTCGATCGACTCGTCGAACTTGGCGGTGGCGTTGGCCTTCACCAGCGCGATCGCCTCGTCCACACCGTGCAGCTTCTCGCTGTCGATGGTCCAGGTCTTCTGCTTCTTGGTCAGCTTTGCCATGGTATCAGCCCTCCACAACCTGGAGGCCCATCGCGCGGGCCGAGCCCTCGATGATGCGGGTGGCCGCCTCGATATCGTTAGCGTTGAGGTCCTTCATCTTGACCTCGGCGATCTTGCTCAGCTCCGAACGGGCGATCTTGCCCGCCGAGACCTTGCCCGGCTCCTTCGAGCCCGACTTCAGGTTCGCGGCCTTCTTGATCAGATAGGTCGCCGGCGGGGTCTTGGTCTCGAACGAGAACGAGCGGTCCGCATAGACGGTGATGACGGTGGGGAGCGGGGTGCCCTTTTCCACGTCGCCGGTCTGGGCGTTGAACGCCTTGCAGAATTCCATGATGTTCACGCCGCGCTGACCCAGGGCAGGGCCGATCGGAGGCGAGGGGTTTGCAGAGCCGGCCGGCACCTGCAGCTTGATATAGCCGGTAATCTTCTTTGCCATGTCACTCTCTTTCGCGGGACCTCCGCACGAGGCTCGGGTCCCTGATCAAGTCGAGCGGTATAAGCGGCCGTGCGAACACGACCTCCCGCGGATTTCCGTAGCTGTTGCTTTGGAAGGGCGCGCCCCTAGCGCAATCTGCGTTCCAGTGCAATTGCTTCCGTGCTGAAGTGGCGCGAACCGGCCCGCCACGCGAGAGTTGGTGTCATCAAACTGACTTGATTAACTTTTGTTAATGACGCCGAACTGTCATCGCTCCGGCGCACCGGCCCCCCGTTCAACTCCCTGGGGGGACCTCCAAAATGCGCAACGCCAAGACCCGTTTCCTCGCGCGCCCGGCACTTGCCGCGCTGGCGCTGAGCATCGCCGCACCCGCCTTCGCGCAGGAGCAGGCGACGCCCGCAGCCGAGGCGCAGGACGCGCCGCAGGACATCGTCGTCACCGGCCAGCGCGCCGCCCAGCGCGCCGCGAACCTCGAGAAGCGCGATGCCGACAACACGGTCGAGACGCTGCACGCCAATGACGTGGGCAAGCTGCCCGACCAGAATGTCGCCGAGGCGATCAAGCGCCTGCCGGGCCTGTCGGTCGCCAACGACCAGGGCGAGGGCCGCTATGTCATCATCCGCGGCATCGATCCGAACCTGATCAACGTCACGCTGAACGGCCAGACGCTGCCGGCGCCCGAGCCTGCTGGCCGCCAGGTCAAGCTCGACGACCTGCCCTCGGGCATGATCCAGTCGGTCACCGTCAGCAAGTCGCTGCTCGCCAGCCAGGATGCCAATGCGGTGGGCGGCGAGGTCAACATCAAGACCAAGACCGGCTTCGACAGCCGCGCCCCCTTCTTCTTCGACGCCCGCGGCGCCATCGGCCGCTACGACATGAACCACAAGGCGCCGTGGGAGCTCGACGCCACGCTGGGCGGCCATACCGACACGCTGGGCGCGGTGGTCTCGGTCAACTATTCGCGCCGCCCGATCGAGACGGAGAATTACCAGGGCTCCGCGGCGTGGAATGGCGCCGGCACGCCCGACGGCAACGGCCTGCGCGACTATAACCTTACCCGCACCCGGCTGGGCGTGGTCGGCAATTTCGACTGGCACCCGAGCGACGCAGTGAAGCTGTACCTGCGCACCAGCTATTCGAAGTTCCAGGACCACGAGACCCGCGACCAGAACCGCCTGGCGATCACCACCTTCACACCCGGCGCGCTCAAGGCGACCGGCACGATCCTGGTCCGCCGCCGCGAGGAGGACGACAACACCAAGTCGGCCACGCTGGGCGGCGAGTTCGACCTGGGCGGCGGCAAGCTCGAGGCTTCGGGCGGCTGGACCCGTGCAGTGAAGATCGACCCGATCCGCAGCGAGTTCACTTTCGGCACCAGCAAGGGCGCAGTGTCCGCGAGCTTCGACAACAGCACCGATCCCTATACGCTGGTGGCCAGCGGCACCTCGGCCGGGGTGTTCGACGATCCCAGCCAGTTCAAGCTGACCAAGTTCAACTACGAGACCCGCCAGGCCAGCGAGGACCTGTGGCAGGGCCGGGTCGACTATACGCTGCCGATCTCGGTGGGCGAGGACAGCGCGATCAAGGTCGGCTTCAAATATCTCGACCGCCGCAAGAAGAACAATCAGGACAAGCGGAACTACAAGAACGGCGCCACGGCCTGGACGATGACCAACGTCGCCTATGCCGCCGATCCGAGCTTCTATGACGGCCAGTTCCATTTCGGCGACCGGATCGATTACGCCGCTGCGCTGGCCTATACGAACGCCAATCCGGGTGTCCTGGCGATCGACAATGCCGGCACGCTCGCGGACTCGCTGTCGAGCGACTATGACGTGCGCGAGAAGATCACCGCCGGCTATGCGATGGCGACGCTGCGCTTCGGCGCGCTGACCCTGATCCCGGGCGTGCGGGTCGAGCATACCGACGACGATATCCGGGCGAAGATCGTCCAGAGCGGCTCGACGCTGGCCGATGGCTACAACAGCCATGGCGAGAACGGCTATACCGACTTCTTCCCGGGCCTGAACGCCAAGTTCGAGATGGCGCACAACCTGTTCCTGCGCGGCGCGCTGACCACGGCGATCGGCCGGCCCAACTATGCCGATCTCGCGCCCTACATCACCGTCGACAGCGGCGCCGCGCCCACGGCGATCGCGCTCGGCAATCCCGACCTGAAGCCCTATCGTGCGGTCAACTACGACGCCTCGATCGAATATTATCCGACCCCGGACAGCCTGTTCGTCGCGGGCTTCTTCCACAAGGACATCGACAACCCGATCTACAAGAGCGGCAGCCTGGTCACCAACGGCGTCTATGGCGGCGTGACCTATGCCAGCGCGCTCGTCACCAAGCCGATCAACGTCGACAGCGAGACGCTGAGCGGCGTCGAGTTCAACCTCCAGACCCAGTTCACCTTCCTGCCGGGCCCGCTGAGCGGCTTCGGCGTTTCGGCGAACTTCACCCATGTCTGGGGCCATGCGAACGGCATCGGCAATCGCGGCGACCTGCCGCTCGCCTTCCAGTCGAAGAATGTCGGCAACGTCCAGCTGTTCTACGAGAAGTACGGCATCGCCGCGCGCCTGGCCTTCAACTATCGCTCGTCCTATCTCGACACGCTCAACCTGCCTGCAGCCTCGGGCGACCAGTTCACCGACGGCAATGGCCAGCTCGACCTGCATGTCAGCTACCAGATCATGCCGGAAGTGACGGTGTTCGGCGACGCGGTGAACCTGACCAACGCGCCGTGGCGCCGCTATATCGGCTCGAAGCAGTTCCTGGTCGAGCGCGAGCAATATGGCGCGCTGCTGCGCGGCGGCGTGCAGCTGCACTTCTAGGCCGAAGGGACAGGATGATGCGCAAGGCGATGACGTTCCGCACTCTGCTGGGCGGTGTCGCCCTGATGCTCAGCCTGGGCGGCAACGGGCCTGCGGGACCCGCTGCCGACGCCCCGCCGCCGGGGCTGACCGTGGACCGCGTCGTGCTGCTGATGCGGCACGGCGTGCGCCCGCCGACCAAGGCGCCGCCGATGCCTGCGGGCGTGGCTGCCGATCCCTGGCCGAGCTGGCCGGTCGCGCCCGGCTGGCTCACCCCGCACGGAGCGGAGGCGGTCGGCCGGCTCGGCGGCTGGGACGGCGCGCGGTTGCGTCGGCTTGGCGTGCTGCCCGCCAGCGGCTGCCCGGTAACCGGTGCCGTCACCGTGGTCGCCGACAGCGACCAGCGCACCATCGCCACCGCCGATGCCTGGCTCGCCGCGCTCGCGCCGGGCTGCGGAATCCCCAGCCGCCACCGGCCGCAGGGCGAGGACGACCCGATCTTCTCGGGCGACGGCAGTGTCGATCCCGCCATTGCGAATGCGGAGCTCGCAACGGCGACAGGGACGGGCGGCATCGCCGCCGTGGAAGCGCGCTTCCGGCCGCTGCTCACCCGGCTCGACAAGATCCTTTGTGGTGCGGCTGCAAGCGGGTGCGGCGTCTCCGCTGCGCCTTCGCGCATCCTTCCCGCCGGCGCCGGCAAGCGCCCCAGGCTGGAGGGCGCGCTCGACCGCGCCTCGACCGCCGCGCAGATCCTGCTGCTCGAATATGGCGAGGGCAAGCCGATGGCCGAGATCGGCTGGGGGCGGGCGACGGTCGGGGATGTCGCTGCGCTGTCCGCGTTCCACGCGCTCGAATTCCGCCTGCTCGCCCGTCCGCCGCACGTGGCGGCTGCGCATCTCGCCGGCATCGCGCCGATCCTGCGCGAGGGATTGACCGGCAGCGCGGCGGTCACGCTCGTTTCCGGACACGACACCAATGTCGCCAATCTCGGCGGGCTGCTCCATGTGCACTGGCAGGTGCCGGGGATCGCCGCCGACGACCCCGCTCCGGGCGGGGCGATCGTGCTGGAGCGGCTGCGCGACGCCAAGGGCGCGCTCTATGTCCGCGCACTCTACCGGTCGCAGACGCTCGGCCAGATTCGCAGCGCCGGGCCGCTGGGGGCTGATGCACCCTATCGTGCGGTGCTGGCGATTCCGGGATGCGCGGCGCGGGGCATCCGGGGCCTGTGCACGCTCGCCCAGTTCGAGGCGAAGCTGGCGCCGGCGCTGCGCTGACACCCTTTCCGATCAATCATGCCTTGCCAATCGGGCCGGCCATGACCAGTCTGGCCGGACCGGCGGCACGAGCGAAGCTCCCATGAGACTGCCGGGGCAATCCAGGAGGCGCCTGGAGAAGATGCCATGTTCAAGCATAATCGTACGGCTGCATTCGCGGCCATCGGCCTGATCCTCGCTACCGCGGGGGTCGCCTGGGCCTACACCACCGACGTCGATGCGCGCGGCAGCATCACCAATATCAGCAACGGCAAGCGCTTCACCATCCAGCAGCGAACCGACAGCACGCCGGGCAGGGCGGAACTGCGCGGCACGTCGAGCACCACCGGCGCCTCGGCGAGCGGGCGGTTCAAGCTGGTGAGCGGCGGCAAGTATGTGAGCGTGATGCAGGTGCTCAACGTCGTCGCGGCAGGGAGCACTTCGGGCCCGTCCGAACCGATCACCCAGCTCGCGGTGCGGCCCAAGTCGGGCGGCAATTTCGAGTTCTACGTGGTGCAGGGCGGGCAGGTGTGCAGCGGCGCGCCGACCGTGGTGATCGGCAGCTCCTATGACGTCAGCGTATCGGTGAGCACCGGGCAGACGCCGGAATACCGGATCAACGGCGTGATCTGCAAGAAGTCGAACCCCGACGGGGACAAGGCGGGCACCGTCTTTGACGGCAGCCTGAAGAGCGGGCGCCATTTCTACCCGAAGATGGGCGCCTACAATACGAGCAGCAACCAGTCCCAGAGCGGTGGTGGCTCGACGATCGAGTGGACCGAGATCGCGATCTGATGGGTATTCCCTTCTCCCCGTGGGAGAAGGGAGGGGCCCGCCCGCGCAGCGGGTGGGAAGGATGAGGGCGGGCGCGCCACGGACGATATCGTTCGAGGAGAGCTCACCCTCACCCAACCCTCTCCCAAAGGGAGAGGGCTTTCAATGTCCCCCCATGTCCTGCGGCATCGGCATCATGTTGGCGTTGAGGTGGTACATCACCCACACCGAGCCGCCGATCGTCAGGATCACGATCACCGCGGTGAACAGGAAGGCGAGCAGTGTCCATCCGCCCTCGGACCGCGTGTCGAGGTGCAGGAAGAAGACGACATGGACGATGATCTGGACGATCGCGAAGGCGAAGATCGCCGCCACGGTCCAGCCGGGCGAGAGCGGCGAGCCGTTCATCACCAGCCAGAACGGGATCACCGTCAGGACGATGGCGAGCAGCGCGCCGATGCGATGGCCATTGCCGTGCCCGTGGGTGGCGGGCGTTTCGTGTGGCGTGCTCAACGGATCACTCCATAGAGATAGACGAAGGTGAAGACGCCGATCCAGATGATGTCGAGGAAGTGCCAGAACATCGACAGGCAGATCAGGCGGCGCTTGGTCGCCGGGTTGAGGCCGTGCTGGCCGAGCTGGATCAGCATGGTGACGATCCACACCAGGCCGACGGTGACGTGTGCGCCGTGGGTGCCGACCAGAGTGAAGAAGGCCGAGAGGAAGGCGCTGCGGTCCGGTCCGGCATTCTCGGCGATCAGGTGCGAGAACTCATAGAGCTCGATCCCGACAAAGCCTGCGCCGAGCAGCCCGGTGAGCGCCAGCCAGAAGCGGACGGGACCGATCCGGCCCGCTTCCATGTGCGGCATCGCTTCCCCGAAGGTGATCGACGAGGCGAGCAGCAGGCCGGTGTTGAGCGCGACGAGCTTCAGGTCGAAGATCTCGCGCGGGACCGGGCCGCCAGCATAGGCGCGGGCCACCACCCCGAACATCGCGAACAGCGAGGCGAAGATGAGCGCGTCGCTCATCAGGTAGATCCAGAAGCCGAGGATCGTGGGGCCGCTGGCCCCGTGATCGTGATGCTCCTCTTCCTCGGTCAGGTGCCAGACCGGCTCGGCCTGGGGTTCCAGTGCGTGGTCGGTCATGTCAGGCCCCCTGCGCAAGCAGCGTGGTGCGCTTGTCCTCGGTTGCGGCGACTTCCTCGGCGGGAATGGTGTAGTCGCGCTTGAAATTGAAGGTGTGGCCGACGGCGACGATGAACAGGCCGGCGAAGCTGAGGGCGGCGAGCCACCAGATGTACCAGATCATCGCGAAGCCGAAGACCAGCGCCAGGGCCGAGAGGATCACGCCCGCGCCGGTGTTCTTCGGCATGTGGATCGGGCGGAAGCCGGTAGTGGGGCGCGCATATCCGCGGCTCTTCATGTCGTACCAGGCATCCAGGTCGTGGATGACCGGCGTGAACGCGAAATTATAGGCGGGCGGGGGCGAGGCGGTCGACCATTCGAGCGTGCGGCCTTCCCACGGATCGCCGGTGACGTCCTGGTGCTGCGCGCGCTTCAGCCAGCCGACCAGGATGCTCATCACGAAGCCGAGGATGCCGACCAGGATGATCACCGCACCGATCGCCGCGATGACGAAATAGGGCTGGAAGCTCGGATCGTCGAAATGGTTCACGCGGCGCGTGGTGCCCATCAGGCCGACGATGTAGATCGGTGTCCAGGCGACCCAATAGCCGATGACCCAGCCCCAGAAGGCGACCTTGCCCCAGAAGTCGTCGAGCTTGAAGCCGAAGGCCTTGGGGAACCAGTAGACCATGCCGGCGAACAGCGCGAACACCACGCCGCCGATGATGACGTTGTGGAAATGGGCCACCAGGAACAGCGAGTTGTGCAGCACGAAGTCCGCCGGCGGGATGGCGAGCAGCACGCCGGTCATGCCGCCGACGGTGAAGGTGAGCATGAAGGCGACCACCCACATCATCGGCAGCTCGAAGCGGATGTTGCCGCGGTACATCGTGAACAGCCAGTTGAAGATCTTCGCGCCGGTCGGGATCGAGATCACCATGGTGGCGATGCCGAAGAAGCTGTTGACCGTCGGGCCGGCGCCCATGGTGAAGAAGTGGTGGAGCCAGACCAGGTAGCTGAGGATCGTGATGACCACCGTGGCGTAGACCATCGACGAATAGCCGAACAGGCGCTTGCCGGTGAAGGTCGAGGTGATCTCCGAATAGATGCCGAAGGCCGGCAGGACGAGGACATAGACCTCGGGGTGGCCCCAGATCCAAACCATGTTCCAGTACATCATCGGCGCGCCGCCGAGCTCGTTGGTGAAGAAGTGGGTGCCGGCGTAGCGATCGAGCAGCAGCAGGAAGAAGGCCGCGGTCAGCGCCGGGAAGATGGCGATGGCCAGGACATTCGAGCAGAGCGCGGTCCAGGTGAAGACCGGCATCTTCATCATTGTCATGCCAGGGGCACGCATCTTGATGACGGTGGCGACCATGTTGATCGCCGAGAGGGTGGTGCCGACGCCGGCTATCTGGAGGGACCAGAGATAGTAATCGACACCTGTGTCGGGGCTGTACTGCAATCCGGCGAGCGGCGCGTAGCTGAGCCAGCCGGTGCGGGCGAACTCGCCGACGAACAGCGAGAGCATCACCAGCACCGCGCCCGCGACCGTCAGCCAGAAGCTGAGATTGTTGAGGAACGGGAAGGCGACGTCGCGCGCGCCGATCTGGAGAGGCATGACGAAGTTGACGATGCCGACGATCAGCGGGATCGCCACGAAGAAGATCATGATCGTCCCGTGCGCGGTGAAGATCTGATCATAGTGGTGGGGCGGCAGGTATCCGGGGTTGTCCCCGAAGGCGATCGCCTGCTGGGCGCGCATCATCAGCGCATCGGAGAAGCCGCGCAGCAGCATCACGATGCCCAGGATGATGTACATGATGCCGATCTTCTTGTGATCGACGCTGGTGAACCACTCCTTCCAGAGATAGCCCCAGAGCTTGTACTTCGTCACCACGCCGACCAGGCCGAGGCCGAGCAGCGCGACGACGATGAAAGTGCCGAGCAGGATCGGCTCGTGCAGGAAGGGCAGGGACTCCAGGGACAGGCGTCCGAACACCGTCTTTGTCAGATTGTCGGTCATGGCGGTTCCGATCGCTCAGGCCTGGGCGGCGCGCGGGGCGCCGGGCATGCGGATGGAGGGGAGCGCGGACATGTTCATGCCCTCGTGATGCGGTTCGGCGGGCTTGGGCGCACCGAGTGGCGGCTCCTTCCCGGGCTTCATCCGCGCGCGCATCATGTCGTCGCGCATCACATCGACCATGCAGGGCTTGCCGGGCTCCACGCACTGGTTGACGATCCTGTCGAACAGGCCGGGCGTCACGGTGGAGAAGCGCATCACCGGCACCTTCTCGCTCGGCCTGGCGAGTTGGAGATAGCTCGCGGTGTCGAGCGCGCCGCCCGCCTTCACCCCGGCGACCCACTGGTCGAAGCCAGCCTTGTCCATCCCGCGCAGCTTGAACCGCATGTCCGAATAGCCGGCGCCGGTATAGTTGCCCGAATAGCCCCAGCTGTCTCCGCCCTTGTTGAGCACGGCGTGCAGCTCCGACTTCATCGTCGGCATCGCATAGATCATGCCGGCGAGGGTGGGGGCGTAGAAGGTGTTGAACTGGTCGGTCGAGGTGATCGAGAAATGCACCGGCTGGTTGACCGGCAGCGCCAGCTCGTTGACCGTGGCGATGCCCAGGTCCGGATAGATGAACAGCCATTTCCAATCGAGCCCGATCGCCTGCACCTCGAGCGGCCTGGTGCTCGTCGGTACCGGCTTGCCCGGGGCGATGCGCTCCAGCGGGCGGAAGGGATCGAGCAGGTGGGTGCTGGTCCAGGTGACTGCGCTGAGCGCGATGATGATCAGCAGCGGGCAGGTCCAGATGATCAGCTCGAGCGTGGTCGAGTGATCGAAGTTCGGATCATAGGTCTTGTTCGGGTTGCTGCGCCGGTATTTCCAGGCGAACCAGATGGTCAGCGCCATCACCGGCACGATGATCAGCAGCATCACCCCTGTAGAGAACAGGATGAGATTGCGCTGTTGCACGGCGATGTCGCCGGTCGGATTCATGACGACCATCTTGTCGCAGCCACCCAGAATCAGGGGCAGGGCAAGTATGGAAAGGCCCACAAAGGCCCGGCGAAGCAGCTTGGATCCTGGTCTCAGCATGCGTCCCAGCTATCCTCCCGATGCTCTTCTGCCTTTGACCGATGTCAAAGGCACGCGACTGACGATAGACTAGGCGGGAAACTATCATGGAACTGGGTCGTTGCGCATCCGTGCCTGTGCATGCGCAGTGAGTGGAAAAGGACCGAAGGATGGTGGCCACGCTGAGCACGACGAATTCGACGCAGCTCGAACGCGACGCCCGGCTGATCAATGCGCGGGGGCATGAAGTTCGCCCGTCCGACATCGCCGTCGGCGTCATCATCGGCCGAGCATCCGAATTCTTCGACTTCTTCGTCTACGCCATCGCCTCGGTGATCGTCTTCCCCGCGGTGATCTTCCCCTATGTCGATGCGCTCACCGGCACGCTCTATTCCTTCGCGGTGTTCGCGCTGGCCTTTATCGCCCGGCCGTTCGGCGCGCTGCTGTTCATCTGGCTCGACCGCAAGCATGGGCGCGGGGTGAAGCTGACCATCGCGATGTTCCTGCTCGGCGGATCGACCGCGGCGATGGCCTTCCTGCCGGCCTATGCCCAGGCGGGCGGGGTGGCGGTGGCGCTGCTTGCGCTGTTCCGGCTCGGCCAGGGCTTCGCCCAGGGCGGCACCTGGGACGGGCTGCCCTCGCTGCTCTCGCTCAACGCACCGCACGAGAAGCGCGGCTTCTATGCGATGATCCCGCAGCTCGGCGCGCCGATCGGCCTGTTCGTGGCCGCCGCCGTATTCGCCTTCCTGCTCACCGCGCTGAGCCCGGCCGACTTCCTCGACTGGGGCTGGCGCTATCCGTTCTTCGTCGCCTTCGTGATCAACGTGGTCGCGCTGTTCGCCCGGCTGCGCCTGATCTCAACCCCCGAGTTCGAACGGCTCTACGAGAGCCAGGAGCTGCAGCCGACCCCGGTGGGCGAGCTGTTCCGCGAGGAGGGGCGCACCGTGATCCTGGGCGCCTTCGCCCCGCTCGCCAGCTTCGCGCTGTTCCACCTCGTCACCGTCTTCCCGCTTTCCTGGGTGGTGCTGAAGGGCGAGCCGGCCGAGCATTTCCTGGTGATCGAGCTGGTCGGCGCCGCGGTGGGGCTGATCGCGGTGGTCCTGTCGGGCTATATTGCCGACCGGATCGGCCGCCGCACCCTGCTCGGCGTCTCGGCCGCCTTCATTGCCGCCTATAGCGGCTTCGCGCCGCAGTTGCTCGGCACCGGGGCGACCGGCGAATGGGTGTACATGATCCTCGGCTTCATCCTGCTCGGCCTGTCGTTCGGCCAGAGCTCGGGCGCGGTGAATTCGAGCTTCTCGGCCAAGCGGCGCTATACCGGCGCAGGCACCACCGCGACTGCCTCCTGGTTCATCGGCGCCGGCTTCGCGCCGCTGGCCGCTTTGTTCCTGGCGAGCAGTTTCGGGCTGCTGGCGGTCGGCGCCTACCTCCTCTCCGGCGCGGTGTGCACGCTGGCGGCGCTCGGGCTCAACCGGGAATGGGGCGGCAAGGAAGCCTGATCCGGATACAAAACGACCGCCGCGCATTCTCCTGAGCAATGAGCGCATATGACGAGCTGCAGCGGCTGCACGCGGAGATAGGGACCAGGCTCGACGAGCTGGAGGCGCTGGCGGCGCGTCCCGAGCCGTCCATGCAGGCGCTTTCCACGGTCCGTCTCGCGCTTACCCGCGCCAGCCGCGCGAGGACCATGCTGCTCGAGCGGCTCTATCCCGACCTCATCGCCCGGGCCGGGGATCAGGGCAGGGCCGACATCGAGGCGCTGCGGGCAGGGGCGCAGCACGACCGCTTCGCCTCGACCACGCATATCTCCAGCTGGACGATCCGCGAGATCACCACCCGGTGGGACGAGTATCGCGACGCCTCGCATGCCATGCGCGCGGCGATGCGCGAGCGGATCGGGCGCGAGGTCGCGCTGGTCTATCCGCTGCTTGCGGATGCGGACGGTCCGGACACGGAAGTTGGCACCATTCACGCCCGGTGACCCTCAGACGGGCCGGTTTCCGGTTCGTTGCGTCCACTCCGCCCTCTACGGCCGGGATGCACCAGCGGACGGTCCGGGCCCCGATATTGGCACGCGTCGCCGGTCGCGGCCTGATAGCGGGCCGCGGGCAGGGACGGGGTTCACCGGTTCAAAGAGCGTTGCTGGGAACAATAGCAGAACAGCGCTTTGTAGGAAAGGCGGTGCGGCGGCGGCTTCCATGGTCGTGAATGTGCGCGGAGGAGTGGAAAACCGCGGTTCCCCGGGCTTCGGCTGCGATGTCGTTCGAGAGGTTTTCCTGTCCCGCCGGCTATGCCGAAGCTGGACCCCGGCCTTCGCCGGGGAGCCGGGAGCTTGCAGAGGAGCGGTGCGAGCTTCCGGGTGCGGTGCGTCCGGTCAGGCGGGCGCGCCTGCCCGCCGCCAACGAAAAAGGCCGGAGCTTTCGCCCCGGCCCTTTCGTGATCCCAGGATCGCGCGCGCTTACTTGATGCGCTCGACGTCCTCGAAGCCGAGCTCCAGCGGCGTCGCGCGGCCGAAGATCGAGATCGAGACCTTGACGCGGCTCTTGTCGTAGTCGAGCTCCTCGACCACGCCCGAGAAGGTCGCGAAGTTGCCGCTGGTGACCTTGACGGTGTCGCCGATGTCGTAGTCGACCTTGACCTTCGCCTTGGGCGCGGCGGTGGCCGCCTCGTCCTTGGTGTTGAGGATGCGCGCGGCCTCGGCCTCGCTGATCGGCTGGGGCTTGCCCGACGAGCCGAGGAAGCCGGTCACCTTCGGCGTGTTCTTCACCAGGTGATAGACGTCGTCGTTCATCTCGAGCTTGGCGAGGACATAGCCGGGGAAGAACTTCCGTTCGGACTGGATCTTCTTGCCGCGGCGGACCTCGGTGACGGTCTCGGTCGGCACCTCGACGGATTCGACCAGGCGGTCGAGGCCCATGCGGGCGGCGTCGGCCAGGATCTGGTCGCGGACCTTGCCCTCGAAGCCCGAATAGGCGTGGATGATGTACCAGCGCGCCATGCGTTCGTTTTTCCCTTTGGTTCTTCGGTGCGGCTTACTGCGCCATGCGCAGCAGCGAATTGACGATGAAGTCGAAGACGGCGTCGATGCCGAAGAAGAACACGCCGAGCAGCGTGGTCATGATCATGACCATCACGCCGGTCATGAACGTCTCGCGCCACGACGGCCACACGACCTTGCGGGCCTCGGTCTGCACCTGCTTCACGAATTCGGTCGGACTGGTCTTCGCCACTGGGGCCATCCTCGCTTCAAAGTTCGCCGCCTGCGGGGCACGGGTCCGCTGCCCGGTCCTTCCTGAAGGAACCGGTGCTTTCCCACCCACGCTGTCGGATTGGGTGCTGTATCTAGCGAGTCGCGAGCGAGGGTGCAAGCTGGCGGCGCGAGGAAAAGAAACGGGGCGGCAGCGGGCCTATTGCTCCCTTCCCTGCAAGGGAGGGGTTGGGGGTGGGTTGCGAGCGCAGCGAGCTTCTTCTGGTGGCTGGTGAAGCAGAAAAGGCCGGGCATCGAGCCCGGCCTTTTCTAACCCACCCCTGGCCCCTCCCTTGCAGGGAGGGGAAATTAAAGAACGGCTCTTACAGCACTGCGACCGCGACGAAGCCCAGCACGATCAGCGCCAGGAAGCCCCAGGCGAACAGGTCCAGCCGCTTCTCGACGAACTCCTGCACCGGCGCGCCGTAGATCTTGAGCAGCGTCGCGACGAGGAAGAAGCGGGCGCTGCGGGTGATCGTGGCGAGCAGCACGAAGAGGGCGAAGGGATAGTGCGACAGGCCGCTGGCGATGGTCACCAGCTTGAACGGGATCGGCGTCAGGCCCTTCACCAGGATGATCGCCCAGCCATATTTGTTGTACTGCTCGGTGAATTCGTGGAACGCGTTGTGCTTGAAGAATTCGAGCACCTGGTTCGCGAAGTCGGTCAGGAAATAGCCGATCGCGTAGCCGAAGATGCCGCCCAGCACCGAGCCGAGCGTGCAGATGCCGGCGATCAGGAACGCACGGTCGCGGCGCGCGAGCACCATCGGCATCATCATCGCGTCGGGCGGGATCGGGAAGAAGCTGGCCTCGGCGAACGAAACGGTGAACAGCGCCGGCAGCGCGTGGCGGTGATGCGCCATGCGCAGCACCCAGTCGTACAGAGGTCGGAACATCGGGACCGGGCAACTTTCCGTGCGGGAAGGGAGAAGCCGTCCTTTATGGGGGGCGCCGGGACTTGTCCATGCCGCGCCCGCGGCCCGCGCCGCATTGGGCCTTTTCGGAGGCAATTCGCCTTGCGGGCGCTCGGTCCCAACCCTAGCCTCCCGCATCATGGCGACCTCCGCCCCCACGAGCACGCCGGCGCCCGCACCGACGCCGCCCCCGACTCCGTCGCAGCCGCCCGTGGAGATACTCTACGCGGTACCGGTGGGGACGGTGATCTCCTGGTATCCGCCGGCCACCGCCTTCTCGGTCGATTCGAACGATGGGAACACCAAGACGCTGATCTGTCCGCCCGGCTTCGCGGTGTGCGACGGCAGCGTGGTCAAGGATCCGCTGAGCCCGTTCAACGGCCAGACGCTGCCCGACCTGCGCAACCGCTTCATCCTGGGCCTGAATACCGGCGATGCGGGCGCCACGGGCGGATATGATGTGACGGTGGGCTGGCAGAACCCGCAGTTCATCACTTCGCCGACCTCGGCGAACACCTCGGACAATGTGCAGAACTACATCATCCAGGACCACAGCCCGACCACTTCGTGGCGGTACGTGCTGGCGGGCGAGGACGGCATCAACGACGGCAATCACCATCACTATGTCCTCGGGGCCACCTTCACCGTGCCGCCGCCGGCCTATGCCACGCTGATCCTGCTCATCCGGATCAAATAGGATGCGCACGGCGCGCGCACATGTCCCAGGCCGCGCGCCCCTGCAGACAGCGGCGCCGGCCCGGGCGCAGGAATTGGCGCCGCACGCGCCGGCCGGGCCTGCGCCCATGCCCCTGCACGACATCAGCCGGGTACCGATCGCCGCGCCGGTCCAGCGCCGGGCGGTGCCGGGAGGAGCGAACCGCACCGGGTTGCCCGACGGGCTCAAGGCGGGGCTGGAATCCATGTCGGGCATGTCGATGGACGCGGTGCGCGTGCATTACCGCTCGCCCGAGCCGGCGCGCATCGCCGCGCATGCCTTTGCAAGGGGCACGGACATTCATCTGGCACCCGGCCAGGAACGCCATCTGCCGCACGAGGCCTGGCACGTCGTCCAGCAGGCGCAGGGGCGGGTGCGGCCCACCGTCGACATGATCGGCAACGCGGTCAACGACGATGCCGGGCTGGAGCGCGAGGCCGACCGGATGGGCTCCGCCAGCCTGGCGCAGGGCCGGGGCGGTGCGGTTGCGCCTGCGCCGGCGGGGCCGCTGGCGGCACCGGTCGGCGACACCGTGCAGGGCGAGTTCACCATCGGCGCCGGGGCGCTGAAGGGGACCTACAAGACCAAGGCGGGCAAGGATACCAACTGGCTGGTCGACGAGGTCAAGCGCGTGATCGAGGACGATCTCGGCCCCGGCTGGATCGGCGACCTGCGTGGCTGGGCCGCCAAGGGCGAGGGACCCTATTCCTGGAACTCGACGACGGAGTTCCTGGACGACATGCTCCAGCGCTACGCAAAGGTGCAGAAGGACGGCAAGACGCGGCCCAATTTCTCGTCGATCGCCTACAAGCTGGCCAAGGTCACCTATGGCATCCAGACCGGCATGGACCAGTCCGGGCTGAGCCCGTCGGACGATGATCTCGCGATGCCGCACCGCTTCCCCTATGCCGGGATCGAGCTGAGCACCGCGCTGTTCATCTCGGGCAAGGAGGACGACAACGACCTCAAGCGCTGGACCGGAAGGCTCTACAACGCGACCGTGGCGCGGCGGAAGCTGAACCTGCCGCACATCGCGAGCAAGTCCGAGGCGCAATGGTACAACAAGGCGGTGCAGGACCAGCTCGACGAACTCGACAATGCGGTCGGCGCGATCATCTCCGCCAAGAAGAAGGGCGAGACGATGACGCTGCACACGCCGGTGGTGCAGCGGCTGCTCAAGGCGGCCAACAACATGCACGGCAACATCCCGGACTATGGGCCGCACTCCAAGATCAACATCCCGGTCTCGAACCGGCTTCACCTGCATGTCGAAGCGCCCGACGACGACATGCTGGAGGACGACGACTGGACGGCGCCGATGACGCCCGGCTCCTATGAGGCGGGGCAGATGTCGCCGCACCGCGTTCCCAAGGGCATCGCCCATGACGACGATGGCGAGAACATGATCGGCACCGACGGCTTCGGCTATCCGATCGAGCGGATCGAAGGCTATGACCACCTGATGAAGCGCCATGGTATGGGCACCACCACGATCGGCTCCAAGGCGCTGAACTGGTGGGAAACCTAGCTCAGCTCTCGAAGCGCGGGTCCAGCGTGAAACCCTCCAGCAGCGCATCCTCCAGCGCGACGGCGAGCTCGGCACGCCGGCCGGACGGCACGGCGAGGTTGTAGGCGCCGAGCTGGTCTCGGTTGGTCGCGCCCGTATCGATTATCCGTGGGTTCGCCGGATAGGGCTCGAGCCGGGCGAAATCGGGAAGCGGATAGGCGTTGTCGGGGAAGAAGACCGGCGGTGCGGTGCCGAACTGGAAGCTGGTCCCCGTCGCGCGCACCGGACAGGTGAGGGCGCAATTCGGATCGGTACAGGTGGTGCAGGCGGTGACGGTCGAGTCCGACGCGGTGGTGCAGCTGCAGTAATTGGTATCGGGCGTGCCGAGCACGAGATGGCGGAGCAGGACATTGCTGCCGCCCACGCCGCTGATTTTCCCGCAGCTCTTGCAGCGCGCCACCAACAGGCTGGGCGGTGCGGGTGCGGGCGTTGGGGTTGCTGTGGGTGTGGGGGCGGGAGTGGTGGTGGTGGGAGTGGGGGCGGGCACGGACGCGGCGTCGAGCGCCGCCTCGGCGCCGGCAGCCCCTGCACCGGCGACGAGATAATGCAGCTCGACGACGTAGCAGTTGGAGAAGGTCATGCTGCCCGAGCAGTGGAGCGGCCCGGCGAACAGCGAGTCGAGCGCGTCGCCGCCTGCGCCGATCTCGGCGGCGCCCATCAGGGTGGTGCGGGCGATATGGGCGGTGGCGAGGGGCAAGTAGAGCACCGGCCGGGTCATGTCGTCCGGCGGCACGTGCAGCGGGCTCAGCACGCAGCTTTCGAGGGTGACCGTGCCCTCCACCCGGCTGAAATCGAGCGGTGCGGCGATCGTCCGCTCCAGGGTGATCACCGCCTTGCCGTTGAAGGGCGGCGGTGGCGGCGGGGGCGGAGACGGCGCTGGTGCCGGTGCAGGCGTGGGCGTCGGTGAAGCAGCCGGAGTCGGGGCCGGTGTCGGCGAGGGGGAAGGCGCGGGCGGCGGTGGTGGTGGGGGTGGCGGAGGCGGCGGGGCGGGCAGGATCGCGCTGCCGCTGGGCGGGAACAGCGTCATGTCGAGCAGGTTGAGCTCGAGATTGCCGCCATTGAGCCAGATCGCGCCCTGGAACAGGATCCCCGACATGCCGAAGGTGCCCAGCGTGCCCGAGCTGGGGCCGGTCAGGGAGAAGGAGGTGGGATTCGAAACGTTGAGGAGCGCCTGGCTGCCGGCCGCGGAGACGACCCATAATTTGTCCCCGGGTGGCGGGGCGATCTTCTGGGCATTGATATAGCGGGTCGCGCTTGATTGCAGCACCAGCACCGTGAAGGGCTTGGGGTTGCTTTCCCACAGGCTCAGCTGGTTGACGATCCAGCCGGTGTTGCCGGCGTCATAGAGCGTCACGGCATTGGCCGGGGTGGGAAGCGCGGGGCGCAGGCCGATCCCGCCGATCGCGCCGGGCATGGCGATGCCATAGTCGACGCTCAGTGCGGCGGGCCCTCCCCAGGCCGCGGGCCAGCTGAAAAGCCCCTGCTCGGGGTCGATCGTCGCGGCGGGGACCAGGCCCAGCTCCCAGGCGGGCGGGGTGGGCGCCATCGGCGTCTGCGTCGAGGCCGGGGCGACGATCACCACCCGATCGCCGACCAGAGTGACGAAGCAGTTGGTGAGCTTGGCCGCGAACGCCGTCTCGGCCTCGGCCGGCGTGGTCACCGGCGTGGAGAAGGGCAGGTTGAGGTTGAGCACCTTCTTGGTCGGGGCTGTGAAGGTCATCACCGTACCGGGCGCGGCGCCGTTGATCACGTCGAGCAGATGCTGGTCGAGCGGCAGGGTCGCCGCGGCGATGCCCGTTCGGGCGCTGCCGGTCAGCAGCAGCGGGTCCTGGCTTCCGGGCGCTGGCAGCAGCGACAGCGATGCGGTGGGCACCGTCGGCACGATCAGCAGCGCATTGCCGAGCACGCCGCAGATCAGCGCGCGGACGTCGGCCTCGGTCACCTGGGTGCCGGGAGTGACGGTGCAGCTGGCGATCGCCTGCTGGAGCAGGGTGAGCAGCTGGCTCATCGACGGGGCGGCGGGCACATCGATCGCCAGCACCGCATGCGCATCGCCATAGTTCATGTTGAGCGTGGTCGTCTGCGCGGTGACCGATTGCAGGTTTATCGCACCGCCCTGGAGCAGCGGATAGTCCGGCGCGGGCGGCTGGATGGAGTCGGTGCCGAGCGGCATCGCCCGCACGCCATCGGCGCCGAGCGTAGTCCAGTCCGAGGTGCTGGTCTGCTTGTAGCGGATCACCAGCCCGCGCTCATTGCCATAGAGCATCGAGCTGCCGGGGCCGGTGCCGGGCGTCGTCCAGACGCGGTTGTACTGGGCGAGGTCGGCGGCGAGCATCGCGGTGGTGAGCTTCACCGGCAGCGCGGTCACCGGCGGCGCGGCGACCCATTCGAGCGGCGTGTTGGCGAGATTGTAGAGCGGCTGGGTGAGGCCAAGCGGGTTGAAATGATAGAGGTGCGGGGTCGAGGCGCCGAGCGGCGTGACGCTGGTCATCGCGAAGCTGGGCAGGCGCCAGACGCGCAGCAGGCCGACGGACTCGCCGGAGGGATCGGCGGGCGGGTCGTCGGGCTGGGCCGGTGCGGGCGCAGGCGTAGGCGCGGGTGCAGGTGTGGGTGTGGTGTCGGCGGTCGGCGGGGGCTCGGCGTCGGCCAGCGGCCAGCTGGCGAGGGGCGTGGTCGTGTCGGGCGCGTAGAGCGAATACCAGCCGCTGCCGTCGCGCACGCGGCGCGGGATGGCGGCGGCGATGCCCTTGCGCCGCCGGAAGCCGAGCGCATCGGCGACGAGCGCTCGGTGCTCGGGCCGCACCGGCTGCGCCACCTCCAGCCCGAGCTGCGCCGCGATATAGGGGATCAGCTGCAGCGGGCAGGTCTGGATGAACCAGGCGTCCTCGAGCTCGCGGATCGAATCCCCGATCTCCTCGCGGACATGGTCGAACACCTTGCACAGGGCGAGCAGCGGATAGCCCTGGGGGATGTCCGCCATCCGGAAGATCGGCGGCAACAGCTCGTAGAGCGGATCGGGAAGCGGCGTGCCGGGGGGCGTTTCGGTCATTGCGTCGGCTCCCCGGTGTCCGATTCGGTGAAGGTCACGGCATCGGCATCGGCGCTGACATAGAGGATCTGCGCGCCGGTAACCGGGGTAAGCTGGGCGCGCTTCGGTGCCAGCACCTGCTGGTGGTGGACGGGCGGACCGTCGCTCGACTGGGTCGGGGCCCAGAGATCGGTGATCCCGCTCGCCGTCACCCCGGCGATGCCATTGACGATGCGGGTGATCTCGCTGGCGCGGACCAGTTCGTCGAACGCCATCGCCGGCAGCGCATAGGCGGCACGGATCGCGTCGGTGATCGACTGCTGGATCGCATGGACATCGGCGCCCTTGTCGGCGGTGAACCAGCCCGAGACCTTGAACGGCACCGGCTCGAAGGGGAGCAGGAAGATGTTCAGCCGGGTCGCCTGTGCGGCATCGACGGCGGCCTCGAGCGACTTGAAGGCGGGCGAGGCCATGTCGGGCACGCCGTTCTGCGGCGCGGCGAGGGTGAGCAGGAAGGCGTTGCGGCGTTCCTGGGCGACGGTGTCGTCGTCCACCACGACATCGAGCACCGCCGCGCCGACCTCGGGCCGGTTGAGCACGAAGCTGACCATGTCCTGCCGGTTGATGATCCGCCCGAGATCTGCGACGCCGATGGGGATCTGGTCGCGCAGCCCGCCGCGCAGCGGCGCGCCGATGCCGCCGCTCGCCGGCACCGGGTTTAGCACGCCCCTGACCCCGCCGACGCCCATCGGCGCGCGGGTGATGCTGCCGGCGGCGACATTGCCGTTGGTCCCCGCGCCGACCCGGTAGGTGGCCGTGATATTGTCGGTACCGGTCGGCGGGCGAAGGCCGTGCACGCCGTCGCCAAAGGTGACCTGGGCGCGGCCCTGGGCATCCTGAGTGAGCTGATAGGCGCGCGCGTCCGGCCCCATGCTGCCCAGCGCCTGCACGCACTGCCAGACCGCGCCGTTGACGGTGACGCTGAGCTGCGGCGCGATCGAGCCATCCGCATCCTCGAGCCAGGTCAGCGGCGCCTGCTTGAGCATGAACTGCTGGAAGGGCTTCTGGCCGTCGCCGCTGCCCAGCACCTCGTTGGGGACGGTGCTGCCCTGGGTCACCTCGACGACGTTGCCGTACACCGTCGTCGTAGTGCGGTCGTAGAGATAGCGCAGCGGCTGCTGCAGGGTCAGCGTCGTCGTATTGTCCTGCGACGACCGAGCGATCGCCTTGACCGTCACCGCCTCGCTCTGGACCGGGCGAGTGAACAGCGCGAGCTCGTCGGAGGTGACGTTGCCGATCGTCGTGCCGTTGCCCGACAGGTAGACGAAGTCCGACGGCGGTTCGCCCTTGGGATCGGTCTCCAGTGAGAGATTGCCGGTATCGGGCAGGTTGGCCCACCACCAGCTCTCGTCGCGCTGGGGAATCGGCGAATAGACCATCACCAGCGTGTCCTCGGGCAGCTTGGCGCCGCCGACGAGGGAGACGCCGCCCACCGTGCGCGCCAGCGGCGGATTGCCGGCGAGGAGCAGCGCCTGGCCGACGATGATCTGGTCGATCAGTCCGGTCAGGACGAGCGTGTCGTCGGTTATCGCCGGCTGGCCGATCGGCGTGTTGCCGGGCAGCGGCGCATCGTCGATCGGCGGGGCGAGATAGAGCCGGGCGCTCTGGGTGTAGACCAGCGCCTGACGGCGTGCGTCGGAGTCCGCAGGCGGCGGCGCCTCGACATAGAGCACGGCCGTGCAGGTGGAGCTGCCGTCCTCGCCGACCTGGCCTCCAAAGGCGTAGACGCCGTGCTCGGCGAGCGGGATCAGGTTCACGCCCTCGGTGAGCGAGACCAGGTTGGGATAGTCGGGCGAGGGCAGCGAGATCGGCAGGGGATAGGCGGGCTCGCCGCCGACCCCACTCAGCGGCACGATCTCATAGGTCGAGTCGGTGTCGCCGCCCATCATCAGCACGCCTTCGTCGACGAGCACCGCGCCCTGCGAGCGGCGTGCGGCGGAGAGGCTGGGGCCGGCCCCGAAGGCGAAGCTGCTGGGATCGAAGACCACGGTGCCGGTGGTCGGCGCCATGGTCCAGTCGGTCGCGCCGCCGGCGAGCAGCACGCGGGCATCGGGCAGCAAGGTCGCCGAATGCATCGCGCGCGGCACCGGCATGGCGGCGATGGTGGCGAAGGCCTGGGCGGCGATGTTGAATACCGCCGCCTGGGCGGTCGGCCAGATCTCGATCTGCTCGAAATGCGCGACCGACTGGAAGGCGCTGAACCCGCCGGCGATCAGCACGTCGCCATTGGCGAGCAGCGTCGCCGAGTGCAGCGCGAAGCCGTCGTTCAAGACCGTGGTGATCGCGGTGAAGGCCTGGGTGGCGGTGGCGAAGGTCTCGGCCGTGGCGAGCGAGGGGACGTAGATCGCCTCGACCCCCGGCGGGTCATAGACGATCGGGGGAACCGCGAAGCCGCCGGCGAGCAGCACCGATCCATCGGTCAGCACCGTCGCAGTGTGGCCGCAGCGCGGCGTGGTCATCTTGTTGCCGACCTTCCGGAAGGTGCGGCTCTTGGGATCATAGACCTCGGCGGTGTCGAGCACCGCATAGCCATTGTCGCCGATCCCGTAGCCGCCGGCATAGAGGACCGTGCCGTTGGCGAGCAGCGACAGGGTGGCGCCGATGCGCGGGGTGAGCGGCGCGCCTGCCGCGGTCGAGAGGCCGGTGCCGGGATCGAAGGTCCAGGCGAAGCCGCTCATGCTCGTCGTCGGCACGGGGAAGGGCTCGGGCCGGGTCGCGCCGACGATCAGGATCGTGCCGTCGGCGAGCAGGATGGTGCCTGTAGGCGCGAGGGTGAAGGGTGTGGTCAGCACCGGCCCGGGCAGCGTCTGCATCGTGCCGACATCGGCATCGAGCGCGACCACCGCGCCGGTATAGGTGGGCGGCGTGTTGGCGTCGGGCGACAGCGCGGTGAGGCCGCCGGCGAGCAGGAGATAATCCTGGGCCAATGCGGCGAAGGCGGGATAGCCCTGCTGCGTGGGTAGCGGCGCGCCGACGATGCCGGGGGCGAGCACTTCGGTGCCGTCGAAGGGAATGCTGACCCCCGCGCTGACTGCGAAGGTCTCGACCGTGGCGAGTACCGTCGTGCCCGAGACGCCGCCGGCCACCGCGACCTTGTTGCCGGGGAGCAGCGCCGCGGCATGGTTCGAGCGGGGGCCGGCCAGGGCCGGCGCGGGGATAAACGCCGGGACGGCCGACGGACCGCCATCGACCAGGTTCTGATAATCGGCGAACGCGCCGATCAGCCAGTCGTCGCCGACTGGCCCGGTGGCCGACTGACCGCCGGTGAGCAGGAAGCCCATATTGTTCGGCAGCGCCACCGCGACCTGGGCATAGCGGGCGCTGCCGGAGGTGCCATTCGCTGCTATTGCGTAGCATTTGCCGGTTGGCTGCCAGGTGACCGTGTCGGTGACCTCGACATCGTTCCACACCGTGCCGACCGCCTTGCCGCTGTCCGGAAAGCCCGGCGGCGCGGCGTCGCCGTCATGGCCGCCGGCGAAGATCACCGTGCTGGCGACGGGCGGCGTCGCCGAGGTTCCGCCATCGGCCTCGCTCTTCACCACCGGGCAGAGCGTCGCGCTGTGGCCGGCGCGGGCGCGGGCGAGATTGATGCTGGTCTGCCACGCGGGCGCCGCGGGGTTGTAAACCATCACCGAGCTGGTCGCCTTGAGGTCGGCGAACAGGTCCTGGATCTTGTCGTAGGACTGGTTGGTGGCGAGCGTGAGGCCGCCGCTCAGCATGATCTGGTTGTTCGGAAGCAGGGTGGCGGCATGGCCGACGCGCGGCACTTCGAGCGGGGCATCCTGCACCAGGCTGAAGCGCATGGTGGAGGGATCGAAGACCATCACCGTTTCCGCCAGCGACCAGTCCTGCTTCACGCCGCCGGCGAGATAGACCTTGCCGTCGACCATCGTGGCGGTTTGCAGCGCGCGCGGTTCCGGCAGCTTGTCGATCTGGCTGACGAGCTGGCTGGTGGGATCGTAGATTTCGACGCTGTCGAGCACGCCCTGCACGCCGATGCCGCCGACGAGCAGCACGCGTCCGTCGCTGAGCGTGGTGGCGCTGTGCCCCATGCGCGAGGGGATCAGCGCGGATCCGGTCGGCAGGGTCGCCGGATCGGGCTCCAATACCACCTCGGTGACCTGGCCCGACATGTTGAATTCGGAGATGTTCTGGCGCGACACCGCTTCGATGATGCCCAGCGTCTTGTCCTCGGGCGTCTCGAGCAGGAACTGGCTGCCGGGAAGCACCTTCGGATAGACCGCCTGGAGATCGAGCTGGTTCAGGTCGATCGCATAGCCGGGCCATTCGGAATATTCGGAGGGGACCATGCCGGTCGGCGTGTTGGCGCGCTGGACCGCGGCGGACTGGGACGACCAGGAGGCGGCGTTATAGCCGAACAGCCGGCAGGTGAGATCGAAGGCGTAGAGCTCCAGCCCATTGGCTTCGTTGGGTGGCAGCGGATCGGTCGCGCCGCTGGCGCCCCATTGCTGGCCGATCGGTGCGCCGATGCCCACGGTGGTGGTCGACAGCGTGTGGTTCTCGCTGACCGAGAACACGGTCAGCCGCACCCATTGGATCGGGGCGGGCGTGACGCGCTTGTAGAGCAGGAAGTCGCCGACCTGGAGGCCGAGCCCGGTGCCGGCGAGCAGCAGCTCGGTCGCGTCGGCGGTGACCCAGGCCGGGCGCGTCTGCTGCGGAGTGAGCTGGTTGAGCGACGGGACGGCGGTGAGCGAGGTGGCGGTCTCGAACACCGGCGCGGAGGCGACCGCCGCTGCAGTGCTGGCACTGACGCTGGTCGGGGCGATGGACGTGCTCTGGGCGGCCGACGATGACGTGGTGCTGCTGCTGGCCGTGCTTCCGGTCGGGCTGCTGCCGGCGGCGGTGCTCGATCCGCGCGACGTGGGCGGGGTTGCCTGGATCGCCGCGCCCTGGGGCACCATCACCGGGTCGCCTGGCTGGGCGAAGACCGCGATCTCTGCCGTCGCGCCGATGAAGGTGCCGGGGCTCTCGCCCAGGCCGCGGCCTATCAGCGCGAGGCTGCGATACTCGATCGCCGTCGACAGATAGCCTTCGTTGAGCACCCGGTCCTGATAAAAGGACAGCACGTCGGCGACCTCGGCAAAGGCATCGATCATCGCGAGCGTCGGATCGCTCGGCACGTTGCGGTTGAGGCGCGCCAGCGGGTGGATGATGCCGCTGCCCTTGGTGTCCACCACCACGCGCGGGATCAGGTCGAACATCTCCTGCTTGAAGCGCGTATAGTCGCCGAGTCCGGCCGAGATCTCGTCATCGGGGCCGTTGCTGCTCATTTCGACACCGCCACATAGAGGCGGACACTGCCCATCGTGGGATCGAGCCGGTCATTCTCGGCGCGGGCGCGCTGGGTGGCGGTGATGCGGATCAGGCCGGCGCGGATATTGTCCTCGGTGGTGTCGCCGCCGCTCACGGTGCGGAACACCACGCGCGGATCCATGTTCGGGTCGCTGACCACCAGCGAGACCGCGGGGTCCGCGCGCAGCAATTGCATGAGGTCGGAGAGGAGGACGGAGCGGCCGAGCGGCCAGGCGGTCGGGTGGAAATGGGCGGGACCGCCATCGGACCGCGCGCCGGCACCGATCCGCTGGAGCAGCCGCTCGCGCGCCGCGGTGATGTTGGTGCCCTGGGTGCAATAGACGACCAGCGCCACGTCGACCGGCACGTCGGTGCCCTGCTCGATCACCGGCGGGGCACCGAGCACGGCATAGTCCGCCAGCCGTGCCTTCGCGATCTTATAGGTGGCATCCTGCGACGGCGGGTCGCCCAGCATCACCGTATCGACGGTGGCGATGCCGACGGTGCAGGGGGCGTAGCCGTTGTTCAGATGCGCCTCGACCTCCGTAACCAGCGGATCGGTGCGGGCGATGCGGTCCCAGTCGGTCGGCTCGATGCCGCGCAGGTTGGTGCGGAAGCTGGTCGTCGCGAACAGGCGGACGCTCTCGTTCCGCTCCGGCTCGCCGGGCGAGGCGGGTAGCGGGTTGGTCACCCAGCCGATCAACGGATTCGAGCCGACGATCTGGACCAGCGCATTGGCGCGTACCCGGCCGCTCTGCCCGTCGCCGACGCGCACGGTGGCCGTGAACACCGTGCCGGGGGGCGGCGCCTCGCCAAGCGCGCCGTCGCCGAAGCGGAGGAACAAATGGCGCCGATTGCCGCCAATGCCGTCCTCGGGCGCCGCCGCGAAGGCGCGGCCTGCTGCCGGGGTGCTCATCAGGTCTGCGCGCGCGGTCCAGATATCGGCGACCTTTGCCATGCCGGGACGGACACCGGCCATGCGTACGCACAGGTTCGCCGCCGCCGGCTGGGGCGCGAGGCTCGCCTTGGCCGAAGGGACGAGCAGCGCGGATTCCGTGATGTCCTGCGACCCGTCGAATGCCGCCGCGAAGCCGGGAGGCGGAGCGGCCGACACCGGGTCCTCCACTTCGATCATCGGGCGATAGGCGCGGCCGGCGGGCACCGTATCCGGGACCGGCGTCGCCGCCTGGGTACGGCCATGATCGGCGAGCCCGACATTGCCGTAGAGCTGCACCATGCCGGGCTGGTTCTGCGCGGCGATGGTCATCGGCCGGGTGAGCGCATCCTCGGGGTGCCAGGTGATCACCGTGGCATAGGGCGTTTTTTTGGCGTTCTGGGGCGGCGGATTGTCCTGGTACAGCAGCTCGACCTTGAGCAGCCGCACCACCTGCGCACCGAAGGGCTGGGCGACGCCGGCGGGGGGAATCGTCTGGACGAAAGCGATCAGCTGGCCAGGGATGAGGCCGCTCTGGGGGGTGCTGAGCTGGGCCTGGATCGCCCCCTCCGGCAGCGTATAGGCCGCGGAGTGCGCGAGCGGAAAGCTGAGGTCGTTGCGCAGGATCGAGACCGGGATGTCGGTCATCGTCTCGAACACGGTGGTGCTGGCGGCGAGCTGCTGGCTGGCCGGCAGGTTCATCTTCACCACGCCGGGCTGCTGCGTCACCACCTGCAGCCCGCGCGGGATCACGCCATTGCCCTTGACCGTGAAGACCAGGGCGGTGCGCGCATTGCATCCGTCATTGACCGCATAGTCGCGCAGCCGGGCATGGCGGCGGAGCGAGAGGCGGTGGCGGGCGGTGGGGAGGTAGGATTCGGTTCCCGCAGCGTCCTGGCGGAAAGAGAGGTGATCGCCGGCGTACGCGAGCGCTTCGATGATCGTCGTCATCGGATCGGCGGGGTGATCGAGCGCCCAGGCCGAATCGTCGCGGACGATCTGCGCGACGCGCGAGCGCATCAGCGCGGTGAAGGCGGCATAGTCGCGGCCGAGATAGTTGATCGCGGCCTGGCCGGGCGGCGGCTGCACCGGCGTCTTCGGCGTGGCGATGTTCGCGCGGGACTCGGGCGCGAACCAGGTCGAGACGTCGCCGATGGTGAGCCGATAGGCCGGGGCGTCGGCCGCGGGATCGGCGGGGGGCGGGACCGCCTGGATGTGGAGCAGCCCGGCATCCGCATCGAGCGTGTGGATGTGCACGACCTCGGCCGGCGTGCCGAACAGGTCGGCGATCGAGACGGTCAGGAGATCGAGCGCCGGTATCGGTGCGGTGACGGCGGCGGCGATCGGCGGCGGTGTGGGGGACGCGGCCTCGTCGGCCCCGGCATCGGGGACGACGTCCCTGGCGATGTCCGGCAGCGCGGGCGGCGCGGGGGGCGCCAACGCCTGCGGCACCTGCACGACCAGCTGGAGCGAGCCTGCACTCTGCACCGAATGGACGACGGTGGGCCTGGTATCGTCCGCCATGGCTCAGGCGCCCGAGATCGAGACGCTGGGGCTGCCGCTGCTGCCCTGCGGGTTCAGGCTGTGGCCGGGCAACGGCACGGTGACCGAGGTGGCCGCGGCCGTCTGGCTGTGGGTGACGAAATAGGTGAGATCGACGGTCACCGACTCCCGGCCCATCGTCACGGTGAGCGTGTTGATCGAGATCGCGTCGCCGAGGAACTGGAGCAGCTTGCTGCGCACCAGCGTCTCCGCCGCGCTCGCCAGCGCCGCGTCCATCCCGCCGAAGACGAGCTGCTTGAGCCCGCCGCCGAAATCGGGGCGGTTGACCCGCTCGCCCGGGTTGGTCTCCAGCACGAGCAGGATCAGGTTCTGGACATAGGCGGAGAGATCGGTCGTGGCGGTCTGGCCCGATCCGTCGATCTGATAGGGGAAGCTGAGATAGCCGGTCACCGCACGGACTCCCGGGCAGGCCTGCGGGCCGCTACAGCACCGTCAGCCCGCCTTCGTTGATCGTCACCTCGGGTTCGACACCGTTCACCATCGCCGAGCCATGGGCGATGGTGAAGCCCTCCATCGTCACCGCCAGCGTGCCCGGTTCGGCGAGGATGTTGACCCCGGATTCGTTCATCGTGATGCGGATCTCGGCGAGGCTGATCACCACCCCGGTGCTCGATCCGCTGACCACCACCGGCACCGCCACGGCGGGATCGGTCACCGTAAGGGTGAAGCCGCCTTCGCCCGGCAGGTCGTTGAACAGCAGCTTGCCCGAGCTGGTCTGGATCATCCGCATCGTCGGCAACTCGGCCTCGATCGGGCGCTCGCCCTCGCGCCAGAAACAGCCCGACCAGATCGGATAGTCCGGATCGCCACCCTCGAACTCCACCCAAAGCGCCGCGCCGACCGGCGGCATCATGTAGAAGCCCACCTGCATCCCGGCATAGGGGACGCAGGGCATCGCCCAGGCGCTCACCACCTCGCCCAGCACCATCGGCACCATCACCTGCAGCCGGCCGAGCATCAGCGGATCCTCGTTGTCCACGACGATCCCGCGATACTTGCCCCAGAACTGCTTCATCCATGCCTCCCCGGCTGCGCCCCGTGCTCATGGCACCACCACCGGAAGCAGTGGATCGGTGCCGTCGCGCTCGAGCTTGAACGCCTGCTTGTACTCGTTCCGCTTGAGCTTGTGATGTACTTCCGCGACGCTCCAGTTGCCATCGAAGGTCGTGCCCGCGCCGCGCACGCCGACCAGCCCGCCGGCACGCAGGATCGAGCCATATTTCTCGACATTGAGCACGCCCTCCGCCTTGGCGACGGCGGTGGAGGACTTGTTCACCCGGCCCTGGGCGAAGCCCATCGCGCGGATCTCGTCGAAGCCGTCCGATCCGGTCGGCAGCTTCATGCCGAGCAGCGAGGAGATCGGGAACGGGCTCTTGAGCGCCAGCGGCGGGAGCAGCGTGGGTTCGAGCGCCATCACCGGCAGCGCCGGCGTCGCTTCGAGCGGGCCGGGGATCAGCCCGGAGACCTGGAAGGCGGCGCGCCCGTCCTGGGTGAAGGTCATCTGGTCGACGTTGTTGAAGGTGTTGTTGCCGATGGTGAGCGCGGGCGCGGGGACGCCGACGCGCTTGGGCGGCCCCCAATAGGCGGTGTTGGTCAGCGGCACGGCGCCCGGGCGCAGCGTGAAGACATAGCCGTAGCGGTTGGCGAGGTCGTAGAGATATTCGAGGTCGGTGCCGTGCTGGATCGGGGTGCGCTGGACGATCGTCGGGAAGTCGGACTCCACCGGCGGGATCGTCTCGGGCACGATCGCGAAGCGTTCATATTCGGCGAGGATCTCGAGCACGATCATCTCGTCGTCCATGTCAGGATAGCCGCGGATCTTCTCGGTGAGGTCCATCGCGACGCTGAGGTCCGCGCCGCTGATCACGATGCGGCTCTGGCTGGGATCCCGGGCCGGATCGAGCCAGATATCGGTGATCAGCCCGTCGATCAGCACCGTCGGCAGCGCTGCCTGCATCGCCATGATCAGCACGCGGTTACCCGGCGAGAACCGCCCGTCGGATAGCACCGAGACCTGCGTCCCGCTGCCATTGTCAGTGCGCTGCGCCCCGAAGCTGAGGCGGAACGCGGCCTGGCCGTCGGCGACCTCGGTCACCTCGGCGTCGATCAGCAGATCGGCCATGGCCGGGCCGATCGGGGTCGGCACCTCCTGGTTGCCCGCCATCACCGCAAGCTGGATGCCGACGGGGAAGCTCATGCGCTTTCCTCGAGATCGTCGGTCTGGTCGGTCGGGGCGGCGGCGGTGCCGCGGCGCGAGGCCTGGGGCTGGTCGAACGGATCGCCGCTCTGGCCGACCAGCGCCGGGACGATGATCTGGCGGCCCGGCGACGCGCAGAGCATCGCCGGATCGCTCACATTGTTCGCCTCGAGCAGCATCCAGTAGAGCATCGGATCGCCGAGCAGCCGGGCCGAGACGTTGTCGAGCCGGTCGCCGGCCTGGATCGTGTAGGTGGTCTGCCGGTTGAAGCTGCTCGCCAGCGGCAGGAGCGTGCGCGCCAGATAGGGCACCGCGTCCTTGGCATCGGCCAGGCTCGACTGGCTCGATGTGCCTGAAGGTGTGGGTGACGGCGTGGGGGCGCTTGCGGCGGGGACGTGGCGGGTACGGGTGCGTACCAGCTTGCCCGGCGCGGCCTGCTCGATCTGCAGCGGATAGCGGGTGAGCCGGCGCCCGATCATGCGGACAGGGCTCCCGAGATGATGCTCGCGCCGCTCTGCACGGTGCCCAGCGCCGACATCAGCTCACGCTCGGCGAGATTGGCGAGATAGAGGTAGAAGCCGGTCTGGCTGGGCGAGAAATCCTGATAGGTCAGCACCTTCATGTCCATCGTCACATTGGCGTCGATCGGATTGAGGCGGGTGTCGTGCATCGTCTCGGTGACGCTGTAGCTGGTGATCTGGACGGGCAGCACGCGCTGCGGTCCCCAGACGAACACGGTGAGCGGCGATTCCGGCGGCACGATCTCGAGCATGCCGAGCGCCATCTGGGCGAGACCCTGAACGATCGAGCTGGTCGTCGGGAACAGCATCATCTCCAGCGTGGCGAGCTGGGGATGGATGCCGAACATCATCGCCGTCGCGTCATTGCTCTCCAGCTGGTCGACCGCGCTGATCCGCGCGGTCATCTGGATCGTCTCCTTGGCGGGGCCGGCGAGCAGGTTGGTGCCGGTGGGCGTGTCGCCGGTCTTCTCGAAATCGGGGGCGAGCTGGCGGGTGAGCTCGGCGGGGTTGTATTGCAGCACGATCAGCCGGGGCACGGGGATGGTGCCGCCCATGCTGATCAGCCCGGCCTTCAGGACATGGGGACTGTTGGGATAGGGCGTCATTGCGTGCCTCCACCCGCCCGTAGCTTCGCCTGGATCGCCTCGGCGATGGTGCGGCGGACATGATCGCGCTGGGCGGCGTCGAGCCCGGCGAGCCGGTTGCGGATGCGCGGATCGCGGGCGATCGCGGCGTCCACCGCGGCGGCGAGATTGGCGGGCAGGCGGTTCATGCCGGCCAGTCCGCAAGCTCGCCGGCAGGGACGCGCCGGCGCTGCTTGGCATATTCGCTTTCGAGCGCGCGGGCGATGTGGCGCATCGATATGTCGCTCTCCTCCTCCGATGCCAGCATCGCGGCGTTGATCGAGACGACGCGGATCTGGCCGCCGGTGAGCGTCAGCCGTGCCAGCCGGTCCCAGTCGAGCGCGGATGCCGGCGCCGCGGCGGGGAAGGCGCCGCGCCAGATGCGCTGGCGCTCCTCGACCGAGGGGAATTCGAAGTGCAGGCTGAAGGCGAAGCGACGGGCGAAGGCGTCGTCGATCGCATTGGCCAGGTTGGTGGTGAGGACGGCGATGCCGCGGAACGCCTCGATCCGCTGGAGCAGATAGCCGACCTCGAGATTGGCATAATGGTCGTGCGAGTCCTTAACCTCGGTGCGCCGGCCGAACAGCACGTCTGCTTCGTCGAACAGCAGGATCGCGTCGGTCATGTCGGCGGCGTCGAACAGTGCGGCGAGGCGCTTCTCGGTCTCGCCGATATATTTGTCGACGATCCGCGACAGATCGACGCGGAACAGGTCCAGCGACAGGGTGTGGGCGAGCGCTTCCGCCGCCATCGTCTTGCCGGTGCCGCTCGGGCCGGCGAACAGCACGCTCATTCCCTGCGCGCCGCCGCCGGCGCCGGCGAAACCCCATTCTTCCATCACCCTGGCGCGGTTGCGCTGGCGGGCGATGATCTGGCCGAGCACCGCGCGGGCGCTTTCGGGGAGGACGAGATTGTCCATCGTCATCCGTACCGGCACCGGATCGGCAAGTCCGCTCATCGCATCGCGCACCTGATCGCGCAGCAGCGGCAGCATCTCGGCGAGGATCGCCTCCTGTGGGGCGGGGGCGGCGGTCTCCTCGGCCTTGGCGCGGGCGACCGCGGCGCAGCTCTCCAGCGTCGGCAGTGGCAGGCGGAAGCGCGCGGCGACGTCACGGAGCTGGGGCGTGGCGTCCTGGCCCAGGCCCGTGGCGAGATGGTCGGCGACTTCCCCGGGATCGGGCCGGGGCAGCGATACGCGGATCACCGCGCCGGGCGCGCGATCGGCGATCGACTGGCCGGCCGCGCCGATCAGGAACAGCGGCCCGCTGCCCTCGCCGATCAGCCGCGAGATCGCGCTGAGCTGGAACTCGCCGGGCGGCTCCTCGAACGAGACGAGCAGCGCGCCGCGCAGCGCGAGCCGGTCGCGCTGCCAGAGGCGGAAGAAGCCGTCGCGCTCGGCCTCGGCGGTCAGGCGGGCGAGGGGGAGGTGGAAGGGCAGGAAGCCGAGCGCCAGGGCGGCGCCTGCCGCGACGCCGAGCGCGCGCCGGCCGGGCTCGGCGGCGAGGTGGAGCGTGGCGTCGGTGCCCGAGGCATGGACCGTCCGCGCGAGCCGGCGGGCCAGCGCGGCATCGGCGGGCAGCTGCGGCGCGAGGTCGAGCGGGCGGACGATGTCGGCCAGCGCATCGTCGAGCACCGGCTGGCCGACCAGGAAGGACAGCACCGCATCGGGCATGGCGAAACGCAGCTGGAGACGGCTGCCGGGCTGGCTACGCTCGACGGCGATCAGGTTCCAGTAGCGCAGCGGTGCGGAGGGGGCGAATGCCGCCTGGGACGCGCCTTCGAGGTCGGCGAACACCGCGAGCGCGAGCAGCGAGGTGGGATAGGTGACCGTGGGATCGCCCTGGGCGAGCGCGCAGAGATTGGCCATGTCCGGTGAGATCTCGAACCCGGCGGCGAGCGCGACCACCGCCAGCTCGAAGGGGGTGAGCGAGAACCAGCCGGCCAGCGCGTCGAGCGCCGAGCCTTCCGCCGGGGTGCCGAGCCCGGCCGGGTGCGGCGCCGGCTGCTCGTAGCGCAGGCCGGTGCGCGAGCGGGAGCGGGCATAGTCTTCGAGCATCCGCTCGACTGCGGTGACGGCCTCTTGGAGGCGTGTGACGTGGAGCGTGGGGTCGGCCATCAGCTCGCCTTCACCGTGACGAGAGGGCCGGTATAGAGCCCGTCCTTCCAGTCGAGCAGACTGGCGACGCCGTCGATCTCGATGCTGACCAGATAGTCGCCCGCCGCCACCCCGGTTAGCGGCGCGGCCAGCGCGGTGCCGGGCGTGGTGCGCGGCAGGCAGGGGAGCTTGTACGAGGTCGCCTTGGCGCCCCGGGCGAAGAGCAGGGCAACGGCGCTCGCCTGGGCGGGCACCGGCAGCGCCATGGCGAGATCGAGCTGCTTGCCGTCCGTGCTGACCGCCGGGGGGGTGGCGAAGCCGGGGACGATGTTGGTGGCGAAGGCGGGCGATTCCGCGGTGATGCTCTTGTCCGGCCCGAGCTTGACCAGCTTGACGGTGAGGCTCCCGGTGGCGAGCGGCGCGGTCTGGGCGCTGGTCAGCGGCACGAGCAAGGCGGCATAGCCCTGCGCGTCGAAGCCCCGGGTCACGTCGGTTGCCGGCAGGCCGTTGATCAGCACCGACAGGCCCGGCTGGGCGGGATCGGGGATGCGCACGGCCAGCGTGCCGCCGCCGGTGAGCGGCAGGTCGGGATCGGCGGCGTTGACGACATCGGTAATCGCGATCGCGCGGGAGGGGATCGCGCGCAGCCCGATGCGGCGCACCGGCAGCACCGGCTCGACCTGGAGCTTGTATTCGATCGCGATCGGGGTGGCGGTGTAGAGCTGGGTGAGCTGATAGGGGACGTTGACGAACTCGGACCAGAGCCGGGCCATCGCGTCCGGTGCCATGTTGAGCGGGGTGACGACGATCTCCTCGCGCGGCAGCTCCTGGTCGCCGCTGCCGGCCAGCCAGGGGGTGGTCGCCACCGCCGAGCGCAGCATGTCGCGCGGGACATAGGGCTCGGCGTTGAGCCCGCCGGCGACCAGCCCGAGCAGGCGCTGGGGATCGAGCCGGCTGTCGTCGCCGAAGAAGGTGATCATGTAGTCGAGGTCGAGCTTGAGCACCGGCGAGTTCCTCGCCTGGCCGAGCGGACCGCGGGTCGGCAGGTCGTTGTTCGAGACGAAGCCGTTGCGGGTGGTGCGGAACAGATAGAGGTTCACGAACGGATCGCCGGTGCGCAGCGCCTCCGAGCCGGGGTTGAGCGTGGTCACGCGCGCGCCGGGCACGGCGTCGCCGATGAACATGTGGAGCCGGTCGGCGATCGCGACGGTGCAGGCGGCGATCGAGAAGCTCGAATTCATGCGTCCGGCCCTCCGCGCGGCTTGGCCTTGAGCGGCGGCGGTTGCGGGCGCGACGGCGGGGTGCGCGGACGCGGCAGGTCGATCTGGATGCGGCCGATATCGATGCGGATGTCGCCGGAGGGCGGGGCGGCGCGCTTGGGCTCGGGGGCGGGGGG
>Ga0102595_100184_pt1 | contig 64838 bp, 67 predicted proteins | sample Araplaol_mTSA_r2_2_FD_76864 | JGI IMG/M metagenome (GOLD analysis project Ga0102595, IMG submission 76864) | Arabidopsis root microbial communities from North Carolina, USA - plate scrape MF_Col_mTSA_r2 (SPADES assembly) (version 2) | ecosystem: Host-associated > Plants > Roots > Endosphere... | reverse complement strand
CACATGGTCGAATACTCGGGCATGGCCTTCGCGATGTTCTTCCTGGCTGAGTACGCGAACATGTGGCTGGTCGCCATCCTGGCCGTGCTGATGTTCCTGGGAGGCTGGTTGCCGCCCGTCGAAGCCCTGAGCTTCATCCCGGGCTGGATCTGGCTGGGCGCCAAGACCTTTGTCGTGGTCACCATGTTCCTGTGGGTGCGCGCCACCTTCCCGCGTTTCCGTTATGACCAGATCATGCGTTTGGGCTGGAAGATTTTTATCCCTGTCACCCTTGTCTGGCTGGTAGTCGTTGGGGCCTGGATGCAGACCCCCTACAACATCTGGAAATAAACCATGTCTTCCGCAGTTGCTTCCGTCAAGGATTTTGTTTCGAGCTTCATGCTCACCGAGCTGTTCAAGGGCATGGCCCTGACCGGCAAGTACATGTTCAGCCGCAAGATCACGGTCCAGTTCCCCGAGGAAAAAACCCCGCTGAGCCCGCGTTTTCGCGGCCTGCACGCCCTGCGCCGCTATGACAACGGCGAAGAGCGCTGCATCGCCTGCAAGCTCTGCGAAGCGGTGTGCCCGGCCATGGCCATCACCATCGAATCCGACGTGCGTGAAGACGGCAGCCGCCGCACTTCGCGCTACGACATCGACCTGACCAAATGCATCTTCTGCGGTTTCTGCGAAGAAAGCTGCCCGGTCGACTCCATCGTCGAGACCCACATCTTTGAATACCACGGCGAAAAACGCGGCGACCTGTATTTCACCAAAGAGATGCTGCTGGCCGTGGGCGACCGTTATGAGTCCGAAATTGCCGCCAACCGCGCGGCGGATGCCAAGTACCGCTGAACCCCAGGCCGCTGGCTCAAGAAAGAATCCACAACAACATGGACGCTAAAACAGGTCTTTTTTATGTTTTCGCCGCGGTGCTGCTGTTTGCGGCATTCAAGGTGATTACCGCGCGCAACCCGGTGCATGCGGCGCTGTACCTCGTGCTGGCATTCTTCCAGGCGTCCGCCGTCTGGATCCTGCTCAAGGCCGAATTCCTGGCCATCACGCTGGTGCTGGTCTACGTGGGCGCGGTGATGGTGCTCTTCCTGTTCGTCGTGATGATGCTGGACATCAACATCGACAGTGTCCGCAAGGGCTTCTGGAAGCATTTCCCGCTGGCCGGCTCCGTGGGTGCCATCATCGCGCTGGAAATGTCTTATGTACTGATGGGTGGCTTTCGTGAGCCGCCCAAGGTCGCGTCCGGCGCGGGCCAGATAGGCGCGCAGCTTTCCAATACCAAGGAGCTCGGCAAGCTGCTGTACTCCGAATACCTCTACCCGCTGGAAGTCGCCGCGGTGATCCTGCTGGTGGCCATCATTGCCGCCATCGCGCTGACCTTGCGCGCGCGCAAGGACTCCAAATACCAGAACCCGTCGGAACAGATCCGGGTCAAGCGCTCGGACCGCGTCAGCCTGGTCAAGATGAAATCCGTCGTGGCCGCACCGCCGGTCGTCGCAGCTGTACCCGCCGAGGAGAAGAAGGCATGACGCTCACCCTGGGACATTTTCTTTCACTGGGTGCGATGCTGTTCGCGCTGTCGGTCATCGGCATCTTCCTGAACCGCAAGAACCTCATCGTGCTGCTCATGGCCATCGAGCTCATGCTGCTGGCGGTCAACATGAATTTTGTGGCCTTCTCGTATTACCTGAACGACATGGCCGGCCAGGTTTTTGTGTTCTTCATCCTGACCGTCGCCGCGGCCGAATCGGCCATAGGCCTGGCCATCCTGGTGCTGCTGTTCCGTAACAAGTCCAGTATCAACGTCGACGAACTCAACACGCTCCAAGGCTAAAAACAAGATGAGCCAAACCCTTTCCGCATCGGCCCTGCTGGCCGTCCCGCTGGCGCCGCTGGCCGGCGCCCTGGCGGCCGGTATCCTCGGCACCTCCTTCGGCGGCAACTGGATAGGCCGGCGCCTGTCGCACAGCCTGACGATTCTCGGCGTGCTGGTGGCCTTCATCATTTCGGCCATGACGCTCAAGAGCGTGGCCATCGACGGTGCGCGCTTCAACGAAACGCTCTACACCTGGATGAATGTCGGCGGCCTGAAGATGGAAATCGGCTTCCTGGTCGACGGCCTCACAGCCATGATGATGTGCGTGGTGACCTTTGTGTCCCTGATGGTGCACATCTACACCATAGGCTATATGGAGGAAGACGAGGGCTACAACCGCTTCTTCGCCTACATCTCGCTGTTTACCTTTTCCATGCTGATGCTCGTCATGAGCAACAACATGCTGCAGCTGTTCTTCGGCTGGGAGGCCGTGGGCCTGGTGTCCTACCTGCTGATCGGTTTCTGGTTCAACAAGCCGACGGCCATCTTCGCGAACATGAAGGCCTTCCTGGTCAACCGCGTGGGTGACTTCGGCTTCATCCTCGGCATTGGCCTGATCGCGGCCTATGCCGGCACGCTGAACTACGGCGAGGCTTTTGCCAAGGCCGATGAACTCTCCAAGCTGACGTTCCCGGGCACCGGCTGGATGCTGGTCACCGTGGTCTGCATCTGCCTCTTCATTGGTGCCATGGGCAAGTCGGCGCAGTTTCCGCTGCATGTCTGGCTACCCGACTCCATGGAAGGCCCGACCCCGATCTCCGCGCTGATCCATGCTGCCACCATGGTGACGGCTGGCATCTTCATGGTGGCGCGCATGTCGCCGCTGTTTGAACTCAGCGACACCGCGCTGAGCTTCGTCATGGTGATAGGCGCCATCACGGCCCTGTTCATGGGTTTTCTCGGCATCATCCAGAACGACATCAAACGTGTGGTCGCGTATTCCACGCTGTCGCAGCTGGGCTACATGACGGTGGCGCTGGGCGCTTCGGCCTATTCCGTCGCGGTGTTCCACCTGATGACGCATGCCTTCTTCAAGGCGCTGCTGTTCCTGGCGGCTGGCTCGGTCATTATCGGCATGCACCACAACCAGGACATCCGCTGGATGGGCGGCGTGCGCAAGTACATGCCCGTCACCTGGATCACTTCGCTGCTGGGCACGCTGGCCCTGATAGGCACGCCCTTGTTCGCGGGTTTCTATTCCAAGGACAGCATCATTGAAGCCGTGCATGAGAGCCACCTGGCGGGTGCCGGCTTCGCCTACTTCGCGGTGCTGGCGGGCGTCTTCGTGACGGCCTTTTACTCCTTCCGCCTGTATTTCCTGGTGTTCCACGGCAAGGAGCGCTTCGACCAGAACCCGGACGCCCACCACCATGGCCACGACGACCACGGCCACCATGGCGAGCACCATGCGCCGCACGAGTCCCCCTGGGTGGTGACGGTGCCGCTGATCCTGCTGGCGATTCCGTCGGTGGTCATCGGTTTCATGACGATTGAGCCCATGCTGTACGGCGGATTCTTCAAGGACGCCATCTTCGTGAACCTCGAAAAACACCCCGCCATGGAAGAGCTCAAGCAGCTGTTCCACGGACCGGCGCAGATGGCCTTGCATGGGCTGATGGCGCCGCCGTTCTGGCTGGCCCTGTCGGGCTCGGTGCTGGCCTGGTATATGTACATGGTCAACCCGGCCCTGCCGGCCGCGATCAAGCGCATGTTCATGCCTGTGTTCACGTTGCTCGACAACAAGTACTACTTCGACTGGTTCAATGAAAACGTGCTGGCCCGCGGCACCCGCCTGCTCGGCACCGCCCTCTGGAAGGGCGGCGACCAGAAGCTGATCGACGGCGCGCTGGTCAACGGTTCGTGGAAGCTGGTCGGCTGGGTTTCCGGCGTGGTGCGCCGGCTGCAGTCCGGCTACATCTACCACTATGCCTTCGGCATGATTGTTGGCGTGTTTGTGTTGATGACGTATTTCGTCTGGCTCAATCGCTGATCAGTTCAACAAAATCAAGGAAGAACAAGAATGGGTTTGTTGAGTCTTGCGATCTGGACACCGATTGTTTTTGGTGTAGTTCTGCTGGCGCTGGGCCGTGACGAGCAGGCGCGCAGCGTTCGCTGGGTCGCGCTGATAGGCGCGGTCGTCAGTTTCCTGGTCACGCTGCCTTTGTACGGCGGCTTCGAACTGGGTACCTCGGCCATGCAATTCGTGGAGAAGGGCAGCTGGATCCAGCGCTTCAACGTCAACTACCACCTGGGTGTCGACGGCATCTCGCTGTGGTTCGTGCTGCTGACGGCCTTCATCAACGTGGTGGTCGTCATCGCCAGCTGGGAAGCCATCACCACGCGCGTGAACCAGTACATGGCCTCCTTCCTGATCCTGAGCGGGCTCATGATCGGCGTGTTCTCGGCGCTGGACGGCATCCTGTTTTACGTGTTCTTCGAGGCCACACTGATCCCGATGTACCTGATCATCGGCATCTGGGGCGGCCCCAACAAGATTTACGCGGCTTTCAAGTTCTTCCTCTACACCTTGCTCGGCTCGCTGCTGATGCTGGTGGCGCTGATCTACCTGTACAACAAGTCGGGCGGCAGCTTCGACATCCTGACCTGGCACAAGCTGCCGCTGGGCGGGTCTATACAGACGCTGCTGTTCTTCGCCTTCTTCGCGGCCTTTGCCGTCAAGGTGCCTATGTGGCCGGTCCACACCTGGCTGCCCGACGTGCACGTCGAGGCTCCCACGGGCGGCTCCGCCGTGCTGGCGGCCATCATGCTGAAGCTGGGCGCTTACGGTTTCCTGCGTTTTTCCATGCCTATCGCCCCGGACGCTTCGCATGAATGGGCCTGGCTGATGATCGCGCTGTCCTTGATTGCCGTCGTCTACGTGGGGCTGGTGGCCCTGGTGCAACAGGACATGAAAAAACTGGTGGCCTACTCGTCGGTGGCCCACATGGGTTTTGTCACGCTGGGCTTTTTCATCTTCAACGACCTCGGTGTTTCCGGCGGCCTGGTGCAGATGATTGCCCACGGCTTTGTCTCGGGCGCGATGTTCCTGTGCATAGGCGTGCTCTACGACCGCGTCCATTCGCGTGAGATCGCCAGCTACGGCGGCGTGGTGAACACCATGCCCAAGTTCGCGGCTTTTGCTTTGCTGTTCGCCATGGCCAACTGCGGCCTGCCGGCCACGGCCGGTTTTGTCGGCGAGTGGATGGTGATCCTGGGCGCCGTGAAGACCAACTTCTGGATAGGCGGTGCCGCGGCGACCGCGCTCATTTTCGGCGCGGCCTACACCCTGTGGATGTACAAGCGCGTTTACCTGGGCCCCGTGGCCAATGAGGACGTCAAGGCGCTCACCGACATCAACAGCCGCGAGTTCCTGATGCTGGCCCTGCTGGCCATTGCCGTGCTGTACATGGGCATCTATCCCAAGCCCTTCACGGACGTGATGAACACGTCGGTCGCCGACCTGCTCAAGCATGTCGCAGTCTCCAAGCTGAACTGAAGCCGGCCCCAACTACAAAGAATTCAGATGATAGACAAACTCTCCTGGATCGCGGTTTATCCCGAACTCATACTCCTGACCATGGCCTGCGTGATCGCGCTGGTGGACCTGGGCGTCAAGACGCCGCAGCGCACGCTCACCTATGTGCTCACCCTGCTGACGCTGGCCGTGGTGGCCGCCATGGAAGCCGCCTACGCGGTGGGCGGGCAGACTTTCTACGGTTTCGGCAACATGGTGGTCGTTGATCCCATGGGTGGCTGGCTCAAGTGCTTTGCCTGCATCACGCTGATGATCACGCTGGTGTACGGCCGGCCTTACGCCGCGGACCGCGAGATGCTGCGCGGCGGCGAATTCTTCACGCTGAGCCTGTTTGCGTTGGTGGGCATGTTCGTCATGATCTCGGGCCACAACTTCCTGGTGATCTGCATGGGCCTGGAGTTGCTGACGCTGTCCAGCTACGCGCTGGTGGCCCTGCGCCGCGACAACGCCATCGCCACCGAAGCGGCCATGAAGTATTTTGTGCTGGGCGCGCTGGCCTCGGGTTTCCTGCTGTACGGCCTGTCCATGCTCTACGGCGCGACCGGCTCCCTGGACCTCAACGACGTGTTCAACGCCATCGCCAGCCGCCAGGTCCGCCACCAGGTGCTGATTTTCGGCCTGGTCTTCATCGTGGCCGGCCTGGCCTTCAAGCTCGGTGCCGTGCCTTTCCACATGTGGCTGCCCGACGTTTACCAGGGCGCGCCCACGGCGGTGACGCTGCTGATAGGCGGTGCGCCCCAACTCGCGGCCTTCGCGATTTGCATACGCCTGCTGGTCGAGGGCCTGCTGCCGCTGGCGATCGACTGGCAGCAGATGCTGGCCCTGATGGCGATAGGCTCGCTGCTGGTCGGCAATCTGGCCGCCATCGCCCAGTCCAACCTCAAGCGCATGTTGGCCTTCTCGACCATTTCCCAGATGGGTTTCCTGCTGCTCGGCCTGCTGGCCGGCGTGGTCAACGGCAACCAGCTCAACACCGAGTCCGCCTACAGCGCGGCGATGTTCTACGCCCTGACCTATGTGCTCACCACCCTGGGCGCCTTCGGCATCATCATGCTGCTGGCGCGCGCCGGCCATGAGTCCGAGGACATCGTCGACCTGGCCGGCCTGAACCAGCGCAGCCCCCTCTACGCGGGTGTGATGGCCATCTGCATGTTCTCGCTGGCCGGCCTGCCGCCGCTGGTGGGCTTTTATGCCAAGCTGTCTGTCCTGCAGGCGCTGGTTTCGTCGCAACAAGCCAGCTACATCGCATTGGCCGTGTTTGCCGTGGTTATGTCTCTGGTCGGCTCCTTCTACTACCTGCGCGTGGTCAAGGTCATGTACTTTGACGCGCCGCTGGCCCACAACGCCCAGCCGGTTTCCGGACCGACGGACGCCAAGGTGGTGCTGGCGATCAACGGCGCGATGATCCTGATCCTGGGCATGCTGCCCGGCGGCCTGATGACGCTGTGCTCCCAGTCGATCAGCAGCATCGTCAAGTCCCTGGGTTCATGACACAAACGGCTTCGGTCTGGCTGGTGGTGTTGCTGGCCCTGCTGGCGGCCAACCTGCCTTTCGTCAGCAACCGCCTGTTCGCGGTCTACGCCCTCAAGCAGCCCAAGAACCTCGCCATCCGGCTGGGGGAGATGGTCGTCTGGTATTTCCTCATAGGCGGCCTGGGCCTTTACCTCGAGCAGCGCGGTGGCCAGATCGCACCGCAGGGCTGGGAGTTTTACGCCATCACCGGCGCGCTCTTCATCACCTTCGCCTTTCCGGGTTTCACTTGGCGCTACCTGTTCAAGCACCGGTCATGAAAAAAGCCGCGGTACCGGGCGACCCTGAAGCCGGCAAGCCGGCCGATGCGCATCTTGTGGAGACCCGGCTGGCTTCCACGGAAATCCTCAAGGGTAATTTCCTCCACGCCATGCGCGACACGGTCAGCCTGCCCGACGGCACGCAGGCGACGCGCGAATACATCATCCACCCCGGCGCCGTGATGATCGTGGCCCAATGCGACGACGGTCGCCTGGTGCTGGAGCGCCAATACCGCTACCCGGTGCAGGCCGTCATGGTCGAGTTCCCCGCGGGCAAGCTGGACCCGGGTGAAGCCTCGCTGGCCTGCGCGCAGCGCGAACTGCTCGAGGAAACCGGCTACACCGCGCGCGAGTGGGCGCGCGCCGGTGTGTTGCACCCGGTGATCTCCTATTCAACCGAGTTCATCGACATCTGGTTCGCGCGCGGGCTGGCACAGGGCCCGCGCAAGCTCGACGCCGGCGAATTCCTCGATGTCTTTACCGCCACGCCCGCCGAATTGCTGGCCTGGTGCGCGAACGGGCAGGTGACCGATGCCAAAACACTGACGGGCGCGCTGTGGCTGCAAAACGTGCTGTCGGGCGCATGGGCTTTGGACTGGCAGCCCGCCATTGCCTGACGCCCCGGCGATAATCCGCCCATGAAGGTCCTGAATCTCCAGTGTTCGCACCAGCATGTATTTGAAGGCTGGTTTGCGTCCGAAGACGATTTCCAGAGCCAGCTGTCGCGCGGCCTGGTCGAGTGCCCGCTGTGCGCCGACAAAAGCGTGCAAAAACTCCCAAGTGCACCGCGCCTGAACCTGGGCGGCCGCCAGGACCCGGATGCGTCCGCAAAACAGTCCCCATCGCCTTCCACCACCGTGAATGCGCAGGAAGACGCTGCGGGGCGCAACGTGGCCGCCGTCGCGGGCGCACCGGCCGGCGCCAGCCAGGCGCAGCAGGCTGCATTCCTGCAGGCCCTGCGCCATGTACTGGCCAATACCGAGGATGTGGGAACGCGTTTTGCCGACGAGGCGCGCCGCATGCACTACGGCGAGCAGGAAGCGCGCAGCATACGCGGCCAGACCAGCGTGCGCGAAGCCGTCGAATTGTTCGAAGAGGGCATTGAGGTCATGCCCTTGCCGCTGCCGGCGGCGGTCAAGGAAACGCTGCAGTAGCAGCTCAGCCGGGCACTGCCATCCGGCGGCGCCGCACCATGCGGCTCGCCGCATAAAGCCCCAGGGGGATGGCGACAAAATGCGGCCAGATGAAATAGGCCGGCTCATAACTCACCCAGCTGAGCGGGCTTTCGCCGACGGCCATGGAGTCCAGGGTGCCGGTCACGACAACATAGAGCAGCCATGGCAGGCTGCTGATCGTCACCAGGGCGAGCGAGGTGTTTTTGAGCAGCCTGTAGACCATATTGCCGGCCGCCACCGCGAGCAGGAACATCGGCAGGTGGCGGATGGCGATCAGCGCGAAGGCGGCGCGCAGGTTTTCGTCTTCATAACTTTGCACGCTCCAGCGCGCGATGGCCGGGCCGTCGAGCAAAGGCCCCAGCAGCGCCGCGAGGACCGCCACCAGGGCACCCAGAAACAGCGCGGCCGCAGGCCGGCGAAAAGCGGCCATCGCGGGCCGCCCGTCGCCGGGGCCGTCGGGCGCGCCGTTGTCCATCAGGGGTAGAGGCCGCGCAGCTCGCGCGTGTGCAGTATGCGTTTGCAGGCCACGATGAAGGTCGCGGTGCGCAGGCTGACCTTCTGGTCCTGGGCCACATGCCAGACGCCGGCGAAAGCGTCCTTCATGATCTTGACCAGGCGCTTGTTGATTTCTTCCTCGTCCCAGAAGAAGCTGGAGAAATCCTGCACCCATTCAAAGTAGCTGACCGTCACGCCGCCGGCGTTGGCGATCACGTCCGGCAGCACCAGGATGTTGCGGTCGTGCAGGATGTCGTCGGCGGCCGGCGTGGTCGGGCCGTTCGCGCCTTCGATGATCATGCGCGCCTTGATGCGGCCGGCGTTGGCTTCGGTGATCTGCTGCTCGAGCGCGGCGGGGATCAGGATGTCGCACTCGACGTCCCAGAACTTGTCGTTGGCGATGACTTCGGCCTCCTGGAAACCGGCGACGCTGCCGTTGGCTTCCACATGCCTGAGCAGCGCCGGCACGTCCAGGCCGGCTTCGCGGTAAATCGTGCCTCCGTGGTCCTGCACCGCCACGACGCGCGCGCCGGTTTCGGCAAACAGCTTGCCCGCCACGCCGCCCACGTTGCCGAAGCCCTGTACCGCGATGCGCGAGGTCGCGATGTCCAGGCCTATGTGCTTGGCCGCTTCCACGCCCACGGTGTACACGCCGCGGCCCGTGGCTTCACGCCGGCCCAGCGAACCGCCCAGGTCCACCGGCTTGCCGGTGACCACGCCGGTCGAGGTGGAGCCGGTGTTCATCGAGTAGGTGTCCATCATCCACGCCATGATCTGGTCGTTGGTGTTGACGTCGGGCGCCGGGATGTCCTTGTTGGGGCCGATGATGATGCCGATCTCGCTGGTGTAGCGGCGCGTCATGCGCTCGAGCTCGCCGCGCGACAGCTTCTTGGGATCCACGCGTATGCCGCCCTTGGCGCCGCCGTAAGGCACGTTGACCGCCGCGTTCTTGACGGACATCCAGGCCGACAGGGCCATCACTTCCGACAGCGTGACGTCCTGGTGGAAACGCACGCCGCCCTTGCCGGGGCCGCGCGAGACGTTGTGCTGCACGCGGTAGCCTTCGAAGTGGGCGACGGTGCCGTCGTCCATGTGGATGGGCACGTCCACGATCAGCACGCGCTTGGGGCGCTTGAGCGTCTCGGCCCAGCGGGCCAGGCTGCCCAGGTGGGGGATGACGCGGTCGACCTGCTGCAGGTAGTTGCCCCAGGGGCCGAGGTTGTCGGCCTGGAGGTAGGAGGGCAGGGGGTGGGAGCCCGAGGGGACGGGGCCGGATGAGGCGTGCGACATGAAAAAACTCCTTGTGGGATGTCTTGGTGAAACTCAGTGCACGGAGCTTAAAAGCCCGCTCCCGAATAGTCCAAGGCATTGTGCACCACAATCTATGCAAATAATGCATATCGCTGGGCTTGAATTCAGCCGCCGGGCCTGGGCGGGCGGTCCAGCGGGTGTCATACCGTGAACTGCAGGGCGGCCAGCCGCGCGTAAACGCCGCCGCGGTTTACCAGTTCGGTGTGGGTTCCTTGCTCCACCAGCCGGCCGTGGTCCAGCACCAGGATGCGGTCGGCCTGTTGCACCGTGGCCAGGCGGTGGGCGATCACCAGCGTGGTGCGGCCCTTCATGGCCGACTCCAGCGCCGCCTGCACCATGCGTTCGCTTTCGGCGTCCAGCGCGCTGGTGGCCTCGTCGAGCAGCAGCAGCGGCGAGTTCTTCAGCATGGCCCGCGCGATCGCGATGCGCTGGCGCTGCCCGCCCGACAGCCGCACGCCGCGCTCGCCCAGAAAGGTGTCGTAGCCCTCGGGCAGGGCCGTGATGAACTCGTGCGCGAAGGCGGCTTTCGCGGCGGCGCGGGTCTCCTCGTCGCTGGCTCCAGGCTTGCCGTAGCGGATGTTTTCGAGCGCGCTGGTGGAGAAGATCACCGCGTCCTGCGGCACGATGCCGATGCGCTGGCGCAGGTCCTCCAGCGCCATGGCGTCGGTGCGCACACCGTCGAGTTCTATGCGACCCGAAGCCGGGTCGTAAAAACGCAGCAGCAGCTGGAACACCGTGCTCTTGCCCGCGCCGCTGGGCCCGACGATGGCCACGGTCTCACCGGGCGCCACGCTGAGGCTGAAATCGCTGAGCGCGGCCTGAGCCGGGCGCGAAGGGTAGTGAAAGTTCACCGCCTCAAAGCGGATCGCGCTGCCCGCCTGGGTCAGCCGCGCCGGCACAGGCTGGGCCGGAGAGCTGACGGGCGAGCGCGAGGCCAGTAGCTCCATCAGCCGTTCCGTCGCGCCCGCCGCGCGCAGCAGGTCGCCATAGACTTCGCCCAGCACCGCCGAAGCGCTGGCCAGGATGATCACGTAGACCACGGTCTGGCCCAGGTGGCCCGCCGTGATGTCGCCGCGCATCACAGCCTGCGTGCCTTGGTACAAGCCCCACAGCAGGGCCGCCGAGGTTGCGATGATGATGAAGGCCACCAGCACCGAACGCGCACCGGCGCGGCGCACGGCGGTGTTGAAGGCCCGGGTGGTCGACTGGTCGAAACGCCCGGCTTCGCGCGCCTCGGCCGTGTAGCTTTGCACCACGGGAATCGCATTGAGCACCTCGGCGGCGATGGCGCTGGAGTCGGCCACGCGGTCCTGGCTGGCGCGCGAGAGCTTGCGCACGCGCCGGCCGAACCACACTGAGGGCGCGACGATCAGCACCAGCACGCCCAGCACCTGGACCATCAGATAAGGGTTGGTATAGACCAGCATGCCCAGCGCGCCCACGCCCATCACGGCATTGCGCAGGCCCATGCTCAGCGACGACCCCACGACGGTCTGCACCAGCGTGGTGTCGCCGGTCAGGCGTGACAGCACCTCGCCGGTCTGCGTGGTCTCGAAAAACTCCGGGCTTTGCCGCAATACATGGGCATAGACCGCGTTGCGCAGGTCGGCCGTCACGCGCTCGCCCAGCCAGCTCACCATATAGAAACGGCCCGCTGAAAAAAGCCCCAGCGCGGCGGCCACGGCAAACAGCTCGAAGAAATGCGTGCGCAAGGCCATCAGCTGTTCACCCTTGCCGGCCGGGCTGAAGCCGCCGTCGATCAGGCCGCGCAAGGCCAGCGGAAACACCAGTGTCGCCACCGCGGCCAGCACCAGGAAGACCGCGGCCAGCAGGATGCGGCCGCGATAGGGCCGCAAAAAAGGCAGCAAACCAGAGAGGGAGCGTGGTGAGCCCTTGGGGCCGGAGGAGGGGGGAAGTGTCGCCATTGGATGAGTTTAGTCAAAAATAGGTCAGAAAATTGCCAAAACAAACACAGCCTTGACATTATTTGTCTAGGCATGTATTATTCGAGCCCATGAATGCCAAATCTCCCCGCCCGGAAGCTCCCGGCCCCGCACTTTGCGGCCTGCCGGCCGAGTTTTACTGTGCGAACGACTACGACGCCGGCCAAAGCACCGGCTATTTGATGCGCCAGATCATCAACAGCGTCTCCCAGCAAGTCACGCGCGAGCTCGAGCCCAAGGGCCTGACCAACGCCCAATGGGTGCCCATGCTCAAGCTCTATCTCGGTAAAGCCTCCACCGTGGCCGAACTGGCGCGCCAATGCCAGCTCGATGCCGGCTCCATGACCCGCCTGCTCGACCGGCTCGAAGCCAAGGGCTTTTGCCGCCGCATCCGCTCCAGCGACGACAGGCGCGTGGTGAACATCGAGCTCACGCCCGAAGGCCGCGAAGCCGCCAAGGAAATCCCCGCCGTGCTCAGCCGCGTGCAGAACGCCCACCTGGCCGGCTTCTCGGTCGAAGAATGGCAAAACCTCAAAGGCTATCTGCGCCGCATCCTTGAAACCGCGCACACCCTCCAAGCAGCGAATGAACAACATGACAAATAACACCTGTGACTTTCCCCGGGCCTCGGCCCCCGGCGTGGCGCCGGGCAATGCCGACCAAACCCTGCCGGTCTGGCGGGCATCCTTTCGCATGGCCCTGGTGGCCGCCGCCAGCGTCGTGGCCGTGGGCCTGATGGCGACCGGCCTGACCGGCTGCGCCGACATGTCCGGCATCACGCCACAAGCGAGCCTGCGCGACGCACCTTCGCTGGGGCTGAAGGCCAACCCAGACTCCGGCGCGCAGGCCACGGCGCAGGCGCCGCTGGCCGCTGAATGGTGGCGCGACTTCGGCGACGAGCAGCTCAACACCCTGGTCGCGCAAGCCCTGCAAACCAGCCCCAGCCTCAAGCTCGCGCAGGCACGCCTGGCGCGCGCGCAGGCCGTGATTGAGGTGGCCGACGCCGCCACCTTGCCGCAGCTCACCGGCCAGCTGGACCTGACCCGCCAGCGCTATACCGCCAATGGCGCGGTGCCGCCGCCGCTGGCCGGCTCCATCCGCGAAAGCGGCACGGCCCAGCTCAACGCCAGTTGGGAGCTGGATTTCTTCGGCAAGAACCGCGCGGCACTCGACGCCGCGCTGGGCAGCGCCAATGCCGCCGAGGCCGACGCCCAGGCCGCGCGCCTGCTGCTGGCCAGCAATGTCGCGCGCAGCTACTTCCAGCTGGTGCGCCTCAATGAACAGGCCAACGTGGCGCGCCGCACCCTGGCGCAGCGCGAGGAAACCCTGAAGCTGGTGCGCGACCGCGTCGACGCCGGCCTGGACACACGCCTCGAACTGCGCCAGAGCGAGGGCGGCCTGCCCGAGGCGCGCCTGCAGCTCGAAACCCTGCTCGAGCAGATGGCGCTCACGCGCAATGCGCTGGGCGCGCTGGTCGGCCAGCCCGACGGCGCCGCGGCGCTGGCACCGTCCGCGCAAGCCGCGATCAAAAATGTCGCGGTGTCCGCCACCATCCCCGCCGACCTGCTGGGCCGCCGCGCCGACATCGCCGCCGCGCGCTGGCGCGTCGAGGCTTCGTCCAAGGATGTGGCCAACGCCAAGACCCAGTTTTATCCCAACATCAACCTCGTCGCCTTTGCCGGTTTTTCGAGCATAGGCCTGGGCAACCTGCTCGACTCGGGCAGCCGGCAGTGGGGCGTGGGCCCGGCGCTGCGCCTGCCGATTTTTGACGCGGGCCGGCTGCGAGCCAACCTGCGCGGCAAGACCGCCGACCTTGACGCCGCGGTCGAAAGCTACAACGCCGCCGTGATCGACGCGGTGCGCGACGTCGCCGACCAGGTGGCTTCCTCGCAAGCCATTGTTCGCCAGCAAACCGAGCAGCGCGCCGCTCAGGACGCCGCCGAAAGCGCTTACGACATCGCCGTGCAGCGCTACAAGGCGGGCCTGGGCAACTACCTCAATGTGCTCACGGCGGAAACCAGCGTGCTGGCCCAGCGCCGGCTCGCGGTAGACCTCTCGGCCCGTGCGCTGGACACGCAGGTCGCGCTGATACGCGCACTGGGCGGTGGCTACACCCCCGGTCAGTCGGTGCCCGCTGAACGCCAGGCAGCCCTCGCCACTCACTGAACCGCTTCAGACGATCAACCAATAGCAATACCTCAATACATAACAGCAGGTCACAAACATGAGCGCTACTGAATCCTCCAATCCTTCGGCTTCCACATCTTCCCCAACGCCCGCACCCGCCGGCAATCCCAAGCGCAAAAAGGCGCTGACCGCGCTGGCCGCCGTCGTGGTGGTTGCCGGCCTGGGCTGGTCCGCCTATGAATACCTGGTGGCCAGCCATTACGAGTCCACCGACAACGCCTATGTGCAGGGCAATGTGATCCAGATCACGCCGCAGATCGGCGGCACCGTCATGGCCATCATGGCCGACGACACCGACTTCGTGAAAGCCGGCCAGGCCCTGGTGCAGCTGGACCCGGCCGACGCCAAGGTCGCGCTGGAGCAGGCCGAGGCCGCGCTGGCCCAGGCCGTGCGCCAGGTGCGCACGCTTTATGCCAACAACGGCACGCTGGCCGCGCAGATTGCCTTGCGTGACGCCGATGTGGTCAAGGCGCAAAGCGACATCGCGCGCGCCAATGACGACCTCAATCGCCGCCAGTCGCTGACCGGCAACGGCGCCGTCTCCAAGGAAGAACTCAACCACGCACAGACGCAGCTGGCCACCGCCAAAAGCGCGCTGGCCGCCGCGCAGGCCGGTGTGACCGCCGCGCGCGAGCAGCTCGCCAGCAACCAGGCCTTGACCGAAGGCACCAGCATCGAGCAGCACCCCAGCGTGCAGGTGGCCGCCGCCAAGGTGCGCGAAGCCTACCTGGCCACGCAGCGCGCCGGCCTGCTCGCGCCCGTCGACGGTTACGTCGCCAAGCGCACCGTGCAGCTCGGCCAGCGTGTGGCCGCCGGCACGCCCATGATGTCCATCATCCCGCTCAAGCAAGTGTGGGTTGACGCCAACTTCAAGGAAGTGCAGCTGCGCAATATCCGCATAGGCCAGCCCGTCACGCTGGTCGCCGACCTGTACGGCAAGAAGGTCGAATACAAGGGCTCCGTCGCGGGCCTGGGCGTCGGTACCGGCGCGGCTTTCGCGTTGCTGCCTGCGCAGAACGCCACCGGCAACTGGATCAAGGTGGTGCAGCGCGTGCCCGTGCGCATCGCGCTGGACGCCAAACAGCTGGCCGAGAACCCGCTGCGTGTGGGTCTCTCCATGGAAGCCGAGGTCGATGTGAGCAACAAGGACGGCAAGACCCTGGCCGACGCGCCGCGCGACGCCGCCCTGGCGCACAGCCAGACCTATGGCGCGCAGGACGACGCGGCCGACAAGGATGTGCAGCGCGTGATTGCCGCCAACACCGGCAAGGCTGCCGTGAAGTCGGCCAAGGCCGCCAACGCGGCCAAGCCGGCGCCGCAGCCGGGCGGTGCAGCTTTGCCGGCCCAAGCCGTCGGCGATGCCCAGACCCTCGCATTCAGCCACACGCTGTCGCTGGCCGGCAACCGCACGGCGCCTTAAGCCGCTCAGCCCAAGCACGCGCAACCGCGGTCAACCCCCATCGCGGTTTCCACCCGCTCTTTCTTCGCAAGGCATTCATGGCTTCCGCACCTGCTTCCGCCTATATCCCACCCCCGCCGCTGACGGGGTCGGCGCGCCTCTGGGGCACGCTGGCCCTGTCGGCCGCGACCTTCATGAACGTGCTGGACACCTCCATCGCCAACGTGTCGCTGCCCGCCATCGCCGGTGACCTGGGCGTGAGCCCCAACCAGGGCACCTGGGTCATCACCAGCTTCGGCGTGGCCAACGCGATTGCCGTGCCGCTCACCGGCTGGCTGTCGCAGCGCTTCGGCCAGGTGCGCCTGTTCACGGCCAGCGTCATGCTGTTTGTGCTGACCTCCTGGCTGTGCGGCCTGGCGCCCAACATGACCACGCTGATCTTTTTGCGCGTGCTGCAGGGCCTGGTGGCCGGGCCCATGATTCCGCTGTCGCAGGCGCTGCTGTTGTCGAGCTACCCTAAAGCGCTGGCCGGGCTGGCCATGGCGCTATGGTCCATGACGACGCTGATCGCGCCGGTGATGGGGCCGCTGCTGGGCGGCTGGATCACCGACAACATTTCCTGGCCCTGGATTTTTTACATCAACATTCCCGTCGGCTTCGGCGCGGCCTTCATCACCTGGAGCATCTTCCGCAAACGCGAAAGCCCCACCAAAAAGCTGCCCATCGATTCCGTGGGGCTGGCGCTGCTGGTAGTCTGGGTCGGCTCGCTGCAGATCATGCTCGACAAGGGCCAGGAACTCGACTGGTTCCACTCCGGCGAGGTCATCGCGCTGGGCATCATCGCGCTCGTCGGCCTGGCGGCCTTTGTGATCTGGGAGCTCACCGAAGAGCACCCGGTGGTGGACCTCACGCTGTTCAAGAAGCGCAACTTCTGGGCCGGCGCGCTTGCGCTGTCGGTGGGTTACGGCCTGTTCTTCGGTAACGTGGTGCTGCTGCCGCTGTGGCTGCAGCAGTACATGGGCTACACCGCGACCCAGGCCGGCATGGTGCTGGCGCCCGTGGGGGCTTTTGCCTTGCTGCTGTCGCCCGTGGTCGGCAAGAACATCGCCAAGGTCGACCCGCGCCGCTTCGCCGCCTTTGCCTTCATGGTGTTCGCGCTGGTGCTGTGGATGCGTTCGCACTTCAACACCCAAGCCGACTTCCAGACCATCATGATCCCGACCATCATCCAGGGCGTGGCCATGGCCTTCTTCTTTATTCCGCTGGTCACCATCACGCTGTCGGGCATCGCGCCCGAGAAGATCCCTGCGGCGTCGGGCCTGTCCAACTTCGTGCGCATCACGGCAGGTTCCTTCGGTACCTCGATTGCCACCACCATCTGGCAGGACCGCGCCGCCATGCACCATGCGCAGATCAGCGAATACGTGAACCAGGGCAGCAGCGCCACCAATAGCGCCCTCAATGGTTTGGCCGGCGCCGGCCTCACGCCCGAGCAGGCCCTGGGCACCCTCAACCGCCTGGCCGACCAGCAGGCTTATATGCTCGCGGCCAACGACGTGTTTTATGTGTCGGCGCTGATCTTCCTGCTGTTGATTCCACTGGTGTTTTTGACGCGGCATACCAAGGCCGGGGCGGGGAGTGCGGACGCGGCGGCTGGGGCGCATTGAGTTACGGCTCGGTCGATTAAAAAAAGGCGCTTTGGGCGCCTTTTTCTTTTGCCATCAAATCAGTCGCTGCTTACACTCGCTCTTATTGGCTTTCAGGCCAGCCGCATTTATCCATCACTTGATGAAAGCATGAACTTATGCGAATCGCCATCCATTTCATCGCTGCTGCGATCTTGGCGCTTGCTTCGCCCTATGTGTTCGCCACATCCGGCCAAGTACCGAAGGCCGCTGCGGCAAACATGGCGGTTGTACGCGCGGAGTTTGGTCTCTTCAATTTGCCTGGCTCCGGTAAACCTGCTTTCGTTGCGACCCGGAAAGTTCCGCTTGTTCCTGGCCAAATCTATGGCTGGGTTGTGACGGTGAATCCGACCCAGGAGGAGGTGAGCTGGCGGGAGGAATTTACGCTTCCGGGGAAACCGGTTACATGGGGCGGGCCGGATCCCAATGCATCGCAAACCATTTCATCGGACCGGAAGACCTCGGTAAAAGAGGGGAAAGTGGTTCCGGATCGCGGCGTAATTGCCAATACCTGGACGGTGGCTCCGGGGGATCCCCAGGGACGCTACGTCATTCGGGTTTTCATTGGGAATCGCCTGGCCCGGACGTTTGAGTTTGATGTCAAGTGAGTTCTAATCGCTCGGTCAATCCGGACCTCAGGCTGCCATGTCAGACGCCGTTTTTGTTGTACTGCAACTGACAGGGAATCCCGACTCGCTGGATTCTTGCCGCGATACGCATTTCAGCTCGGGATCGTTTGATTTCAACTCAGTGATCCGGATGCCGCCGGAGCTCGAGATTGAAGAAAGCAGCTCGGTGACGACGGGTTACGACGCGCTCTTCGGCGACTGGACCGAGCCCGCAAAGTACTGGACCTGGAAGGAGGCTGCCGCGAAGCTGGGCCATCCGTTCCCGCTCGAATCGCGCGAGCAGCTGCTTGCCTGCATTCGCAGTCTCGAGTGTGCTGAGATGTATTTGGCGCCGGCGCGGCAATACCAGGAAAACATCGAGAAGTACGGTTATGGGTCCTGGTACGGCTGGTGCAAGAAACATTGGGGTTCGAAGTGGAACGCCGAAGATTCGAACATTGATGCGGCGCCTGATCGGATCACGGTTCGCTTCACCGCCGCGTCAGCCTTTCCGAAACCACTCGTCAAGGCATTGTCGAAGAAATGGCCGGTACTCGAAATCCGGGTGCAGTATGTCGATGAGCATCTGCGTTGGGGCGGTGACTATGTTCTCAAGGCGGGCCGGGAACTTCAGAAACTGAAGCGCTCGCCGGCAGACATACTCAAAGAGATCCGGAGGAATGCTGGGGACGGGATCTGACAGTTTCCGCGGCAGCTGTGTACGCGCGCAGTTCTGTCAGGCGCTCAAAGCCAGGGGGCTGGGCGATGCTTCCACCGGCACCAGAATCGCGTTGCCGGTAGCCACCAGCAGCAACTCCCCGCTGTCCTGCTCGGCAAATAGCTCCGCATTCGCAAACACCTGCTTGCGACCGGCCTTCACCACACGCCCGCGCGCCACAAAGCTGCGGCCCACGGCGGGTGCCAGGCAGTTCACTGAAAAATGCGAGGCCAGCACGCGGCCCGACACGGTGGCGGCCGCATAGCCGCAGGCTGTGTCCAGCATCGCACCAATTAGGCCCGCATGCAGATAGCCGGCGTACTGGCCCATGTCTTCCTCGCGCCAGGCCATGCGTATCTCGGCCTCGCCGGCCGCGGCGCGCACAACCTCAAAACCGGCCCATCGGTTGAAGGAGGCGGTCTGGTTCACCGCCTGCAGGGTGTGGAGCAAGGTGGAGTCCGTCATGGCTGGAAATATAGGACGGTCAGGGGTGGCGCGCTGTAGCGCGGGTGACAGGCCGGTGGGTGCTTATCCGGAGAATTTGTGTAAACCTTTGAGCATGTTGCTTCTAACGCCCGGTGCTGGAAGTCGCTGGATCGCACCGTGTGTGGTGCATGGGTCATGTCTTGCTGCCGCGCGCCGCGCCGAGCTGCCGGTTAAATATCTTCGCCGTTTTCATGCAAAAGGTCTATGGCGGCGGGATGCCCCTGTGCCGCCGCCAGCTTAAGCCAGCGAATTGCCTCTTCATGGTCTTCCTCGGACTGCAGGAGGTGCTGGCCCAACTTCCATTGCGAGGCGTCCAGCCCGGCCTCAGCTGATCTGCGGAACAGGAGCAACGCCGTTTCAATGTCTCGCAGCGTACCCATGCCATGGTAGGTGAAGCTCGCCAGGTAATGCGTGCCTTCAAGAAAACCGCCGTCGGAGGACTTCTGGTACCAGGCGTGCGCCTGCTCCTGGTCGCGTGGGGAGAGTTCATCACAAAGATGACCCATATAGAACTGCGCGACTGGATCTCCAGCGTTCGCCAAAGGCAATAGCCGATCCCACGCCGTTTCCGGCGCTTCGTCGTGATAAAGGTCAGAGATTTGGTCTGGCGTCATTGAATGAAGGAATGGGGACGGCACAGGCAGAAAGCAGCTTGATGCTAGTCAAAATTCTGCGTGCCCGGCTTGGATCATCGCCCCACCAGCGCCAGGTAAAGCTCGCGCGTCTCAGGCGACACCGATGCCACGAGCTGCTCATGCGAGGTCTTATGCCGCACCATCATGCGCGCCGAGGCCACGGCCTTGGATTTGCAGAACCAGTGGCAGCTGTGCTGCATCAGGAAGAGTTCGGCCGACATGGTGAAGGCCTTGTCCTTGGGTGTGCGCCGGGCGCTGTTTTCCGCCGCGCGCAGAATGCCCTGGGCGTGGACCGCCAGCATTTTCCGCATGTCGAAGCTCAGGCCCGGCAGCAGCTTGGTCGCGAAGGGAAACGTGATCGGCAGCTTGCTGGTGCGCGCCTCCACTTCATCGACCTTGGAAAAGCCCGCGGCAAAAAGGGTGAACTGCTCGCACAGCTTGAGCTCGGAGCCGGCGAGCTGGTTCCAGACCTGTTCGCGCCGCTCCGGTTCTTTCTCGCCCAGGGCCCGCAGGTAGCCGTCGGTCAGGGTCTCCATCAGTTTTTCGATCTGGTACTGGCCCAGGTGGCTGCCCAGCAGGGCAATGCGCCGGCGCTCTTCCGACAGTTTGAGGATGTAGACGACTATGGCGACGCAAGTCACCAGCGTGAAAAATTCCATTGTTGTTGGGGCTTAAGGAGTGGGGCCTGTGGGGCAACTCCACAGTGTAGTCACCCTGCCCGAAATCCTGGCTGCCGTAGGGGCAAAGTGCAAGCTGTTACAGCACGACCTGTTTATCAGCCAAGGCCTTGCCCCAAGTCAACAACCGATAAGCCCGGTGCGCGGGCACGTAATAAGGATCGTTTTCCACAAGCTCTGCGGCACGTTCCCGAGATTCAACCTCCAGCACCCAGAGCCCACCGACAAAGCCGCCACCCGGTGCTTCACGCAAGCCGCCTGCGGCCAGGATCTCGCTTTCATGTGCGCGCAGATAAGCCAGGTGCAGCGGCTCGCGTTCCCGGCGTACGGCCAGCATCCCGGGTTTGTCGTCAAAGATGGCTACCCAACGCATGAATTTTCTCCTGTTGAAATTTGAAGAGAGATAGCGAATTCACATCCGCAGCGGCTGCGCATACCCCGTCATTTCCAGATACCCCATCCCAACCAGTTTGCCGTTGCTGTCGATCAGCTCACTCAAACCTTCCCAATAAATGGAGCCTGTGGATTGGCGGCTGTCGAGTTCCTGGTTGTCGATGACGGCGCGCACGGTATAAAAATCGGCGGGGGTGCGGACTATCCATTCCACCGGGTAGGTGGTTTGCGTCAGCGGGCTTTTCCAGTGGCGCACGGGCTTGAAGATGACTTCGCCGCGGCTGAAGCTGTACAAGCCGCCCTTGGGCGAGCGGAAGGAGCCGCCGTCCCACAGCATGCCGCCGTCTTTGCCACGCAGCCGGAAGGCGGTCAGGGCGCTGCCGTCGGTCAGGTTCATGCCTATCCAGTCCCAGCCCGCGGCCTCGGGGTGCAGGATTTCCTCGCTCCACTCGTGGTCCAGCCAGGCCTTGCCGCTCACGGCAAAATCCTGGCCTTTGAATTGCACGGTGCCGCGTGTGGCCAATTGCGGCTGGCTGTAGTAGTAGCTGGCCTGTTTTTCATCAGGCCCTTTGCGCGACAGGCCTTGTTTTCCCTGCAGCAGCACCTCCTGCGTTTCTTCAAACGCCAGCTTGAGCGCGAAGTCGCTGGACGGCAACTCCGCGAGGTACTTGCCGCCTTGGGCTTTGAGCGACCAGTCGCGCAGCTTGAGGTTCATGTCGCGTTCGCTGGCCGTGGCGATGCCAAAGCCGTCGCGCGCGATGCGCTGGTCGTGCCAGAGTTTTTTGCCCTGCAGGTCGGTCAGGGCGGCGTGGGCAAAGAGCAGCTGTTTGGCGGCGAATTTCGAGGCCATGCCCTGGGTGGCGTCCACGCGCGAACGGAAAAAAGTGAGCTGGAAACCGAATGTCCGCTTGCCTGCTTCGGTGCTGGCCTGGCCCGTGATGTACCACCACTCGGTGCGAAATTCTGGGTGGGCGCCGCGGTCGCGCGGAAACTCCAGGGTTTTGGCGGGCAAGGCTTGGGCTGGATGGGTGATGCCGCCCCAGCCGGCCAGCGCGGCGCCGGCCAGCAGCAGGCCGCGCCTGGGCAGCAGGGCGGGCAGGGTGTGCATGGGCGGCGGCAAGGGCATGGGTTTCTTCAGGCGGCAGCCGCGGGCCGCAGCAGCCTGGCGACCTGCGCCTGGGCGGCCGTGCAGTCGCCGATGGTCCCGGCCACCCATTCGGCGTTGTAGTAAGTCGGCAGGTAGCGCTCGCCTGAGTCGCACAGCAGCGACAGGATGGAGCCTTGCTCGCCGCGCGCCAGCATCTCGTGCGCCAGCGCCAGCATGCCGACCAGGTTGGTGCCGGTGGACGGCCCAACCCGGCGGCCCAGCAGCTGCGATAGCGCCTGCATGGCGGCGATCGAGTCCACATCGGCGACTTCCACCATGCGGTCTATCACCGTGCGGATAAAGCTGGCCTCCACGCGCGGCCGGCCTATGCCCTCGATGCGCGAGCCCGCGCCGGTCAGGCCCGCGTCGCAACTGCGGTGATAAGCGGCAAAGACCGAACCCACCGGGTCGGCCACGCAGAGCCGGCTGTCGTGGCGCTGGTAACGCACGTAACGGCCTATGGTGGCGCTGGTGCCGCCCGTGCCGGCGCCCACCACAATCCAGCGCGGCACGGGATGCCTCTCGCGCGCCATCTGGCTGAACATGCTTTCGGCGATGTTGTTGTTGCCGCGCCAGTCGGTGGCGCGCTCGGCATAGGTGAACTGGTCCATGTAGTGGCCGCCGGTTTCCCGGGCCAGCCCGCGCGCTTCGTCGTAGACCTGCGCGGCGCTGTCCACCCAGTGGCAGCGTCCGCCGTAAAACTCGATCTGAGCGACTTTTTCGTGTGAGGTGCTGCGCGGCATCACCGCGATAAAGGGCAGGCCCAGCAGGCGCGCGAAGTAGGCCTCGCTGACCGCGGTGGAACCGCTTGAGGCCTCGACGATGGTCGAACCTTCATGGATCAGGCCGTTGCACAGCGCGTACAAAAACAGCGAACGCGCCAGCCGGTGCTTGAGGCTGCCGGTCGGGTGCGTGGATTCGTCCTTGAGGTAGAAATCGATGCCGCGCGCGGCGAACTCCGGCAGCGGCAGGGGAATCAGGTGGGTGTCGGCGCTGCGCTGGTAGTCGGCTTCAATGCGGACGACGGCGGCACTGAGCCAGGAACTGCTGGGTGTTTGGGGGGCGGCCATGGCCCCGATTCTCGCAGCAAGCAAGGCCCTGGTGGCCGGCTTTTAATGCCGGCTGGCCCTCCAGGATGAGGGCTCGCCGAACAGGGCCGGGATCTCGCTGCGGCCTATGCCCAGGTCGTTCAGTTCATGGCTGCTCATGGCCATCAGTTCGTCCCGCTGCAATCGGCGTGGCGTCGGTGCGCCGCCGCGCGATGGCCTGAACCAGGCGCCACCGAGCCTGCACAGCGCCGCCGCCAGGCCCGCGAAGCGCTGCAGCCCCGCTGTGAGGCTGAATCCCGGTGAGACGGTGGGAATGGTGGCGGCAGGCATGGGGTGCTCCTTGGGGTATGAGGGTGTGGATGAAGCCAGGCGCCCATGGTGCAATTTATTCTGGTATTGTGGAAGTTGAGTTTTCTGATCAAAACTATCAGTATTCCTGATGAAGCATGTTGTGAGGCGTCTTTCATGCGTGAATTGAACCTGGACCAGCTGCGCACCCTGGTGGCCATTACCGACCTGGGCACTTTTTCGGCCGCCGCGCAGGGCCTGCACCTGGCGCAGCCCACCGTGAGCCTGCACGTGAGCGAACTCGAAAGCCGCCTGGGCACGCCGCTGGTGGTGCGCGGCGGGCGCAAGGTCGAGCCCACGCCGGCCGGCGCTGTGCTGGTGGAGCGGGCCCGCCGCCTGCTGCGTGACGCCGACGATGCGGTCGATGCGGTCAAGCGCCATGTCGAGGGCCGCGCCGGCCGCGTGCGCCTGGGCAGCACCACCGGGGTGCTGGTCTACTTCTTGCCGCAGGTGCTCAAGGCCATGGAGCTGGCCCATCCCGACATCGACGTCGAGGTCAGCATCCTGGGCTCGGCCGACACCCTGGAGCGGCTGGCGCAGGGCACGCTGGATGTGGGCCTGGTCGCCACGCCGCCGCCCGCGCAGCGCGGCATGGTGATCACACATTGGCGCAGTGATCCGATGATGGCTTTTGTGCCCAAGCGCTGGAAGGCGCCGAAACACGCCACGCCGGCCTGGCTGGCGGGCAAGCCGCTGATCTTCAACGAAACGCCCACCCATATGTATCGCATGACCATGGCCTGGTTTGCCGACGCGGGCTTTACGCCGCGCGCGCGCATCGAGCTCAATTATTCCGAGGCCATCAAGAGCCTGGTGGCAGCCGGTTACGGCGCCGCCGTGCTGCCCAGGGAAGAGTCGGAGCAAGAGTCCCATGTGCGGCACGACGTGCAACTGCTGCCGCTCAAGCCCGCGCTGGTGCGCGACACCGCCATGGTGCACCGGCCGCTGGAAGCGCTGGACGGCGCGACACGCAACCTGCTCAAGACGCTTGCGACGTTTCGTCAGGCGTGAGCAAGCGTCTGATCTACGCAGGTCAAGGCGCTGATGCGGCGCGGCGCAATTTTCATGTCTGATTTGGGCCCAAAACAGCCCGTGACTAGTGCAAATACCGGATGCGCTCACGCACCTGGTCCAGCAACCGAGTGGACTGCAAAGCTGGTGCGGCGACTCTGTCAGGGCTGTTATGCCTATTCATTTATACAGCATGGTGAGATAAACCTATGCTTTCAAACACTTTTTTGAACCATAGTCGCCGGTGTTATCTGACTGGTGGCCATGTTATTCCGCAGTTTTGCGGGATATATCAAAATTAGGCCCTGCAGCAAAATGTCGCCTACTTTAACGAAAGCGGAGTTCGAAAATGAGTTCATATACGCTTTGCCGTGCGCTCTTGGTCGCGCTTCTTCCGACCTACGGTGCTTGTCAGTCACTCGGCTATCAGGATGCAGATACACCGAGTGAGGCCGTTGGAATGATGCAAACCACTCTGATGACCGCTCGAATAATGAAGGAGAGGTGCGGTGAACGGTTCCCTGAGCTTCAGGCAGAGATGGAAGAAAACCTGTCTAAGTGGCGAGCAAAGGAGGCCACAACCATTCGAAAATCCAACCTCTATTGGGCTGAGATGGTGAGGAAGGATCCAAAGACGGCGCAAAGCGTGCCGGCAGTCGAAGCGGCAATTAGAAAATCTATGGCTGCCGTAGCTGAAGTGCCTGGGGACGCAGGCGCAAGAGTGTTCTCGCAAACATGCAAGCAGCACTTTTCCGCTCTTGCATCGGGTATTTGGCGCACTCGCACCCCGAACGCATACAAATACCTTGACGCCGCACCGTGATGGCGCCAGGGCCTAACAAATTGGTCAACCGGACACGCCCTGGTCGGCTTCGCCTCCCGGCGCGCGCCGGTTACCGCCGGCGTTATGCCTCACTTTGGGGTCGGGTATGAGTTGGGATGTGACGGTGCAGCGGTTCTCGCGCGAGTACGCGGCCATCGAGGACATTCCTGAGACTGAGCGCTGTGTGCCATTGGGTGCCCGCACGGAGGTGCATGCGGCCATTTCGCGCCACTTCGCGGCGACGGATTGGGCGGACCCCGCATGGGGTGTATTTGATTCTCCAGGCGGGTCCATCGAGTTCAACTTGGGACGCGACGAGCCGAACGAAGGATTCATGATGCACATCAGAGCAACGGCTGGAATCGTCCAGCCGATCGTGGCGATGTGCATTGCAGAGCGATGGCAGGCGCTCGACTGCAGTACTGGCGCGTTCCTTGAGCAGGTGGGCGATCCGTCAGCTGGCCTGGAGCAATGGACAGCCTATCGCAACCAGGTCGTCGGCGATCCATAACTGGTCGGCCCACGCGGACGCGCAACCCCAGGAGGCGGCTTCGTCGCAAGTGTTGCGCCCCGGTGGCCTTCAACGTTAAATCTGTATGACCAGCTCTGCGAAAGGTCGGACAAGATCACCTCTGTTCAGATGGAAGAGATTGCTATTGAGCAAGCCTGCACCTTGGATAGTGGGATTTGCTATATTGATCTTTGGGTGGTCAGTAATTGATGCGCCAAACGGACCGGGCGAGCCCGTTAAGGGTCTCGTCACTGCCTTTCAATTGACAGGGAATGGCGAAAGTGTTGCCTTAGTCCACCCCCCTGGGGGACCTATCCTTAGAGTCAAGGGTGTGACGGCTCCGATTGGTGGGCAAGTGAACTGCACTCGCTATTTGAAAAAGTATTGGCCCAACGAAAGTTACGAATGTCAGCACCCTCACTAGACATATTTAACAGGTTGCTCGGCGCGGACACGCAGCAGCAGACTGCCGCTTCGCTGCGCATGCTGCGTGCCGGGCAGCGCCAACGTTAAATCTCAGAAAACCTCTATGCGCTTCGAAGTTTGGGTTCGCGAACAACTTGACGATGGCTGTCTTGTCGTGACGAACACGTCCAATGTCGGTTGCCAACCAGGCCCCGAACACACGGCCCTTGCCAACGCAGGGGCCTACGACATTCCGAAGGGCACAGCGTTCACCGAGTTGTTGGCGAAGTCAAGAGTTCAGAAAGATGGCGAGAATTCGCGCGAGACGGTTGAGGACATCGCGAGCATTTCATTGACGATTGTCGAAGTAGAATTCTTCCGAAGAATGGTTAACGCTGTTCCCAATGGTCACCACGCCGCGATACGTGTTGAAGGCCGTGGACTCGAATTGGTCGGTAAGTGGCTCGCCGTGAAGCCGGAGAACGAACATCTTTATCTTTCCGCCAATGACTCTGAGACTTAACATGTCCATCGGCACGGATCAACAACAGCAGAAGGCGGCTTCGCCGCAAGTTGCTGTTGCCCGGTCATCTTCACGTTAGGCATCACAAGTGACCAGACTGCAGTTCCCCGCGTGCCCTAGATGCCAAAGTGAGGCGCAGGTCATTTCGAAATTGCTCTTAATCGGCAAGGTGAGTCCGCAAGGATCGATCGCGAACTTCGATGAGATTGCAGGATTTCAACCAACTGATCAGCTGGCAGTCGACGAGTGTGTTCCGGAAGTTCTGCGTCAAGGGCAACTTGATCAATTTATTGACGGTTACTACTGCGAAAAATGTGATGTCGGCTTTGTCCCCGATGAATTCGTGCGACACGACAGATGACTACGAGAGTGATCAATGAGCGTGATGCCTAACCCGTCATTGCAGCCGACCTTGGCCGGCTGCGCCGTCCGGTCGGCTGAACTCCAACGTTAGGCCCCATGAATCGCGTTGAACTCTTGGTCGTGGAGGAGCGCTTTCAGCTCAGTGGTGTCGGCCTGACTCTAGTACCAGACTTCTCGGTTCCCCAAGGGCGTTGGCGCAATTTGCAAGAGCAGGTCCGCATCGTCACTCCGGATGGAAGAGAATTTGAAGCGCTTGCTCAGTTCAACATGACGCACTTCAACATTCGCGATCTCCAAGTCCCTGTTGATCGGCGCTGGCGAATCGTGGTCAATCTTCCGTCGATTCAGAAAGAGCAGGTTCCCATTGGTAGCAAGCTTCTTGTTTCCCCGGAGGCCAGGAATGCAGTCTTACCCACCGCAGGGGCCTAACCCCTCCGTCAAGGGGGCTGGCCTGCGGCCAGCCCCTTACGTCGAACGTTAGCCAGAAAACGGGCCTCACGTTTATGAGGCGCATGATTGAGGAAGTAGGATGATGAATCGACTTTTTTTGATGTTTTTTTGTTTAGCTTAACTGCTTGTGCCGAGATAGACCGACAGAAGGAAAGCCTTGGTCCCATTGAAGCGGGATTTTGTAGGCATCAATGCGATGAGCAATATCAGCAAACTCATAGCGATTCGCTTTATAAAAGCTGCTTGCGCAAATGCGAAGCCACACCAAGCGAACCAGGAAAAAATCCCTATTTTGTTGCATTAGCTCGCCCAGCAAATAATTGGAATGACACTGGTATAGACATCCAACCGGGGGAGTCCTACCAAATTTCTGTCGTTGGAGGACAGTGGTACAGCAACCCCTACTGGACATCGCCGCTTGGTGCTGGAAACAGTAAATACATAGCCTCGTCAAGCTACCTCCTTCCGGGAGCACCGGAGGGCGCACTAATTGGGCGTGTTGGCGCTGGGCCAGTTTTCTTAATTGGAAATAGCGCTAAAACGCCTGACAACTCCGTAGGTCGTCTTCAAGTTACGGTCAATGACGCGCCGGCGGGGTTTGGAGATAACAGTGGCTCGTTAGGCCTTGACATCAAGAAGCAATGACGTCGCGCAATATGAACTGCTAACCATTCGTTCCAGCGGACTCCCTTTGGCATCCGCTGAACTTAAACGTTAGGCCTCTTTGAATTCGACAATTACCGTGAGTATCGAAGTCACCGCATTTCCAGTGATGCCAACCCGCCCCTGCAGCTTTTGTTTGAGCCTGCAGGGCGGCAGCGTCTTCGCCGACTTCCAAGTTGATGCCTCCGGCATCGTCGTCCTTCGACGGATCTCGTTCGATGGATACGGTTGCTGTCGCGTGGAAGGATTCGCCACAAGGATGAACTCAGACGACTCGCGCCTACTTCTCGATGCAGCCGCCTCTGGCAAGCTTGATGGGGTCAAGGTTGAGATGGCTTTGCAGAGATACTTCCGAGAGAACAAGGATGTGATCTGGACTGACGCTCTCACCGAGCACGAACTGCTTTAGTTCATGGCTAGCGTACTTTGCCAGAGTGCTTCCAGTCTCGCGAGGCCTAACCCCTCCGTCAAGGGGACGTCCCGCAAGCGGGCCGCCCTTTACGTCAAACGTTGAACGTCTGCTTTTTACGCAATTGTGAGACCGCTTTGGGCCCAAGGCGGACAGTCACCACTAACGCCTTTCAGGAGCTGGATCAACCCAGTTCGGACGCAGCCCTCTTGTGGCCTCGTCCCGTACCCGCAAAAGAGAGTCCTCATTACCGATCTCAGCCTCAATCTCGCCGACGCACCCCCAGCAGTCACCCCCACAGTCGAGCGACAAGGGGGCGCTAGGTTGATTGAGAACTCGCCCGCAGATTCGACAGTTCATGTTTGATCGCCGGTAGCGGCCTAAGCCACTGACGCTGTGACGCCGATAGTGTTGAGTTTGCCGACAAGCTCCGCGGCAGCGGCTTTCGACTCGATCGCCAGCCGTTGCTTGGTGCCCATCAAAATCGCTTCGGTGAGTTGCTTCGCGTCGGCCAGCCCGAGACCTAGGCTATCGCGCAGCACTTCGGTGCAGCTAACCTTCTGCATGCCAATCGTCCATCCTGTGATTTCGACTATTTGATCCATATTGCGAATGTCCGCTTCTGACCGATAGCAGCCATTTGCTTTATAGCATCAGGCTCAATCTTCACGCTCCGCGATGCGGCGCGAGAGTTCAGAGCCGCGGGCCAGGAAGAAGTGGTGCAGCTCTTTGGCATAAGCGCTACCTATGGCTTGCCGGATTGACGGGCGCGCCGCGAGGACGGTGCTCCAGGCGCGAACTTTGGGTAATTTCTCAAAGAACCCCGTTTCACCGGCCCTCTCCAGCACATCGAAATAGCGGAACACCGGGCCGAACACCGCATCGACCATGCTGAAGGACTCGCCTGCAAAGTACGGCCCCCGCGCCAGCAGCACGGCCTCCAACTGCGCGAACCTGCCCGCCAGTTCTTCGCGCCGGCTTTGCAGGGCGGCCGCATCCGGCGCGTTGTAAAAGGCGGCGATGGTGTTCAGGACGCTGGAGCCGAACTCCATCCACGCCCGGTGCTGCGCGCGCTGGAGCGCATCGCCGGGATGCAGGCGCGGCAGCAGCGTGTCGTCCAGGTATTCGCAGATCACGGCCGATTCAAAAACCGCGTCCTCGTCCACCAGCAGCACCGGCGTCTTGCCCAGCGGCGAGACGGCTTTGAACCAGTCGGGTTTGTTCGCGAGGTCCACATCGCGGCGCCCAAAGGCCACGCCTTTTTCGGCGAGCACAATCGCCGCGCGCTGGACATAAGGGCACAGCGCGTGGCTGATGAGGGTGAGCTTCATGGCGTGTTCCTTTTGCATTCAGCGGGGCGCCAGCAGGCTGCCGCGGCGCGCGGCCCAGGCGCCGTCGCCGAGCAGCCATTGCGCCAGCGAGGCTACCAGCAGGAACAGCGGGTATTCCCAGCCGCCCTTGGGGCTGGTAAACACCCAGCCGTTGGGCCAGTGCACCCAGACCACGACCGCCAGCACGGGTACCAGCAACAGCGAGGCCTGGCGGCCGTAAAAGCCCAGCAAGAGCGCGGCGCCGCCGGCCAGCTCGGCCGCGACCACGGCATAGGCCATAAAGCCCGGCAGGCCGACCGACTCGAAGAACTGCGCCGTGCCGGGCAGGGTGAAGACGAAAATTTTCAGCAGCGCGTGGGTGATCCACATGGTGCCCAGCGCGATGCGCAGCAGCGCGGCGCCGTGGCTGGCGGCGAGGTTTTCAGCAGAAGAGGTGGTGTTCATGGTGCGGTGCCCGGTCAAGGGCGGGAGTTGAAGGAGCCGCTACTTTATGTTTGCAGGAAAGCAATGTAAATTAGCAATCATGAAAACATCGATTGCAAAAACGCAATATGCTTTGACGGCCTACGACCTGCAAACCCTGCTGGCACTGGTGCGCGGCGCCACGCTGGCCGAAGCCGCGCGGCGGCTGGGCGCCGATGCCTCCACGGTGTTCCGCTCGGTGCAGCGGATTGAAAAAAGCCTGGGCCAGCGCCTGTTCGAGCGCTCCCGCCTCGGCTACCTGCCGACCGAGCCCATGCTGGGCCTGGTGCCGCATGCCGAGCGCATAGAGGCCGAGCTCGAAGCCGCGCGCGCCGGCGCCCAGCACCCGCATGAAGGCGTGGCCGGCCGGGTGCGGCTCACGACCACCGACGCCGTGTTGCGCGGGCTGGTGTTGCCTTCGCTCAAACCGCTGCTGGCGCAGCACCCGCTGCTGCAGCTGGACCTGCGAACCGGCAACGAGCTGGCCAGCCTGAGCCGGCGCGATGCCGACCTGGCCCTGCGCGCCACACGCAAGCCGCCCGACCACCTTGTGGGGCGCAAGCTGGGCACGGTGCGTTTTGTGCTGTGCGGCCTCAAGGCGCAGGCCAGGGCCTTGTCGGCGGGAAAGAAATCTTCAGCGCTGGACGCGCTCGCCGGCTTTGACTGGATAGCGCCCGATGAAGCCCTGCCCGAACATCCCTCGGTGCTGTGGCGGCGCAAGCAGCTGCCCAAGGTGACACCGCGCCACTATGCCGACGGTATCGTGGCGGTGATGGATGCGATCAAGGCGGGGCTGGGGGTGGGCATTGTGCCGGTGTTCATGCTGGCCGGTGAGCCGGCGCTGGTGCCGCTGGGCGACACGCTGGAAGGCTGTGAGTCAGATCTGTGGCTGCTGGCGCATGCCGAGTCGCGCCACCTGCGAAGGATTGCGGTGGTCTACGATCATTTCGCGGCCAGCGTGCGGCTGGCCTGAGCTGTTCGCAAAATCAAAACGACTGGCTGGCGCCGGAAGAGCCGGAAGTGCGGAACACGACTTCGCCGCTGGGGATGTGGACTACGCGCACTTCCTGGCGGGTGGGGTCGGCGACGCTTTTGACGGCGACGGCGACCGCCAGGGAGTAGTCCGCAAAAACATGGTTGGAACTGCTGGGCGGCAACAGGCTGCCCTTGACCGGGTCCACGTTTTCAATGCGGTAGTCATGTGGCGGTGCTTTGACGGATGCCATGGTGAAGACCTCTTTGAAGTGATTTCGGTTTTGGGGGATATGGCCTCCATGGTAGGAGCGCAGGGCGGCGCTGTGATGACAATTGCGGGACAAAAACGTGACCATGCGTAAGCAAAAGAAAGCGCCTTCACCTGAAGGCGCTTGCATTGGCAAAAACTAAGCCGATGGGTTTGCGGCCCGCCCTGCCACTAATCCTTTAGTTCAGTGCAGGCCCTGGCCCGGGCTGCGCTCCGACAGCTCCAGCTTCTTCATTTCGACGGCCACCGACTTGAGCATTTCCAGCGAGGCTTCCGGCGTCTGAACGATGCCCAGCCAGCCGAAAAGGTGGTGCCGCAGGAACAGCAAAATCTTGCCGGTCAGCGGGTCGCAGGCCACCCAGTGGCGCGGGGTGTAGCAGGGCTCCAGCGCGCACAGCGGCGGGCAGTCCAGCGGGTAGGGCGGATCCAGCTCGGCGCGCAGGCCGGCCAGGTCCGTCACCAGGTCTTCAAGCTCCTCGGCCTGCAGCGTGAGCGGCTGCGCCATCTCCAGCGTGACGCTGCCATCCTCGTTGCGCACGGCCAGCAGGCCGTGGGCGAGCCGCGTTGCCATGTGCGGCGGCCGCTGGCCGGCCGCGCCGGTATGGGGGTTGGCGTGGGAGGCGGGATTGGCGTTCGGGGTGGTGCTCATGGCGTGCTCCCGTGCGTGAGGGGATGACAGAAGGGGGCGAATGTGACCGGGTGTTGGGCCGGGCGCATGGGAACCAGTGTGCGGCGCGGCAGGGCCGGGCGGCGTGGGAAACCGGCCTTGCGCGCTGTAGGACGGCGCGGTGGCATGCCCCCAGCCGCACTCCCGACGAAGCGCGGCTGTGGCCTACCAGTCTTCCTTGACCGCCAGCACCGCATCCTTGCCGGCCGCGGCGCGCCCGGCCAGCCACGCGGTCAATGTGCCCGCCACCATCACGGCCGCGCACAGCAGGCCCAGGCGCAGCCAGGGCGCCATCAGGTCCATGGTCCAGTGAAAGCTTTGTGGGTTCACCACGTAGACCAGCACGGTGGAAACCGCCAGCCCGAGCGTGAGGCCGGCCAGCGCGCCTATCAATGTCCAGGCCGCGCCTTCGCCGGCCACCACGGCCAGGATCTGCCGCCGCGTCAGGCCCAGGTGCGCCAGCAGGCCGAACTCCTTGCGCCGCGCCAGCACCTGGGCACTGAAGCTGGCCGCCACACCGAAAAGGCCTATGGCAATCGCCACCGCCTGCAGCCAGTAGGTGACCGCGAAGCTGCGGTCGAAAATCCGCAGCGAGGTCGCCCGCAGCTCGCTGACCGAGGCCAGCTCCAGCAGCGCGCCCGCGCCCGACTGCCGCTCGGCCAGCGCGCGCACCGATTGCTGCACCTGGGCATCGCCCGCGCTGCCATCCAGCCACAGCGCCAGATCGTTGGCGCGCCGGTCGCCGCTCAGGCTTTCGAAGTCGGCCCTGGCCATCGCAATGGCGCCGAACTGGCGCGCATAGTCGCGCCAGACGCCGGCCACATAAAACTGCGGCGCCGCTGTGCCGGCGGCCGTGACACCCAAAGACTGCGAGAGCGGACGAAAGACCGTGCCCGGCTGCGCGCCATACAGGTCGACCATGGGCTCGCTCACATAGATGCCGATGTGCCCGGGCGGCACCGGCAGCAGCCGGCCCACCAGCGGCAGTGCGCTGGCCGGGTCGTCCAGCGGGCGCGCGATCAGGGTGACGGCCGGCCTGGCCGGGTCCAGCAGCAGTTGCACGGTGCGCGCCGCGCCCACGCGCGCCACCCCGGGCAGGCGGCTTAGCGCCTCGACGAATTCCGGCGAAAAATAGGCGGTGTCGCTGGCCGAGCTGCCCAGCGCCGTGCGCACATAGAGGTCGGCCGGCAGTACCACGTCCAGCCAGCGGGTGACCGATTCGCGAAAGCTCGCGACCATCACCGTCAGCGCCACCGCCAGGCTCAGCGAGGCCACCACACCGCTGACGGCCACGGCCGCGCTTTCGCGCACGCGGCGCGCGCGCTCCACCGCCAGCATCGGCAACAGGTGATGGGCGACATGGGGGCCGAGCCTGTCGTACAGCAGCGCGATCAGCCAGGGCAGGGCTGTGATGCCGCCCACCAGCAGCAGGCCCACGGACACATAGGCCGCCAGCGGAATGCCGAACAGCGGCGGCACCAGCGCCAGCAGGCCGCCGGCGGCGACCAGGGCAATGCTGAGCCAGTGGCCCTTGCCGGCGCCGGCGCTGGCGCCCAGGCCCTTGAGGGTTTGCGCAGGCGGCAGCTTTTGCGCGGCTCGCGCCGGCCACCAGCCGCCCACGGCCGCGGCCAGCACGCCCAGCGAACCATAGGTAAAAGCCGCGGCGCCATTCCACTGCAGGCTGGGCGCGACACCGGAAAAATAGCCGCCGCCCAGGTCACCGCCCAGAAGCCGTAGCGCCAGCGCGGCCAGCGCCGTGCCCAGCGCGATGCCCAGCATGCTGCCGGCCAGGCCCAGCAGCACAGATTCGGCCAGCACCAGCCGCAGGCGCTCGCGGCCGGTGAGGCCCAGCACGCCCAGCAGCGCAAACTGCTGCGCGCGCTTGGCCACGCTGAGCGAGAGCACCGAGAAAACAAGAAAAGCACCTGTGAACAGCGCCACCAGCGCCAGCACCGTGAGGTTGACGCGGTAGGCACGCGAGAGCCTGCTCACGCGTTCGGCCGCATCGCCCGGCGCGGTAGCCGTGATGCCGGTCGGCAATTGCAGCGAGGCGATAAAGCCTTGCGCCGCGGTGCCGGGCTTGAGCCGCACGTCGATGCGCGAGAGCTGGCCGACCTTGCCGAACAGGTCTTGCGCGGCGGCGATGTCCATCACGGCCAGCGGCCCGCCGCCCGCACCCACTGTGCCGGCCACGCTCACGCCGCGCAGTTCGAGGCCGCTTTGCAGGCGCAGCGAAGACCCGCCGAACAGCTGCCGCGCGGCCGGATTCAAAAACGCCGTGCCGGGGGCGAACAGCGCGAAGCGGTCCGCGTTCGACGCGGGTACGGGCATCAGGGCTGGTGCCATGGCGCCGACTGCCAGCACGTCCACGCCCACGATGCGCAGCGGCAGGCGCTCGGCCTTGCCGGTCGCGGTTTGTGTGGCCGCGTAGGTGTTGATCTCCAGCACCGGGCTGGCCAGGGCGACGCGCGGGTCGGCGGCCACGCGCTGGTAAAGGCTTTCGTCAAAGCCGCCCTGCACGGCGCGCAGCTCCAGGTCGGGCTGGCCGTTGACCGCGCGCACTGCCTGGGAAAACTCGCTGAGCGCCGAGGCATTGATCAGCTGCACCGAAAACGCCAGCGCTACACCCAGCATCACCGCCGCCACCGCGGCGGCATTGCGCCAGGGATGGTGTTTCAATTCCCGCCAGGAGAAGCTAAAGAGCAAGGCGCGCATGGGCTTCATTGTGCTTCAGCGCCGCAAATGCAGTGCCAGCCGGCATCTGTACCGGTACAGAAAGGGCTCGCCTGTTGCTGCCGGGAAAACACTGCCTTCGTTTAAGCTAGGCCCTGAATTTTCCGTCCTGACATGAAAGCCTGCTCCACCATGCAACTCCCCACCTACGACGACGTTATAGCCGCCGCCGCGCGCATTGAAGGCCATGCGCACCGTACACCCGTGCTGCAATCGGCCACCGCCCAGGCTCGCTGGGGTGCCGAATTCTTCTTCAAATGCGAGAACTTCCAGCGCATGGGCGCCTTCAAGTTTCGCGGCGCCTTCAATGCGCTGTCGAAGTTCGACGCGGCTCAGCGCAAGGCCGGGGCCATCGCGTTCTCGTCCGGCAACCACGCACAGGCCGTGGCGCTGTCGGCACGCATGCTGGGCATGCCGGCGGTGATCGTGATGCCGCAGGACGCGCCCGCCGCCAAGCTGGCCGCCACGCGCGGCTACGGCGCTGAAGTGGTGCTCTACGACCGTTTTACCGAAGACCGCGAGGCACTCACCCAAGGCCTGGCCGCCGAGCGCGGCATGACGCTGATCCCGCCTTACGACCACCCCGATGTGATCGCCGGACAGGGCACGGCCGCCAAGGAACTGTTCGAGGAAACCGGCGCGCTGGACCGTCTCTACATCTGCCTGGGCGGCGGCGGCCTCACCAGCGGCTCGGCCCTGGCGGCGCGCGCGCTGGCACCGACATGCAAGGTCTACGGCGTGGAGCCCGAAGCCGGCGACGACGGCCGGCAATCGCTGCGCGCCGGCCGCATCGTGCGCATCGCCACACCCAAAACCATCGCCGACGGCGCGCAAACCCAGTACCTGGGCGAATACACCTTCGGCATCATCCGCCGCGACGTGGACGACATCCTCACCGTGAGCGACGCGCAGCTGGTGGAGGCCATGCGCTTTTTCGCCGAGCGTATGAAGATGGTGGTGGAGCCAACCGGTTGCCTGTCCTTTGCCGGCGCCTGCAAGGCGCTGGAAGAAAAACCGCCCGCCAAGGGCGAGCGCATAGGCGTCATCGTGAGCGGCGGCAACGTCGACCTGGCGCGCTACGCGGAGCTGCTGGCCGCGCGCTGAGCCGCCGCAAGGGCACGTGCGCGGGGCTTTGCCCTGGGCGGCCGGTGCCCGATTTTTTTCTGGTTTGCCTGTTGTCCGGGACGCGGTCGCGCGTGTGCTTTGCTGTACGCGCTCGGGCTTGAACGCGGTTTTAGTACGGAAAATCCAACAAACAATAGCCGCGCCAGGACAATGTCCGCGGGTCTGCCGGGTGAGTTCGCATACGGTTCAGGGTCTTTAAAAAAGTGCTTCATCGAAGTGCTTCTCCCATTTGGCCCCATGGCCTGAACCCAGTGCGGCAGACCCGACCATGTTTAGAACCGACCCTCAAAACCCTTTGCGCCGCATCACCCGCGTCGAATCCGATCGCGAAAGAAGCTGGCGAGTCACGGTCCGCCGCTATGGGCAGACCATTGCCAGGACGTTTACCGACCTCTGCTACGGCGGCAAGCGCAAATCGCTCGCCGCGGCCAAGATTTACCGGGACGCGCTGGAAGCGCACATCGCCACGTTTGACGCGGATCATCGCCTCTGGCGCCGCACGCAGAAAAACAAAGGCAATTCATCGGGAACGGTAGGCGTGGCGCGCTACCTGGCGCCTCCCAAAATACCGGGCGGCCCGCCCGCGCCTTATTGGCAGGCTTTCTGGCTGGATGAGCTGGGCAAGCGCCAGAGCAAGGTCTTTCGGGTGGGCGCCCATGGCGAAAGAGAGGCCAGGCGGCTTGCCCTGCAAGCGCATGCCCAGGGCCTGGCCGAGGTGCATGCCGCCTTCCAGCGCAGGGCACGACTGGAGCCCCAGAACAGCAAGCTTGGCAAGGAACATGAGTTCCTTCTTTTTGCCGCCGCCTTCGCCGCTGAATCCTTGCGGCCCTGAAGCCCGGCCGCCAGGGATTTCAGCCGGCGCGTATGCCGCCTGCGTTCAGGTGCAGTATGCGGTCGGCGCGCGCGGCGGCGGCTTCCGAGTGCGTGACCAGCACCAGTGAAGCGCCTTGCCCGCGCGTCTGGGCGATCAGCGCGTCCATCACGCGCGCGGCGGTGGACGGGTCCAGATTGCCCGTGGGTTCGTCGGCCAGCAGCAGGCTGGGCTTGTGCACCAGCGCGCGTGCAATGGCCACGCGCTGCAGCTGGCCGCCGCTGAGCTGCTGCGGCAAGCGGCCACCCAGGCCGGCCAGGCCCACGGCTTCCAGCATGGTCTCCACTCGGGCCGCGTCGGGCTGCTCCAGCAGCAGCAAGGGCAGCGCCACGTTTTGCGCCACGTCCAGGTGCGGCAGCACATGGAAAGCCTGGAACACAAAACCCACATGGCGGCGGCGCAGCAGCGCGCGTTCGTCGTCGCCGAGCACGCCCAGGTCCTGGCCCTTGAGCTGCACCGAGCCCTCATCCCAGCTGTCCAGCCCGGCCATGCAGTTGAGCAACGTGGACTTGCCCACGCCCGATTCACCGACGATGGCGACGAACTCGCCGGGCGCGACATCCAGCGAGACGTCGCTGAAGACGGGGGTGTCCAGATAGCGTTTGGCGAGGTGGCGGACTTGGAGCATAACCCGATGCTACCCCCGCCCAGGCTCACTGCGTGTAGCCTGTCCCCCCCTCAAGGGGGCGGCGCCTGGGGCCGGCGAAGCCGGACCCGCGGCCCCCACTGGTAAATACCCAGCACTGGTTACGTTAATGAACTCTTAAACCCAGCCGGGGCCGCGGAACCGGCTTTGCCGGGCCGCAGGCGCAGCGGCCCCCTCGGGGGGCAGGGAGCGACACGAAGTGCGCGACCGTGGGGGCCTACTCTTTCCAGCGCTCGAGCCAACGCTCCATCAGCTTGCCGGCGGCTTCGCGCCCGCCCAGCCCGAAGGACAGCGCCACTGCGACGGCTACCGAGCCCAGCGTGAGGCCGAAGGCCAGGTGCACGATTTCGTTGGCGATGCCCATGGCGCGCAGGCCCATGGCGATCACCAGCCCCAGGATGGCTACGCGCGCCACGCCGGCCAGCCCGGCCGTGTGCTTGCCGCTGGCCTTCTGGATGGCGTCGAAGGCGAGGTTGGAAATCCAGAAGCCCACGGCCAGGATGGCGCCGCCCAGCACGATGTCGGCGCCGAAGCGGATGAAGGAGGCCACCATGACGCCCACCTGCTCGAAGCCGAGCTGGCCGGCCGCTTCGGTGGCGGCAAACAGCATGGCAAAAAACATCAGCAGGGTGGAGGCCAGGCGCGAGGGCCGGCCCGCGCCGGACAGCAGGCGCTGCACGCCCATTTTTTGCGGCAGGTTGTCGGCACCGGCGCTTTCCAGCAGGCTGGCGAGCAGGCGCGAGGCAAAACGCGCCACATACCAGGTCAGCAGCAAAATCACCGAGGCGGCCACGATGCGCGGCACGGCCGCGAACATCAGGCTGAGCATCTGCGAGGCCGGCCGCGAAATGGCTTCTATCCTGAGCGCGTCCAGCGCCGCGATCAGCGAGGGCACGAAGACGAAGATGAAGACCAGCGTGCCGGCCAGCGCCGACAGGCGTATGGAGCCGTCCAGGCCTATGTGCTGGTTGATGCGGTCGGCGCCGGCGGCGGCCAGCAGGTTGCTGACCAGCCCGCTCAGCACCCGGCCCACCACATAACCGACCCCCGCGATCAGCAATGCCGCGAAGGCGCTGGGCACCATGCCGAGCACCTGGTTGAGCATCAGCGTCACGGGCTCCAGCAGGGCGTTGAGTTCAAAGGCTTTGAGGATGGCCGGCAGCAGCATCAGGATGACCAGCCAGAACAGCACGTTGCCGACGTTGTGGCTCATGGGCGCCATGCCGGCCTCGCTGGAGAGCTTTTCGTCCAGCGTGGTCAGCGCCAGCGCGCGGGTGGCCAGCGCGCGCAGCACGGTGGCCAGCAGCCAGGCCAGCAGCGACAGCACCACGCCGGCAAGCAGCTTGGGCAGGTAGCCGATGATGTCGCTCATCATGCTGGCGAAGGGGTTGGTCAGCAGCGACAAGTCCAGCACATTGAGGACCGCGATCAAGGTGGCCAGCAGCACCAGCCAGAACACGCCCGCCGCCACCGGCGACTCGGCGTCCATCTGCACGCCCGAGCTTTCCTCGATGCGGACGTTGACCTTGAGCAGCCTCAGCAGGCGCCGCACGGCCGCGCGCGCGGCCACGGCCAGCAGCCAGCCCAGCGCCAGCACGGCGACGGCGCCCAGGATTTGGGGAATGTGCGCGCCCAGGCTGGCTTGCAGGGCGTTGGCAAAGGGTGACAGCTCCATGATGCGCTCTCCTTGTTGTTGTGACACTTCAGGCAGGCGAGACGGGTGCGCTTGTTACCCCGGGGGGCCAGGCGCGCCCCATTCTTGCAGCTATGGATGCGGCGATCAAGCCGGGCGTGTCGGGCGTGTGGCGGCCGCATCCAGGCTTTGCGCGATGGCTTGCAGCACCTGTGCGACCGGTTGCCCGCCATCGCAGGCCACCACCAGGCGCTGCGGCATGGAGCGCAGCCAGGTGATCTGGCGCTTGGCCAGCTGGCGTGTGGCGAAAACACCCCTGTCGCGAAGCTCCGCCATCGGGTAGTCGCCGTCCAATGCTTCCCAGGCCTGGCGGTAGCCGACGCAGCGCATGGACGGCAGGTCGCGGTTCAGGTCGCCGCGCGCGCGCAGGGTTTTGACTTCCTCGATGAAACCGGCCGCCAGCATGGCGTCAAAACGCTGGGCAATGCGCTCATGCAGCCAGGCACGGTCTTGCGGTTCCAGCGAGATCAGGGTGAAGGCTTCGGCGGCACCGCTAACGGCGGCGGATTTTCTGGCCGCGCCTTGCGCATGGAAAAAAGAAAGCGGCCGGCCCGAGACGCGGAACACCTCCAGCGCGCGCGAGATGCGCTGCGAGTCGTTGGGCGCCAGCCGTTCGGCCGTAGCCGGGTCCACGCGCGCGAGTTCGGCGTGCAGCGCGGGCCATCCGTGCGCGGCGGCCTCGTCGGCCAGCGCGGCGCGCACGGCGGCATCGGCCTTGGGCATGTCGTCCAGGCCGTCGAACAAGGCCTTGAAATACAGCATGGTGCCGCCCACCAGCAGCGGCAGCTTGCCGCGCGCCCGGATGTCCGCGATCAGGCGGCCGGCGTCGGCCACGAATTCGGCGGCGCTGTAGGCCTGCAGCGGGTCGCGGATGTCGATCAGGTGGTGCGGCACGGCCGCGAGTTCATCACGCGTGGGTTTGGCCGTGCCTATGTCCATGCCGCGGTAGACCAGGGCCGAGTCGACGCTGACGATCTCGGCCTCGTGGCGCTGCGCGATCGCCATCGCGGCGGCCGTCTTGCCCGACGCGGTGGGGCCGGCAATGCAGATGCAGGGAAGGCTCACGTCTTTCTCGCGGCGGCCTCATGCGCCGGCTCGCCGTATTTGCGCACCACCGTCCAGGCCGTCGTGGCGATCAAGACGCTCCAGAACCAGACGCCATGCGTCAAGGGCCGCACCGTGCCGTCCATGTGAGTGCCCAGCCAGCCGCCCATGCCGAAGGCCACCAGCATCATCAAAAAGCCGTTGAGCGCCGAAGCCGCGCCGGCTGCTTGCGGGAAGGGGCCGACCGCGCCGCTCTGGCCGCAGGGCTGGTGCACGCCGTGGCCCAGCATGAAGAGGTAGTAGGGCAGCATGATGGCCCAGACGTTTTGCACGCCGGCCCAGGCCAGCACTCCCATGGTGGTGCCGCCCGTCAGGCTCAGGCAGGCGGCAATCGCGACGGAGCGGCGCACGCCGAAGCGCGGCAGCAGGCGCCGGCAGATGAAGGTGCCGGCAAGGTAGCAAAAACACATGGAGAACATCACCAGGCCGTAGCCTGTCTTGCTCAGGCCCAGCACCCGGATGAAGACGAAGGAGGACGTGGCCAGGAAGGTAAACAGCCCGCCGTAGGAGGCCGCCGTGAGGGCCGAAAAAGCCAGGAAGGTGGGATGGCGCAGGATGGTGAGCCAGGTGCGCAGCAGGGTTCCGGGGCGCAGCGCCAGCGGGTTTTTCTGCGCCAGCGATTCCTCAAAACGCAGGCCGACCAGGGCCAGCGTGGCCGCGCCGAACACGGCCAGCGCCGCCAGCGCGACGCGCCAGCCATAAAGCTCGGACAGCAGGCCGCCCAGCGGCGCGCTGACGCAGGCCAGCACGCCCAGGCCACTCAGGCCCTTGGACATGACACGCGCACCTTCCAGCGGCTGGTACAGGTCGCGCACGATGGCACGCGCGCACATCACCACCGCGCCCATGGCCGCGCCCTGGACGACGCGCCAGGCAATCAGCAAAAGCATCGAGGGCGCGAAGGTGCTGCCGACCGAGGCCAGGGTGTAGGCCGACAGGCCCCACAGCAAGATGGGCCGGCGGCCGAAGCGGTCGGACAGCGGCCCCCAGATCAGCTGCGAGGAGCCGAAGGCCAGCAGCAGCGCGCTCAGCGTGAGCTGGGCCTGCGACATGGGCGCGGCGAAGCCTTCGGTGAGCGCGGGCAGGGCCGGCAGGTAGAGGTCGGTGGTGACGGGCTGTATGCCCAGCAGCATTGAGAGGATCAATACGACCAGGCCGGCCGGCATGGCAGGCGCCGGGGTCTTCGAAACGGAAACATCCATTCAACTGAGCGTATCAGACAAACGCCCGTGTGGCAGCGCAGCCGCCACCGCGTTTCAGCGCAGGCCCGACTTGTACCGGGCGATGGCCTTGGCCCGGAGGTCTTCGCTGATTTCCGTTTCGCTTGCTGCGGATGCGGCCGGCAAGGCTTCGGCCGCGCCGGAAGCGCTTGGCGGCAAAGGTTCACTGCCGCGAGGGCCGAAAATCTTGGTCTGCGCATAAGCGGCATAGCCGCGCAGGCGCTCGTCCTTGCTTTTCAGTGCCTCTTGAATGACTTCGGTGGCGTAGGGCAGGTCGTGCAGGAATTGGTGGACGTTCAGTGAGCGTCCGAACTCCCGCTTCATGGGAATAACCATGCGCACTGCGTAGGTCATGAGGTCGGAATCCGGCGGATTCATGGTGAGCTGCATGCTGTACTGTGTTGATTCAGGAGCTCAGGCGCCTGAAATCATTTCACCGTGCTGGGCGAGGTCCAGCCCCAGTTGTTCCTCTTCCGCGGTCACGCGAAGGCCGGCCAGGGGCTTGACCACCAGCAGGATCAGCCAGGTCATGATGGCCGCGTAGGCCGCAACGGCGCAGGCTCCCATGAGATTGGTCAGCACGGTTGCGGTGACTGGCGCAATTTCCTTGAGCGCAAAGACCGGCGTCAGAACCGTGCCTATGAAACCGCCCACGCCATGCAACGCAAACACATCGAGTGAGTCATCGATCCCCGTCGCGCGTTTGAAACGGGTCACCGCGAGGAAACAGCCGACACCCGCCACCGCGCCCAGCACCGATGCGCCGAGGACGCCGACAAAACCGGATGCCGGCGTGATGCCGACCAGGCCGGCAATGGCGCCTGTTGCCATGCCCAGCACGCTGAATTTGCCGCGCTGAACATATTCGCAGATGCCCCACATGAACCCGCCGACGCAGGCAGCCACCTGGGTGGCCAGCAAGGCACCCACGGCGCGTGAACTGGCCTCGAAAGCCGAGCCTGCGTTAAAGCCAAACCAGCCGGCCCACAACAGCCCTGCGCCGATGATCGTCACCAGCAGGTTGTGCGGCACCATGGGCTCGGTCCCGAAGCCCTTGCGCGGCCCCACCACCTTGGCCGCGACCAGGCCACTGGCCCCCGCGGCGATGTGCACCACCGTGCCGCCCGCAAAATCCATATGGCCCATGCTGGCGAGCCAGCCGGTGGGCTGCCAGATCCAGTGCGCCACGGGAGCGTAGACCAGGATGGTCCAGAAAGCCGCGAAGAAAATGGTGGCGCTCAGGCGCATGCGCTCGACGGTGGCCCCGATGATCAGCGCGAAGGTGATGATGGCGAATGCCAGCTGGAACATGAAAAAAGCGGATTCCGGGACGGTGGGGGCCGAAAGGTGCGCACCGACCTTGGCGCCCAGCAGCCCGTCGCTGAGCGCGCGGCTCATGTCCCCGATCCAGGGATTGCCGGGCGTGAATGCAAGTGAGTAGGCAATGCCCGCCCATACCAGCGTGACGACCGTTGTGGCCGCAAAGGTGTGCGCCACGATGGACAGGGCATTTTTGACCCGCATCATTCCGCTGTAGAACAGCATGATGCCCGGAATGGTCATCAGCAGCACCAGCACGGTCGAGATCAGCATCCATGCCGTGTCCGCCCCGTTAAATTTTGCGAGCGCGGGCATCGCCGTGGTTGCGGCTGTTTGGGCGTGCAGGGGGGCTGATGCCAATAGCGGCGGGACAAGAGCCAGCAAGTTGAAGGCAGGCAACCTGCGGATTACCAGGATTTGGCGCATAGATCCCTCTCGATTTTTGGAGTTTTCGAAAAGGGATGTTACATGCAGCTACATGTTGTGTGTAAGTTAAAAATACCTATTTTTGGGAAAATATTGCCTGATCTACAGTGGTAGTACCACTTTTTGACCAAGATTTTGGCGGCGGCCACGTGTCGCAGACCGCCGAGTTCTTCCCGCGGGCTTATTTCAGGTCGAACAACTGCGTCAGCGCTTGCCGGTACTGCGGCAGCCCGACCAGGTTGGCATTGTGGTGTGAACCGCCCGGCACAAGCACGAACTGCTTGGGTTGCGCAGCGGCGTCATAGAGCTTGCGCCCCAGGTCGGGCAGTATCAACCGGTCCTCGTCGCCATGCACCACCAGCAGCGGCGAGCCTATCTTGTCCACCTTGCGCACGGCCTCAAAGCGCTGGGTGATCAGCAGCGACACCGGCATCCAGCCCCACTGGGAGCTGCTCACCACGTCGGCAATCGAGGTGAAAGTGCTCTCGACGATGGTGCCGCGCTCGTCGCTGACTTCGGTCGCCAGGTTGATGGCGATGGGCCCGCCCAGCGAGTGGCCGAAGATGTAGCGCGGCCGGTCCGGGTATTTTTTCGCCAGCCAGTCCCAGGCGGCACGAGCGTCTTCATAGGCGGATTTTTCGGAAGGGAGCTCCTGCGTGCTTTTGCCGAAGCCGCGGTAGTCGATGGCCAGCACCGAAAAGCCGAGCTCCTGCATGCGGCGCATGCGCGGCGCGGAGCCGGTGACGTTGTAGCGCGCGCCGTGCAGGTAGAGCAGCACCGGCGCCTTTGCAGACTCGGGCCTGTCGCTGTCCAGCCAGAGGCCGTGCAGGCGGACCGGGTGGTCGCCGGCGGCGGTGTAGTCTATCCAGACATCGTCCATGCCCACCGCCGCGGCTGCACCGCCGCTCCAGGTACGGTCGCTGGGCTGGAAGATCCAGGCGCGCTGCTTTTCGTCGAGGGTGGCGCAGCCGGCCAGCAGGGCCAGCGCCGTGCCGAAGCTTGCGAAAAGATGCCAGCGTTTCATGGTCATGACTGAGTACACCGCGTCCCAAAAGTTCTGGACGCTGGTGTTTCCCCTAGATGTAACAGCCCGCGCGTGCAATCCTCACGTTCTTGGCGCTAACGCCCGCGCAAAAAGAGCGAGTCCAGTTCCTTGATGCTGACCTGGCGCCAGGTCGGCCGGCCGTGGTTGCATTGGTCGGAGCGCTCGGTGGCTTCCATCTGGCGCAGCAGGGCGTTCATCTCGTCCAGCGTGAGCTTGCGGTTGGCGCGCACAGCGCCGTGGCAGGCCATGGTCGACAGCAGCTCGTTCTGCGCGCGCTGGATCACGGTACTGGCGTCGTGCTGCGCCAGTTCGGCCAGCACGCTGCGCGCCAGCTCCACCGCGTCGCCCTGCGCCAGGCTGGTGGGCACGGCGCGCACCGCCAGGGTCTTGGGCGAAAAAGGCGTGATCTCCAGGCCCAGCGTTGCCAGGGTCTGGGCGCAGGCCTCGGCCGTGGCGACTTCCTGCGGGCTGGCGGCAAAGGTGGCGGGGATCAAGAGCGGCTGGCTGGCCAGGCTGGCGCCTTCGCCGCCGTCCATCTGGGTTTTCAGGCGCTCGTAAACAATGCGCTCGTGGGCCGCATGCATGTCCACGATGACCAGGCCCTGGGTGTTTTCGGCCAGCACGTAAATGCCCTGCAACTGGGCAATCGCGCGGCCCAGCGGCCAGTCGCCGGGAGGCAGAGGGGTGGCATCCGCGGGGGGGGCCGCACCGTTGATGGGTGCGGGCGCCGGGGCATACGAAGAAGCTGGCGCCAAACCGCCGTTTGCCTGCATGCGGCCTTCACCGGGCTGCACCTGCACCGGCCACATGGCCTCAAAATCGGAAACCCGGCTACCGCCGTTGCCGGCGAAATTCATGGCGGGTTGCGCCCATCCCTGGCGTGAAAAAGCCTGCTGCCCTGCGGAAACCTCCGCGGGCACCGCTGTGGCCGCGGCGAGGGCCGCATCGGCGGTGGCGGAGGAGCGCGGAATCGCCAGCGCGTTTTCGGTCGCATGGCGCACCGCCTGGTGCACCTCGCGGCTGTCGCGAAAGCGCACCTCTATCTTGGTCGGGTGCACGTTCACGTCCACGCGGCTCGGGTCTATCTCGACATACAGCGCATAGACCGGCTGGCGGTGGCCGTGCAGCACATCCTCATAGGCGCTGCGCGCCGCGTGCGTCAGCACCTTGTCGCGCACATAGCGGCCGTTGACATAGGCGAACTGCTGGTCGGCGCGCGAGCGGGCGGCATCGGGAATGCCGGCCACGCCCCAGACACGCACGGCGGGCCGGCCGTCATGGCGCAGGGCCGAACTTTCGTAATTCACAGTGACCGACTGCTCGACGAACTCGCTGCCCAGCACATCGGCCAGGCGCTGCTCGTGGGCCTTGTCGCCGCTGGCGGCGCGCCACTGCTCCACGAGTTTTCCTTCGTGCCAGATGGCAAAGCCGACGTCGGGCCGCACCAGCGCGTGGCGGCGCACGGCTTCTATGCAGTGGGCCAGTTCGGTGGCGTCGGTTTTGAGGAATTTGCGGCGTGCCGGCGTGGCGTAAAACAGCTCGCGCACTTCCACGCTGGTGCCGCGGCTGCGCGCGGCGGGCTTGAGTTCACCGGTGCGGCCGTCCAGCTGCCAGGCGTGCTCGCTGTCGGCTGTGCGGGACAGCAGGCTCATGTCGGCGATGGAATTGATGGCGGCCAGCGCCTCGCCGCGAAAGCCCATGGTGCCCACGGCTTCGAGGTCCTGCAGCGAGGCGATCTTGCTGGTCGCGTGGCGCCTCAGGGCCACCGGCAGTTCCTCGCGCGGAATACCCAAGCCGTCGTCCTCGACCAGGATCAGCCGCACGCCGCCGGCCAGCAGGCGCACCGTGACCTGGGTGGCGCCCGCGTCCAGCGCGTTGTCCACCAGCTCGCGCACCACCGAGGCCGGCCGCTCCACGACTTCGCCGGCGGCAATCTGGCTGATCAGTTCATCGGGCAGTTCGCGAATGGGGCGGCGGGTGGTGGCAAGGCTCATGCAGGGATTTTAGGGTGTCACCCATTTTTCAGCCGGAAGCCGGACGCAAGCCCTGCGGGCCGCGCGGCCTGTAATATTCTGTTTCCGATTTCTCCATGCTAAAAATCATGCCCTTCAAAATCCCCAGTTTTGCGGTCCTCGCAACCCTGCTGCTGGCGGGACCAGCCGCCATGGCTCAAGCCGCGGGCGCTCCCGTATGCGTGCACGACGAAAGCGTCAAAGAGCGCTTTTTGCCTGTGGAACTGCTGACCGGCAACCCAATGACCGAGACGCGCGAACTGGTTTTTGCGCCGGTGGATCGGGTCTACCCCTTTGTGGATGAACTGCCCGACGGTTCGCTGGGCAAGGGTGAAGCCGCGCTCAAGGGGCCGATGTCCTGGGAAGGCCAGGGCGGCACGGTGTACGAGGTTTACGAACGCAAGGTGCCCAGGGCGCATGAGCGTTTTGCGTTGACGCCGGACCGCACGGCCATAGGCCGCGTCTACGACCAGCGCTTCGGCAATGCGACCAACGAGGGGAAGTTCCCGGTGGGCATGTGGTCGCAGGGCCAGGTGCGGCGCTATAACACGACTTATTTTTCATCGCGCGGCACGCGCAATGAAACCTCGTCCGTCGAGATCGAAAAGCTCTCATGCACCTATGAAGGCATACCCGGAGCCGTGCAGTACGGCTGGAAAACCACCGGAACCCTGGCTTACGGCTATGGCGGCCTGAGTTACGGCTATATCTACGCGCCCGGCAAGGGCCTGGTGCATGTGATGACGCGAACCGGCGGCCGCTGAGCCGCCAAAGCCGGGCCGGCGCACCTGTCAGAATCGGGGGCATGGAACTAGCCGCCTTTCTCATCGATTTCATTCTTCACGTCGACAAGCACCTGGAAGCCTTCGTCACCAGCTACGGTGCCTGGGTTTACGCCTTGTTGTTCATCATTATTTTTGTGGAAACCGGCGTGGTCGTCATGCCTTTCCTGCCGGGCGACTCGCTGCTCTTTGTGGTGGGCGCCATGTGCGGCGTGGGCCTGATGAGCTTTCCGCTCGCGGTGGGGCTGCTTTTTGTTGCGGCCGTGCTGGGCGACCAGTGCAATTACTCCATAGGGCGGTTCCTGGGGCCCAAAGTCTTCCAGTGGGAAAACTCGCGCTGGTTCAACAAAAAAGCGTTTGACCAGGCCCACGCGTTTTATGAGCGCTATGGCGGCATCACCATCATCGCCGCGCGTTTCATGCCTTTTCTGCGCACCTTCGCACCTTTTGTGGCCGGGGTGTCGGAGATGACGCGCAGCAAATTCACGCTGTTCAACCTCGTGGGCGGCGCCCTGTGGGTGGGCGGCATCGTCACAGTGGGCTATTTTTTCGGCAACATTCCTTTCGTCAAAACCCATCTCGACAAGATCATCTGGGCCTTGATCCTGGTGCCCGGCCTGATCGTTATTTTTGGCGCCTGGAAATCCAGGCGCAAGGCCGGCGCCTGAAGCGCCTTTGCGGCCGGCAGGAAGACCTGAATGAGCATCACTCCCCCGGACCTTGCCGCGGTGCAGGTGGCGACCGCCGGCGAGGCGCTGATTGACCTGATTGCCCAATCGGACGGACGTTATGAAGCCTGCCCGGGCGGCGCGGTCTTCAACTTGTCGCGCGCATTGGCGCTGCAGGGCGTCAATACCCTGTACCTCAACCCTTTGTCGTGCGATCGTTTTGGCCGCCAGCTGGCCGCCACGCTGGCCGATGATGGTGTGCGGCTGGCTTGCCCGCAACCCGTGCCACAAAGCACCTCGCTGGCCGTGATGGGGCTGGATGACACCGGCCATCCCGATTACGCTTTTTACCGGCAGGATGTGGCGGACCGCGCGGTCATAGCGGACAGCCTGATCCAGTCATGCCATCGCGTTCCCGCGCTGCAGATGGTGTGCACCGGCGCTTTGGCCCTTGCACCCGAGGATGCCGGCCGCTACCTGCCATGGCTGCGTGCCCAGCACCAGGCCGGCAGCGTGGTGGTGGTGGATGCCAACCTGCGGCCGTCGGCCATGCCGGACCTGCAGGCCTACAGGCGCAACGTGCACGCCGCGCTGCAGCACGCCGATGTGGTCAAGGTCAGCGATGAAGACCTGGAAAACCTGCAGGTGCCCGGCGCGGATGCCGTGGCCCGGGCGCGGCATCTGCTGGACGTGAGCGGTGCGGCCTTGCTGGTTCTGACCCTGGGGTCGCAGGGGGCTTGCCTGTTGGCGCGCGACGGTCGGCAGTGGCGCGCCCGCGAATCCAGGCCATTGGCGGTGGTGGATACCGTGGGCGCGGGCGACTGTTTTCTTGCCGGTTTCATGGCTGCCTTGCTCGCACGGAAAACCGGTGCGGGCGGCGCCCGTGCCCTGCTGACGCTACCCGACGACGCTGGGCACAGCTTGTTGGCCCATGCCGTGGCCAGCGCCAGCTTGTGTGTCATGCGGCGCGGCTGCGTGCCTCCGACCGGGCCGCAGGTGCGGGCCAGGGTTGAGCAGGCCAGCTGCCTGTTTGACTAACAGCTCGGGCCGATGCCACACATAAAAAAATCAGGGAAAAACGACCCGAAGACACACAGATGAACGCACCTCAAACCCCGTCACGCTGGGGCGAGCCCGGCTCCAGCCGCGTCCCTTTCTGGGCCTACACCGACGCCCAGCTTTACCAGCGCGAGCTGGAGAAGGTTTTTTACGGCGCGCACTGGTGCTACGTGGGGCTTGAGGCCGAGATTCCCAACGTCGGCGACTACAGGCTCAGCCACGTGGGCGAGCGCCAGGTGCTGATGGTGCGCGACCGCATCGCGCCCAAGGACCGCGCCACCGACCATGGCATACGTGTGGTGGAAAACCGCTGTGCCCACCGCGGCGTGCGTTTTTGCCAGAACCCCCAGGGCAATGCGCGCAGCTTTGTCTGCCCCTACCACCAGTGGACCTACAAGCTCAACGGCGACCTCGCGGGCCTGCCTTTCAAGGACGGCGTGAAGGAGGGCGACTGCGTCAACGGCGGCATGCCGGAAGGTTTTGACCTCAAGGATCACGGCCTCACCAAGCTGCGCGTGGCGCTGCTGCACGGCCTGGTGTTCGCCACTTTCAGCGAAGACACCGAGCCGCTCGAGGACTACCTGGGCCCGCAGCTCATGCCCTGGCTGGACCGCATCTTCAAGGGCCCCGAGGGCGCGCGCAAGCTGACCCTGCTGGGTTACAACCGCCAGCGCATTCCGGGCAACTGGAAGCTGATGATGGAGAACATCAAGGACCCTTACCACCCCGGCCTGCTGCACACCTGGTTCGTGACCTTCGGCCTGTGGCGCGCCGACCAGAAAAGTCGCATGGTGATGGACGCCGAGGGCCGCCATGCGGTGATGATTTCGCGCCGCAACGAAGGCGGGCAGAACGCGGCCGTGACCGAGGGCGTGAGCTCCTTCAAGGCGAACATGGCGCTGCACGACGACCGCCTGCTGGACGTGGTACCCGAGCCCTGGTGGAAGGTCGCCGACCCGTCCAACCCGGGCAGCGACATCACGCCCACCGTCACCATGATCACGCTGTTTCCCAGCCTGATCATCCAGCAGCAGGTCAATTCGCTGAGCACCCGCCATATCGTGCCGCGCGGCCAGGGCGAATTCGATTTCATCTGGACGCATTTCGGCTTTGCCGACGACACGCCCGAGATGACGCAGCGCCGCCTGCGCCAGGCCAACCTGTTCGGCCCGGCGGGTTTTGTCAGCGCCGACGACGGCGAGGTGATCGAGTTCAGCCAGGCGGGCTTTACCCAGGCCGGCGAGGGCGCCACGCTGTGCGAACTGGGCGGCACGGGCACCGAGATGACCGAGCACATGGTCACCGAAACCCTGATCCGCAGCATGTATGCCTACTGGAAGAAAGTCATGGAGCTATGACGGCGATCGAACAAATGCAGCGCCTGCTGCTGCAAATGCAGGTGGACCGGCTTAACGCGGACTACGCGGCGGCACTCGATGAAAAGCGCTTTGAGGAATGGCCGGAATTTTTCGTGGAAGACGGCCGCTACAAGGTGCAGGCCCGCGAGAACTTCGACCGCGGCCTGCCGCTGGCGTTGATGGCGCTGGAAAGCCGCGGCATGATGAAGGACCGGGTGTACGGCGTCACGCAGACGATTTACCACGGGCCGTATTACACGCGCCACGTCGTGAGCCCGGCGCGCATCCTCTCGCAGGAGGGTGGCACCATCCGGGCCGAGGCCAACTATGCGGTGTTCCGCACCAAGCCGGGCGGCGTGAGCGAGGTCTACAACGTGGGCCGTTATATCGACGAGCTCACGCAAAAAGACGGCTCGCTGAAATTCAGGAGCCGTCTTTGTGTGTACGACAGCGAGATGATCCTCAACTCGCTGATCTACCCGGTATGACAAGGCCTGGGGCTTAAACCAGGCGCTTGAACTGGGCGGGTGCGGGGTCAGCGTTTTTTGCCGACCTCGTTACCGATCAGCGCACCTGCGGCCGCGCCGCCCACGGTGCCCAGGGTGCTGCCGAAGACGGCATTGCCCACCAGGCCGCCGGCCACGGCGCCAACGCCGGTGCCTATCTGCGCATTGGTCGGGTTGGTACTGCAGCCTCCCAGGCCTATCAGTGCCGCCGCCGCGACTGAGATCATCAGTTTCGTATTCATGTTGTTTGCCTTTGCTAGGAGTTCCAGGCTCTTGCTTCTTGCCGCGGGCTTCAGCGTGTGAAAGAGCCCCGGCCTTGCCTGTGGCTTCAATGTAGGAGGGCCGCTGCCGCGAGACTGTAGGAGAAGGCCGCCGCGAACTGTCGGTTCGCTGCGGTCTTTTGTGTTCAATTTTGGCGCATAGACGCGCCAAAAGGATGGCTAGACGGCGCGGTTGCGTGCCAGCGGTGGATTGCGCGCGAAGTAGCGGGTGATGCCGCGCATCAGGGCATCGGCCAGTTGGACCTGGTAGTCGTCGCTGCGCAGCCTGGCTTCCTCGTCGGGGTTGCTGATGAAGGCGGTCTCCACCAGCACGCTGGGAATGTCGGGCGCTTTCAGGACGGCGAAGCCGGCTTGTTCGACTTTGGGCTTGTGCAGCTTGCCGACGTTGCCGATCTCACCCAGCATGGCGCTGCCGAGCTTGAGGCTGTCGTTGATCTGCGCCGTGGTGCTCATGTCCAGCAGGGCTTTTTGCACCTGTGCGTCCTTGGCCTTGACATTGATGCCGCCCACCAGGTCGGCGGAATTTTCCTTGTCGGCGATCCAGCGCGCCGCGCTGCTGGAGGCGCCTTTCTCGCTGAGCGCGAAGACGCTGGCGCCCTGCGGCCGCGCCGTGAAAAAGGCGTCGGCATGGATGCTGATAAAAAGGTCGGCCTGCACGCGCCGGGCTTTTTGCACGCGCACATGCAGCGGCACGAAGAAGTCGGCGTCGCGCGTGAGGTAGGCGCGCATATTGGGCTGCTGGTTGATGCGGTCGCGCAGGCGGTGCGCGATTTGCAGCACCACGTCTTTTTCGCGCGTGCCGCCGGGGCCGACGGCGCCCGGGTCTTCGCCGCCGTGGCCCGGGTCCAGCGCCACGATGACGAGGCGGTCGGTCTTGCCGTTCTTCACGGTGGCGGCCGCCTCTGGTGCGGGTTTGGCGACGCCCGGGCTTGCCGCCGGACCGGGGGATTTGTCCTTGTCTTTTTCCGCGACGGCCGCCGGCGGTGCAGGCTTGTTGTCAGCCTGCTTGCCCGATTGCCGCGCGATCAGGTCGGCGATAGGGTCGCTGGCCGGTGGCGGCGCGGTACCAGCTTGCCTGTCTGCGAGCTTCTCGGCGATCAGGGCTTCGAGCGGGTCGGCGACCTGCGTCGGATACAGGTCGAACACCAGCCGGTACTGGTAGGCGGCCACGGGCGGCAGGGTGAACACCTGCGGCTGTATGGGTTGCTTGAGGTCTATCACCAGCCGCACCACGCCGGGTGCGTTTTGCCCCACGCGTATACCGGAGATATTTGGGTCGTCGGACTTGACTTTGGCCACCAGCTCGCGCAGCGCCGGAATCAGGTCTATGCCCTCGATGTCCACCGCCAGCCGGGGCGGTTCGGCGACAAAAAACTGCCGGGCCTTGATTTCACCGTCCGACTCGATGGTGAGCCGCGTGTAGTCCTTGGACGGCCAGACGCGCACGGCCACGATGGTGGCGCCGCGCGCGATGTGCTGCACACCCAGCAACAGCACCACGCTGCCCAGTTGCAGGGCGCTGCGGCGGCTCAGCGCGGGGCGCTTCATGCGAGCAGTTCCGCGCCGGTGGGCGTGTGGGCCGTCAGGGTGACGGCGCGGGTGTCGTCCGGCAGCACCTCCAGGCGCAGCAGCAGGTCGGGTTGCGGCAGGTGCGGGCCGGCCTTCTCGGGCCATTCGACGAGCTTGAGGCCGGTGGCCGCGAAGATGTCGCGAAAGCCGGCTTCTTCCCACTCGCGCGGGTCGTTGAAGCGGTAGAAATCGAAATGCCAGATGTTCATGCCGCCATTTTGGCCTGCATCCGGTCCAGCCGTGGCCAATGTGTAAGGCTCGACCACCGCATAGGTGGGGCTCTTGATGCGGCCCTGCACGCCCAGGCTCTTGAGCAGGTGGCGCACAAAGGTGGTCTTGCCGGCCCCCAGGTCGCCCTGCAGTTCAATCAGCGCGCGGCCTATGGCGGGGTGTTTTGCCAGGGCTCGCGCGAAGTCGGCCGTGGCCTCCTCGTCCGGCCAGCTAATGTTTTTTACAATCGGCGGGTGTCCGCCAGCAACGCTTTGAACAGTCATCAGTTCGTTTCTCAAATTCAGGCTTGGGCGCGCGAGCTTGGATTTTCGCAAATCGGCATCGCCGGCGTCGACCTCTCCTCGGCTGAACCCGGATTATCGGCCTGGCTGGCCGCCGGCTTTCACGGCGAGATGCATTACATGGCCGCGCACGGGCTCAAGCGCGCCCGGCCGGCCGAGCTGGTCCCGGGCACGGTGAGCGTCATCACGGCGCGCATGAACTACCTGCCTGCCGCCAGCGCCGCCGCGCCCGGCGAGTGGCAGGCCCTGGAATTCAGTCGCCTGGAGCGTCCCGCCGAGGGCGTCGTGTCGGTCTACGCGCGCGGTCGCGACTACCACAAGATCATGCGCGGCCGCCTGCAAAAACTCAGCGAACGCATCTCGGAGCACGTCGAACAGCTGGGCCACCGCGCCTTCACCGATTCGGCGCCCGTGCTCGAGGCCGAACTCGCGGCCCGCAGCGGCCAGGGCTGGCGCGGCAAGCACACGCTGCTGCTCAACCGCGAAGCCGGCTCCATGTTCTTCCTGGGCGAGATCTACGTCGACATCGCGCTGCCGCCCAGCGAGCCGGTGACGCCGCATTGCGGCAGCTGCCAGGCCTGCATCGATGTCTGCCCCACGCGGGCCATCGTCGCGCCGCACAAGCTCGACGCCAGGCGCTGCATTTCCTACCTGACGATCGAACACGCAGGCCCGATACCGCTGGAACTGCGCGCGCTGATCGGCAACCGCATTTACGGCTGCGACGACTGCCAGCTGATCTGCCCCTGGAACAAATTCGCCCAGCGCAGCGCCTTGCCCGATTTCGACGAACGGCGCGGCCTGACGGGACAGCAACTGGTGACGCTGTTCGGCTGGAGTGAAGAGGCATTTTTGCGTTTCACCGAAGGCAGCCCGATACGGCGCATAGGCCATGAGCGCTGGCTGCGCAACATCGCGGTGGCCATGGGCAATGCGCTGCGTGTGCTTGATGCGGCGGCCGCGCTGCCCCTGCGCGAGGCGCTGCGCGCGCGCGCCGCCGACTGCAGCGAGCTGGTTCGCGAACACATTGAATGGGCCCTGGCCCAATGAGCAAAGACATTCGTTAATATGCCCCGTGCATGAAAGGACACCCCCATGGATCCCACGATTTCAGGTGCGCTGGCTTCGCTGTTTGGCGCGGTCGTCGGCGGCGGCATTACTTTTTTCCTGAACCGCCAGCTGCACAAACACCAGCTGGCGCTGGCGCGCGAGCAGCACAAGACCGAGTTCATGGCCGAGGAGACGGCCCGCCACTTCCTGAGCCACAAGGGCTATACCGACCGCTCCTTTGAAACCCTGCAAATGCACCTGGGCGGGTTTGACGAGGACGAGCTGCGCAAGATCCTGGTGCGGGCGGGGGCGGTACGGGTTTATCGCGAGGATGGGTCGGAGTGGTGGCGCTTGATGAGCCGGATGGGTGAGTTCATCGAGAAGAAGAACGCTTCCTGAGGCCTTCGATCCCGGAAAAACACCTCAGCAGTCGGGGCGCCGGTAGTTCTGGTAGCACAGTTCGCGGATACGGGCTTTGTCCCTGGCAAGGCGCTGTTCTGCCGCCCTGGCCTCGCTTTGTTCGCGTGCTCGGGCCTCATAGTCCTTGCGCTGGGCTTCCCGCTGATCGATGCTGTCCCGCTGTATTTCCCGGTAGCTGCGCTGTGCTTCCGAATAACGTGCGTTGTTGATCGCCCGCTCGCTTTCCTGGCGGAACTGCCGCTCCTGCTGCTCCGCGCGCCTGGCGAGCTGCTGCCGGTTGGCTTCTTCGGCGGCCAGCCGATCCGCTTCTTTCTTTTCCTCTTCGGCCGCTTTGGCTTTCAGTTGAAGTTCCAGCTCGGCCTGCGCTTTTCGCGCGGCTTCCCGCTTGTAGCTGATGTAGTAGCCCGTTGCGAACACCACAAGGACCAGCGCCAGCAGGATTGGCAGGGCACGCACGGGCCATGGAACTTCCGGCTTCGCGCTGGGCACTCTGGCCGTACGCGCAGCCGGCACCGCGTTTGCCTGCGCACTGCTCAGCTTGCGGTCGTGCGCGGCCCGGGACTCCTCGTCACGCAGGATCTGGTGCGCGGTTTTGACCTCAAGGAATTTATCAACGGCTTTCGGGTCTTCCGCAAGCTTGGCGGGGGAGTAAAAACTCTTGGCTTTTTCAAAAGCCGCTTCGATGTCTTCCCGGCTGGCATTTCCCGGCACTCCCAGAACTAGATAGGCGGACTTCATGGGCTTCCTGTTGATTTGGTGTTGTTTCCCCTGCGGCAGGGGGGGCTGGATTCAATAGCGGCGCGATGCGCGGTCGGCGGCGAGCCGTGCGTTGCTTTCGGGGTAGCTGGGATATACGGGGTATGCGGACGGGGCGCGGGTCCTGGTGGAGACCTGTTTGTTGTCCATGCACTCCGTCTCGATGGCGGCCCGGATTTCCACGGGGCTGCCTTTTTTGGCAAAAACCGCGGACGCCAAATCCTTTTCCTTGATTTTTTCCAGCCTTGCGATGGGTTTGGCATCAATGCCGGCGTGCAGGCTTTCCAGGGCTTCCTGGCGGGTCCGCGCCTGGATGAAGGGCAGGGCGCGCACGCCCCTGTCGGCGCACTGCGCGTCGGCCGTGGCATTGACCTGTTCCTTGCTGAATGAACCGGCCAGGAAGGAGTATTTTTTCTGGACTTCCGTGTCGCAGGGCTTGTCCTGGAAAGTCGCGCCGCATTTGTACAGGTTCTGGCCGCTGGCGCCCGCAGAGGTCGTGACCATGACCATCAAGGCTGCGATTGAGCTTCGAATTCCCATCCCTGGTTCCCCTGTCATCGCCTGGCCCTGCGAGCTACAAATTATTACATCAGTATACCCAGCGCCGCGGCGGCAGGCAGGGCCTGGCTGGCGCAACCCCAGGGGGGAGAAAGGCAAACGGGAGCGGGAAACGAATACCTTAGCGCAACACAGCCAATGCAAAGGGCAAGCTCACCACTCCCAGCATGGTCGACAAGGTCACCAAGCCCGCCACATAGCCCCCGTTGTAGCCCATGCGCGCGGCCAGCACATAAGCGCTGGAGGCCGTCGGCAGCGCGGAGAAGGCCAGCAGTATGGTGGTCTGCACCGGCGACAGGCTGAAGGCCTTGGCCAGGCCCAGGGCCACGATGGGCAGCAACAGATGGCGTATCGACAGCACTGCCACCGTCAATGTCCTGGATTGGGCCAGGTGCGCGAACTGCATGCCGGCGCCGGCAGACATCAGGCCCAGGGCCAGGGAGGCGGCACCTATGCGGTTGACGGTGGGCTCCAGCCAGAAGGGGATGTTGAAGCCCAGCAGGTTGGCAAGCAAGCCCGTGGCCGTTGCAACGATCAGCGGGTTGCGCACCAGTTCGCCCATGAAGCCGCGCTGGGCATGCTTTGCCATGGGCCATACCGCGGCGACGTTGAAGAGCGGCACGCAGACGCCGATCAGCACCGCGATCAACTGCAGGCCCTGGGCGCCTGCCAGGCGGTCGGCCAATGCCAGGGCTATGAAGGAGTTGAAGCGAAAGGCCACCTGCGCGCTGGCTGCGTGCTCGCGCGCATCGATGTGGCGGCGCAGCCAGGGCAGGTGCGGCAGGCTGTAGGCCATGGCGATGCCGGCCACGCCCATTAGCAGGCCGGCGCCTATCAGGCTGGAGGCGGCGCCCAGGTCCAGCGGGCTTTTCACGATGGAGTGAAACAGCAGCACCGGAAACAGGAAGTAATAAACCAGGCTCTCCACCTTCTCCCAGACCGTGCGGTTGAGGGCGGTGTAGCGGCACACCAGGTAGCCGCAGACGATGAGGGAAAAGTCGGGGAAAAGAAGCTGGGCGTAGTTCACCGGCCCAAGAATAACCGCAATCCCTTCGGGTTTGCCCTTATGCGTAATCCACAACTGGCGGGATTGGTTCTTGCGATTACCATTTCAGCAGTTTTTACCCTAAGGACCTGAACATGCAACGTCGTTATCTCTTTGCCTACTCCGTGCTGTCCGCGCTTGCGCTGGGCGCGGCTGCGGGCCCCGCATTGGCGCAGGGTTATCCCAACAAGGTGGTCAAGCTGCAAGTGCCTTTCGCGCCCGGCGGCACCACCGACATCGTCGCCCGCGTGATCGCCGAGCCGCTGGGCAAGGCCCTGGGCCAGAGCGTTATCGTCGAGAACAAGGCCGGCGGCGGCGGTGTGGTCGGTGCGCTGGAAATCGCCCGATCCGTTCCGGACGGCTATACGCTGGGCGTGGCCACCGTGTCCACCACCGCGGCCAACCCGGCCATCAACCCCAAGATCCCGTACAACACGCTGACGGACTTCACGCCCATCATCAACATCGCGGCCACACCCAACATCATCGCGGTGCACCCGAGCTTTCCGGCCCGCAACTACAAGGAGTTCCTGGCCGAGCTCAAGAAGAACCCCGGCAAGTACTCCTATTCGTCCTCGGGCACGGGCGGCATAGGCCACCTGCAGATGGAGCTGTTCAAAAGCATGTCGGGTACTTTTGTGACCCACATCCCCTACCGCGGCGCGGGCCCGGCCCTCAACGACACGGTGGCCGGCCAGGTCCCCATGATTTTTGACAACATTCCTTCCGCGCTGCCCTTTATCCAGCAAAAGCGCCTGATCCCCATCGTGGTGGCCGCGCCGCAGCGCCTGGCCGTACTGCCTGACGTGCCGACCTTCAAGGAAGTCGGCCTGGAGCCGGTGAACCGCATGGCCTATTACGGCATCCTGGGCCCCAAGGGGCTGCCCAAGGAAGTCGTCGACAAAGTCAGTGCCGGCGTGAAGAAGTCGCTGGAAGACCCGGCAGTGCGCAAGCGCATCGAAGACACGGGCTCGCTGATCATCGCCAACACGCCCGAGCAGTTCACGGCCCAGATCAAGGCCGAGTTCGAGGTCTACAAAAAAGTGGTGGACGGCGCCAAGCTCAAGCTTGACTAAGCCGCTGGGTTCAATTCCCGGCCAGGCCGCCGCGCGAGAAATTGCGTGGCGGCTTTTTTTGTTATGGTTGCCCCCATGCAAGCACAAAGCCAGTCCAGCATAGACGCGTTCATCGATGCGCTGTGGCTGGAGGACGGCCTCTCGAAAAACACGCTGGCGGCCTACCGCCGGGACCTGTCCTTGTTCGCCGGCTGGCTGGGCGCAAAAGAGCAGGGCGCGCGCGCGCTGGACGCCACGGCCGAGAGCGACCTCAACCGCTATTTTTCCGCCCGGCACGCCGCGACCAAGGCGACTTCGGCGAACCGGCGCCTCACGGTGTTCAAGCGCTACTTCCGCTGGGCGATGCGTGAGCGCCTGATAGACGCGGACCCGACGCTCAAGCTGCAGTCGGCCAAACAGGCGCTGCGGGTTCCCAAGACGCTGAGCGAGGCCCAGGTCGAAGCGCTGCTGGCCGCGCCGGATGAAAACACGCCGCTGGGGCTGCGTGATCGCGCCATGCTGGAGCTGCTGTATGCCAGCGGCCTGCGCGTGAGCGAGCTGGTGGGCCTCAAGACTTTTCACCTGAGCCTCAACGAGGGCGTGCTGCGCGTCATGGGCAAGGGCAGCAAGGAGCGCCTGGTACCCTTCGGCCAGGTGGCGCGGGAATGGATCGTCAACTACCTGGCCGAGTCGCGGCCGGCCATCCTGGGCGGGCAGCAGACCGACGACCTGTTTGTCACCGGCCACGGCAAGGGCATGAGCCGTGTGATGTTCTGGATGCTGGTGAAGAAATACGCGCGCATCGCCGGTATCCATTCGCCGCTGTCGCCCCATACCCTGCGCCACGCCTTCGCCACCCATTTGCTGAACCACGGCGCCGACCTGCGCGCGGTGCAAATGCTGCTGGGCCACGCCGATATCTCCACCACCACGATTTACACCCATGTGGCGCGCGAGCGGCTCAAGGCGCTCCATGCGCAGCATCATCCCCGGGGCTAGAAAATTTTCCCCGCACCTCATCTTTGGAACGCTTTATGCCAGGACTGATTCGACGGCGCCGCGCGGCGGCGCTGCTCATGCTTTTATCGCCGCTTGGGGCCGCCCTGGCCCAGCCGGCCCAGGCCTGGCTGGCGCGCCCGCTGCGCATTGTGGTGGCCTACCCGCCGGGCGGCATCAGCGATGCGGTGGCGCGCGCTCTGGCCGACAAGTTGTCGACCCAGCTCGGCACGCCGGTGGTGGTGGAAAACCGCGCCGGCGCGGGCGGCAGCATAGGCATGGATGCGGTGGCCAAGGCCGCGCCCGACGGCTACACCCTCGGGTTTTCGTCCATCAGCCCGCTGGCCCTGAACCCGCACCTGGGCAAGCAGGCCTATGACCCGGCCCGCGACATCGCCCCGGTTGCCAGCGTGATGTATTCGCCCGTGGTGCTGTTGGCCACGCCGGTCTTTGCGGGCAAGGATTTCAAGGACATGCTGGTGGCCGCCAGGGCAAAACCGGGCAGCCTGCGCTGGTCGACCTCGGGGCTGGCCACGGTGGGCCATCTGGTGCTCGAGCAGGTCAGCCACGGGGCCAGGGTGGAATTCATTCATGTGCCCTACAAGGGCGGCGGCCAGCAGCTCACCGACGCCCTGGGCGGGCAGGTGGAACTGGTCTCCACCAACCTCAGCGGCACCGTGATGCAGCACATCCAGTCGGGCAAGCTGCGGCCGATTGCGGTGGGTGCGCCGGCGCGCGTCGATGCCTTGCCGCAGGTACCGACCTTTGCCGAACTGGGCCTGGCCTCCGCCAACCTGAGCTCGCTGTTTGGGGTGTTCGCCCCGGCGAAGACACCGGCGGAACTGCTGCAGCGGCTCAACACCGAGATCAACCTGGCTTTACGCACGCCCGAGCTGCGCAAAAAGCTGCTCGATGCCGACAATGTCCCAACTGGCGGCAGCGCGGCGGACTTTGCCCGCCAGATCGCCGCCGAGTCGGCCGGCAATGCGCGCATCATCAAAGCCGCGAACATCAAGGCCGAGTGATGACGGATGTATTTCACCAGTGGGGGCCGAGGGTCCGGCTTTGCCGGCCCCAGGCGCCGCCCCCTTGAGGGGGGAACAGGCTACACGGAGTGAGCCTGGACGGGGGTGTACATGTAAGTCCGATTGAAGGGGTAGCCGGACTGCGCGCCGGCCAGGGTGGTGTTGTGCACCTCGCCGGATGGCTTGGCGGCCAGCATCTGATGCAGCGAAATCCAGCCCTGCTCGAAGCTCATGGCGCTGCCGGCCAGGTAGAGGCGGTAAGCCCTCAGGGTTTTTTCGGCGCGCTCGGTGCCGCCGTCCTGGGCCAGCACCTGGCGTGCTTCGTCCAGCCTGGCTTCCAGCCCGTCGGACCAGTTCCAGAGTGTGCGCGCGTAGTGCGGGCGCAGGTTTTCGGTGTCCACCATTTCCAGGCCGGCGCGCGACATGTGCTCCAGCACGGCACTGATGTGCATCAGCTCGCCACCCGGAAAGATGTATTTTTCGATGAAGTCGCCCATGCCGGCGCCGAGCTGCCGGTTTTCCAGGCCGCCGGCCGTGATGCCGTGGTTCATGACCAGGCCGCCGGGGGCCAGCAGGCGCATGATTTTCTGGAAGTAGCCCGTCATCTTGGCCTGGCCCACGTGCTCGAACATCCCGACCGAGGAGATCTTGTCGAAAGGCTGGTTTTCGGGCAGGTCGCGGTAGTCGCGCAGCTCCATGCGTACACGCCCGCCCAGGCCTTTTTCTTCGATCAGTCGCTGCACATGCGCATGCTGGTTTTTCGACAAGGTGATGCCGGTGGCGTCGACGCCGTAGTGCTCGGCAGCCCACATCAGCAGGCCGCCCCAGCCGGCGCCTATGTCCAGGAAGCGCTCGCCGGGCTTGAGCATGAGCTTGCGGCAGATGTGGTCCAGCTTGGCTTCCTGCGCCTGGGCCAGGCTCATGGAGGCATCGCGGTAATAGGCGCAGGAATACACGCGGCGCGGATCCAGCCAGAGTGCATAGAAAGCGTCTGACACGTCGTAGTGGAACTGGATCTGCGCCGCATCCCGGGCATGGGTATGGGCCGTGAGGGACTTGGCATGATGCAGCAGGCTGGACCACCAGCCGGTGTCGCTTTGCACCGGGTTGCCGGGCAGCAGCTTGGTGACCGCGCGCATCACGTCGCGCATGGCGCCCTCAAGCTGGAGCTTGCCTTCGACATAGTCTTCGGCCAGGGCGCCGATCTGGCCGGCCTTGAGGCGGGCAATGCTGGACCAATGGGAAAACGCGAGCTTGACGGGTGCGTTGGCCGAGCCCAGGCGCTGGCCCTGGGGCAACTGAAGGGCCACGTCCGCGGGCAAGCGCGGCATTTGCGATGGAATATCTGGAACCAGGTGCCGGATCATGCGCAAACTCCTTTGCAAGAGAGTTTCGCAGTCTAGCGCCGTTCGAAAATCCTTGCCGCCGTCCTTGTGTAGGAATTCGCCGCGTTTTGAAGACCTTATTCTTAACCCAGCATAGCCAGCTCAGCCTCGTCAAATCCCGCTCGGCGGCGGGCGTCGAGATTCAACGGGCCCTTAAGGCGGGGCGCCTCGTACTGGCGGGCCAGCAGGGCATAGGTTGCGACCGGCTCCAGCCCGCGCTGGGCGCACAGCTGGCGGTACCAGTGGTTGCCGATGGCGACGTGGCCGATTTCGTCGCGCAGGATCACGTCCAGGATGTCCACGGCCCGCAGCGCGTCGGGCGTGCCGACCTTGCGCAGCTTGGCCTGCATAGGCGGGGTGGCATCCAGGCCCCGGGCTTCCAGGGTGCGCGGCACCAGGGCCATGCGCGCCAGCAGGTCGCCCTCGGTCTTGCGAGTCATGTCCCAGAGGCCGGTGTGGGCCGGAAAGTCGCCATAGTCATAGCCCATGGCCTGCAAGTGGGCGCGCAGCAGGCTGAAGTGCTGGGCCTCCTCGGCGGCCACCTTGAGCCAGTCCAGGTAGTAGGCGCGCGGCATGCCAGGGAAACCCCAGACGGCCTCCAGGGCTAAATTGATGGAATTTAATGAGTGTTTACCTGAAACACAGCCCGCTCCCCACGGCAGTCGGAGCTGTGCTTTGCCGATGACTGGCTCCCTCAAAACACTACCTATAGTGTCCAGCTTGCTGCGGGGCGCTACCTATGGTGCTCAGTCTCATTTTGCGCTAGAGTGGGTGAATGATCGCCGCCGCCCTTTCCTATGAAGCCATTGAAGAAAAGGCCCTTGAGGTGCAGCGCGAAATGTGGGACCGTCAGGTGTCCCTCTGGCCCGGCACGAAGGTGCAGCGCTTGGACTGCTGTGACCCGTGGGAGGTTGCCAGGTACCTCAACTTCGACGTACAAGAAGGTGACCTAAGTTTCCCGGACCTCCCTTATGGCGTGCGACTGGGTGGCTTCTTAAACCGGACTGCAAGGCTAGTCGCCATCGCCGGACAATTGAAACCGCGCACAAAGCGTTTCACGTTGGCGCACGAGATCGGGCACGTGATGCTTCATCCGGGCATGCACCACCACCGGGAGATGCCGATCCACGGGTTGGGTGAACCGAGGGATCCCGTTGAATTAGAGGAGCTTCAGGCCAACCATTTCGCAGGGTGCCTGCTAGTCCCGACCTCGCTGCTCAAAAAAGCTTTTTGGTCGATGTTCAAATTCGAGTACCTGACTCTGACCGATGATGTGGCGTACGCCCTAATTGGTGAGGACTACATGTCGCTGATGAATTCCCCGCCATACTCGCTCGCCTTCCATCGTCGCGTGGGTGAGGTGGAGCGTTTCAACGGTAGGCGGTTTCAGTCGCTGGTCGATCTTTTTCAGGTGCACCCCACGACCATGGCGATCCGACTGCGGCAGTGCGGCCTTGTCCGTCGTTGACTCCCCTCGCGCAGGCGGAGCGAGCTCACACCCATTGCCGAATAACTAAGGCTACGCCGGCTGATTCCGGATAGACACACTAACTGTAAATCAGTGAAAGCTAACAAATTCGTTCAAGAACCACGGCTTACAGTCGCGGCCGTAGATCAAATGTTAAAAGTCAATGAATCAGACACTTGCAGCACTGCTACCTGAACTGATGCCAGCCGCAATAGTGTGGGCAGAGCAGTCTGCACAAGACATTGCTCAGACTGGGGTGGCGCTTAACGAATCAGGCCTCTCTCTCGCGAGGCGCGTGGGTGTTATGTACCCAGAACGCGTGCGCCTGAAGTTCGTCGATGCAATTCCAAAGCCAGACCAAGCTTCTTTGCGAGCCGCAATTGAATTGGGTGGATTCATGGGGCCCAACACTGCGGGCCTTACGCTTGGGCATAGCATCTACATCCGAAACGGAACAGCTACCGCACGCTTGATATCTCACGAACTGCGACACGTTCACCAATACGAAAGCGCGGGGTCGATTGCGCTTTTCCTTCCCATCTATTTGGGGCAGATAGTGCGATACGGTTATGAAAACGCACCATATGAAGTTGATGCACGAGCTAACGAGATTGAAGCTTAATATGTCGATCGAGAGCCCGCAGAAGCGGCTGTGATTTGCGCTAAGGCAATTTCAGCTCTTGTCTGGCAATAGCTTCAATTCGCCGAGTATGCGAATGCCCATCTGCAGAGCGTCGTATATCTGTGCGCCATCGAGATTTTGGCCATGGGCTGCAGCGTTGGCAACCTTAACCACGACTGAAAACGAAGTTGAAAGCTGCTCATACGCAGGATATTCAATCAAGAAGTTGTTGAAGAGTTGGGCTAGCGATAAGTAACGCACATCCCTATTGGGATAAAGCACTGCATCTAGGGACTTTCCTAGTACTCGGCGCAGTTCTTTTTCCAGCTGTATTCGCACTTTGACCAACGCGAAATGCGGGTCATTTTCCGACTCAGTGAGGAATTTCACCAAATTTTGTGTTGCGTCGATTGGGCCAACATTTGGTCGAAAGTGATCTAGGTCCACCTTGGCTTGTTCTACAACCGCTGGTGTTGGCACTCCAATGTTGAATGTAGGACTCACGCTGTTAGAAATTGCCGAAACCATGGTCGTATAGGTTGACAGCATGTTCCGTGTCTCTTCCTTGAACTCCTTGACGTCGCGCTTAACCTCTTCTACTTGCGCCTCATACTCAAACATCTGCGCGAGCTTGAGCTTTTTTGCCTCCGGCAACATGAACAGAAAGAGCGTTAGCGCGATGTATGTCCAGCTTGAAGCATCGATTGGCTTGTCGGGTGGGAACCCTACCGTGTTGAGAAAGAAGAACAAGAACATTGCCGCGAAGAGATAGCACAGGATAGGGAAAACATTAATTCGCCACCAATCTAAACTTATATTCATGACCTCTCCCAGCGTTTCGACGCTTTAGCGCCTTTATCTCTTGCTCCGTAGTCCAACCGTGCCGCGACTCTCACATTGATTGGATATCTTGGGCTCGGCACGCCCGATTGTTGCAGCAGTTTGTCATAGAACTCGATTTCACTACGTCAGTTGCTTGCAGACGCAGAGGGGGAGCTCCTCCATTTGGCCTAGGAATTGAGGAAAGTCAATTCGGCCTCGTCAAACCCCGCCCGGCGGCGTGCATCCAGGTTCAGCGGACCCTTGAGCCGGGGCGCCTCGTACTGGCGGGCCAGCAGGGCATAGGTTGCGACCGGCTCCAGCCCGCGCTGGGCGCACAGCTGGCGGTACCAGTGGTTGCCGATGGCGACGTGGCCGATTTCGTCGCGCAGGATCA
>Ga0102595_100181_pt1 | contig 65453 bp, 61 predicted proteins | sample Araplaol_mTSA_r2_2_FD_76864 | JGI IMG/M metagenome (GOLD analysis project Ga0102595, IMG submission 76864) | Arabidopsis root microbial communities from North Carolina, USA - plate scrape MF_Col_mTSA_r2 (SPADES assembly) (version 2) | ecosystem: Host-associated > Plants > Roots > Endosphere... | reverse complement strand
CAGACCCCCTCCGCAGTCGAGCAGCGCAGGTTGCCCGTAGCGCAGCGAAGGGACCCAGACTGCGGGTCGCCTTTTCTTTTGCTTACTTTTCTTTTGGCGAAGCAAAAGAAAAGTGAGTAGCTGCCGGGCTACCCCCGGCCCCGGAACTCAAACATCTACCAGCGCCGCTAAGCTCCACTTAATCAGCAACCGTCACAACGTTATTGGCAAACGTAATGCCATCAGCCGCATCCGGCACTACCTTGATAGCCGGTACGTTCGCTAGCGTGATCGGGTTGGCCACGCCGCCAACCTGACCACGCTGAACCGTCCGCACAACTTGACTCCCCGGCAACGGCGCACCACTCCTCAAATGCGCATACATCATGTCCATGGCCTGGATGAAGTAGCGGTGCAGCGGCACCAGGCGCGCGCCATAACCCGGAAAGCCCAGGAAGGCGTCGAAGTGCTGGGCGTTGGTGACTTCGATGTAGGAGAGCTTGCTGGCGTGGCCCTCGACCATTTTGTTGAGGCCGAAGTAAGGCCATGAGGTCAGCGCCACCGGCACCAGGGTGTCTGAGCGGCCGTGCACGATGAGGGCCGGCTTGCCTTGCAGGTTGGCGGTGCGCAGCACTTGCTGTATGCCTTCGCGCACGCGCAAACTTGCGGGGCTGTTGCCGGCCACCAGGGCGCGCAGGCACAGTGCGCCCTGGCTGTTGTAGTCCTGCACATTGCCGGCCGATACCGAGGCCGCGTCGAGCAGCGGGCCGCCGACGCTGAGGTTGTTGACGATGCTGACGCCGGCCGTGGGCGGCACGCCGTTGCCGGTGCCGAAGGAGGTCGCCAGCGCGGCAGGGGACACCGGCACCGGCACATTGGGTGTGGGCGAGGTGGCCGGGGCCGTGGCGGCAAAGCTGTAGCCGCAGAGGTTGTCCTGCACGCCGAAACGGCCATAAGCATTGGCGTAGGTCAGCGCCACCGGCAAGGTGGCGAATGAATAGTGCGAGGCCTGCAGGTCATTGCTTTCGGGCTGCCAGCCCGCGGCCTGCAGCACCGCCATGGCGCCGGCCGCCTGCTCGGCCGGGGTGTTGCCGTTGACGATGCCCTGGGCCTTGAGCGCCGCGCAGCGGTTCGCGGCCATCGCCGGGTTGATGGTGTTGAACACATTGGTCGCGGGCGAAAGCAGCGCGGCGCAGGGCTGCAGCAAATTGGCCAGCGTGGTGTAGTCGTACAACGGCCGGCCGGTGCCGGTGAGCGTCGTGGTGCCGCGCCGCACGCTGAGCCGGTTGTCGGGCACCAACTGCACCTGCGGCTCGCCGACCGCCACGCCGCTGATCAGCCCACGCGTGTCGAGCTCGGCCGCGGCCAGCGCCGCGCCCGCGCCGTTGGACACGCTGGAGGCAATCACAATCGTGTTGGCCGGCGTCAGCGTCCGCAGGCGCGACACACCATCGCGCGCCGGCGCGCCATAACGCTCGTTGAGCACGTAGTAGGCAAACTCCACCGCCTGCAAGGTGAAGCGGCCCCAGTCTTTTTCGGAGTTCTGCTGCGAATGCGCATGCTTGACGGCAAAACGATTCGGCGTGGCCGCGTTGAAAGCCGTGCGCTCGGTCGGGCTGATGGCGGCCGTGAAGTTGGAGGTGATGCCCGCCGCCACCGCGTCGGCGCGCAGGCCGTTCTGCAAATGCACCGTGTTGTTCTGCAGGTCGTGCATGCCGCTGCCCGTGCCTTTGTCGGTATAGGCCACGGCGCAGCCGTTCTTCAAGCCCCATTCGCCCGAAGAGCCAATCGCGCCGTAAACACCGCGCGAGCCGCTGGAGGTGCCGGTGACGATGCAGGCGCTGGCCGGGTTGAAGCTGGCGGGCACCTGCACCATCATGGTCACGTTGTGGCGGCCGCTGCCGTCGTCCGAGTAGGCGATGTATTCGCTGCCGGGGATCTTGCCCTCGCCGGTGGTGGCCACGCCGCGCGCATCCACATTCGGGCCATACAGCGTGCCGTAGCCGCCGGCCGGCGAGATGTCGAGGATCGCGCGGTAGTTGTTGTAGATCGCGATGCGCCGCAGCTCGGCCGGCGTCGGCTTCAGCGGGTCCACCGGCTGCGGCGCCGCGCCGCCCAGGCCGGTCTTGCCCAGGCCCGCGGTCAGCAGGTCGTCATTGCCGCCGTCGTACACACCGACGCTGATGGGGCCCAGGTAGGCCGGCTTGGTGTTCTTGGGTTCGCCCGCGCCGCTGCCGCAGCCGGCCAGCAAGGCGGCCGCCGTGAGCAGGCCCAGGCCTGTGGTGATGGTGTTTTGCATCTCGTCCTCCGTGGTGTTGTCCGGCTGCTGCCGCGACCATCATCATCGGGTCAAGCGCCGTGATTTGCACGACGGAGACGATTTGATTTGTAAGGGTTTTGCCTCTGTGCGATGGCCGGGCCGCCCACTACCCGCCGCGAACCTCTACTTCGCGTCGCTGTACACCGTGGCCCGCGACACCCCCATATGCGCCGCCGCGATCTCCGCGCCGCGGCGTATCTCGAGGTAGCCGGCTTTCTTGAGGTCCTGCACCAGCTGCTTGCGGTCCGCCGGCCGCAGCGAGCGCGCGGTCGTCGCGCGCGCGGCGGCGAATTCGTCTATGCACTGCTGGATGCGGTCGGCATTCGCCGCGTCCAGGGTCTCGGTCACGGCGCTGCTTTCAATCGCGGTGAACTGCCCCATCGCGGCCTGGAAGCCGTTGAACAGGGTCAGGTCCACATTGAGGCAGATGGCCGCCACATAGTCGCCCTCCTCATTGCGTATGCCCACCGAGGTGCTTTTGACCTTGCGGCCGTCGGCGAACTGGTTGGCGTAGTTGGCGATCACCGCGGGGTAGTCCGGATCCTGGATGCGCGCCAGGCCCAGCTCGGTCGCGGGCTGGCCCACGCGCCGGCCGCTCAAATTGTTTTCAATTGCGAGGATGGCGTTTTTCGGATGCGTGAGGTCGTGCACCACCACCTCGCAGAAGGGCGCAAAAGTCTTGCCCAGGCCTTCGGCGATGTTTTTCAGCTCGGCGAGCAGGTGCTTGTTGCTGGGCTTGCCGGCGGGCTGGGGGGGCTTGGCGGGTGCTTTGGGCATGGCGGTGGTTTTCAGAATTCAGACAAATTGTCTGGCTTTGATCGTATCCCAGCGCCTTTGCCTTGGGGGAGTATTTGACGATTTATCCAATATTGGATATATTTTCCAATACATGGACAAACCCCTCAAGTCCGCGAAAGCCCCATGCAAGCCCACTACCTAGACCCCCGCACCGGCAAACACTACCCGCTCAGCGACCGCCGCTGGCGCTCCGACGCCGGCAACCCGCTGATGCTGAGCGCGCTGCCCGGCATCAGCCGTGACGAGATTGACACACGCGAGCGCTCGCTCTGGCGCTACCGCGCCGCCCTGCCGCTGGCCATAGACAGCCGCGCCAGCATGGGCGAAGGCTGCACGCCCCTGGTCGAAAAATCCTGGGGCGGGCTTTCGCCCCTGTTCAAGCTCGAATGGTTTAACCCCACCAGCAGTTTTAAAGACCGCGGCGCGAGTGTGATGGTGTCCTTCCTCAAGCAGCTGGGCATTGAGCACATCCTCGAAGACAGCTCGGGCAATGGCGGCGCGGCGATTGCGGCCGCGGGCGCGGCGGCCGGCATCAAGGTCAAGATCCTCGCGCCCAGCTACACGCCAAGCCCTAAGGTCGCGCAGATACGCGCTTTCGGTGCCGAGGTGCAGCTGGTCGAAGGCCCGCGCGAAGAATCCGAATACGAGGCGATTCGCCAGTCCGACAACATTTTCTACGCCAGCCACAACTGGCACCCCTTCTTTTTGCAGGGCACCAAGTCCATCGCCTATGAACTCTGGGAAGACCTGGGCTTCAAGGCACCTGACAACATCATCATCCCGGCGGGCGCCGGCAGCAATGTGCTGGGCTGCCACATCGGTTTCAGCGAGCTGCTGGCCTCGGGCCAGATCAAGAAGCTGCCCAAACTCTTCGCGGCCCAGCCCCTCAATTGCTCGCCCATAGACGCCAGCTTCAAGGCCGGCAGCGACGGCCCCGTGGAGCGCGCCGTCAAGCCCACGATGGCCGAAGGCACGGCCATCAAGCGGCCCATACGCCTGCTGGAACTGCTGAAAGCGATTCGCGAATCGGGCGGCGGCACCGTGGCCTTGACAGAAGAGCAGATCGCCGCGGCCGTGCGCCGCCTGGCCGGCATGGGCCTGTATGCCGAGCCCACCAGTTCCTCGGCCGCCGCGGCGCTGGAGGTCTTGCACGCCTCGGGCGCCATCCAGGCCCATGAAAGCACGGTGGTGCTGCTGACGGGTACGGGGCTGAAGTCCACGCAGTTCATGACGGAGCTGTTTGGCGGCTAGCGCCCCCGGAAAAGCCCTGGCATTCCAAGCCCCAATTCCCTCATAATTTCCCTGTCTACTAAAGGACTACAAACGCCAGCGTGGGGCCCAACCCGCGCGGCAATGACAACAACACCATTTCCTTGGAGGGAAAGAACCATGATGACTTTGGGATTGAAGGCGCTTGCCGCCAGGCTGGCGCTGGGCATGTTTGTGCTGTTCGCGGGCGGCCAGGCCCTGGCCGCCGGCTCGCTGGCCATCGATTCGTTGCAGGGCGAAAAATATGGCTTCTCGTTTAACCACCCCAGCACCGACCAGGCCGATGCCCGCGCCATGCGCGAATGCGGCAGCGACTGCGCCGTGGTGCTGCGCTTTGGCGGCGGCCAATGCGGCGCCTATGCCGCCGACCAGGCCAAGGGCTCCAACGCTTATGGCTGGGGCACGGCCGCCAACAGCTCCAACGCCCAGGCTCGCGCCATGTCTGAATGCCGCGAAAGAGGCGGCTCCAGTTGCAAGGTGCGCTCCTGGGGTTGTGATGCCACCAAGACCTCGGTGGACGCAGCATCCGCCCCCCAGGGCAACAGCAATAACAGCAACAGCAAGCCGGCCGCCGGCGGCTTTGCCATACTGGGCGAATGGCTGGTGGACTATGTTTCGCCGACCGGCTACACCGCCAACGGCAGCCTGCGCGTGACCCAGAGCACCGGCAGCAACAGCTACCGCGGCGTGCTGGTGCAGGCTTTTGTCAACACCGAGGGCATCGCCAAACGCGTGCAGCAGGATGTGGCCATTACCGTGCAGGGCAACACCGTGATCGTCAATGGCAGCAACCCGGTCTACCTGCAGGGCACGGGCGTCTACAACGCCGACAACTACACGCTGACCATCGCCAGCCCCAACCTGATGCGCGGCAATAACTCCGACGCTAAGGGTGTGGGTGGCGCGGTGGTCATTAGCCGCAAGTAAGGCCCCCACGGTCGCTCACTGCGTGTAGCTCCCTGCCCCCCGAGGGGGCCGCCCGCCTGTGGCCCGGCAAAGCCGGTTCCACGGCTCAGGCTGGGTTGAAGAGTTCATTGCGTCACCCAGCGTGAGGGCATTTCACCGGGCGGGGGAAGGCGGCAACCGGCCCCGGCGATTTGCGAAAAAAGTCTTAAAAAAAGAGGCCGCGCACGCGCAACAAACCGCCTCAACAACAAGCAAACGCAAACACGCTTTTGCCCCTCTTGAAATTCGCGGGCGAATTCCTAATTCCTCCATCCGGGCGCCGAGCCGCCGGTCCGGCGCCATTCATGACCATGTTCAACCTGAATGGAGGTAATCGCCATGTTTCGATCCCTGTTTCCCTACGACATGTTCGGGGAGATGGACCGCCTGCAACGCGAGATTCAGCAGGCGCTTGAGCTGTCTCCCAACATACGCGGCTTCGGCCGCGGCGGCTTTCCCGCCCTCAACATAGGCGGCACGCCGCAGACCGTGGAGGTCTATGCCTTCGCCCCCGGCGTAGACCCCAAAACCCTGGAAATTGATTTAGAGCGCGGCATGCTCACCATCGCCGGCGAGCGCAAGTCCGAGCTGCCCCAGGCCCAGGCCGGCGCGCAGTCCACGCTGCACATCAACGAGCGTTTTGCCGGCAGCTTCCGCCGCGTGATCAGCCTGCCCGAAGACGCCGACCCCGACGCCGTCGAGGCCAGCTTCAAGGACGGCCTGGTCCATATCAGCATCCAGCGTCGCGCGGCCGCACAACCGCGTCGCATCACCATCCACTAACTGACACAGATTGGCAAACAAGGAAAGGAGGCCAACCATGTTCGGCAGCAAATCCACCCAACCCACGACCAACACCACCAACCCCGCCAGCAGCGGCAACGGCAACGCAGCCATGCAAAACGGCGCCCCGTCCAGCGAGCTCACGCAGCAGCAAGGCCGGCAGGCGCGTTATGCCAATGCCACGCTCACGCCGCCCGTCGACGTGGTCGAGGACAGCACCGGCATCACCCTGTATGCCGACCTCCCCGGCGTGCCCAAGGAGAACCTCAAGCTGCAGGTCGAAGCCGACACCTTGACCATTGAGGCCGACTCCGCCCTGGCCGCGCCCGAAGGCCTGCAGTCCAGCCACACCGAGGTGGGCCTGGGACGTTTTCACCGCGTCTTCAGCCTCAGCAAGGAACTGGACACCGAGAACGTGACGGCCGAGCTCGCCCAGGGCGTGCTCAAGCTGCGCATTCCCAAGGCTGCGCACGCACAGCCGCGGCGCATCAACGTCAAGGTGGCTTGAGCGGAAAGAAAGGGAAAGGGGCGCGGCGCTCGCCCCGTCCCCTCCCTTGATTGACTTCCCTCTGCCTCCGCGGAGAGGGAGTTCTCCCAGCTAAGGCTTCTTGGCCCCGGGTTCAGCCAGCGGGTCCGCATGCCGGTGCACCAGTTTCCAGGCATCGCCCTCCAGCCGAAACACCTCGGTCACCCGCAGCGTCATCGGAATCGCCTCAGGCTTGCCCTTCATATGGGCCTGCGCCTTCTGGTAGCCCGTCCAGTAGGCGACGGTGTCACCCGCCGCCATGTCCAGGATTTCAAACTCGCTCGTGCTGCCCGGCTCAAACAGCTGGGCATCGTGCTCATAACGCGACCACACCGCGTCCGCGCCCTGCACGGTACCGCCACCCGGCCCCATAAACGTGGCCGGCGATTCATGCGCAACCACACGCGCAAGCGGCGCGGCATTGCCGCTGACATAGGCGCTCGCGGCATGCTGGCGCGCTTTCATAAAGGATTGGAAGTCCTGGTGCTGGCTCATGGCTTGTCCCCTTAAAAGAAGCACCGTAAGCCGGGCGCGTGGGCCGTGGCGTAGGACAAGGGAGGAGGGGGAAAGCGGAGAAGTCGCACCGCAAGACGTTTTGGTGAATATTTACCTAAAGGATGACCGCGTTTTGACCATCTGAGGGCAGAAGCACCCTAGCTACGACGCGACTTCACGGTCATGATGGTTGTCACAAAGTGTTAGCAGCCATCGGGTGCCGCGAGTCCGACGGGGCCTTCGACTAGGAACTCTTTTCTACCCTGATGTGAACGAGTATCTCAATGCATAGAATTTTTACAGACGGTGGGTTCGGACGAGTCATACGCGCGGGCGACTCAAGACGATTCAGAGTCGACCTTAAGAATAATCGTCAAGCGGTGGTAGACGCAGCAATCGCATCGGCAACGGTCGGCGCGATATCTTTTAATCCCATCTACAAATGTCGAGTTAAGCAACGGGAATGCTTTTCAATAAAGAGCTATTCGCACGTTCTAACTCTACGAGCGATTACTCTGTTCTTATCGCGGCGTTTTCGTATCAATCCACGTGGGCGAGACAGCATAGTCAAAGAAATCATTGAAACGTTGAGCGATTCAACCCCGATGTACATCATCAGAAGAGACATTCAATCCTTCTATGAAACTCTGCCAATCGCTGCGGTGAAAGAACATGTTTTGTATGGCACTTTCATCCCAACTCGGATAAAAGAATTTTTGAAAATGTACTTTGCCACCTTCTCCCCAAACCTGACTGGCGTACCCAGAGGCATGGGTCTAAGTTCGGCAATTGCAGAGCTGGCAATGGGTAAAACCGATCAAAAGATTCGCGAACTCCCAGGGGTATACAAGTACTTTCGCTACTCCGATGACATTCTCATTTTTTCAACAATTCAGCCGGAAAAAATTGACGCTTCACTTGCCGGGACTCTCCCTCCCGGGATGAAATTCAATCCAGAAAAATCCTCGGAGATCGAGATCCACGAAAGCAGAAGGAACGCCGCCCGAATCCTAGTTCTCGACTACCTGGGCTACAAATTTAGTTTTTCCAACGCCATCGGTGATAAGTCACCACGAAAAGTTGTAGTGGAGATTTCGGATCGAAAAGTGAAGAAACTCAAAAGCAAGATCATTTGCGTATTCAAGAGCTTTTCAAAAAATAAAGATTTCTCACTGTTTCGGGATCGAATTGCGTTTTTAGCGAGCAACTATTTCGCTTATCGCAAGGGGGTGAGCATGGTGCGTGACTCGCCTTATGCGAAGTCAGGCATTTACTACAACTATCACCTCTGTGGAACTTATCAGGGCGAAGCTCGAATGCCCCATGAATGCCGAGAACTAAAGTCTCTTGACGGATTTTTTAATTCGTTAATGCGAAGCAATTCGAGTAGCTTCCGCCCATTGTTCACGGGAGTGGCAGGCAACTATCGACTGAAAACTATGGAACGCATCTCCTTTTTCAAGGGCTATCAAAAAAAGATGATGGTTCGCTTTAATAGCGATAAGGTCAGCAAAATAAAAAGCGCGTGGCGAAATGCATAAAGACAAAAAACTTCAGTGGAAATTTCGCCCACTTCTAACGGAAACACTTCCGTACGAAGTGCCTGTCATATTCTTTAATGATCGCTTTTACTACGCGCTCAGCCGAGAAGAAGATGACGAAGAGGTGACAAAAGCATTTCAGAAAATCTTCGCCCCAGTAGGGAAATACACCATCCCATACAACTACAGCATTCGAAAGGATCAGAAACGCACAACGGAGTTAAGCATCATTCACCCGATGTGGCAGACAAGGATTTGCGACATGTACGCGATGCACGAGGGCAGTCTTCTGTCCTACTGTGCAAAAAGTGAATTTTCTTTAAGACGTCCGATCAGTATTGCTTCTGTGTACGCCTCAAACGCACTTGCAAAAGATGACACCAGCAGCAAACTAGGACTAGTACATACCGTACCAGAGGATGAGCTCGATCCGTCGCACATAATTTCTTATTTCGTGTACGGGAAATACAACTTGCTGAGCAAGTTCTACGAGTCAAAAGAATTTCTACGCTTAGAAAAGAAGTTTTCCCTCCTGAGAACCCTCGATATCTCAAAGTGCTTTTACAACATTTATACGCACTCCATTAGCTGGGCCATTAAAGGGAAAAGCTTCGCAAAGGAATACAGCAACGCATTTTCATTCGAAGGCAGCATTGACAAAACAATGCAGTGGGCGAATTACAACGAGACCAATGGAATTGTGGTTGGCCCAGAATTTTCAAGAATATTCGCCGAAATAATCCTTCAGGAGATTGATGTTGTCACCCAAAGACGGCTAGCGGAAAAAGGTCTGCGAGAAGGAGTGCAATACTCAATTCGCCGATATGTGGATGACTATTCAATATTTTCTGATTCGGAGACGAACTTAAATGATATTGAACAGGCTATCGCTGAAACCTTAAGGGAATACAAGCTCTACCTAAATACGAAAAAGAGTCAAACAATTCCTCGACCATTCATCTCGACTCTTAGTTTGGCAAGAATAGAGTTGAGCGAAATGTTAGCCCAACTGCGCCGTATATCAGATGAAGATTCAACCGTCGCAAGCATCGCAATCGGAAAGCTCAATTCTGGAGTGCGCGAGGTCCGCAGCATCCTTAAGAGGTACGACGTTGACGTTGGATATCTGAGTGGCTGGATACTTTCGGCTCTGATCAAGTCCGCGAACCGCACATGTCGACGCGTTAAGGAATCTCCAGTTGCAAAAGAATTCGATCACTGGCTGAAGGTAATGCGTCCAATACTGGACTTGGCGTTCTATCTTTGTGCACTAGACGTTAGAGTTAGAACGAGCTACAGCTTATGCCAGATCATCAAAGCTGTATTTGATGCGAAATCTGTACTTCCATCCGGCCACTTCGATCAAATTCAACACCTAATCGCCGAAGAACTGGGTGGCCTCGTCAAGTCTCTTCTAACGTCAAAGGCAGAGGAGAAAGGTGATTCCATCGAACTCTTCAATCTGCTGATTTGCGGCACCCACTTCTTGAAGGAAGAATTCACGGATAGCAATCAGGTTAGACAGAGCGTAACTGCCCTCCTTGGGTCCAGCTTCACGTACTTCAAGTACATCACGTTGAAATTCGTGTTCCTAAGTGACCCCGTCTTTGGACCCCAACTGAATCAATTGAATGCGGAAGCCTTCAAGTTTTTAGATTCGGGTCCGTCTCACACACAATGTTCACAGAGATTTCTAGTCCTATGTGATCTTATTAGTGCGCCAGATTTAGAGTTAAAAGATAAGCGTTTGATTTACGGGAAATTTTTCGGCGGAGTAATTAGCAATAAGGCGTTAGAGGCGGTGGCACAGAAGATTGGGTTTGTTGACTGGACCGCGCTTAACGTAGAACACATTCTTCGTCGAAAAGAGTTGCGTCCTGTCTACGCTATGGCATAGTGTTGTTGGGGCGTTACTTATATGAAGATCACCTGCGAAGCTCGCCGTAGTGGAGCAGGTTTACTAAGAGGTAGGAAAACCTATCTCCTAGGGTTCGCAAGAACACACACATGTCAGAGGGTAACGTTCCACCTTTTTCTACTAGATTTTCAATCCATCCTAGGAAAGATTTAGCTGCGGCGTAGATGCTTTTGGCCAGTCTGCTAGCAGCTACTTCAACGCGGAACTGACCTCTGATCAAAGCGCGTTAGGGTTGAGATATCTATCTCAATAGCCGCGCCAGCAGTTGGTCTACGCTTGCAAACCGATGACGCTATAGCCATTGTTGCCCTGCATGCGATGAACTGAATCATCGGATCGCGCCGACAGTCTTCATATGCCCCACGCCGTCTCCCGCCTGCGCACAGCCCGCCTGGCGCGCGCCTCCAAACCTTTTTTAGCCCGCGGCGGGCCGCGTAACGTCCGTTGTGCCGGTTGCCGGCTGGTGCCCAGCCATTGCATGTGTGCCTTGCGGCCGGTAACGCCGCATGTCAATGCCGGTGTGTGCCTGGTGATGGCGGATATCGAGGCGCTCAAGCCCAGCAACACGGGCTGGTTGATTGCCGATGTGGTGGCCGACACTTACGCCTTTGGCTGGGCGCGTACCGAGGTGGAGCCTGGTTTGTTGGCTTTGCTGGCGGACCCGCAGTGGCAACCGTATCTGGTCTTCCCCGGCGAGTTTGTGGCGGCGGAGCGGGTGGTGACGGAATTACCGGCCATCGCGCCAACCGATGGCAGCAACAAACACCAAGCCAAACGTCCGCTGTTTGTGCTGCTGGACGCGACCTGGCCCGAGGCGCGAAAGATGTTTCGCAAAAGCCCTTATCTCGACAAGCTGCCGGTGCTGAGTTTGCAGAGCGAGCAGCTGTCGCGCTACAAGCTCAGGCGCTCGCAGCGCGATGAACATTTCTGTACCTCGGAAGTCGCGGCTTTGTGTTTTGCGCTGGCCGGTGAGGCGCAGGTGGCCGAGACGCTGGAAGCTTACCTCGACGTGTTCACGAATCACTATTTAAAAGCCAAGCAGCAGCAGCCTTTGGATTTAGAAGACGCGGCGCACCAACGTTTGCGCGGCTTACGTTTGTAGACAAGTCTCGGGTGGCGAACACTGGCAGGCCGGCGCCTGCCCGGCGCACAATGGTGGCCCTTCGAAAGGGTCGTGCCCATGGTGAACGAAGCCTCTTCCTCCTCTTCTTCTTTCCGGACGATCTGCTGGCAGCCCACATGGAACCCTGCTTCGCGGGGCCTGGGTCTGGAGCATTTGCTGCTGGCACAAGGCCAGGCCGACAGCGTGGTGTTGGCGGTCGATGAACACCAGCAGCCCTTTCGCCTGGCCTATCGGCTCTACTGGGACGAGGCCTGGCAGCTTCGCAGTGCTGATTTTTTTGTAGCCAAAGCTGGCACCAACCGGCTGCTGAGCCTGCGCACGGACGGCAAGGGTCATTGGCAGGATGGCGAGGGCCGGCCCCTGGCCGGGCTGGACGGATGCCTGGACATCGACATCTGGCCGACGCCGTTCACCAACAGCTTTCCCATTCTTCGTGAGCCCATGGCCGTGGGGGAGCGGCGCAGCTTCCGCATGGCGTGGGTTGACGGGACTGCCTTGACGGTGAAGGCCCAGGCACAGGCCTACACACGCGTGGGCGAGAGGCTCTACCTTTTTGAGAGCCTCGATGGAAGCGGCTTCAAGGCCGAACTGCGGGTGGATGAAGACGGCCTGGTGCTGGACTACCCGGGCTTGTTTCGGCGCGTGAAGGCCTGAAATACTGAGACAGGCGTTCGCGCTTGCACCCGGGCGCGCGAGCCGGTAAGGGCTGCGCGCGCCGCTGTAATACAGTCACTGGCTTATCTACCCACCGCAGGACCTCATGCGCCCAAGCTTCTTTTTTGCTCCTTCCGCAACCCTTGCCACCTTCACCCTGAGCTTGCTGCCCTTCGCCGCCGCGCAGGCGCTGACCGAGGCCGAGAAGCCCTATGTGGGCGGCTACACCCAGGGCTCGGTGGATTCGCGGGCGCAGCTGATGCTGCTGGACGACAACACCTTTTGTTTTGCTTTTATGGGCGGCTCGCTGGACATGCTGGCCGGCGGGCGCTGGAAGGCCGAGGGCAATGGTGTGCGACTGGAGGAAGTGCGGCAAATCGGCTCCGTCTTCCCCGCCTTTGGCCGCGCGGCGCTTGAGCAGAAGGCGGGCGTGGCGTTTGACTTTCATGGCAGCTCGCTTTCTGACGCAACGTCACCGGTGTTTGCCACCTCGGGCGACGAGGCGCTGCCCACCACGATGCGTCCGCTGTTCAACGCCGACCACAACGGCTGGTCTTCAAGCTACAAGCTGCCGCCCATGCCGGCGGCGCAGGTGCGCTACTTCTACATGGGCGACGTGGAAGGCGATGACATGCGCCAGCCCAAGCGGCTGCGCGTGGTGCAGTACCGGCGTGGCGATGTGAACATGCTGCGCGTGGGCTACAACCGCGCGTTTGGCAGCCCGCCGCTGAACCTGTCTGCCACACTGAAAGACGACGAGGTGCTGCATGTGGACGGCCGCCGCTTTGGCGTGCGCAAGGAACTGCCGGAAAAAGCGCTGCAAAGGATTCGCAGCGCCTGCATACAGCCAGCGCTGGCCGAGGCCAAACGCCCCAGCGATGAAGAAGCCGCAGAGATAGCGGCCGGACGCGCGACGTCCGTGAAACCGCCGCCGCTGGTGCCGGTGAAAACTTTTTATCTGCCACTGACGGCGATACAGGGCGCGCCTTACTTTCCCGGCACGGACAAGTAAACAAGCGATCGGCCAGGCTGCTTGCCTGGCTTTTTTTGCGCGCGGCCCCATTCATCGCTTGCGCCCGCGCACCGCGCCGGGCTTGCCGGCCCATGCGCCCAGGAAATACATCGCAAAAAGCGGCAAGGCAGGCGGGGTGCAGGGGTCGCGCTTGAGCGGGCGCGGGCTTTCTGCACCGGCAAGGGAGGCGGGTTTCGCGGCCGGGGAAGCTGCAGAAGAGGCGGCGTCAGGGCGGGCTTGGCGTTTTGTCATGCGGGTGTGTCCGGTTTCAAAAAAAAGAAAGGAAAAGCAAAGGCGGTGATGGTGGGCGCTTGCTGTCGCCGGGATGTCGCGATGCGTGTTTTGCCGCCGCGACATCTCCGCGACAGCGGGGCGGCACAGTGCGTGCAGCCCGGCGGTCCGCCGGCGGCCTTTTTCCAGAAACCGTCCAGGAGAAGTTCCCTATGAAGCGCAAGTCTGTTGTTGTTCCCGCCGCTGTGGTGTTGCTGTCGGCGCTCGCGGGCGTTACGGGCGCGTATGCGCAGCCCAGGCCCGAGCCCGGGGCCTCCCCCTGGGGCCTGGGGCTGGGCGTGGCGGCCAGGACCGACATCTACGCGGGGGAAAGCGCCAGGCTTCGCGCGGTGCCGCTGGTCAGCTACCAGGGCGAGAAGTTCTTCTGGCGCGGAATCAGCGGGGGTTACCACCTGCTCAGCCGCGACGGTTTCACGCTCGATGCCACCCTGGGCGCCAGGCTGGGCGGCATCAAGAAAGAGGATTTCGGCGTGGCCGAGCTCGCGGCCCGCGGCATCAACCGCAACCTGCTGGAAGACCGCGACAACGGCCTGGACCTGGGGATTGCCGGGTCCTTCAAGGGCGGGATGGGCGTGGTGGAGCTGGCGCTGAAGGCCGATGTGTCGGGCGCCAGCAAGGGTTACGAGGCCTCGGCCAAATACGGCTATCCGCTGCAGTGGGGGCCGGCCACGATCACGCCCAATGTCGCGGTCAGCCATTACTCCAGCAAGCTGGCCAACTACTACTACGGCACGCTGGACGCGGAAGTGGCGCGGGGTGTGGTGAATTACAAGCCGGGCAGCGCGGTGATTCCGCGTGTCGGGGTGGACGTGGTACGGCCCTTCGCCGACAAGTGGATTCTGGCGGGCGGCCTGTCTTACAGCGCGCTGCCGGGCAAGATCCGCAACAGCCCTTTAGTAGACAAAGACGCCAAGGGCGTAACCTCGGTGTTTGTCGGCGTTACCCGGAAATTCTGAAGCCGGCGGGCGCCGGACCGATAGGGGACCGAGATAAAGGACCGAGATGGAGATGATTGAAGGCCCGCTCAGCATCCTGATCGTCGAGGACAACGCGCCCATGGCGGCGAACATCTACGACTACCTGGAAGCCTGCGGCCACAAGCCCGACGCCGCGCCCGACGGCAGGTCGGGCCTGGGCATGGTGCGGGCGAACCACTACGACGCGATCGTGCTGGACTGGATGATGCCGCGCATGGACGGCCTGGCCATGCTGACGCAGCTGCGGGACGAACTCAAGTCGAGGACGCCAGTGATCATGCTGACGGCGAAAGACCAGCTGGACAGCAAGCTGCAGGGCTTTGAAGCCGGGGCCGACGACTACCTCGTCAAGCCGGTCGCGCTGCCCGAACTTGAGATGCGGCTGCGGGTGCTGGTGACGCGCAGCCATGCGGCGCAGGCCCCGGGGCAGGTGCTGCAAGCCGGCGACCTGCGCTTCAACCTGCAATCGCTGGTGATCACCCGGGGAGACCGCGAGCTGTCGCTGTCGCCGATACGGCGGCAGATACTGGAGGTCTTGATGCGCCGCTCGCCGCATATCGTGAGCCGCGAACACCTCGAAGCGCAGATCTGGGGCGAGCGGACCCTGGACAAGGACATCCTGAGGTCGCACATGCACTTGCTGCGAAAGGAAGTCGACGCCGAGGGGGACCGCAAAATCCTGCACACCGTGTTCGGGCAGGGCTACAGCATACGGGTGCAGGATGGCGAATAAAACACGCCTGTTCGACCTGCACTGGCGCATCAGCGCGCTGTTTGTCGCGTTCGGGGTGTTGCTGGCCGTGGGCGTCACCGTCTCGGTGGGCTTCGGCCAGGTGATGATCACCCACCCGGTGTGGGAGCAGATACTGCGCTCGACCACCCAGCATTACATAGCCGGCAGCACGGGCCACACGGGCAGCGCGCCCGTCTCCTTGCCGACACAGGGGGCCTACAAAGGATGGCACGTCAGGAACGGCACGGCCTTGCCCGCCGACATGCCGGCCTACCTGGCCACGCTGCCCGCCGGGTTCTACAGCGAACAGGATTTAGACCGGTTTGACGAGCACGACTACGCGGCCCTGGTGACGCCGGTCGCGGACGGCCGCGTGGTCACCGTCATCGACATGACCGACATCGAGCAGCTGCAGAACAAGGTCGGCGTCGGGGGCTTGATCTTTGTGCTGGTCAACCTGGCGCTGGTGGGCGCGACGCTGCTGTGGCTTCACGGCAGCCTGCGCAAGCCGGCCAGGGCGCTGGCGCAGCGCATGGAGGCCCTGGACCCTGAGCAGCCCTCGCAGCGGCTGTCGGTCGACTACCCGCAGGCGGAGCTGCACGACATCGCGGTGCAGGTCAATCGCCACCTGGAAAGGGTGGAGCGCTTTATCGAGCGGGAACGCAGCCTGCTGGACCAGGCCAGCCATGAGTTCCGCACCCCGGTCGCGGTGATCAGCGGCGCGGTGGACGTGCTGGCCCGGCAAACCCTGCCCGCGCAGGCGAAAGGCCCGCTGGCGCGGATTCGCGGCACGGTCGACAACCTGACCGAAACCATGGGCGCGCTGCTGTACCTGTCGCGCGAGCCGGATGGCAACACGAGGCTGGAAACCACCCGGGTCGACCTGCTACTGCAGGAACTGATGCAGGACCATGAACACCTGCTGGCCTTCAAGCCCGCGCGCTTTGTGCTGGTGGAGTGCGTGAGCCTTTCGGTCAACGCGCCGGAAGCGATGGTCAGGATCGTCATTGCCAACCTTTTGCGGAACGCGGCCGAGAACACCCAGAAGGGCGACGTCACGGTCAGCCTCACGCCGCAAAGGCTGCGGGTGAGCGACTCCGGGGAAGGCTTTGATGCGGTGGAGGCCGCGCGCAGCTACAGCGCGGCCTTGCAAACCTCGATGAAACCCGGCGGCGGCCGGGGATTGGGGCTGTTTTTGACGAGGCGGATTTGCGAGCGCTTCAAATGGTCGCTCGCGATTTCGTCGGCGGTGGCCAAAGGCTCGGTGGTGGAGATCCGCTTCTAGCGGGCGGTAGGAACACCCCTATTGGCACTCACTTCGTGTAGTGCCCTTTCCCCTTGCAGGGGACAGGCGCCTGCGGCCTGGGAATTGGCTCACCCCTGTTGAGTCTCACTTCGTGTAGCCTCCTCTCCCCTGCAGGGGACGGGCGCCTGCGGCCTGGCAAAGCCAGTTCCGCGGCCCCCGCTGTCCGTAATTGATTCAGGCGTTGACCGAGCCCAAGAAGGACTCGGGATAACGCAGGCCGGCGGCGGCGCCGGGCGGGAAGGCTTTGTCCAGCTCGGCCAGTTCGGCGGTACTCAGCACCACATCCAGCGCGGCGATGTTCTGGTCCAGGTAGGTGCGGCGCTTGGTGCCGGGAATGGGGATGATGTCTTCGCCCTGGGCCAGCACCCAAGCCAGCGCGATTTGCGAGGCGGTGACGCCCTTGGCGGCGGCCAGGCTTTTGACGGCGTCGACGAGGGCGAGGTTGCGCTTGAAATTTTCTTCGGCAAAACGCGGCGAGAACTTGCGGCGGTAGTCGTCGGCGGGCAGGTCTTCAGGCTTGCTGAAGGCGCCCGTCAAAAAGCCGCGGCCCAGCGGCGAGTAGGCGACAAAGGCCACGCCGTTTTCGCGGCAGGCGGCCAGGGTGCCTGTGGCCTCGGGGTCGCGTGTCCACAGCGAATATTCGCTTTGCAGCGCGGCAATCGGGTGGACCTTGCAGGCGCGTGTGAGGGTGGCGGCCGAGGCTTCGGACAAGCCCAGGTAACGCACCTTGCCGTCGCGCACCAGGTCGGCCATGGCGCCTACCGTGTCTTCAATCGGCACGGTTTTGTCGACGCGGTGCTGGTAGTAGAGGTCTATCTGCTCAATGCCGAGGCGCTTGAGGCTGGCCTCGCAGGCGGCTTTGACGTACTCGGGCCGGCCGTTGACGCCGCGCACCGCGTCATTGGCCGGGTCGCGGGTGATGCCGAACTTGGTGGCGATGAATACGTCCTTGCGGCGGCCGGCGATGGCCTTGCCTATCAGTAGCTCGTTGGTGTGCGGGCCGTAGATGTCGGAGGTGTCGAGGAAGTTGAGGCCTTTGTCCAGCGCATGGTGAAGGGTGGCGATGGATTCGGTGTCGTCGCGGTTCGCATAAAACTCGCTCATGCCCATGCAGCCCAGGCCGATGGCGGAGACTTGCGGGCCGTTGCGGCCCAGGGTACGGGTTTTGATCATGGTGTTTGTCCTTGAGTGGGTTGAGTGGATAGGGTTATGGGGTTCAGGCGCGTTTTTTGGCAGGCTTGGCTTCGGTGCGCATCTCTTCATAGAGGCGGATTTTTTTGCGTATATAGGCCAGGGTTTCGCGCTGGGTGCGGATTTCGGCCTCGAGGCGTTCGGCGTGGGCCTCCAGCAGGGCCTGGCGTTCGGCCGTGCTGGCGGCGGAGGTATTGCCTACGCGCAACAGCTGGGCATAACGCTGCATGTCGCGCATGGACATGCCGGTGGCGCGCAGGCGCACCAGAAAGTCCAGCCAGCGCATGTCGGCGTCGTTGTAGCGGCGCGCGCCGCTGCGCCTGTCTATGGGGGCGATCAGGCCTATCTGCTCGTAATAACGCAGGGTGTAGGCGCTCAGGCCCGAGGCCTGGGCGGCTTCGGCGATGGTCAGGGAAACAGTGGGAAGTGCGGCAGTCATGAGGGGACTGTAAGACTTCGAGCGCGCTCGAAGTCAAGCGGGTCCCCGCATAAAACCCTGCTGGCGGTGTGGCACCGCCTTGCGCCGCTTGTTCAGCGCGTAATCACCACCAGCACACTGCAAGGCGCATGCGCGATCAGTGATTTGGAGACCGAGCCGCGCCACCAGCGGGCGGCCCAGCCTTCGAGGTGTTTGTGGCCGACGACGATCAGGTCGGCGTCCATCTGTTTGGCGTAGTTGACGATTTCATCGACGGTTTCGCCGTAGAGTACTTCGCCCTGGGCCTCATGGCCGGCTTCGATGAGCCGGCGCAGGCCGTCGTTGAGGACGCCCTGGTACCTGGCCTTGTCTTCCTCGATGATGCTTTGTTCGTAGATGACGCCTTCGGCGGCGACCACCCGCCGCTGCAAGGACATCACGGCGACCAGCGTCAGGGAGGCGCCGCTCCACTGCGCGATCTCGCGGCAGTCCAGCAGGGCTTTCTGGCCGGGTTCGGAACCGTCGTAAGCCAGCAAAATTCGTTTGTACATGATGTGTCTCCCGAATGAAGTGACTGGGCGATTCCAGAATAGGCCCGCGCCCGGAGCCGGTCAAATGATCGCCCCTGCGCCAGAAGGGTCGCCGCGCTGGCGGCGGGGAAATACACAGGCGACAATCGGAACCCAGCCCCGATTTTTCCCGACCCCACAAAGCAGCCCATGACCCAAGACCCCCAGCGCGCACAGGAACTCAAGAAGATGGAGCTTTGCGAGTCCTGCGCGGGCATACAGCGCCACTGGCGCAAGGCGCCCGGCCACCCGGAGCTGGTGCAGGGCGACCCGCGCCACGAAACACGCCGCCATGGGCTGATCACCATCACGCGCTACAAATGCGACCGCTGCGGCACGGCCTGGGAATACGAGAACGACAAGACCAACCAGAAGGCCGGCTGGTCTGTGGTGGGGCGGTAAACAGGTATTTGCCTTCCGGCGGGGCCAGGCATTGGCTGACGCGGGAACCCCTGGGCGGACCGCATCATCGAAGCGATGATGAAAGCACAGTCTCCACAACATTCCCCGCAACGGCGCCGCCTGCTGGCCGCCTCCACACGCCTGGCGATAGGCGGCGCGGCCTGGTTCGCCTTGCCTGGCGCGCAGGCCCAGCCCAGCTACACGGTGACGACGGCGCAGCTGCAAGACGCGGTTGCCAAACGTTTTCCGCTGCGCAAGCGCGCCAATGGCATCCTGGACATCACGGTGCAGGCGCCGCAGCTGCGCATGATGCCCGAGCAGAACCGGCTGGGCGCGGTGATGGCCGTCGAAGCCGGCGGCCCGGCGCTGCGGCGTGCCTACCCCGGCACCTTCGACCTGGACTTCGCGCTGCGCTATGAAGCCAGCGACATGACCATACGCGCGCACGAGCTGCGCGTGAACACGCTGCAGTTCGAGGGCGTGCCGCCGGAGGTCTCCATGCTGCTGGCCAGCTACGGGCCGCAGCTGGCCGAGCAGGCGCTGCAGGGCGCGGTGCTGCACACCCTGAAACCGCAAGACCTGGCGCTGCCCGACAGCATGGGCGTGCAGCCGGGCAGCATCACGGTGACGGCCAAGGGGCTGGTGATAGCGTTTGTGAACAAGCCCGTGAGCTGAGTCCCGTTTTTAAAACTCAAAGCGCGGTGAGGCCCGGCTCAACAACTGAATCCTGGGCTCCGCGGGCCAGGCGGCCGCCAGCTCCTGCGCCAGGGTGTTGAGCAAGCGCGCCACATCTTCGGCCGCCGAGGCATGCAGGGCTTCGGCCACGATGAGCACGGCGCGCGTGCTCGCGCTGACGGCGGACAGGCCGCTTTGCCGGTTCGTCCAGCGGCGCGCATGGGCCTTGGGGACTGGTTCGGTGGCGTCGGCGAAGATCACCTCGCCTGGTTCCGGGTGCTCCATCTCCCCGCCAAAAGTCTGGTAGTTCTCGGCGCCCGTGGCGTAGCGCACTTCAAGCTGCTGTGACACCTTCGCGATGTCAAACACGGCAATCGGGATCGCGAAGGCCAGCGAGATAGCGTTGCACAAATCCACCAGCGGATGCAGCGGAGGCAGGGCGTTCTCCTTGCGGAAACGCCGCAGCAGCGACTCGGAGGCGCAGCGGTATTGCGTGGGCTTGAGGCCCATGCTGGAAAACACGCGCCGCCAGGCCTGCACTTCGGGAAACTCACTTTCGGGGCCGGCGGCCAGCCGGGCTTGCGCGATGGCGTTGAAGCGGGCGACCTGCGGGGCCACGTCCACATTCGCGCTGATGCCGCCGGCAAAAAGCACGCCGGGCACCAGGTTGGGGTAGTCGGCCCAGAGGGCATCTGAATGGCGAAGGAACATGCGTGGCGCTCCATGAATCCAGGGGTGAAACACCGCGCAGTCTGCCCCGGCGCCGGGCCGGCGTCTTGAACGTTATTGCAGGCCGGCCGTGCGCGCCGTGGCCGCGGTCGCCTGCTGCCAGGCGCCCGGCGTGAAGCCGAACTGGCGCGTGAAGAGGCGTGTCATATGGCTCTGGTCGGCAAAGCCGCAGGCGGCGGCCGCCTGGGCCAGGCCGGCGCCGCCGCGTATCAGGCTGCGCGCGCGCTCAGCGCGCTGCTGCAGCAGCCAGGCATGGGGCGTGAGGCCAAAGGCTTTTTCAAAATGGCGCAGCAACTGGAAGCGGCTCAGGCCCGCCATGCGCGCCATCTCAGCCAGGGTGGGCGGCGCGAGCAAGTCGGCGGCGATGCGCTCGCGCACCTGGTGGATCTGCGGGTTGATGGCCGTGGCGGCCGTCATGGGTTTGGCGGGACGTTGCGCGGCCAGGGTGTGGCGCCGCGTGAGCCGTTCGCAGACGCGTGCCAGCGACTCTTCGCAGGCGAGTGCAGAGTCGCTCGCACTGTCGCTGCCCCATTGCTGCAGGCGCTGCAGCAGCTGCTCCAGCGCCAGCCTGAGCCGCGCGTCCTGGGCGACGGGGCGGGTCAGCTCTATCGCGGCCGCGTCAGGCGCGCCCAACGCGGCGGCCATGGCGGCGGGCTCCAGGTACAGCATGCGCCAGCGCCGCGAAGGGCCCCCCAGCGGCTGGCCGTCATGCACCTCGCCGGGGTTGCACATCAGGATGTCGCCGGCATAAGCCTGAACCTGGCCGCGGCCGCTGGCCGAGGTTTGCGCGCCCTGCTGCAGCCAGCCCACGCCAAAGACGGCATGCGAATGGCGGCGGTAGTGGCGCGCGCTGTCGATGTGTGTGCCGTAGACGCCGTCCCAGGGCGTGGCCAGGACGCGGCATTGGTGCGGGGGCGGGGCGGGCATGGAGTGGATGATGCCACCCGCCGGGCCGGTGCGCCATGCCTTGCGCGGCCGCGGCTTCAGCGCCGCTGCAGCTGCTCAAGCGCCCCGTGCCAGTCCTCCACGTGGTAACTCAGCACGATTTTGTTGTCCTCGACGGTGTGGATGTCGATGGCCATGATCTCGAAGCCGCGGCCCGTGAAGGGTGCCCCCATGAAGGGCGCGGCAGGCGTGGCGGTGGCACGGCCGCGAACCACAAAACGATTGCCGGCCTGCAGGATTTCCTCGACTTTCCAGTTCAGGTTGGGGAGGGCGGCCCCCACCCGCTGCAGCTGCGCGAGGAACTGGTCGCGCGTCTTCACCGGGCTCGCGTAGTCGCCAATGCTTTGCCAACCGGGCGAGAGCACCTTGTCCATGCGTGCCGGGAGGTCGGGGCTGGTGGTGGCGCTCAGCACCTCGCTGTAGAGCGCCTGCACCACATCCCGGTCGGCGGCCTGGGCCGCGCCGGCCAGGCCGCTTGCCAGGGCGAGGGCGGTGAGTGTTTTTTTCATGTGTGGACTCCGTGTTGTGGGTGAACAAGCCGTTCAGTGCGATGCCCGCACGATGACCTTGCCGCGGGCATGGCCGCCCGCCACCTGCTCCAGGGCTGCGCGCGCGTCGTCGAGCGGATGGATGGTGTCCAGCACGATCTGCAACTGCTTGGCCTTGAAGCTTTCCAGAATGCCGGACAGGGCCTCGGCATCGTGCTGGAAGAACACAAAGGCGCCCGCTTGGCTGCCGCGAGGCTTGACGGCGAAGTCGACGGTGCTGACCACCGCGCCCCGGGGCGCGAGCACCTGCCATGAACGCTCGAGCGTGTCGCCGCCCACCGTGTCGAGGACCAGGTCCACCCCGCGCAGCAAGCCGGCGAAGTCCTGGCGCTGGTAGTCAATCACCTCGTGGGCGCCCAGTTCCCCGGCCAGGCCCAGGTTGCGCGCCGAGGCGGTGGCGACAACATGCGCCCCGGCCTGCCTGGCGAACTGCACGGCAAAGCTGCCGACACCGCCCGCTGCCGCATGGACCAGCACGCGCTGCCCGGCTTGCAGCTTGCCGGCGCCGAACAGGGCCAGCCAGGCCGTGCCCGCGGCCGTTGGCAATGCGGCGGCCTGCTCGAAACTCATGTCGGCCGGCATGAGACTCAGGGCTTGCTCGGGGACAACGGCCGCCTGCGCGAACGCACCGCCGGCGGTAGGCTCCAGGCGGCCCACCACGCGGTCGCCGGGCTGGAAGCGGGCCACGCCGGGGCCGGCCTGCAGGACCACACCGGCCAGGTCGGTGCCCAGCGTGTAGGGCAGGCTCACCGGAAACACCTGGCGCATATGGCCGGCCAGCATCTTGAGGTCCAGCGGGTTCACGCTGGCGGCTTCTATGCGCAGGGACACCTGGCCCTCGCCGGGTTCGGCCGGCGCGAGGTCTTCAAGCACGGCCAGGCTGGGGTTGCCGAATTCGTGGATGCGCAGCGCTTTCATGGCGTGCCCTCGCCGGCCTGGTTACCGAGTGCCGGAAAGGCGCCCAACTGCTGGAACAGGCCGAACCAGTCCTCCATATGCCAGGTCCGCTTGATGCGCTCGCCCTCGAATTCGTGAAACTCATGGATGCGAAAGCTGACCTTCTTGCCGGTGGCCGCGATGCCGAAGAGGGGCCCCAGGTGGGTGCCCGTGATCTCGGCGCGCACCGCGGCGCGGCCCTGGTCCATCAACACATCATGGGCCGTGATGCGCACGTCAGGCAGCGCTTCGATAAAACCGCGAATGATGGGCTTGAGGCCTTCGGGTCCGGGGCCCTGGCCGGGCGCCAGGGGGATGTCGTCCCAGTCAGCGGTGACGGCGGCATCCAGGAGGTCGGGGTTCTGGTCGCTGAACGCGCGGTACAGCAGGTCTATGGCCTGGCGCCGTGCCTGCTCCTGCGCGCTGGGGTTGCCGGGGTTTGAATGGCTCATGAGGGTGATCCTTGTGTGACAGTGAAGTAGTGAAGCAATGGCGGAATTCTGGGCATCGCGCTACCATCTGTCCAACAAATGATCTGTATAAATGAGTATTTGATTTATGGATTTTCATGGGATAGACCTGAACCTGCTCGCGGCCTTTGATGCGCTGGTGGAGGAGCGCAACGTGACCCGCGCCGCAGTGCGCATGGGCGTGAGCCAGCCGGCGATGAGCGCCGCGCTGTCGCGCCTGCGCACGCTGTTTGAAGACCCCTTGTTCTTGCGCAGCGCCGAAGGCCTGCTGCCCACGCCGCGCGCCAGGGACCTCGCCGGGCCCGTGTCGGATGCGCTGCGGCGGCTGGAGGCGGCGCTGGTGAAAAAGCCCGAGTTCGAGCCGGCCCAGGTGGCCATGGATTTCACCCTGGGCCTGTCGGACTATCCGGCCTTTGTGCTGCTGCCCGCGCTGTTGAATGCGCTGGAGAAGAAGGCGCCGGGCATCTCGCTGAGCGTGCGCAGTTTCAGCAGCCGGGACAGCGCGGTCGACCTGCTCGACGCCGGTTTGATCGACGCGGCGGTCGGCGTGCCGCCCACGCAGGCGGAAAGCCGGATACTGACCCGCCCCATCCTGCACGACGACTTCGTCACCATCGTGCGCCGCGACCATCCTGATGCGCGGCGCGGCATGAGCCTGAAAACCTTTTTGTCGCTGCCGCATGTGCTGGCCTCGCCCGAAGGCGACCGCCACGGCCTGGTGGACGAAGCGCTGGCGCAGCTCGGCAAGCGCCGCAAGCTGGCGCTGAGCCTGCCGCAGATGTTCGCGGTGCCGGCGGTGGTCGCCCAGACCCGGATGACCGCTACCGTCATGAAGCGGGTGGCCCTGCATTCACCGGCCCGGCGCATGCTGGTGCTGTTTCCGCCGCCCGTCGCGCTGCCGCAAGTGCAGTTCGACCTTATCTGGCACAGGCGCAGCGAAACCAACCCGGCCCAGGCCTGGCTCAGGGCATTGATCGAGTCGCTGGCGAAGTCCTTGTAGCCTTGCGCCTTCCCCTGCCGGGGAAGGGCCGGCGGCCCGCGGCGCAAAGCTATGATCCACCGCAGAGGGGGCGCACCGCCACAGGCCAGGCCTGCGGTGCGCCGGAGGGCAAGTGAAGCAGGACCCGGGCGGCCGGGCCGGCCACAACACAAGAACCATGATGAAAAGAAACACCAAACTGGCCCTGGGGGCCGCGGGGGCCGTGCTGCTGCTGGCGGTGGCGACGGCCGTGCTGATCAGCGTGGACAGCCGGGCCTGGCGCGGCAAGCAGGACAAGGCGACAGCGGCGGCCGTGGCGACTGCAGTGACCGCGCCGCCGGACACCAGCAAGATTCTTTCAGGCATGCAGGAGGTGCTGGCCGGCTACCGCAAAATCATTGTGCTGTTTGCCGATGAAAAAAGTCTGGGCACGAACGAGCGCGCCATGGCCAACCAGGTGGGCCAGGGCCTGTTCCATGAAAACCGCGAGCGTGTGGCCGCGCTGGAGGCGCAGATGGCGGCGCTGGCGGCCTCGGGGAATGCGCAGCGCTTTGACGCGATGGCCGGGCTGCTGGACTACATCGAGAGCGACAAATCCCTGTTCGACGCGGACCGCCTGGCCTTTCGCGAGCTGCTGCGCAGCCTGCAGGCCGCGGTGGCGACGGATTCCTCGCTGCCGGCCATCAAGCTGCACAAACGCATAGGCGAGGACCTGGACGCGCTGCAGGAAATAGAGCGCACTTACGAAAAGGAAATCCGCCTGGTGTTCGGCCGCTTTGAGCCGCGCGCGATCGACTTGAAGCGCGAGCGCTGGGAAGACTATGTGGCCAGCCTCAAGAAGCTGTACACGCGCGCGCAGATTTTGAAAGACTTCGGCGTGGTGATGCCCTACCCGGCACCCAAGCAGCCCACGCGCAAGGCAAAGGGCGAGGAAGAGGGCGAGGTCTTCGGCTACAGCCTGCCGCCCAAGACCGTGGTGCTGACCTTTGACGACGGCCCGCACGGTGTATACACGGCGGAGATCGCGGCCATCCTCAAGCAGTACGGCGCGCCGGCCATCTTCTTCCAGGTGGGCAGCAACCTGGGCACGGTGGCGGCCGACGGCAAGACCAAACTCGGCCCGCGTGCCGAGGTAAGCCGCAAGCTGCTGGAGGCGGGCCACACGCTGGCCAACCACAGCATGACGCATGCGCAGCTTTCCAAACTCAAGGGCGATGGGCTCAAGTCGGAAGTGCTGGGCACCGACGAGCTGCTCAAGGCGGTGGATGCGCGGCGTTCGCCGCTGTTTCGTTTTCCGTATGGCGCGCGCAATGACGAGGGCCTGGACCTGCTGTCGGGCGCGCAGCTGCGCTCGGTGATGTGGAACATCGATTCGCTGGACTGGGCCGACCCGGTGCCCAGCTCGATTGTGGAGCGCGTGTTGCGCACGGTGGAGAAGGAAGGCCGCGGCATCATCCTGTTCCACGACATCCACGAGCGCACGGTCAAAGCCCTGCCGGCCATCCTGGATCGGCTGGTGGCCGAGGGCTACCAGTTCGCGAACTGGGATGGCAGCGGTTTCAGCATCGCCAAGGGCGCGGCGGCGGCGCCGGCCCCGGTGGCAGCCAACCCGGGTTACAGCGATTCATGGGCCGTGGTGATCGGCATTGACGACTATGCCCACTGGCCCAAGCTGCAGTACGCGGTGCGCGACGCGCGGGCGATTCGCGAGACGCTGGTGCAGCGCTTCGGTTTCAGCGCCGAGCACGTGCTATCGCTGGAAAACCGGGAAGCGACACGCGCCGGCATACTCGCGGCCTTTAACGACAAGCTGGCGCGCAGCGGCATGAAAAAGAACGACAGGCTGTTTGTGTTCTTCGCGGGCCACGGCGCGACGCGCCAGCTGACATCGGGCCGCGACCTGGGCTACATCATCCCGGCCGATTCGGACCCGAACAAGCTCGCAACCGACGCGGTGCCCATGACAGAGCTGCAGAACATCGCCGAAAGCGTGACGGCCAAACATGTGCTGTTTGTGATGGACGCCTGCTACAGCGGCCTGGGGCTGACGCGCGGCGCGGGCAGCGGCAACTTTTTGCGGGACAACGCCAAGCGCCTGGGCCGGCAGATGCTGACCGCCGGCGGCGCCGACCAGCTGGTGGCCGACGGCGGGCCCAACGGGCATTCGGTGTTTACCTGGACGCTGCTGCAGGCCATGGCCGGCAAGGCCGACCTCAACGGCGACGGCCTGATCACCGCGACCGAGCTGGCCGCGTACGTGGCGCCGGCGGTGTCGGCTGTGTCGCGCCAGACGCCGGCCTTCGGCAGCCTGCCGGGTTCGGAAGGCGGCGACTTTGTGTTCGCGCTGCCGGTGGAGGCGGAGTTTTTGAGCGCGCAGACCGGCCAGCTGTCGGTGGACGCGATTGCGCTGAACAGCAAGCTCGATGCGACACGGCCGCCAGTGCCCACGGCCGCGCCCGCCGCCGACAGCCCCGCCGCGCTGCCGGTGTCGGCCACCGTGGTGGTGAAGGATTTGCAGGGCGGCGAGCAGAAGATCGTCACGCCGCTGGCCGTGCCGAGCTCGGCGCGCCAGCTCGCGCAGCGCGCCAACGACCGCGGCCTGCAGCTCTACAAGGAAAAAAATTATGCCGAGGCGGAGGCCCAATTCACCGAGGCGCTGAAGCTGCGCCCGGATTTCGCGCTGGCCGCGAACAACCTGGGCTTTGTCTACTTCAAGCAGGACAAGTTCAAGGAAGCGGCGCGCTGGTTTGAGAACACGGTGAAGATGGACCCTTCACGCGCGATTGCCTACCTGAACCTGGGCGATGCCCATGCGAAGGCGGGCGACGGCGAGAAAGCCAAGAAGGCTTTTCGCGCCTACCTGGAGCTCGCGCCCATGGGGCCGGGCGCGGGCCATGCGAAGCAGGAGCTGGAAAAGGGCTAAGTCGCGATAGGCCAAGCGGAAAAACAAAAAGGGGCAGCTGAAACAGCTGCCCCTTTTTTTGCGCGCTTGCTTACTTGCTTGCGGCGGCTTTCACGTCGGTCTTGGCTTCGGCCTTGGTGGCGTTGGTGTCGAGCTTGGCCTTGGCCTTGTCGGCGCCGGTTTCCACTTTCAGCGAGTCGACCTTGGCGTTGGCATCGATCTTGGTGGAAGCGGCCTTGGCGTCGGCCTTGATGCCGGTCTTTTCAGCCTTGGCGTTGGCCTTGGCCTGGTCGTCAGCGTCGGCCTTGGAAGCTTTGGCTTCGGCCTTGGCTTTCACCTTGGCAGCCTTGGCATCGGCCTTGGCGGTTTTTGCGGCGGCTGCGGCTTCGGCCTTGGCGACTTTGGCATCTGCCTTGGCATCGACCTTAGCCTCGCTCTTCACGGCGCCGGCAACGGCTTTGTCGGCCTTGGCGTCCGCCTTGACTTCAGCTTTGGTCGCGGCCGAAGCGGCAGGTGCAGTGGGTGCGGGAGTTTGTGCGGAAGCAATGCCGACGAACAGGGTGGCGATCAGGGAAGCGAGCAGTTTGTTCATGAGAGAGTCCTTTGGATATGGAAGGTTGAAACGTTGATAGCACGTAGCCTCGTGTTCAACGGCGTGCACGCGGCCTTGTTGACCCGGGACACACAAGCTTGCATTTGCGGCGGGCGCTTTACATCCTTTGTCGCTGTGCGGCGACAAACACGCGCCTTGCTCGCCTGCCATGTAGGATGTGGCGCATCGAGACTGCAGGACAAGAACAGACGGCATGCGCAACACAACAACTCCCCAAAAAATCGTGATCACGGGCGGCGGCGTGATCGGCAGTGCGATCGCCTACTTCCTCGCAAGCCATCCGCGCTTTGCCGGCGAGGTCACGGTGATAGAGCGCGATCCGACCTATGCGCAGGCTTCGTCGGCGCTATCGGCCAGCTCGATACGCCAGCAGTTCTCGCAGCCGGTGAACATCGCGGTCTCGCAGTTCGGCATAAAGTTTCTTCGCAACATCCACCAGCACCTGGCCGTTGACGGCAGCGTGCCCGAAATCGGTTTGGCCGAGCGCGGCTATCTTTATCTGGCAACGGATGCCGGCGCAGCCACCTTGCGCGAGAACCATGCAACGCAGCGCGCCATGGGCGTGGAAGTCGCGCTGCTGGAGCCCGCGCAATTGCGGCAGCGCTTTCCGTGGCTGAATGTGGACGACCTCGCGCTGGGCTCTTTGGGCCTGGCGGGCGAGGGCTGGTTTGACGGCTACGGCCTGCTGATGGCCTTTAAACAAAAGGCGCGCAGCCTGGGCGTGCAATATGTGAAGGCCGAGGCCACGGGCTTTGTGCACAGCGCCGGCCGCGTAACAGCGGTGAGCTTGCAGGGCGGCGCGCAGCTGCCTTGCGACTGGGCGGTGAACGCTGCGGGCGCCTGGGCGCGGCCGCTGATGGCAAACACCGGGCTGGACCTGCCGGTGTACGGGCGCAGGCGCTGCGTCTACGCGTTTGCCAGCCCCGCGAAGACGCCGGGCTGCCCGCTGGTGATAGATAGCAGCGGCCTGTGGTTCCGGCCCGAGGGCGAGATCTGGATCTGCGGCCTGCCGCCCGCTGAGGACAAGGACGACAACGATGCACCGCTGGACGTGGACCACGAACTCTTCGACCAGGCCTGGCTGACGCTGGCGCACCGCGTGCCGGGTTTTGAGGCGCTGCGCCTGCAGCGCGCCTGGGCCGGTTATTACGAATACAACACGCTGGACCACAACGCGCTGCTGGGACCGCACCCGCTGCTGCCGAATTTGCTGCTGGCCAATGGCTTTAGCGGCCACGGCCTGCAGCAGTCGCCGGCCGTGGGGCGGGGCCTGGCGGAATGGATTTGCGAGGGGGCTTACACCAGCCTGGATTTGTCGCCGCTGGCGGCCGAGCGGCTGGTGAGCGGTGAGGCCCTGGTTGAGAAGAATGTGATTTAGGCGGCGGGCAAGAGAGAAAAAGTGCTTTTGAGCTGCATTTCCGAAAATACGGCTCATTTTTTGAGCCGTATTTGCTTGCGCTTTACTTTTCGCTGTCCAGATGCGCCATATGTTCAGCGGCATACCGCGTGCCGGCCACGGCATCAGCGGGCAGCGCAGCTTCAATGCGCTGGAGGTCTTCGCTGCCCAGCGTGAGCTTGAGCGCACCCAGCGATTCGTCCAGCTGCTTCAAGGTGCGCGAGCCGACCAGTGCCACCATGTCCATGCCCAGGGCCTTGCCGCGCGCAAGCACCCAGGCAATCGCGACCTGCGAGGCCGTGGCGCCCAGGCCGGCGGCGAGCTGTTGCAGCACATCGACCAGCTGCTGGTTTTTGGCGGCGTTGTCGCCGGTAAAGCGCGGCAGGTGGGCGCGAAAGTCATTGGGCCCCGTGGGTTTGGAGCCCGACAGCAGGCCGCGTGAGAGCACGCCGTAGGCCGTCACGCCTATGCCCAGCTGCCTGAGCACGGGAAAGATTTCGGCCTCGGGCCCGCGGCTGATCAGTGAATACTCGATCTGCAGATCCGTGATCGGGTGCACGGCGTGGGCTTTCTGGATGGTGTCGACACCGACTTCGCTCAGGCCTATGTGGCGCACAAAACCGGCTTTGACCATGTCGGCGATGGCGCCAATCGTGTCTTCAATCGGCACGTTCGGGTCCAGCCGCGCGATGCGGTAGATGTCGATGTGGTCGGTGCCCAGGCGCTGTAGGCTGTGGGCCAGGAAGTTTTTGACGGCGGCGGGCCGGCCGTCCATGCCTATCCAGCCGGCGCTGGGGTCGCGCAGCGCGCCGAACTTGACGGAGACCAGTGCCTCGTCGCGCCGGCCCTTGAGCGCGCGGCCCAGCAACATCTCGTTATGGCCCATGCCGTAGAAGTCGCCGGTGTCTATGAGGTTGATGCCGGCGTCGAGCGCCGCGTGGATGGTCGCGATGCTTTGCGCTTCGTCGGCCGCGCCATACATGGCGGACATGCCCATGGCGCCCAGGCCTATGGCGGAGACGGATTGCGGGCCTTTGGCGCCCAGACGGGTTTGGGCAAGGGTGGTGGTGTTCATGGGGAGCCTTTCGGTGAATTTGGAGTCAGTGCATGGATGCTTGGGTAGAAGGACTGTATTGATTTCAATTACAAGAATAAACTGCCATTCATAAAAATAACTGTTACCTGATTCAAGAACAATAAGGCTGATTTCATGAGTGTTGACCGCTACAAAGCGATGGAAGTGTTTAACCGCGTGGTCGAGCTGGGCAGCTTTACCGCGGCGGCCACGGCGCTGCACATGCCCAAGGCGCGCGTGACGACGACGGTGCAGGAACTGGAAGCCCACCTGGGCGTGCGGCTGCTGAACCGCACCACACGCCGGCTGAGCCTGACGGACGACGGCGCGCTGTACCACCAGCGCGCGCTGGCCATGCTGCAGGACATGGGCGAGCTCGAGGGCACGCTGCGCCGCTCTGTGGCCACGCCGGCCGGGCGGCTGCGCGTGGACGTGCCGGCCGCCGTGGGCCGGCATGTGGTCTCGCCGGCGCTGCCGGAATTCTTCAAGCGCTACCCGGACATGGTGCTGGAGCTGGGCAGCAGCGACAGGCCGGTGGACCTGGTGGCCGAGGGCGTGGACTGCGTGATTCGCGGCGGCCTGCTGCACGACGAGACCCTGGTCGCTCGGCCGCTGGGCCGGCTCAAGGTGGTGACCTGCGCCGCGCCTTCCTACCTGGCGCAGTACGGCACGCCGAAAACCCTGGAAGACCTGGAGCAGCACCGCTTTGTGAACTTCCACTCTGCCAAGACCGGCAAGATATTTCCATTCGAGTTTTCAAAGAACGGCGAGCTGCGGCAAATCAACCGCCCGCACTGGGTGACCTGCAACGACGCCGACAGCCATATGGGCGCGGTGCTGGCCGGCCTGGGCCTGGCGCAGCCGCCGCTGACGCGGCGCACCTGCGCGCTGCTGGAGAGCGGTGCGCTGGTGCGCGTGCTGCCCGACTGGCAGCCCGAAGACCTGCCCATGGTGGTGATGTACCCGCGCAACCGCCACCTGACGGCCAAGGTCAGGGCCTTTGCCGACTGGGTGGCCGAGGTCTTCAAGGCGGAGTTCGCGGCGGGCGCGAAGCTGTACCCGCAGTAGCGGCGCGGCCTCAGGCGGCCGCGCGGCTCAGCTTGACGGGGGCGAAATCGACCGGCACCGCAAACGCCACATTGACGTAATTGGTGAAGAGGTTGAGCGCCACATGCGCGAGGATCTCGACCACCTGCTCATCGCTGAAGCCGGCCTTGCGAATGGCCTGCACGTCGGCTTCGGAGACATTGCCGCGTTCGTTCACGAGCTTGAGCGCAAACGCGAGCGCCGCGGCGGTGGCCGGGTCGGCGGATTCGCCGCGCTGCGCGGCGGCCATGCCCTCGGCGCTGACGCCGGCCTTGCGGCCCAGCGCGGTGTGGGCGGCCAGGCAGTACTCGCAGTCATTGCGGTCGGCGACCGCAACGGCAATCTGCTCGCCGAGTTTGGCGCCAATGCTGCCGCCGCCCAGGGCGCCGAAGAAGCCCCACATGCTTTGGAGCGCGGCCGGCGAATTGGCAACGGCCTTGAACATATTGGGCGTGGCGCCGAAAGCCTGCTGGACCTGGTCGAGCAGGGCTTTGCGGTCTGCGCTGGTGGCGCTGCGGTCTATCAATGGGATGCGTGACATGGTGGAGTCCTTGAAAAGTTGGAAGTGAAGGGCTGAACATTTCGTGCGGTGGGCTAGACGCCACTGGCTGCACGGGATGCAGTTTCCCGCGACAATCGGGACTGATTGGATCAATTCATCCATCAAATCATCCTTATCGTCCAGGCACGCCCTCAACCCCACACTTCCCCATGAACCCAGGACTGGACCGGCTTTCCGCGCTGATGGAGCGCTTTCGCGTGCGGGCCCATCTGTTCCACAACGGGCCGCTGTGCGGCGTCACACACTTCACGCCCGAAGCCGGGCTGGGGTTTTTGCATGTGATGCGGCGCGGGACCATGGTGGTGACGCACCGCGCGGGCACAGGTGCGCCGTGCCGCGTGGAGGTGAACGAACCCAGCCTGGTGTTTTACCCAAGGCCTTTGGCGCACGACTTTCACAATGCGCCGGTGGAAGGCGCCGACTTCACTTGCGCGACGCTGGCCTTTGACGGCGGCGCCGGCCACCCGCTGGCGCGTGCCCTGCCGGCGCTGGTGGTGCTGCCGCTGGCGCGCGTGCAAGGGCTGGAGCACACGCTGGCGCTGCTGTTTGCCGAAACCGAGCAGGTGCGCTGCGGCCAGCGCCTGCTGGCCGACCGGCTGTTCGAGGTGCTGCTGTTGCAGTTGCTGCGCTGGCTGCTGGACCACCCGCCCGAAGGCGGCGCGCCCGAGGGCTTGCTGGCGGGCCTGGCCGAACCGCGCCTGGCGCGCGCGCTGGTCGCGGTGCATGAAAAGCCCGGTGAGGCCTGGAGCCTGGAGCGGCTGGCGCAAGCCGCCGGCATGTCGCGCAGCGCCTTCGCGCTGCTGTTCAAGCAGAAAGTCGGGCAGACGCCGGCGGACTACCTGGCGACCTGGCGGCTGGCGATTGCCCAGGCCGAGCTGCGCGGCGGCCAGTCCCTCAAAGCCATTGCCGCGCGGCTCGGTTATGCGAATGCTTCGGCGCTGTCGCGCCTGTTCGTACAGAAGACGGGGGTCTCGCCGCGTGACTGGGCCAAGGCAGCGTAGTTCCGCTGGCCCGTTGCCAGTCTGCGGCGCAAACTCCAGCCGCTAACATCGGTAACCATGTCCCTACCACCTGATCCAAGCGCTGAACCGGCTGCGGCGACTGTACCCGGCAGGACGGCGCACCAACACACCGTGCCGCCCAGGCTCCATGTTTTGCTTGCGCGGGATTCATCGAAGGCGGTGATCATCCGGCGGGGGCCGACACGCTATACCTCGGTCATCGGCTGGGACAGAAAGTCCGACAAGTTCCAGGTCGGCCAGTGGTTGTATGGCCGCATTTACGAACGGCGCTCCGACCTGTCGCCTGACGGCAAGCACATGATCTACTTTGCGATGAATGGCCGCTGGTCTTCCAGCGTCAAAGGTTCGTGGACCGCGATATCGCGCGCGCCGTACCTCAAAGCCGTCTCAATTTTCGCCAAGGGCGACTGCTGGCACGGGGGCGGACTGTTTCGCTCGCCCTCCGAATACTGGCTGAACGACGGCTACGGGCACGAACTACAAGTAGAAGATCACCGCTTGAAGCGCACTCTGGAGTACCCATGGCATGAGCACTATGGCGGCGAGTGCCTCGGCGTCTATTACGTCCGGTTGCAGCGCGACGGCTGGAAAATGCTCTACGTCGCTCCCGATGGAGCGGGCGGCCACGTCACCCGGTTCGAGAAACGCATCAACGGCCACTGGGTGCTTCGAAAGAATGCGCACGCAAGCGCTCACCATCCGGTCGGAAGAGGCGTCTACTACGACACGCACGAACTGTTCAACACCAGAACAGAAGAGACAGTTATCAAAAAGGCCTGGGAGTGGGCCGAAATGGACGGTGACCGCCTGTTGTGGGCCGCGGAAGGCCGCATCCATTCAGGCCGGGTGAATACCATCGGCCTGAAGGACGAGAAGATGCTCCATGACCTCAATCCCATGCAACCTGAAAAGTTGATGGCGCCGTATTAAACATACAGCGCAAAGCCTCGCCCCGGGGATTTTCAATGACCGCGCGGCACCAAGGCCAGCAGCACAAAACTACCGGCCAGCGCGAGGTTCTTGAAGAAATGCAGGACCTGGTTGCGCAGCGCTTGCGGCGTGGCTGCCCAGAAGTTGTGGGCGATGAAAGCGTCGGCCAGCAAAAAGGTCGCGGCGGCCAGCGCGAACCAGCGCAGCTGCCAGCCGAAGGCGAGCGCCAGGCCGGCGGCGACCTCGATCGCGCCGATGGCGGCGCCCACGTAGTTGCGCTGCTTTGCCGAATCGAGGAAATGTGAGGCACCGGGGCCTATGAAGGCCAGGGCCATCAGCGTGCGGGCCAAGGCCACGATGAGAGCGGGGTTCATGGTGTGCTTTCTGAAGAGATTTGAGTGAGGGGCGGGGTGCGGCTTGCGCCACCCGCCCCGGCGCGAGTCTCAAGCGGCCCGGCGCACCGCAGGCTTGAGCATGTCGGCGATGCCTATGCGCTGGGCGAAGTCCTCGCGCACGCGTTCGGCCACCACGGTGACTTCAGCGGCGCCGTCGTCGATGAAGTCGATCACCGAACGGAAGGGCCGCGTGCCGGCGGGCAGGCCGACGATGCGGGTGATGTCGTCGGCCACGGCCTGCGGGTCGGCATCGGCCGGGCTCAGGGTCGAGAGACGCTCGCCGACTTTGTCCATCACGCCGTCATAGCGCGCATAGGCGGCTGTCGTCGCTTCATCGGCGGGCTTGCCGGCGCTGGGGAAGTGGTCCGTGCCTTTGGTGAAAGCACCCGGCACGACGATGGAGGTCTCTATGCCAAAGCGGGCAAGCTCATACGACATGGTCACAGCCATCGAATCCATGGCGGCTTTCGCCGCGGCGTAAGGGCCGAGGAAGGGCGGGAAGCCGCCGCGCACCGTGCTGCTGCCGACCCACAGCAGCAGGCCGGCTTCAGCCTGGCGCATGGCCGGCAGCGCGGCGCGGTTCACGCGCTGGCTGCCCAGGAAGTTGGTGTCCAGCACCTTGATGATTTCTTCGGGCGTGTAGGCTTCGGCGGGGCCGACCACCAGGTGGCCGGCGTTGTGCACGACGACGTCGAGGCGGCCCTGCTCGGCCAGGATGTGGGCCACGGCGGCGTCGGCCGAGGGCTGCGACAGCACGTCGAGTTCAACAGCGCGCAGGTCAAAGCCGTTGGCAAAACTCCAGTCGCGCAGCTCACGCACCTTGGGCGCGTTGCGGCCTTCGATGTCGCGCATGCTGGCATACACGGTGTGGCCGGCCCGGGCCAGCGAGCGGGCGGAGAGATGGCCAATGCCGGTGGCGGCGCCGGTGACGAGGATGACGGATTTCATGGTGTGTGTCTTTCTGGAAAGGGGTTGAAACTTGGAAAATGTTTTGTTGAACTGACGAAAGGGCGCGCAGATTTCGTAGCGAGCGGCCCGAGGTCAGGTCGAGCACCGCAGCCGTACACCCGTACGGCGAGGAGCGCAGGCCTGAGATCGGGACGCGCAGTAGAAAGCTGCAGCCCTTTCAAACCACGCCGCCGTTGGCGCGGAGGGTTTGGCCGTTGACCCATGCCGAGTTGTCGCTGACGAGGAAAGCGACAGCACTCGCGATGTCCTCAGGCGTGCCGAGCCGTTCCAGCGGCGCCATCTTGGACATGCGCTCCACCGTCTCGGGCGTCTTGCCGTTGAGGAAAAGGGCGGTGGCCGTGGGGCCGGGGGCGATCGCGTTGATGCGGATGTTTTTGCCGCGCAGCTCCTTGGCCATGATGTGGGTGAAGGTTTCCACTGCGCTCTTGGTGGCGCCGTAAACCGCGTAGCCGGGCAGGGCCAGGCCGATCACGCTGGTCGAGAAATTGACGATGCGGCCGCCGGACTGCAGGCGCGCGGCGGCTTCACGCAGGGTGTTGAACGTGCCCTTGACGTTGACGGCGAACAGGCGGTCGAAGGTGTCGTCGTCGGTGTCGGCCAGCGCGGGCAGGCTGGGCGGCATGATGCCGGCGTTGTTGACCAGCACGTCGACGCGGCCGAAGGCTTTGATGCTTGCGTCGAACAGGGCTTTGACGGCGGCGGAACTGGCGACGTCGGCCTGCACGGCAATGGCCTTGCCGCCGGCGGCGGTGATGGACTGCACCACGGCCTGGGCTTCTTCGGCCTGGCCGGCGTAGTTGACGACGACGGCGTAGCCCTCTTGCGCAAGGCGCTGGGCGACGGCCGCGCCTATGCCGCGCGAGGCGCCGGTGACGAGGGCAACTTGGGTGGATGCGGAAGCGGTCATCTGGAACTCCTGAAATTGATAAAGGTTGGTTTGCTCTGACTGCCCGCGGCGCCTGGTTTGATTGCGCTTTTGGTGAGCCAGTGACGCCATTGTTCTATTCAATCCACATGCCATAAATACCGTAAACTTGCCTTCACTGTTCAATCAACGCCAACAATTAGGTGGCAACAAAATGGATAGGTTTCATTCGATGCAGCTGTTCACGCGAATCGTGGAGCTGGGCAGTTTTACGAAGGCGGCCGACGACCTGCATCTGCCGCGCGCAACCGTGACGCACGCGGTGCAGCAGTTGGAAAAACGCCTGGGCGCGCGGCTCTTGCACCGCACGACGCGCCACGTAAGCCCCACGCAGGACGGCGCGGCCTATTACGAGCGCTGCCTGCGCCTGCTGACGGACCTGGAAGAGGCCGAGTCGGCGTTTGTGAACGTGGGCAGCAAGCCGCGCGGCAAGCTGCGCGTGGACTTGCACGGCACGCTGGCCAAGCATTTTTTGCTGCCGGTGATCGGCGATTTTTTTGCGCGCTACCCGGACATCGAACTCGAAATCGGGATGGGCGACCGGCTGGTGGACCTGGTGCGCGAGGGCGTGGACTGCGTGCTGCGCGTGGGCGAGCTGGCCGAGTCCAGCATGGTGGGGCGGCGCGTGGCCTTGCTTGAACAGGTGACCTGCGCGAGCCGCGAATACATCGCCAAACACGGCAAGCCCGACACGCTGGAGGCACTGCGCGCCCACCGCGCGGTGAATTTTTTATCCAGCCGCACCGGCAAGGCGCTGCCTTTTGATTTCATGGTCGACGGCGTGCCACGCCAGGTGCAGCTCAAGGGCTCGGTCGCGGTGACGGACGCCGACGCCTACAAGGCCTGCTGCGCCGCGCACCTGGGTTTTATCCAGGTGCCGCGCTACCACCTGGCCGCGCAGCTGGAGGCCGGCGCGCTGGTGGAAGTGCTGGCGCAATTCAGGCCGGCGCCCATGCCGGTGTCTGTGCTGTATCCGCACCACCGGCAACTCTCACCGCGCGTGCGGGTGTTCGTAGATTGGGTGGCCGACGTCATGGCCCAGGCGCGCTGAGAACTCAACGCGCCAGTGGCAGCGCATAAGCGCGCACATAGTCGCCCGCCCGCGTGCCCAACGAACCGTGGCCGCCGGCCACCACCAGCACATACTGCCGGCCGTCAGAGCCGGTGTAGCTCATGGGCGTGGCCTGGCCGCCGGCGGGCAGGCGGGACTTCCAGAGTTCGTCGCCGGTGTTGACGTCGTAGGCGCGCAAATAATCGTCCAGCGTGCCCGAGAGAAAAGCGACGCCGCCGGCCGTGGCCAGCGGGCCGCCCAGGTTGGGCACGCCCATGCGGAAAGGCAGCGGCACGGGCGAGAGGTCGCGCACCGTGCCGTTTTTGTGCTGCCAGGCGATGGCGCCGGTGACGAGGTCAGCGCCGGCCACATAACCCCAGGGCGGCGCCTGGCAGGGGATGCCCAGCGGCGACAAAAAGGCGCTGAGCTTGACGGCAAAGGGCGCGCCGAAGTTTTCATTGAGCGAGGGCAGGCTGCCTTCGGGCCGCTGCTTGCCCTGGACCATCAGCGTCGTGTCGTCAGTACGCGGCACGAGCTTTGACACAAAGGCCAGGTAGGTCGGCGTGCTGAACACCATCTGCCGCACCGGATCGACGGCCACGCCGCCCCAGTTGAAGACGCCGAAGTTGCCGGGGTAGACCAGCGTGCCCTGGGTGGACGGCGGCGTGAAGCGGCCTTCATAGCGCAGGCGCTGGAAGGCGATGCGGCAATACAGCTGGTCGAACATCGTGGCGCCCCACATGTCGCGGCCGGTCAGCGGCGGCGGGTTGAAGGACAGCGCCGACTGGGGCTGGGTGGGCGCGCTGCGGTCGCCTTGCGCGGCGCCCTGCGGCGCGGGGACTTCGGTGACGGGCAGCAGCGGCGTGCCGGTGCGGCGGTCCAGCACAAAAATTTCGCCTTGCTTGGTGGGTTGCACCAAGGCGGGCACGCGGTTGCCGTTGATGTTGATGTCCAGCAGGCTGGGCTGGGCCGGCACGTCGTAGTCCCAGAGGTCGTGGTGGACGGTCTGGAAATTCCAGCGTACCTTGCCGGTGGCCAGGTCCAGCGCGACGACGGAAGAGGAATAGCTTTCCACCGCCGGGCTGCGGTTGCCGCCCCACTGGTCGGGCGGCTGGTTGCCCAGGGGTACGTAGACCATGCCCAGCGCCTCGTCGACGCTGGAGATGGCCCAGCTGTTGGGCGAGTTGGCGGTGTAGCTCTGGCCGGGCGCGAGCAGCGCGCTGCTGTCGGGCCGGCCCGAATCCCAGGCCCACACCAGTGCGCCGGTGTTGATGTCGAAAGCGCGTATGACGCCGGACTGCTCCTTGGTGGAGACGTTGTCGAGCACGGTGCCGCCGACGATGATGAGGCGGGACGTCACCACCACGGGCGAGGTCGAGTAATAGGCGCCGGGCTTGCGGTTGGGCATGCCGGCCCAGAGGTCTATCTGCCCAGTGCCGCCGCCGAAGGCCGTGCAGGGTTTGCCGGTCTCGGGGCTCAGCGCGATCACGCGCCCGTCGGCCGTGGGCATAAAAAGCTTGGCCGCGCAGCCACCGCTCGCGGCCGGCACGGGTGCGGCCGGCGGCGGCTGGTAGGACAGGCCGCGGCAGGTCAAATGCTGCAGTGCGAGCTGGCCCTGGATCTCGGGATTGAAGCGCCAGGCCTCGGCGCCGGTGGTGGCGTCGAGCGCGATCACCGACTGGTGCGGCGTGCACAGGAACAGCCGGTTGCCGACTTTCAGCGGTGTCACCTCGAAGGTGGTTTCCTCGGGGTCGCCGGGGCGGCCGCGCATGTCGCCGGTGCGGTACTGCCAGGCCATCTGCAGCTGCTCGACGTTGTCGGGCGTGATCTGCGCCAGCGGTGAATAACGCTGGCCCTGGCCGGTGCGGCCATAGGCATGCCATTCACCGGCCGGCACGCTGTCGGTCGGCGCCGATGCGGCGCCCAGCGGCGGCAGGGGCAGCATGCCCACCAGGCGGTTGTCGTCATGGAACCAGGTGACGACCGCCGCGACCAGGAAGGCGCCCAGCACCGAACCCAGCGCCCAGCGTCCGCCGCGCATGCCCCAGGCGCCCTCGTGGCCCGCCGCCCCTATGGGCCAGGCACTGGCGGTCCACGGTGCCGCCAGGAACAGGCCGATGAGAAACACCACGCCGCCGCGCGCGGCCAGCGGCCACCAGTCCAGCCCGGACTCCCACAGCGCCCAGGCCAGGGTGCCGCCCACCAGCACGGCAAACACCCACAGCCCGGCCGGGCTGCGGCGCATCAGCAGCACAGCGGTAAGCACAAAGCCCAGGCCCGCGAGCAGGTAATACCAGCTGCCGCCCAACACGCCAAGCCAGGCGCCGGCCAGCAGCACCGGCACGCCGAGCAACAGCAGCACAAAGCCCGTGACCCAGGACGTGCGCGAAGAGGGAGCGGCGCGGTAATGCATTTTTGTTCTTGGGATGCGCGCATTTCAGCCGGGCGGCACAGCGTGCCAGAACCAGAAAAACGCAGCGGCTACAGAGCAATCTAGCCCGCGCGCGCGGCGCCGGGCGTCAGCCTGCGGCTGACAAGGCTGTAGGAAGCCTGTGGCGGACCGCCGCCGGGTGGGTGCATTCCTACATGCGGCGCCGGAAATGCCCGGCGCGGCAAACCTGCCGCAGGCCTGATCTTGGGGATTCGGCGGTGTTCCGCGAGCCACATGTGCGCGCACCGCATTTCTCTTGTCAACTTGTCCGCAAGGAGTTTTCCATGCCCATCAAAACATCCACACCCCGATCCGCACTTCGCAGCGGCGGCCTGGCGCTTGCCGCCGCCGCGGCCCTGGCGCTGTCGGCCGCGCCCCCCGCCTGGGCGCAAAGCGGCGGCACGCCGGCGCCCGCCACCACCCAGTCCGACGGTGATTCCAAGCTGGACCGCAGCGACCGCAAGCTGCTGCAGGACCTGGCGCAAGGCAATATGGCCGAGGTCGATGCCGGCAAGATGGCGCTGGAAAAATCGCAGAATGCCGAAGTGAAAAAGTTCGCGCAGCAGATGATCGACGACCACGGCTCGGCCCTGGCCGGTGTGCAGGCCTTGGCCCGGGCCAAGAACGTCACGCTGCCGGATGGCGCGGGTGCCATGGCCAAAACCAAGGCCACCGCGCTGAAGGCCTTGTCGGGCAATCTGTTCGACAAGGAATACGCCAAGCGCTCGGCCGTGAGCGACCATGAAAGCACCGTCAAGCTGCTGCAGAAGATCCAGAAGGATGGCAAGGACAGCGACCTCAAGGCCCTGGCCGACAAGATGCTGCCGGCGGTGGAACACCACCTGGAGATGGCCAGGGAACTGGCGGCCTCGACCGCCGCCGCCAAGTCCTGATGCCCGGCCTCGGCCCGCATGCGGGCCGGGTGCGTTAACGCCGGCTGCGCCTAAGCCGGCCCCAGCGCGATGGAATGCAGGCTGCAATCGAGCAGCGCCGGGTCGACCTCGCGCTCCAGCGCGTAAAACATGCTCTCGACAAAGTCCATGAGGCCGTCGGATGCGGCAATGGCCGAGTCAACATGGCCGTTGGCGACCGCGTCGATCACCGCGACATGCCCGTCCACCGTGCCCTGCAGGTTGGCATGGTTGGCCGTCTGCATGTGGTAGATCCAGCCTATGCGGCGGAAGATGGTGTGCAGCGGCCTCAAGGTGCTTTCGACAAAGGGCTCGTTGGCCGCGGCCAGGAACAACTGGTCGATGCGCCGGTCAATCGCATTGAACTGGTCTATGGTCATGTCCGCGCCGTGCTCCATGAGCTGGCGCCGGATGTGCAGCATCTGGTTGCGCTGCGAGGCTCCCGAACGCTCGGTGGCCAGGCGGATCACAAAACGCTCCATGTCGCGGCGCAGGCGCAGCAGCACGCGCTCGCGGGTCAGGTCGATGGGCGCGATCTGGATGCCGTGGCGTGGTGACACCAGCACCAGTGTGTCGGCGGCCAGGCGGCTCACGGCCTGGTGCACCGGCGTGCGGCCATAGCCGACCAGGGTCTGCAGCTCGTGCATGGCCAGGAAACGGCCCGGCTTGAGTTCGCAGCAGATCAGCAATTCCTCCAGGCGCTCATAGGCCAGGTCCGACAGGTTGACCTGGCTGCGGCGGCGCGGCGCTTCCGGGGCCGGCGCGGCGGCAACCAGTGTGGGACGGCGACGCGGTGAGGTGGCCATGGAGTTCCTTGAAGTACCGACAGATTGAAGCAAAAACAGCTCAAAGCATACCCTGATATGTAAGCTTTGGCGCATCCGGATGAAGTGACTTCCCTCTAGATTTTGGCAATTTTTGCCGATTTTCCGCGAAAGAAAAGCTTCGGGTAATTACTTAGGCTTTTTGTGAAATATCACAGTATTCTTCCTTTCAACCGCAGGCAAGTGCCGCAATACCGCGAAGCATCCCACCATGTCACACCCCCTTTTTGACCTTTCCGGCCGCACGGCCCTCGTCACCGGCTCTTCGCGCGGCCTGGGCCATGCGATTGCCGAAGGGCTGGCGCAAGCCGGTGCCCGGCTGGTGCTCAACGGCACGGATACCGAACGCCTGGCGCTCAGCGCGGCGGCCTTGCGGGCCAAAGGCCACCAGGTGGAAGAGGCCGCCTTCGACGTGACGGACGAAACCGCGGTCTGCGCAGCCTTTGCGCGCCTGGACGCCGCCGGCATCGAGGTCGACATCCTGGTCAACAACGCCGGCATCCAGCTGCGCAAGCCGTTGGTCGAGCTGTCGATGGCCGAATGGGACAAGGTGCTGAGCACCAACCTGACCAGCGCCTTCCTGGTCGGCCGCGAGGCGGCCAAGCGCATGATCGCGCGCGGCCGCGGCGGCAAGGTCATCAACATCGGCTCGCTCACGAGTGAAGCGGCGCGCGCCACGGTCGCGCCCTACACGGCGGCCAAGGGCGGCATCAAGATGCTGACGCGCGCCATGGCGGCCGAATGGGCGGAGCACGGCATCCAGGCCAATGCGATAGGCCCGGGTTATATGGCCACCGAGATGAACACCGCGCTGCTGGACAACCCGGCCTTCGATGCCTGGGTCAAGGGCCGCACGCCGGCACGCCGCTGGGGCCGGCCTGACGAGCTGGCGGGCACAGCGATCTGGCTGGCGTCCCAGGCATCGGAGTACGTCAACGGCCAGATCATCTACGTCGACGGCGGCATGCTGGCCGTGCTCTGAATTGCCCCTTTCCTGTTGCCCCGACCCATCAATAAAGAAACCAAAGAGAGACAAGCCATGAAATTTCTGCGCACGCTCCTTCCCGCCGCCGCGGCTTCGCTCGCGGCCCTGACGCTTTCGGCCGCGGCCATCGCGGCGGACTACCCAACCCGGCCCATTGAAATGGTCGTGCCGTCGACCGCGGGGGGCGGCACCGACATCATGGCGCGCCTGTTTGCCGAGACCGCCAAGAAATACGTCACCCAGCCCATCGTGGTGAGCAACAAGCCCGGCGTGAGCGGCGGCCTGGCGATGACCGAAGTGCAGCGCGCAACGCCTGACGGCTACAAGATAGGCGTGCTGATTTCCGAGCTCGCGATCATCCCGCACCTGGGCATGACCAAGGTGACGACCAGCGACTTCATCCCGCTGGCACGGCTCAATGGCGACCCCGGCCTGATCGCCGTGCGCGCCGAGTCGCCTTACCAGTCCATCGACGAACTGCTGGCCGCCGCGCGCAAGCAGCCCGGTACGGTCACCATGGGCAATGCCGGCACCGGAACCATCTGGCACCTGGCGGCCGCAGCGGTGGAAGAAAAAACCGGCGTCAAGTTCAACCATGTGCCCTTCCAGGGCGCGGCGCCCAGCGTGATGGCGCTGGCCGGCGGCCACGTCGATGCGATCACGGTCAGCCCCGCCGAGATCGGTTCCTTCGTCGCGGCGGGCAAGGTCCGCGTGCTGGTGTCCATGGCCGACCGCAAGCTGCCCGCGCCCTACGACAAGGTGCTGAGCTTCAAGGACAAGGGCGTGGACCTGGTCGTCGGCACCTGGCGCGGCCTGGGCGTGCCGCTGAACACGCCGCCCGAGGTGGTGCAGTACCTGCGCGAAGCCAGCCGCAAGACCGGCGAAGACCCGGCCTTTCGCGAAGCGCTGCTCAAAGCCAACCTGCAGCCGGCCTACCTGGACGGCGAGCAGTTCCAGATCTTCATGAACAACCAGTCCGCTTACTTCAAGAAGCTGCTGGCCGGGCTCAACCTCCAGAAATAAACCGTGCGCAAGGAGGGTCCGCGCGGCTCTCCGTCTTTTTTGCGATACCAACCCCCCGACTCCCCGAAACCCATGGCCACCCTGATCACCGACGTCAAAGTCATCCTCACCGCGCCCGAAGGCATCAACCTCATCGTCGTGAAGATAGAAACCAACCAGCCCGGCCTGCATGGCCTGGGCTGCGCGACCTTTGCCTACCGGCACCTGGCGGTGAAGTGCCTGGTCGAGGAATACCTCAGGCCCCTGCTGATAGGCCGCGACGCCGAGGCGATCGAGGAACTCTGGCAGCTGATGCACCAGAACGCCTACTGGCGCAACGGCGGTATCGAAAACAACGCGATCTCGGGCGTGGACATGGCGCTCTGGGACATCAAGGGCAAGCTGGCCGGCATGCCGCTGTACCAGCTGTTCGGCGGCAAGGTGCGCGAAGGCGTGCCCATCTACCGTCACGCGGACGGCCGCGACCTGGCCGAACTGTGCGACAACATCCAGAAGTACCGCGAGCAGGGCATCACGCACATCCGCTGCCAGAACGGCGGCTATGGCGGCGGGGGCTTCGGCGCCGCGCCGGCCGGCGCGCCCCGGGGCGCACCCGACGGCATTTACCTGGACAGCCGCAAGTACATGCGCGAGACGCTCAAGCTTTTCGAAGGCATACGCAGCAAGGTCGGCTTCGAGGTCGAGCTTTGCCACGACGTGCACGAGCGGCTCAAGCCGGTCGATGCAATCAGCTTTGCCTGCGAGCTGGAGCGCTTTGAGCTGTTTTTCCTGGAAGACGCGATCCCGCTTGAGGAGGGCAACTGGCTGCGGCAGCTGCGCGCCAAGACCAACATCCCGCTGGCGCAGGGTGAACTCTTCAACAACCCCTATGAGTGGAAGTTCCTGATCACCGAGCAGCTGATCGACTACATCCGCGTGCACCTGAGCCAGATAGGCGGCATCACGCCGGGCCGCAAGCTGCAGATTTTTGCCGAGCAATTCGGCGTGCGCACCGCCTGGCACGGGCCGGGCGACATGTCGCCGCTGGCCCACGCGGCCAACATCCACATCGACCTGGCCGCGCGCAACTTCGGCGTGCAGGAATGGTCGGGCACCGAGCCACCCAACTTTGTGATCCAGGAACTCAAGGGGCCGCGCGAGGCACTGCTCGACGTCTTCCCGGGCCTGCCGGAATTCCGCCGGGGTTATGTCTACGCCAACGACAAGCCAGGCCTGGGTGTGGAGCTCAACGAGGCCGAAGCGGCCAAATACCCCTGCGAGAACACCGTCACCACCTGGACGCAGACGCGGCTGGCCGACGGAACGCTGCAAACACCCTGAGGCCCGTCCATGAAGATCACCCGCCTGAGCACCTACCGCGTCGCGCCGCGCTGGATGTTTCTCAAGATCGAGACCGACGAAGGCATCAGCGGCTGGGGTGAACCGGTCATCGAGGGGCGCGCGCGCACCGTCGAGACCGCCGTGCAGGAGTTCGGCGAACTGCTCATCGGCAAGGACCCGTCGCGCATCAACGACCTGTGGCAGACCATGTACCGCGGAAACTTCTACCGCGGCGGTGCGATCCTGATGAGCGCGATCGCGGGAATCGACCAGGCGCTCTGGGACATCAAGGGCAAAGCGCTGGGCGTGCCGGTCTATGAACTGCTGGGCGGCAAGGTGCGCGACAAGATGAAGGTCTACAGCTGGGTCGGCGGCGACCGCCCCGGCGATCTCGTGAGCGACATGCAGCGCCTGCTCGAAGCCGGCATCGACACCTTCAAGCTCAACGGCTGCGAGGAGATGGCGCCGCTCGCCTCGCCGCGCGCCGTCGACGCCGCGGTGGCGAAAGTCGCGGCCGTGCGGGATGCGCTCGGGATGAGCGTGAGCTTCGGCCTGGATTTTCACGGCAGGGTGTCCGCCCCCATGGCCAAGCCCCTGCTCGCGGCGCTTGAGCCTTACCGGCCCCTCTTCGTCGAAGAACCGGTGCTGGCCGAATTGGCCGAGCACTACCCGAGGCTTGCCGCCGGCACCTCCATCCCCCTGGCTGCTGGGGAGCGCATGTATTCGCGCTTCGAGTTCAAGCACGTTCTTGAGCGCGGGGGCATCGCGATTCTGCAGCCCGACCTCTCGCACGCCGGCGGTATCACCGAATGCCACAAGATCGCCGCGATGGCCGAGGCCTACGACGTCGCCTTCGCCCCGCACTGCCCGCTGGGCCCAGTCGCCCTGGCGGCCTGCCTGCAGGTCGACTTCGTGGCGCACAACGCGGTGCTGCAGGAGCAAAGCATGGGCATCCACTACAACCAGGGCGCAGAACTGCTCGACTACGTCATCAACAAGGACGACTTCCGCATTGACGCCGGCTACATCCATGCGCTGCCCAAGCCGGGCCTGGGCGTGGAGGTCGATGAGGAGCGCGTTCTTCACGCGAGCCGCAACCCGCCCGACTGGCACAACCCGGTGTGGCGCCACCCGGACGGCAGCGTGGCCGAATGGTGAGCGCCAGGCCCTTATTCCCTGATTGCATCTTTCACCCAACCCAACCAGAACGGAGACTTGAGATGAACACACGACGAACAACCTTGCACACCACACGCCGCCTGGCGGTCGCGACGCTCGCGGCGCTGGCGATGAGCTCCACCGGCGCTTTCGCCGAAGTCAAGGCCAAGATCGGCCACGCGATGCCGGAGAGCCACCCGCAAGCGGTGGCGATGAACAAGTTCGCCGAACTGGCCGGCACCTACACCAAGGGCAATGTGAAGGTGCAGGCCTATCACAGCGGTGTGCTGGGCAGCGATGAAAAGCAGCTGCAAGCGGTGCAGGCCGGCACGCAGGAGCTCTACATCGGCACGCTGGCGCCGCTGTCCACCCGTGTCAAGGAAGTCCAGGTCTGGGACCTGCCCTTCATGTTCCAGAACGTGCGCGAGGTCTATGCCGTGCTTGACGGCGCTTCATCGAAGAAGATTTTCGAGAAGATCGAGCCCGCCGGCCTGGTGGGCCTGACCTGGACCGGCATGGGCTTTCGCAACTTGTCCAACAGCAAGCGCAGCGTCACCCGGCTGGAAGACGTCAACGGCCTGAAGGTGCGGGTGATGGCCAACCCGGTCGCTCTGGAGACCTGGAAGACCATAGGCGCCAACGCCGTGCCCATGGCTTTCGCCGAAGTCTTCCCGGCGCTGGAGATCAAGGCGCTGGACGGCCAGGAGAACCCGCTGGTGCACATGTATGCCAACAAGATGCAGGAAGTGCAGAAATACATCTCGGTGACCAACCACGTCTACACGCCGGTGGCGCTGGTGGCGTCCAAGAAGTTCTGGGACAGCCTCTCGCCCGCCGACAAGGCCGGCGTGCAGAAGGCCGCCGTCGAAGCCGGCCTGCTGCAGCGCAAGCTGCTGGACGAAGGCGATGCCGAGGTCATCGGCAAGTTCAAGGCCGCCGGCGTCACGGTCAATACCGTGTCCCCCGCCGAGCTGGCCCGCATCCAGGACAAGGTCAAACCGGTGGTCGCGAAGTTTTCGCCCATCATCGGCGAAGACTTCGTCAAGGGTTTCTACGCCGAAATCGACAAGGCGCGCGCCGCGAAGTAAGCGGCAGCCGGGGGCCGCCGAGACCACTCCGCGGCCTTCCCGCCTGTTTTCGCGTCATCCCGCAACCCAACCAGGTGCCTCCATGGCAAAACTTCTCAAGAATATGGCCGACGCCTTCACGCGCGGGCTCGAGTTCACGATGGTCCTGTGCATCGCCGTCATGCTGGCGATGGTGTTCGGCAATGTGGTGCTCAGGCTTTTCTTCAACACCGGCATCGACCTGTCCGAGGAGATACCGCGCTTCGCTTTCGTCTGGATGACCTTCCTGGGCGCCATCGTCGGCATGCGCCGGCGCGCCCACCTCGGTGTGGACCTGCTGGTCCAGTCGCTGCCCGTGCTGGGCCGCAGGGTCTGCTGGGGCATCAGCCAGGCGATCATGCTGGTGTGCTGCGGCTACATCGTCTACGGCACCTGGCTGCAGCACGACATCATCGCGGGCAATGCCTCGCCGGTCGCGCAGCTCAGCATGCTGTGGGTGTTCGGCGTGAGCTACCTGACGGGCACCGCGATCGGCATCATCTGCCTGTCCAACCTGCTGCGCCTCGTGGCCGGCAAGGTCGCCGACGAGGAGCTCATCGACGTGCACGAGGAGGGCATGGCCGAAGCGCTGGATGCCCAGCACGAAATGACCGAGCAGCAGGCCCGCCATACGGGCGCCCCGGGAGCCAAAGCATGACCATCTTCGTTTTTGTCGGTTCACTGTTGGGGCTGATGGCCCTGGGCATGCCGGTGGCCTTCGCCCTGATCGGCTGCGGCCTGGCCATGATGTTCTTCATGGGCGTCACCGATCCGCAGATCGTGGTGCAGAACATGTGGGACGGCGCGAACAGCTTTCCGCTGCTCGCCGTGCCCTTCTTCATGCTGGCCGGCGAGTTCATGAACGCCGGCGGCATGACCCGGCGCATCATCATGATGGCCATGTCCTGGGTCGGCCATATCCGCGGCGGCCTGGGTTATGTCGCGGTGGCCGCGGCCGTCATCATGGCTTCGCTGTCCGGCTCCGCGGTGGCCGACACCGCGGCGCTGGCCGCCGTCCTGGTCCCGATGATGCGCAACGCCGGTTATGACGTCAATCGCTCATGCGGCCTGATCGCCTGCGGCGGCATCATCGCGCCGGTGATACCTCCTTCGATCGCCATGATCCTGTACGGCGTGACCGGCGGTGTTTCGATCACCAAGCTGTTCATCGCCGGCATCGTGCCCGGCCTGCTGATGGGCCTGGCCATCATGCTGGCCTGGCGCTGGTCCATCGGACGCGACAAGGTCCAGGTCGAACCCCGGCGCAGCATGGCCGAGCGCCGCACCGCCACGCGCGAGGCGTTGTGGGCGCTGGTGCTGCCGGTGGTGATCGTCGGCGGCCTGAAGTTCGGCTGGTTCACGCCGACGGAAGCCGCCGTGATTGCCGCCGTTTATTCGCTGTTCGTCGGCCTGGCCGTCTACCGCGAGATCAAGCCGGCCCAGCTCTACCGACTGTTTTACCGTGCGGCGGAAACCACGGCCATCATCATGTTCCTGGTGTCGGCGGCGGGCGTCTCTGCCTGGCTCATCACCACGGCGAACATTCCGCAGCAGCTGGCCGAGCTGGTGGCGCCGCTGATGGACAACAAGATGCTGCTGACCTTCGCGCTGATGGTGCTGGTGCTGATCGTCGGCACGGCACTGGACTTCACGCCCACCGTGCTGATCATGACGCCGGTGCTGATACCGGTGCTCAAGCAGGCCGGCATAGACCCGGTCTACTTCGGCGTGCTGTTCATCATGAACAACGCGATCGGGCTGGTGACGCCGCCCGTGGGCACTGTGCTCAACGTGGTCTGCGGCGTCGCCAAGATCCCCATGAGCGGTGCCATCAAGGGCGTCATGCCCTTCATGATCGCGCAGACCATCGTCATGTTCCTGCTGGTGGCCTTCCCGCAGATCGTGATGTGGCCCCTGCAGATGATGACGCGCTGACACACACCTTCGCCTTTTGAGGAAACCGATTATGGAAGCTCTTGTCATTCACGCGCCAGGCGACCTGAGGGTCGAAAACATCCCGACTCCGGACGTCGGTGCCCATCAACTGCGTGTGCGGGTTCGCTGCGGCGGCATCTGCGGTTCCGACCTGCATTACTACCAGCATGGCGGCTTCGGCACCATACGGATCAAGGAACCCATGGTGCTGGGCCACGAAGTGGCCGGTGTCATCGAAGCCGTGGGCAGCGGTGTCACCGCTTTTTCCCCCGGTGAGCGTGTTGCCGTCAGCCCCAGCCAGCCCTGCGGGTTGTGCCGCTATTGCCAGCAAGGCCTGCAAAACCACTGCCTCGACATGCGTTACTACGGCAGCGCGATGCGCACGCCGCATGTGCAGGGCGCTTTCCGCCAGGAGATCGTGGTCGAGACACACCAGGCGCACCGGCTGGCCGCCAGCGTGAGCGACAGCGAAGGCGCGATGGTCGAGCCCCTTTCCGTGGCCCTGCACGCGGTGCGCCGCGCCGGGCCGCTGCTGGGCAAAAGCGTGCTGGTCACCGGCTGCGGGCCGATAGGCGCGCTGGTGATCGTCGCCGCGCGGCGCGCGGGGGCCACCCACATCGTCGCCACCGACGTCAGTGCCTACACATTGGGCAAGGCGCTCAAGGTGGGCGCCGACGAGGTGATCAACGTGGCCGAGGAAGCCGACGGCCTGTCACGCTTCACGGACGGCAAGGGCCAGTTCGATGTCCTGTTCGAAGCCAGCGGCAACGAGCGCGCGCTGCGCGGCGCCTTCGACGTGCTGCGGCCGCGCGGCATCATCGTGCAGGTGGGACTGGGCGGTGAGATGAACTTGCCGATCAACACCATCGTGGCCAAGGAATTCGACCTGCGCGGCGCATTCCGCTTTCACGAGGAATTCGCCACGGCCGTGGAACTGCTTAACAAGGGGCTGGTGGATGTGAAGCCGCTGATCTCGGCCACACTCTCTTATCGGGACTCGGCCAGGGCTTTCGCGCTGGCCGCCGATCGCTCGCAGGCGATGAAGGTGCTTCTGAACTTCGACTGAAGACGCCGGGCGCCTAGCGGCCAGCCCGCTTGCGGGTGGCGGGCGTCTTTGTCGCCTTGGCGGGACGCAACTCATGCGGCTCCAGGAAAAACTGCGTGTTGCCCACCAGCCGCTCGACCGCCAGGTCGATGAAGGCGCGCGCCCGCGCCGGCTGCGCGTTGCGGCTGCCGTAATACACATGCAGGCCCAGGTGCTCGGTGACGTGCTGCGTGAGCAGCGGCACCAGCTTGCCGGCGCGCACCAGCGGCGCGGCGGTCACGCCTATGAGCTGGCCCACGGCCTGGCCGGCGACCACGGCGCGGGCTTCGAGGTCCACATCGTTGCTCAGGAAGGAGGTCGCGACGCTGCGGGCCACCACTTCTTCACCGACCTTGAACTCCCAAGGCATGGTCTTGCCGGTGCCCGTGTGGTGAAAGCCGGTACAGCGGTGGTGGGCCAGGTCTTCAATCGGTTGGGGTGCGCCGTTCTGCGCGATGTAGGCCGGTGAGGCGCAGACGACGAGCTGCAGCGGCAGGATGCGCCGCGAGATGATGCCGCCCTCGGGCGGCGAGCCGGCGCGAAAGCCGACGTCGACGCGGTCTTCGACCCAGTTGCCTATGCGGTCGTCCATCTGGATGTCGGGCTCGACCTGCGGATGGCGGCGGCAGTATTCCTCAAGCACCGGCCACAACACCTCCAGCATGATGGAGCGCGGCGCGACGATGCGCAGCGGGCCGGCGATCTCCTCGCGGCCGCGGCGCGCGCCGTGCAGGGCGCGCTGCAGGGTGGACAGCCCGGGCTGCGCGGCCTGCAGGAACTGCTGGCCTTCTTCGGTCAGGCTCAGGCTGCGCGTGGTGCGGTGAAAGAGGCGCACGCCCAGGTGGCGCTCGAGCTGCACCAGCGCCTGGCTGGCGGCCTGCGGCGTGATGGCCTGGGCCGCGGCGGCCTGGCGCAGGCTGCCGAGTTCGGCCGCCTTGACGAAGGTGGCGATGGCGCGCAACTCATTCAAGGCCATGCGGCTTCTCCCTGGGGTGGATGGCGATTGTCACGATTTGCTTGATTATGAACTCAGTGACTGCCTGCTATTCAACGCCTAATGGAAATCCTACATTGCCCTCCTCAACAACTTTTTTTCAAGAGGCAAGGCCATGAATGCAAAGACAAATTTCAAACGTGTGTGGATGATCACCGGCGCGGCGCGCGGCATAGGCGCGCGCATCACCGCAGCGGCGCTGGCACGCGGCGAGGCGGTGGTGGCGACCTCGCGCGACGCGGCTTCGCTGCAAAAGCGCTTTCCTGCCAGTGATGCGCTGCTGGCCCTGCCGCTGGATGTGACCGACGAGGCCCAGGCCGCCGCGGCGGTGCAGGCCGCGCTGGCGCGCTTCGGCCGCATCGACGTGCTGGTCAACAACGCGGGCTACGGCCTGCTGGGCGCGGTGGAGGAAGCCACGGCCGACGAGGTGCGGCGCCTGTATGACACCAATGTGTTCGGCCTGCTCAACGTGACGCGCGCCGTGCTGCCGGCCATGCGCGCGCGCCGCAGCGGCCACGTCATCAATATTTCCTCGCTGGGCGGCTACCAGTCGGGCCCGGGTTTTGGCGTGTACTGCTCGACCAAGTTCGCGGTCGAGGGCCTGAGCGAAGCGCTGCACGGCGAGCTCGCGCCGCTGGGCATCCATGTGACGGTGGTGGAGCCCGGTTATTTCCGCACCGACTTCCTGGACAGCAACTCGCTGGCAGTGTCGCCGCGCATCCTGGACGACTACGCCGCCAGCGCCGGCCAGGTGCGCGTGGCCGCCACGCGCATCAACCACAACCAGGCCGGCGACCCGCTGCGGCTGGCGCAGGCCATGCTGGCGCTGGTGGATGCAAACGCCCCGCCGCTTCGCCTGCCGCTGGGCACCGACACGCTGCAGACGATTGCGGACAAGCATGCATTTGTCGAGGCCGAGGTGAAGGCGTGGAGGGCGCTGTCGGCGTCGACGGACTTTCCCAAAGAAGCGCTGGCGGCCTGAGCTGCACTGCTCACCCGGGACAAGGTTCTGATTTCTTCGGTGCCCTGTTTACTTCAGGCCGAATGCTTTCCTCAGGCTTGCATCCACAGGACCTGCAGGCATGAAGCGGCGCAATTTGCTCAAGAGGGATGCTTGTCCGGCTGGCGTGCAGCGCATACGCCATCTGCCAAGTGCCGCTTCCACGATTGTGTTTGCCACCTCCGAAGGTTCGGGTGCACCGTTGATGCTCGCGGCGAGTGAGCGCGAGACAATGTCACGTTCACGGCCATAGTCCTCAATTTGCAATTTTGCCTGCGGCGAGCTGGTTTCCAGGTTGGTCCTGGTGTGGGAAGGCTCGACCAGTGCCACGCGGATGCCGAACTGACGCACCTCATGGTCCAGGGTTTCAGATAACCCTTCAACAGCATGCTTGGAGGCCGAATAAATCCCCATGTACGGTGCCGGGAGAAAGCCGAGCACGGAGCTGACATTGACGATCCTTCCGTGGCGTTGCGCCCGCATGTGGGGGAGGGCCGCCTGTGTGGTGCGCAATATGCCGAATACGTTGGTTTCGAACAGGGCTGTGGCCTCGCTGGTTGTTGTTTCCTCCACCGCGCCAATCATGTTCATTCCCGCGTTGTTGACCAGCACGTCGATGCGGCCGGCCTGGGCGACGATGGATTGGATCGCATCTCGAACGGAAACGTCGTCGCGAACGTCCATCTCAATGAGTTCGATGCCAGGCAGTGGTTTCGCTTTGGCAATGCTGCGCACGGTGCCGAACACCTGGCATCCTCGTTTGGCGAACTTTTCTGCGGCGGCACGCCCGATGCCCGACGACACGCCAGTAACAACGACAACGGTGGATTTCGACATGGCAGATCCTTTTTGATGGGTGAATGATGATGAAGAGAAATCAGTGCGGATCTGCTTCTGTTGCCGGTCGGATCTTGAACCAGATGGAGTACATGGCTGGCAGGAACGCCAGCGTCAGCACCGTCCCGGCGAAGGTGCCGCCGATCAGCGTGTAGGCGAGCGTCCCCCAGAATACCGAATGGGTCAGCGGTATGAAGGCCAGCATCGCCGCCAATGCGGTCAACACCACCGGCCGGGCACGCTGCACGGTGGCCTCGACAACCGCGCGAAACGGCTCCAACCCCGCCTGCTCGTTATGCCGGATCTGGCCGATCAGGATCAGCGTGTTGCGCATCAGGATGCCCGACAGCGCAATCAACCCGACCAGCGCATTGATGCCAAACGGCTGCCGGAACAGGATCAAGGTCGGCACCACGCCGATCAGCCCCAGCGGGCTGGTCAGGAAGACCATGACCATCGCCGAGATTGAACGCGTCTGAAAGATGATGATGAGCAGGGTGATGGCCAGCATGATCGGGAACAACGGCAACATCGCCGTCATCGCCTTGCCTGATTCTTCGATGGCGCCTGCCTGTTCGATGCGGTAGCCGCCCGGCAGCTTGTCCATGATGGGCTGAATTTGCTGGCTAATGGCTGCCGACACGTCCGGTGGCTGCAAGCCGTCGGCGATATCGCCCCTGACCGTGATCGTCGGCATGCGGTCGCGCCGGCGCATGATCGGCTCCTCCGCGCGCACGTCGACCTTGCCGACCTGCGACAGCGGTATGCGTTGCCCGTTGGCGCCGGTCAATGTGAAGTCCGCGATCCTGGCCGGGTCGAGCCGGATGTTGCCGGCCGAGCGGGCTGTGACCTGCACGGTGCGAATGTCCTCACGCACGGCGGTCAATGGAACACCGCTCAGCAAGAACTGCAGCTGTTGCGCCACGGCGCTGGAGGTCAAGCCCACGGCCTGCAATCGGTCTTGCTGCAAGGTGAAGTGCAGCGCGGGTGTGCGCGTTCCCCAATCATTGTTGACGGTGCGCATCGTCGCACTGGCATGCATGACCTGCTCCACTTCGGCCGCGATCTCGCGCAGCTTGTCCGGGTCTGGCCCGGTGATCCGGTAGGCGACCGGATACGGCGAGTAGGGACCAAACACGAGCTGGGTGACACGCACCCGCGCCCCAGGGGCGAGGCCGCCGGCAATCGCCTCACGCAGCCGCGTTTTCAGCACCTCGCGCTCATCCTGGTTATCGGTGCGCACCACGATCTTGGCAAACGAGGGATCGGGCAGTTCCGGCCCCATGGCCAGGTAAAAGCGCGGCGCGCCCTGGCCGACGTAGGCCGTGACGATCTTCGCTTCCGGTTGCTTGGCCAACCAGGCCTCCACCATCGCCGTGCTGGCGCTGGTCTGGGTGATCGAGGTGCCGTAGGGCATCTGCACCTCAATCAATACTTCGGGCCGGTCAGAGATCGGAAAGAACTGCTTTTTGACGACCGCCATGCCCAGGACGGCTGCCACGAACAGGCCCACGACGGAAGCTGCGACCAGCCACTTGCGCGCAATCACGCGCCCCAGAAATTGGCGGAAGCGGTTGTAGCGCGGCGTGTCGTAGAGCGCGTCGTGGCCGCCTTCGACCTTTTTGAGCTCAGGCAATAGCTTGACGCCGAGATAGGGTGTAAAGACCACGGCGACCACCCAGGATGCAATGAGTGCAATGCCGACGATCCAGAACATATTGCTGGTGTATTCGCCGGCAGTCGATCGGGCGAAGCCGTTGGGCATGAAGCCGACAGCCGTGACCAGCGTGCCCGAGAGCATGGGCGCCGCGGTGTGGCTCCAGGCATAGGCGGAAGCGGCGACGCGGCTATAGCCTTCCTCCATCTTCACCACCATCATTTCGATCGCGATGATGGCGTCGTCGACCAGCAGGCCCAGCCCCAGGATGAGGGAGCCCAAGGTGATGCGGTCAAAATTCTTACCGGTAGCAAGCATCACCACAAAGACCGCCGCCAGCGTCAACGGCACGGCCGCGGCGACCACGATGCCCACACGCCAGCCCATGCTGACAAAACACACCAGCATGACCACCAGCAGCGCGACGAGGAACTTGACCATGAACTCATCGACCGCCGAGCTGATGTTGACGGCCTGGTCTGTGACCTTGGCCAGGCTCATTCCCTGCGGCATATCGGCGTTGATCGCGGCGACCTCTTTATCGAGCGCCTTGCCCAGGTCGAGTCCATTCCAGCCGTCGCGCATGATGATGCCCAGCAGCAAAGCGGGCTCGCCGCCGTTGCGGATCATGAAAGTCGCCGGATCTTCATAGCCACGCTTGACTGTGGCGATATCCGACAGTTTTAAAGTGCGGCCTTGCGCCACGATCGGCGTATCGCGGATCTTTTGCAGCTCATCAAAAGCGCCGTCCAGGCGAATGAAGACCTGCGGCCCCTTGGTCTCCACGGAGCCAGCCGGCGTCAGGGCGTTCTGGCCATTGAGCGCGGCGAACACTTCCTGCGGGCTGATACCCAGTGTTGCCAGCCGCTCGTGCGAGAACTCGACATAAATCCGTTCGGACTGCTCGCCAATGATGTTGACTTTCTTGATGCCCGGCACGTGCAGCAATCGCTGGCGCAGCGTCTCCGCATCGCGGGCCAGCAAGCGCTGCGGCTCGCCTTTGGCCTTGAGCGCAAACAGCGCGAAAGTGACGTCCGCATATTCGTCGTTGACCATAGGCCCGATCACACCGGACGGGAGGTTGCCGGTTTCGTCCCCGACCTTCTTGCGGGCCTGGTAGAACTGCTCCTGCACTTCCGAGGGCGGGGTAGTGTCCAGCAGGGTCAGGGTCGTGAAAGCCAGCCCCGGCCGGGTGTAGGTCTCACTGCGGTCGTACCAACGCAGTTCCTGCAGCCGCTTTTCTATCTTCTCGGCGACCTGATCCTGCATTTCCTGCGGGGTTGCCCCCGGCCAGGCCGTGATGAGGGTCATCACCTTGACGGTGAAGGACGGGTCTTCCGCCCGGCCCAGCTTGAGGAAGGCCATAAGCCCTGCCAACGAGATCAGGCAGATCAGGAACAGGGTGACGGAGCGCTCGCGCACGGCGAGCGCCGACAGGTTGAAACGGCCTTCGCTCATGGCCGCGCGCTTGCAGTGACGGGCGCTTGAGCCGCGACGCGGATCTGCTCGCCTTCGCGCAACAGATGCGCGCCGAGTGCGACGATCCGATCACCCTGCTTGAGCTGGCCAGCGATGTAAGCACTGTCATCGCCCAGGCGTTGGACCTTGACCGGCCGCCACGAAACCTTGGCCGGCTCACCCTGGATGACCCAGACTCCTGGTCCTTTGCCCGCGTCGGACAGGGAAGCAATGGGTACCGAAAAGCCGGCTTGCGCGGTGGAATTGGCTTCCGGGATTTGAACGGTCACCGTGCTGCCCAATGGCGCGTTGGACAGCTCGCCATCGAGCACATAACGCGCCTCGAAAGTGCGCGTCAGGCGGTCCGCGGTGTTCGAGAGCTGCCTGAGCCTGGTCGGAACGGCTACGCCTTCCTGGCCAAAGAGGGTGGCCAGCCCGGTGGAGCCGACCGCGGGGCGCAGGGTTTCCGGCAGTTGGATGACGGCTTCACGGCGGCCGGCATGGGCCAGGCGCACCACCACCTGTCCCGCGCTGACGACCTGGCCGGGTTCCACCAGGGTTTCCATGACGATGCCGTCGCCATCCGCCACCAATTCCGTATAGCGGCTCGCGTTTCGGGCGACTTCCGCCTGGGCCTCGGCGGCATTGAGCTGGGCTTTGGCCGCGTCAGCCGCAGCCTTGACCTGGTCATAGGCCGAGGCTGAAATGGCACCGGTTCCGCGCAGGTCCTGGTAGCGCGCCTCGTCCTGCGCCGTTTGCTGCGCCCGCGCCCGGGCGGCGGCCACCGCTTCCAGCTGCGCATGGGCGGCGAGCTTCAGGTCGATGGGATCGATGCGCATGAGCGCTTGCCCGCGCTTGACGGTTTGCCCCGCATCGACAAGGCGTTCCAGCACCTTGCCGGAGACCCGAAAGCCCAGATCGCTTTGGACCCGGGCGGCTACGGTCCCGGTGAACGCGCGAGACGCAGCGACCGAGCCCTGAACGGTGGCGACCCGCACCATCGGCGCCTCGGTACGCGGATCAGATGGTGCCTTCTCGCCGCAAGCGGCCAACACAAAAGGCAATGCACAAATGGCAGTGGATGTAGCGAAGTAAGACCTGCGCATGAAAGTCCCATTGACGAAATGATTGGACTTTCATTATGAAACTAGTGACCAAATTAGTCAATAGTCACAGATTTGCGTCAAGGCGACAAGCTGCGGAGCACGAGGCTGGACAAATGCGCCGGCGCCTCTTTGTTGTAGTCAAAGCTGTGTTGCAGGAGCAAGGGATTGAGGTAGGGGCGGATGACCAGATAGATGGCCAGCGCCGTCTCATCCAGGGGGGTCTTGCGCTCGAAATCACCGGTTTGCCGGCCCTCCTGCAAGACGTCCTGGAGCAGTTTCTGGATGCGTTCTTCGTAGGCTTGAACCGCCTGCCAGCGCTCCGTAGCGGCCGAAGCGGCAATCTCGTAAAGCTTGCGGTCCTGGAAAAACAGGCGAAGGCTCGCCTCGGTCGCGACTTTAAACATCCGCCGCAGCTTCTCCGGCGGCGTCTCGGCCCCGGCAATGGCCGCACTCACCTCGGCCTCAATTTCGCGCAGGCAGTTCGCGCAGATCGCCTCGCCGATGGCCTGCTTGGACTCAAAGAACTTGTAGATGTAAGCCTTGGAAAACCCGATGGCCTTGGCGAGATCGGAGACGGTCGTTTTTTCGTAGCCGTAGCGGCTGAAATGCTCGGTGGCCGCGGTCACGATCTGGTCGCGCACGTCGTGGTCGGCCGGGCCGCGGGCGGAAACCGGGTAAGTGGTCGCTTTGTTCATGGTCTGTAGCTTACCCGCATCCAAGGACCTGAACAACGAGTGACCATATTGTATTATAGTCACTTCATCGACTACCTGATCCGGAACAAGTCCATGCAGCCCAAACGCACCCTTGCCATCTTCATTGTTGCCGCCCTTTCGGCCGGCTGCGCCGTCGGCCCCGACTACGTCAGGCCCGATACGCCCATGCCGCAACAGTACCTGGGCCAAGCCGCGGTCGACCAGCGGCAAGCCGCCGCCCGCGCCGATCTCGTCACCTGGTGGACGGGTTTCGGTGATCCGCAATTGACCCGATTCATTACGCTGGCCTTGGCGCAGAACCTCGATCTCGCGCAGGCTTCCGCTCGGGTCACCCAGGCGCGCGCGGAACTGGGGGCGGCCAATGCCGCGTTGCTGCCTTCCGGCAATGTCAGCGGACAGGCAGCCAGGGCCTACCAATCCCTTGAAACGCCTCTGGGCAAAGTCTTGAGCGCCAACCCCGGTTTCGACCGCCACGGTAGTTCTTACGAAGCCAATCTGGGCGCGAGCTGGGAACTGGATGTATTCGGAGGCCTGCGTCGAGGCAAGGAAGCGGCGCTTGCCGGGTACCAGGCGTCAGAGGCCGGCGCAAGCGCCACCCGGTTGGCTGTGGCGGCACAAACCGCCGACACCTACATCCTCATTCGCGGGCTGCAAACCCGCCTCGACATTGCCCGCAGGCAGGTGCACACGCAGCAGCAATTGCTCTCAACCATCAAGCTTCTGTATGGGAAGGGCTTGGCGGCCGAACTTCAAGTGAGTCAAGCCGAAGGTGCGCTGGCCCAGGTTCAGGCGTCCGTGCCGGTCCTTGAAGCGGGCCTGGATGTGGCCATGAACGCGCTCGACGTGATGCTGGGCTCGCCACCCGGAACGCATCGGTCGGAATTGGCGGGTGCCGGTGTCATCCCTGCGGCACCGCAAATCACTGCGACAGGCTCTCCGGGTGAGTTGCTCAGGCGCCGTCCCGACTTGATTGTGGCTGAGCGCCGCCTTGCCGCATCGAATGCCCGTATCGGCGTCGCCATTGCCGAGTACTACCCCAAACTCTCTCTGGGTGGGCTGGTCGGCAGCGCAACATCGGTGTCCGGCGGCAACCTGTTCACCCGCGGCGCCGGTCAGGCGTCAGGCGTTCTGGGCCTGCGCTGGCGTCTGTTTGACTTTGGCCGCATCAACGCGCAGATTGATCAGGCCAGGGGCCAGGAGGCCGAGATGCTGGCTGCCTACCGGCTTGCCGTACTGCGGGCAACCGAGGACGTGGAAAACGCCTTCTCAAGTCTGGTCAAACGCGAGGAGCAGGCTGCCGTACTTACCCAAGGGGTGGACTCTCTCGGTCGCGCGCGAGCAGCTTCGTTTGCGGCGTATCAAAAAGGGGTACTCAGCCTGATCGAAGTCTTGCAGGCCGACGAAAACCTGCTGCGCGCCTCCGATGCCCGCGCGCAGGCGCAAATCGAGTCCGCACGCGCGGCGGTTGCGACATTCGCGGCGCTCGGCGGTGGTTGGCAACCCCAGGAATCCAACGCCGTCGCAATGAGATAGACATCGCCCAACGTTTGGGAAATGGATTCGCGCTGAAGAGATCGATTCATTTCCTATGCCACGCAGGGCGCTGGTTCCTGAGGCCACATCCGCACCACCAACGCTGCCGCACCCGACACTGCGGCCATCACGCACACGCCCTGCCAGCCGGCGTGCGCCAGCACCACGCTGCCCAGCCAGGCGCCGCTGGCCATGCCGCTGAACATGCCGATAAACAGCACAGCGTTGAGCCGGCTGCGCGCGGCGGGCTCTATGCTGTAGATGATGGTCTGGTGCGCGATCAGCGTGGCTTGCGCGCCCAGGTCGAACACCACCGCGCCTAAAGCAATCAACCACAGCTGGTCGGGGCCGGCGGCCATGGCGATAAAAGCGGCGGCCACCAGCGCCGCGCCCAGCCGGGTCACGACTTCCGGGCCTTTGCTGTCGGCCAGGCGGCCGGCCAGGGGGGCAGCCAGCGCACCGGCGGCGCCGGCCAGGCCGAAGGCGCCGGCCGCGCCGCTGCCCAGGTTAAAGGGCGCGGCATGCAGCATGATGGCCAGGGTGGACCAGAAGGCGCTAAAGCCTATGCTGATCAGCCCCTGGGCCAGGGCCGCGCGGCGCAGCGCACCATGGCGTTTCCACAGCGTGGCCAGCGAGCCCAGCAGCGCCAGATAGGGCAGCTGCGTGGTCGGCTCAAAGCGCGGCAGGCGCCGCCACACGGCAATCCCCAACAGCGCAATGCTGACGGCCGCGGCCACAAACATGCTGCGCCAGCCGAGTTGCTCGGCCACAACGCCGGCCACCACACGCGACAGCAGGATGCCCAGCAGCAGGCCTGTCATCACAGTGCCCACGGTTTTGCCGCGCTGGGCTTCGGGCGCAAGCGTGGCGGCGGCCGGCACGATGTCCTGTGCCAGCGTGGCCGCCAGGCCGATGGCCAGACTGGCCAGCGCGAGCACCGCCACCGAAGGCGCACTGGCGGCCAGCAACAAGGCCAGCACCAGCGCCGCGGCCTTGCCGAGGATGATGCGGCGGCGGTCATAGCGGTCGCCCAGCGGCGCAAGCAGCCCAATGCCCAGCGCATAACCCAGCGTGGTCAAGGTGGGCACCAGGCCTATGGCGGCGGGCGTGGATTTGAATTCAGCAAGCAGCAGGGCCAGCATGGGCTGGCTGTAATACAGCGAAGCCGCGCCCAGGCCGGCGCCGGTGGCAAGCAGCAGGATCAGCGAAAGCGGCAGCGCCGGCGCGACGTGGTCATGCGTATAAAGAGTGGAAGTCATGGCAAGAGTCCAGGTTTGAAGCAGGCTGCGAGTATGCGGGCCGGTTTTTGCGCTGTGAAGGCGGCTATTGGGCACAATGGTCATACGTCAAACGCATGCAAAAACGCAGAACGGACACCCCATGAAAACCGCGCCAGACCGGATTGAACTGATGCAGACCTTTGTGCGCATCGTGGAGGCGGGCAGCCTGTCGGCCGCCGCCGCGCAGATGAACGCCACCCAGCCCACGGTCAGCCGGCGCCTGCAGGCGCTGGAGCGGTCCCTGGGGCTCAAGCTGCTGCAGCGCTCCACCCATGCGATGAAGCTGACCGAAGACGGCGAGCGCTGTTTCAGTCGCGCCAAGGAGTTGCTGGGCAACTGGGACGCCTTTGAGGCCGACCTGCGCGGCACCCAGGAAGTGCCGGAGGGCACGCTGCGCGTGGTGGTGCCGCATGCGCTGGGCCAGCAGCAGCTGGTGGGGCCGGTGGTCGATTATTTGCGGCGCCACGAGCGCGTGACGGTGGAATGGCTGCTGCATGACGGCACGCCGGACTTCATCGCCCAGGGCATAGACTGCGCGGTGCATGTGGGCGCGGTGGAAGACCCTTCGCTGGTGGCCGTGAAGATCGCCGAAGTCCGGCGCATCGTGGTGGCCGCGCCGTCGCTGCTGCAGGGCAGGCCGCCGCCGCTGCAGCCGGCCGAGCTGCAGGCCCTGCCCTGGCTGGCGCTGCAGACCTTTTACCGCAACGAGGTGGCGCTGACGCGCCGCCACGCCGGCCGCGATAGCGAGGACTACCGCTTCGCAATACGGCCGCGCCTGGGCACGGACAGCCTGTTCGCGCTGCGCAATGCCACGCTGCTGGGCCTGGGCGCGAGCATCGCCTCGACCTGGCTGGTGGCCGACGATGTGGCCGAGGGCCGGCTGCTGCACCTGGCGCCCCAGTGGTGCGCCGCGCCGCTGCCGGTTTACCTGATCTATCCCTATTCGAGTTTTTACCCGGCCAAGCTGCGCCGCTTTGTGGAAGCGCTGCGCGAGGGCCTGCCCCCGGGCATGGGCCTGCCGACGCGGCCGGAACCGATGGGCATCGCCTGAGCGGGGGGCGGCTGCCGGGCTAAACCCGGGCCGTATCCACAGCCTGCTGTTGCAGCCAGGCGGCAAACACGTCCACTGCGCGGTTCGTGTTGGCGGTGGCCGAGCGCTGGCACAGGTAGTAGCCGCGGCCGGTGGGAACGCAAATATCGAAAGGCAGGACCAGCTGGCCGCTGCGCAGCTCGCTCTCGATCAGGCAGGGCTGGATGACGATGGCGCCCATGCCGGCAGTGGCCGCGACGATAAGGTTGTTGCCAAGGTCAAAGCCGGGGCCCAGCGCGGGCAAGGTTTTTTTCACGCCCGCGCCCTCCATCCACACGGCCCAGTTGCCCGGGTAGTTGATGTGATGGAGCAGGGGGCGCGCGGCCAGGTCCGCCGGCTGCTTGAGGTTGCGCGCCAGCGCGGGCGTGCAGGCCGGCGTGATCTCCTTGCCCAGCAGGTAGCGCCCCTGGATGCCGCGCGGCCACTTTTTGCCGGGTAGCTTGAGCGCGATCCACAGGTCGACGTCGTCACGCGTGAAGTCTTCATCAAAGCGGAACTGGCGCAGCTCCACTTCGATATCCGGGTTCAGGGCCTGGAAGCCGGCCAGCCTGGGAACCAGCCAGCGCGTTCCCAGGGTCGGCAGGACGCTGACCCGGACCTTGCGCTGCGCGGGCGCACCGCCGAACTGCGTGACCGCCGACTCCAGCCCGGCCACATGCACTTCCACCAGCTTCTGGAATTCACGCCCGCGGGCCGTGGGCACAACGCCCGTGGCCTGCCGGTCGAACAGGCTGCAGCCCAGCCTTTGTTCCAGCCGCAGGATGGCCTGGCTGACGGCGCCCTGGGTGACGGAGAGAACCTCGGCCGCGCGGCGAAAGCTGCCGAGCTGGCAGACCCCGAGAAAGGCGTGCAGCTCGGCCAGCGAAGGTGACTTGAACTTCATGGGGCACATTAGATCATCTAATCACTTGCTTTGAAATTGTCGTTTGCCCTGCGGCGGCCATGGCCGCACACTGCGGCCCATGAGCAACTCCGAGCCCGTCAAAGTCATACCCCCCGCCGACGATCCCATCGCGCTGGTATGCGATTCACCACACAGCGGCACTTACTATCCGCAAGACTTCGACTTCGCGATCGAATTGCAGCAGCTGCGGCAATGCGAGGACACATTGATCGAACAGCTGTGGGACGGCGCGCCGCTGGTGGGCGCGACGCTGGTGCACGCGACCTTTCCACGCAGTTACATCGACACCAACCGCGCCGAGGACGACATAGACCTCGCGATGCTGGACGGCGAATGGAACGGGCCGGTGGCCCCCTCCGATCGCTGCCTGCGGCTGGGCAACGGCCTGGTCTTCAGCAAGACACCGACGCTGGAGCCGATCTACAACCGCCGGCTCCACGCCCGCGAGATTGCGCAGCGGATTGAAAGCTGCTGGCGGCCGTATCGCCGCGCGCTGACGGAGGCACTGGCCGGCGCAAGCACACGGCAGGGCGGGTGGTGGCACCTGAACCTTCACTCCATGCCCAGCAATGCCTATGCGCGCCTGGGACTTCCCGAGAAACCCCTGGCCGACATCGTGCTGGGCAACCTGCACGGCGCGAGCTGCGACGCGGCGTTTGTGGATGTTGTGGGCGAGGCCTTCAGGCGCCACGGTTACACAGTGGCGCTGAACGACCCCTATGCGGGCCAGGACCTGGTGCGCAGCCTGGGCCGGCCCGCGCTGGGGCAGCACAGCCTGCAGGTAGAGATCAACAGGGGCCTTTACCTCAACGAAAAAACTCGCGAGCCCAAGCGGCAGTTTCCTGAACTCAGGAAGCGCATCCACCTGGTGCTGCAGGACATCGCGAGCTACATCAGGGAAGAAACCATTCAGGCCGAACGCAAGGCCCAGCTCAAGGTCAAGGACACAGCATGACACTCATCCGCAACCGCAGGCAGGTTCTCGGCATGGCGGCCGGCGCCGCCGGCGCGATGACCTGCCCGGCATTCGGCCAGGCGCGCGCCTGGCCCAACCGGCCCATCACGCTGATCGTGCCTTTTCCGCCCGGCGGCGCTGTGGATATTTCGGCGCGCGCCATCTCCGACAAACTGGGCAGACTGCTGGGCCAGCCGGTGGTGATCGACAACAAGGCCGGCGCGGGCGGCGCCATAGGCACGGGCATCGGCGCGAAGGCCGCGCCCGATGGCTACACGCTGGTCGTCACTTCGCAATCGACCCATGTGGTGAACCCCGCGGTCTCGGCCAACCTGCCATACGACGCGGTCAATGATTTTGCCTACATCACGCTGATCGACAGGCTGCCCAACGTGCTGGTCGCCAGCGCCAAGCTGCCCGTCAAGAACTTTGCCGAGTTTGTGCGTTATGCCAAGGCCAATCCAGGCAAACTGAACTACGCCTCGTCGGGCAACGGCTCGGTGGCGCACCTGAGCATGGAGCTGCTCAAGGCCAAGCTGGGCCTGTTCATCACGCACATCCCCTACCGGGGGTCCGGCCCGGCGCTGACGGATTTGCTGTCGGGCCAGGTGCAGCTGACCTGGAACAACCTCTCGTCCAACCTCGGCATGCTGCAGAACGGGAGCCTGCGCGCACTGGCCGTCGCGGCGCCGCTGCGCGTGCCGCAGCTGCCGGATGTTCCCACCTTTGACGAACTCAAGCTGCCCGACCTCAACCTCACCTCGTGGACGGGGCTGGCGGCGCCGGCAAAGACGCCGGAGCCCATCATCCAGACGCTGTATGACGCGATGCGCAGCATCCTGCGCGACAAGGACACGCAGGAACTCTGGCGCAAGCGCGGCGCCATGCTTCCCGAGAATGTACGGCCCGCCGAGTACCGGCAGGAAGTGATTCAGCGCATCCAGTTCTTCAAGAACGTCGCGCAGGCCAACAAGATTGTTCTGGACTAGGGCCTTGCGCATGAATCACCGCCACCCTGGCGCCATGCCACAGCCGGACGGCTGACGCCCACGCCTTTACCCCTGAATTTTCTTGCTGCCTGCTGAAGACGAAGTCTTCAGCGGCCTGGGCGAACTTTGCCCGCAGAAACCCAAGCGGCGGTGATGAATCTCCGCCATCGATAACAACTTTTGAGGAGTGAGGGATGAAACTGAAGATGATCTGCCTGGCCGCGGTAGCCGCCGGCGCAATAACACCCGTGGCCGCGCTGGCGCAAAGCACGGTGACGATTTACGGCAGGATGGATACCAGCTTCGAAAACTCGAAGACCGGCTCCCTATCCCAGACCTTGATCACGGGCAACGCCTCCCGGCTGGGCTTCAAGGGCGTCGAAGACCTGGGCGGCGGACTCAAGGTCCTGTTTGGGCTCGAGATGGGGATTTCTTCCGACACCGGGGCATCGAGTTCGCCCATGTATCGCAACTCCTACGTGGGGATCGGCGGCGACTTCGGGGTTGTCAACATCGGCCGCATTGATTCGGCCGCACCCAGCCGCACGCCGATTTATGCCATCCTGAGCCGAAATGTGGAGTACGTGATCCACGATGCGGGCGCCACCGCCATAGGCACCTCCATCTTCAATGCACGCACACGCGTGTCGAACGCCATCGGCTATGCCAGCCCGGTCATCGGCAATTTTGTCTTCCGCG